>Ga0335083_10001154_pt1 | contig 37014 bp, 32 predicted proteins | sample Lox_Sample_42_FD_206716 | JGI IMG/M metagenome (GOLD analysis project Ga0335083, IMG submission 206716) | Soil microbial communities from Loxahatchee National Wildlife Refuge, Florida, United States - Lox_Sample_4.2 | ecosystem: Environmental > Terrestrial > Soil > Wetlands | place: USA...
GCCGGCGGGCGGCGCGCCGACGCCGGCGAAGGGCCCGGGGTTCAGCGGCGTGCCGGTCAGCATTCCGCTGATCCCGTTCTGGTGCCCGTCGCCGCCGCCCCCCTGCTGCAGGAGCCCCTGCACGATCACCAGGTCGCCCTGGTGGGGCGCCAGCGGCGACAGGATGGGCGACAGCGTGAAGTCGAGCTCGGTGCCGGTCGGCGTCCAGGCCGGCAGCGTGCCGTTGGCCGAAAACATCACCACGAACCGCCTGGGCGAAGTCCCGGCGCGGGCGCGGCGCGGGCGCATCGCCTCGAGGAAGGGGAGGGCGATGGCGGCGCCCCCCAGACCGCGCAGGACCGTCCGTCGCGAGAGCCTTTTCATGGTTGCGACTCCGGTGGGAGGTTGCGGAACTCGGCCATGCGGACGGTCTGGCGGACCATCTGCTTGAAGTCGCCCCCCGGCGCCGACAGGGTCGCGGCCAGCGCCGCGATCGTGCACAGGTCCCCGCCGGTCTGCTCGCTGCGCCCGAAGGCATAGCGGAACCACTGGGTCGCCGCGCAGCTGGCCACCTGGGCGCTGCCGGCCAGCTTGGTGGCCAGGCTGGGGATGCCGTCCAGGTCGCCGTCGACGTCGGTGTCGGTCAGCGAGCCGGTCGCGTCGACCGGCTGATCGGCGTCGGTGTCGCGCCAGACGCCGGTGGCGTCCATGTGCTCGAACGCGAACCCGATCGGGTCCATGTACTCGTGGCAGCTGGCGCAGAACGGATCGGCGGTGTGCTGCGCGAAGCGCTGGCGGGTCGGCAGCCGCGGGTCGACGACCGGCGGCGCCACCACGACCGTCGGCGGCGGCGGGGGCGGCGGATGACAGAAGAGCTGCGCCCGCACGAACTTGCCGCGCAGGACCGGCGACGTCTGGTCGGCCTTGGCGTGCACGGCCAGGAAAGCCCCCTGGGTCAGCATCCCGGCGGCCCGGGTGGGATCCAGCGCGATGCGCTGGTAGCCGGTCCCGGCCGGTGCGGGCAGGCCGTAGTACGAGGCCAGCGACGCGTCGGCGAAGGTCACCGGCGCGGTGAGCAGCGAAGCCAGCGTCGGCCCGCTGTTCCAGGCATCGGCCAGGAACATCGACGTCTCGGTGGCCAGCGCCGCCGGCGTGTCGTCGGTCCAGTTCCGGAGCAGCGAGCGGTTCTTGTCGATCGTGTCGATGCCTTCGACCTCCCACCACTCGCTGGCGAAGTGGACGAACAGATCCGCGGCGCGCCCGGCGGCCAGCAGGCGGTCGGTCTGGGCCAGCAGGCCGGATTCCGTGGCCAGGTCACCCCGCTCGGCGGCTTGCAGCAGCGTCTCGTCGGGCGGCGCCGCGGTCAGCATGAACGCCAGGCGGGTCGCGAGCGCGTACCCGTCCAGCGCCGGTTCCGGCCGATACAGGAACTGCGGCGCCTGCAACATCGCCGCGACCACGCCCTGGACGCCGTCCGCCGGCCCCGGAGCGGCGGTGGCGGCATAGAGCTGCAGCATCGCCTGCTGTTCGTCGCCGGTCAGCGCGCGGCGCCAGGCACGGCGCCCGAAGGCGCCGGTGAACGCAGCCACGCAGCCCGCGTCGCCCGCCGTCGGATCGCAGCTGCCGAACGCCGCCAGCAGCGGCGCGTTCGCGACCAGCGCCGCCGCCGCCTGCTCCGCCGCTTCCAGATAGCGTTCGGCGTGCAGGCTCGAAACGCTGTACACGGTGGCGATGTCGTCGAAGTCCATCGTCTCCTCGTCCGGCGGCAGGTTCTGCGCGATGGAGGGATCGACGCCGGTCAGATCGGCCAGCGCGTGACCGTACTCGAAGCGCGTGATCCGGCGCAGCGGCGCCGGGCCGGGGTCGGTGGCGCACAGCGGCGAGCTGGTGGTCGTCGTCGTTCCGGCGCCGCCGGAGTGACAGCCCGACAAGGCCGACAGCAGCACACACAGAGGCAGTCTGCGCAGCATCGGGCGACCTCCCATGATCCAAAAGAGTCGCCTCCGGGCGCGCGCGGCGCACGTATTTTACGACCGCGGGCTTATAGTCGCCGCATGCGACGGGGATGGGCGGTGGCTCTGGCGGCCGGGGCCGTGCTGGGGGCGTGCGGGGGTGGTGGCGCCGGTCCGGGAAGCGGCGCCGGACGGGGCGGCGGTCAGGCCGCCATGGGCGGGGCCGGCGCGGGCGGCGGCGGACCTGGCGGTCAAGCTGGAGCGCGCGCCGACGGGGGCGCGCCCGACGGCTCGCTGTCGACGGGCACGTTTCCCTACCCGGGGCGCTGGTGGGCGTCGCTGAGCGGCGCGCAGGGCGACGGGGGCGCGGCGGTCGACCGCGGTCCGTTCGTCATCCACTGGAGCGCCACCGACCCGAGCGACCGGGGTCTTTGGACGCGCTTCGGCGTGTATCCGCTGGCCGCCAGCACCGCGACCGACGGCAGCACGACCTTGCTGATGGACGCGCCCGGCACCAGCGGGTGCTGGTCGATCTACGCGACCGCCGACGTCCAGTCGCTGCAGGTCCAGCCCTGCAACCAGTCACCCTCGTCAGGAACACCGCCGCTCGGGTTCTTCGACGATCATCCCCGGCTGCTGGCCGAGATCCCGCTGCCGCCCCTGGGCCCCAGCAGCAACACGCTGCTCACGGTGAACGCCGGGACGACCGGCCCGGCCAACGGCGGCGGCGACTGGGCTGTCTTCTCGATCGGTGCCGAGACCTGGTACTGGCGCGCCGACCTGGGCCGTGCGTTCGATCTGGGCCGTAACGTGGGGACGTCGGCGGTGGGCTCGCCGGATGGGCACTGGCTGCTGTTTCTGGGTCCCGGCAGCACCGGGCAGCAGTTCCCGTCGCTGGATGCCCTGAACACGATGACCGGGACGACCACCAAGATCGCCGACTCGTCGGTCAGTCTGCCGGTGTTCTCGCCCGACAGCCGGCGCGCCGCGTTCTACGCCAACGCCCCGTTTCAGAGCCGAGGCGACCTGGTGACGTACGAGTTCGCCAGCGGCCAGACCACCACCCTGGCCCCGCACGCCTACGCCGATCCCGGAACCGCATCGACCGTCGCGTTCTTTGCCAGCGGCGATCGGGTGGTCTTCGCCGCCTACGACGCGTCGACGTCGTTCTCATCCGGATCGATCCCCATGTACGCCTACGACTTCACGACGGCCGACATGCTGTCGTTCGGCGACTCCATGACGCTGACGCCGTTTCCGGGGCAAGCGTATGTCGCTCTCCAGACCGTGACCGACCAGGCCACGGGCGACGGTCAGGTGCTGCTGCTGCACGACGAGCCGGGCCTGGCCCCGAAGGTGCTGGCAGAGGCCGACAGCGGCGCCGGCGTCTGGCCGGACGCGACCGGGACCCAGGTCGCGTACGTGAGCGGCGGCGTGCTGAGCATCGCCGCCGTCGCCGGCACCCCGCCGCTCACCCTGCCCGGGGACGCGGTCCCGTTCGGCGTCGTGGCGGGGCCGGTTCGCGCCGAGGAGACCACGCCCGGCCGGCCGGTGGCCGCCTGGTTCGCCAGCACGGGCGGGATCGTTCATCAGGTCCTGGGGAGCGGCCAGTACGAGCTGCGCAACGACGATCCCACCACGAACCTGACCACCGCCTTCCCGATCCCCGACGGCTGGACGTTCACCTTGGTGTCACCGCTGGGGGACGTCGTCCTCACCAGCGGCGATTCGGCCGCCGCGGTCGTCTGGCCGAACGCGCCCCTGAACCTGAACGCGCCGCCCGGGGCGCTGAGCCAGCTCTACCAGACGGTCTACGTGTTCTCGGCCAGCGATCGCTACCTGACCTATCAGATGGACAGCTATCTGATGGTCCACGATTTCGTCAGCTCGACCACCACCCAGCTCTCGTCGCTGGCGGTGTCGGGGACCAGCGTGACCAGCCCGCAGACCGCGGTCTCGGTGGTCTGGCTCGACAGCAGCACGCCGATGAAAGCCTACGCGCCGGACGGCACGTCGTGGACGCTGCCCGGGCCCGGGACGGGGCCGCTGATGAACCCTTCGGGAACCGCGATGGGCTACGAGGGGTCCGCGAACAGCGCCACCTACCTGATGCGCATGCAGGCCGGCGCCACCCCGGTGATCGTCGGCAACGGAGCGCCGGTGGCCGTCACCGACACGCAGGTGATCTTCCGGGACGTCGACGGGGTGTGCGCGGTGGCGCTGCCGGCGCCCTGAGCGCGCCCGCCGTCACCAGTGCAGGTGCCAGCCGGAGGCGCGGGCGCCCCACGCCAGCACGGTGAAGCGGGCGAACCGCAGCACCAGCATCAGCGGCAGCAACCGAAGAGGACGCGGCGCGACGCCGGGGACCAGCGCGGCCGTCACCGAGACCGGCGGCGACCAGCCCGATCGTGAGCGGCGACCGCCGTCGCTGCGCGCCGGCCAGCGCCGTGGCGGCCTCCGGGCTGACGAGCCAGAAGACCGTGCCGATGAACGCGACGGCGGCCAGGCTGAGGAGCGACATGTTCGCGGACAAGCGTACCTGAACGATCGATGCAGGTACGGTGAACAGCCGCCGACGTTTCGGGGACGACAGCCGCTTCTGAGCTCGATCAAAACGCTACTGGACGCCGTTCTGATCTTGAGCGGGCGGCTGCTGCTCGGGCTCCGCAGCGGGCTTGCCGCGGCCGTGGCCGTTGCCGCGCGCCGCCGCGACGGCCTTGGCCTTGTCGGGCGCGTCACCCACCGCCAGCTCGCAGTCGCCGAACACCATCTCGATCCGACCCTCGCTGCGCCGCAGGCTCACCTCCAGCGACTCGGCGCGGATGATGGTCTTGTCGCGCACGCGGCCCGACAGCTCGACGACCTTGGCGTCGAACTCGCCCGCGATCTCGCCGCGCGAACGGAGCTCGGTGACCTTGGCCTTGCCGGACAGCACGCCGCTGTCGGCGACCTCGACCGACGGTCCGCTCAGCTCGCCCTCGACGCGCCCTTGCACGACGATGGGACAGGTCGACGTCAGGGTCCCCTTCAGCTCGGTCCCCTCTTCGATCAGAGTCTTCTTTTCGCTCATCGTCGTCATCCGCCTTTCAGTCACTTCACGATCTTCACGCGCAACCGGCTGCCCCGCTCGAACGCGAAACGGGTCAGCGAGTCGTTTTGCAGCACCGACGCCACCACGGCGCCGCCGCTCGAAACCACCAGCTCGCGGGGGCCGACGATTCCCGGGCTCTCCCGCTCGAAGAAGTGCCCGTGCACGGTGATCATCCCAGCGCCCGAGATCGTGCAGTCGGCCAGGACGCCGGCCTCGCCGATCACCAGCTCGGTCCCGTCGCCCACGTTGATGGCGCAGTTCTCGAACAGGCTGTCGATCTCGACGCGGGCGCCGCCGTCGAAGTCCAGCGTGGCGTTCTTCAGCACGTCGCCGCGCCCGAAGTATCGACGCGACGCCGGCGCGGTCGCGGCCGCGGCCGGCCGCCGCAGACCGCTGAGCAGGCCCGGGATCTCGCCGTTGGTGATCCGGCCGGTGCCGTCGCCCGCTTCGCTGGTGTCGAGCCAGGCGACCAGCACGTCCCCCAGCGGGGCGCCGGTGCCGATCAGGCCGGCCACCTTGGCGCCCGTGAAGTCCGCCTTGGTCAAGATGGCGCCGCGCAGGTTGACCGCCCGCATGTCGGCCTCCATGGCCTTGACCGCGCCCAGCGCCGACTCCTCGAAGTTGGCGTGGGTGAGCACCGCGTGGCGCAGGTCCGCGCCGGTCAGGTTCGCCGCGCTGACCTGCGCAAACGACAGCAGCGCGCCCGAGAGGTTCGCGCCGGCCAGGCTGGCTCCGTCCAGGTTCGCGCGCGCCAGGTTGGCGCGCGAGAGGTTCGCCCGATCCAGCTTGGCCCCTTCCAGGTCGGCGTTCTCGAGGTTCGCCTCCTGCAGGTCGCTGCCGACCAGGTAGGCCTCGCGCAGGCTGGCGTTCTTGAGCGTGGCCTTGCGCAGGACCACCGCCTCGAGGTTGGCGCCTTCCAGATCGGCGCGCGACAGCGCCGCGCCCGGCATCGACGCGCGCGAGAGATCGATCCCACGCAGGTCCGCGCGGTCGAGCTTCTCGTTCTTGCGCAGCTTCTGAAGAGCCTGGTCGCGTGTCAGCTCACCCATGTCCGTCCTTCCTCTCGCTTCTTGGCCTTGGCAGACTGGGCCGTCCGCCCGATCAGCTCCTCGACCTCGTCGATCTTCTTGTTGAATGGCAGCTTCTCGAGCCGCTGGACCAGGTCGACCTCGCCCAGCCGCACCAGCTCGATCGTGATCTGCAGCAGCGAGACCTGGCGCTCTCGCCTCAGGTGCCGCTTCCCGATCCGGCCCTGCTCCGACCAGTTCCGGGAGGCGCCCTCGAACGCGCCGTGCTGGGTGCGCAGGTCGGCCACCAGGCGGGCCAGCTCGCGCAGCGTGGCCCCCGTGTCGACCGCGGCCAGCCCGGCGGGCGTCGCCTGCCGGAACGCCTGGACCCGCGCCACCAGGGCCGCCGCGACCTCGTCGGCGATGCCGCTCACCGCGGCGATCTCCTCGGCGCGCCCCGCGTACAGCGCCGACAGCTTGCCGAACCCGGCCGCCGTCAGCTTCTCGATCGAGAGCGGATCCAGGCCGGGGACCTGCTCGAGCAGCGCCCGGACGATCAGCGGCTCGCGTCGATCCCGCTCGCCCTGCAGCTCGAACGCGCGGGGCAGGCAGGCGCGCAGCGGCGCGTAGGCGGCCAGCAGCGCGTCGCGCGCGGCAGCCGAGGGCGTCGCGGGCTGACCGGGCGCCAGGACGTCCGCGAGCGCCGCGTCGAACCGATCGAGCGCCTCGACCAGCGCGGTGTGCCCGACCGGCTCGGCCATCTTGCGCAGCGACCGCAGCACCGGGCGGGCCATCTCGAGCCAGCTGGCCTGGGCCTCGCCCCACTGCAGCTCCATCATCGCGCCCCGGATCTCGGCCACGTAGGGGACGGCCAGGTCCTCGAACGTCGCGCGGAGGGCCGCCTGATCGGAGGCCGTCGAGGCGCCATGCGCGACCTTGGCGGCCGGCTCGGCGCCCAGCGCCTTTTCGATGGCCAGGTCGACCGAGCCGCTGTCGGGCTCCGTGATCGTGGTGGGAACGGCCACGGGCGGCGGCAGAACCGGCGGGCGCACCGCGCCGTAGGCCATGGTGGTCGAGAGCTCGGGGCGTTTCCAGGCGCCGTTGGGCGGCGCCGGAATGGGCGGCGTCGCGGGGGTGGCGGCGGCCGGATGAACCCCGTTCGGCTTGGCCGGGGGCGCGGGTGGGAACGGAGGCGGCGGGGCCGGCGCTTGCGCCGCTGTCTCACTGGAATCTGCGGTCGGGTGCGAGCTGCGCTCACCTCGCGCCGGCGGCTCGGCGGCGGGCCTGGACGCCTCGCCCGCGGCGGGCTTCTTGAGTCGCGAGAAGATGCTCATCCCAGCCTCCGGCGCGACGTCTGCATCGACGCAAACGGGGCCGATCTTGATGTGCGTTCTGCCCCCGGCCCTCGGGTTTCTGTGCTTTGTTGGAGCGCATGCGCTGCGCCCTGATCGTTTCCGTCCTGGCGGCCGGCGCCATGGGGGCCTGCAGTCAATCGCTGACCAGCAGCACGCCGGGGACGGGCGGATCCGGGACGGGAGCCGGCGGCGCAGGTGGATCGTCCCTGGAGTCGATGTGCGACAGCCTGGTCACTCAGTATCAGGCCGCGATCGTCGATGCGCAGACCTGCGGCGTCGGGCGGCCTGGGCAATGTCAGGTGAAGGTCGATTCCGCCCTGTCGTCCTGCGGTTCCTGTCCGACTTACGTGAACGACCTTTCGAAACCGATGGCGATCGAGCAGGCCTGGTTCGGCGCCGGTTGCAACCAGCTTCCGTCGGCTCCGTGCGTCGTATCAACCTGCATCAGCACGACCAACGCCGACATGTGCGGCGTCGCGCCGGGCAGCACCCACGGGACCTGCAGCTATGCCTCGCCGGGGACCGACGGTGGCTGGGGCTGGCCGGACGGTGGTTCCAGCATCTGCGACACCCTGGACCAGAAGTACCAGGCGGCAATGCCGGCCGCGAAAAGTTGCAACCCCGCCACACCCACGCAGTGCCAGACGGTCGTGCCGTTGGATCTCTCCTGCTACGGTGGGTGCGGGATCTACGTGAACGACGCGACCGAGCTCTCGGCCATCCAGCAGGCGTGGGATGCGGCCGGCTGCCCCACCGCGTCGGTGGTGTGCCCGGGAATCGGCTGCCTGCCGGTCATCGGGAGCGCGTGCGCCGCGACGGACGGCGGCGGCGCGGCCTGCTCGACCTCGTACGACGTTTTCCGGTGAGGCTGCGCGCTCAGCGAACGCAACGAACCTGGGCCGTATTGGACATGACGTCGGCCTCGGGATTTCCCATCCCGAAGTAGACGCGCCAGGCGCTGGCGCTCATTCCGGCCAGCGGCGATGCCGACCAGAAGTAGTCCGCCGTCGCGTCGAGCGCCGTGGTGTCGATGGTGGGGCCCGGGCGGGCGACGCCGAAGTCCACCAGCGTGAGCAGCTCTTTCTTGGTGGGGAGGCGCCAGCCCGTGCCTCCGAGCGCCGCCACCAGGGAGCCGGCGCAATAGGCCTTGGCGTCCGCCCACGTCATCGGCGTCGGCGCCGGGAACTCCTGCCAGGTGAGCCTGGTCCCGGCGTCGTAGACGGTCGCGCCGGCGCTGGTGTAGCGGGCGGGTGGGGCGCCCGCGTCGGCCGTGGCGTTCGGGTCGATCCCCACGCACCGAACGGAGAACGTCGACGACGTGGCGTAGGTGTCGACGAAGCCGCCGCCGAACCCGACGGCCCACGCGTAGCCGGTCTGGCCCGCGTCGGCCAGGGATGACCAGAAGGAGCTGTTCGCCGGCGTCCCGGGGAAGGCGGTGGCGTTGATGGTGGGCCCGGGGCTCACGACGGTGTCGTCGATCAGCGACGCCAGCTCGATGGGCGTCGGCAGGCGCCACCGGCGGTTGGCCAGGCTCAACCCGGGGCAATAGGTCTTGGCGTTGGACCAGGTGTACTGGCTCGAGGGCGGGGTCTGCTGCCAGACCAGGCCGGTGACGTCGTCGGTCACGGTGCCGTCGACGCTGACCGAGTAAGCCATCGGGTTCGGCGCGCCGGCCGCGACGTCCGCGGTGTCGTTCGGCATCGGCCAGCCGGCCCAGCGCGGGTCGATGCTGCCACCGAGCGACAGGCCGCCCGCTCCGCCGGTGCCGCTTCCGTTGCCGGCGGCGCCCACGACGCCCCCGCTGCCGCCACCCGTCCCGGTGATCGCGCCTGCTCCGGCGCCACCGCCGGTGCCCACGCGGCCGCCGGTGGCGGCGCCGCCCGAGCCGGAGGCGTTGCCGTTCCCGCTGACCTGGCCGTCGCCGCCGGCCGCCTGGCCGTCGCTGCCGGCAGAGCCGACCGTGTTGCCGCCGGCGTTGCCCGCGCCGGTGCCGGCGCTGTTGCCACCATGCCCTCCGGGCGCGCCTCCGCCGGGGTGGGATGCCGGCAAGCTGCTCGAGCTGCAGCCGACCAGCAATGAGAGGAGCGTTGCGCGTCGGAGCCTCTGTCCAGTGCCCATCAGGTCCCCCATCTCGGTACAACGGGGGGGAACTATTTCATACTTCCAATCTCTCACTGGAACGCGAACCAGCCGCGCAGCGTGCCGGCATGGGGCTGGTCGCAATTCGGTCCCCCGAGGCCGGCCCGGGCTGGCGGTGAGAAAACTGTCAGTGGGCTGGTCGCCGCAGGCCGCGAGCCCGACGACCGAAAATGCGAAAACCGGCGCCCGCACCAAAGATCGAAGATTCATGAAGGTCTTCGGTGAGCTGCCCCTGTGCAAGTGGCGCACGGCCAGGGGCGTTCCCGTCACGTCGCGGCTTGAATCGGGAACGCCGAGATCCTAGGCTCCCGCCTGGTGCGCGAGAGGACCACCAGCGCGACCGCCCTGATTCTCACCGGGCTCCTGGTGAGCGGCGGCCAGACCTCGAAAGCGGCGCCGGCGCCACCGGCGCCCGTGAGCGGCGGCGACGTCCTGGTCATCGACGGCGGGCACGCGACCGGCCAGACCACGCTGGAGAACGCGCAGCGCGACGGCCTGACCGTCGTCGATCTCTCGGACGACTGGCTGCCGTACATCTTCTCCGAGGAGCCGGGGAAGCCGCAGCCGATGCGCCCCTATCTGATCGATCTGGCCAACGGGCGGTTCCGCGCGAGCAGCGCCTATGCGCGGGCCCGCGAGGACCGCTTCTTCGAGGCGTTCGGGATCTTCCCCAGCCTGAACCTGGTGCGGAAGCGGCTGGCCGACAAGAAGCGCCACGCCTGCCACGAGCGGGTGAAGGACTCGGTGCTCGAGGAGCTGTCGGCCAAGAACGTGATCCCGGCCGAGGAGGCCGAGAAGGTCCCCAACCCCGACACCGCGGCGGTCGCGGCCGGCACGGCGCCGGCCATGATTCCGACCGGCAAGACCGTCTCGCCGCGCCCGCTGACCCCGACCGAGAAGCGGGCCGTGATCGCGATGCAGGCCCACCTGCGCTGCGAGGACGTGCTGTCGGGCAAGGCGACCGCCGGCCGGATGGATCGGCGAACGGTCGAGGGGCTCAAGGTCTACCAGCGGCTGCAGATGCTCGCCGACAGCGGCAACATCGATCCAGAGACGCGCGCGGCGCTGCTGGGCGACACGCACGAGCAGGACTTCCGGGCCTTGCTGCGGGCGCTGCGGGCCCGGGTCGTCGACGCGACGGGTTTGATCGAGGACGGCTCGGCGGCCGGGGTCCTGGGTCAGGTTCAGGGGCGCCTGCTCGACACCGCGGAGTTCCAGCCGCTGCCCGCGCAAGCGGCCGGCGAAAAGCCCCCGGCCGGGACGCCCGCGCCGGCGGCGGCGGCGAAGATCGTCCCGGCGCCCGATCTGATCGCGGCGGCGACCCAGGCGGCCACGCAGGCGCTCGGCTGGACGTCGCCGGACGCCGTCCTCGCCAGCACGCTGGTCGCGGCGCCGCCCGCCGGCAAGAAACCGGCCCGCGGCGCGGCCCGCAAGGGGCTGGCCCCCTTGCCGGCGGCGGTCGCGATCCGGCTCCCGCCGCCGCCCCCTTACCACAGCGCCAACATGGAGCTGCGCGCCGAGATCGATCGCGGTCAGGTCAACCTGGAGCGGCCCAAGCTCGACAAGGAAGGGCACAAGAAGTGGAAGCCCCCGGTCGCCGACCGCCCGACCATCACGCTGTACGCGCGCGCGGGTGACCACGAGGTGGCCCTGTGCCGCTGGCCGACCACGATCGGCGGCTGGAAGACGTTCGAGAAGTCGGACGGCACCATGGCGCTCAAATACAAGGAGTCCGTGACGGGCGACGCCGTCTGGCCGGAGGTCCTGGCCACGCCGACCTGGCACCCGGCGCCGGGGATGCCGACGCGCCGGCTGCTCATCAAGGTGGGCGACTCGTTCGTTCCGAAGACCGAGATCATCGGCCCCGGCTACCACGCCGCCTACGGGCTGGTGGCGATCGTCCACCACCAGATCATGGGCGTCGACGACAAGGGCCAGCAGCAGCTCGAGGACCTGCGGATCCGCACGCACGGCACGCCCGGCTACCGATCGGTCAAGCGCGGCGAGAGCAACGGCTGCCACCGCCTGCACAACTTCGAGGCCTTGCGGCTGGCGAGCTTCCTGGTCAAGCACCACGCGAACGTGCGCGACGGCCTGGTGCCCGAGGACTACGTGCGGCACCTGCAGTACAAGGGGCAGGACATCGCGTTGCAGAGCGACAGCAAGGGTTACCGCTTCCGATTGACGCCGCCCGTGCCGGTCAAGGTTCTGGACGGCGACATCCACGGCGACGCCAAGGCCGTCAAGCGAATGGTGCCGCTGGCCACGGTCCCGTAGGCGGCGCGCCCGTGATCGACATCGGCGCCAACCTGACGTCGAAGGCGTTCGCGCGCGATCTGCCGGCCGTGATGGATCGCGCCGCGGCGGCCGGACTGGAGGCTGTGATCGTGACCGGGACCAGCCTGGGCGCCAGCCGTGCGGCGGCCGAGCTGGCTGCGCACGGCGGGCCAGTCCCCCTGTTCGCCACCGCGGGCGTCCACCCGCACCATGCCGTCGAGGCGACCGGCGACTGGCTGGCGGAGCTGCGGGCGCTGGCCCGGCGCCCGCGCGTGGCGGCCCTGGGCGAATGCGGCCTCGACTTCAACCGGGACTACTCGCCGCGCGCCGACCAGGTCCGCTGCTTCCGGGCCCAGCTGGAGCTGGCCGCCGAGCTGCGCCTGCCGCTGTTCCTGCACGAGCGCGACGCCCACGACACCTTCGCTGGCATCCTGCGCGAGCACCGCGCGTCCCTGGCCGGCGCGGTCATCCATTGCTTCACCGGGACGCGCGCGCAGCTGGACGTCTACCTGTCGCTGGACCTGCACGTCGGCGTCACCGGCTGGATCTGCGACGAACGCCGAGGCGGGGACCTGGTCGCCGCCGCGCCGGCGATCCCGGCCGAGCGCCTGATGATCGAGACCGACGCCCCCTATCTGCTGCCGCGCAACATGCCCGGGCCGCCGCGGGACCGGCGCAACGAGCCGGCCTTCCTGCCGCACGTGCTGAGCGCCGTGGCCGCCGCGCGCCGCGAGGCGCCGGCCACCACCGCGGCCGCCACCACCGCCACCGCGCGGGCCTTCTTCCGACTGGGGTTGGGGCTGGGGGCGCACAAATTCCACGATTCTCTGCCCTAATGGAGACATGAAAAGGTCTGCGCTGTCGGCGGCTCTGGTCACGCTGCTCGGGCTCGGTGCCTCCGGCACCGCCCGGGCGACCGACTACTACGTGGCCACGGACGGGAGCGATTCGAACCCCGGCACGATGGACATGCCGTTCGCCACCCTGCAGAAGGGGGCCAGCGTGGCGGCCGCGGGCGACACCGTCTACATCCGGGGCGGGACCTACAAGATCACGACGCCCGCCAACAGCGGCGCGGGGATCAACTTCACGAAGAGCGGGACCTCGGACACGAACCGGATCAAGTACTGGGCCTACCCGGGAGAGACCCCGGTCTTCGACTTCACGAACCTGGTCATCTCGACGACCGGCTACACCATGGGGTTCGTGGTGAACGCCAGCTACCTGCACTTCAAGGGGCTGGAGATCTGCTGCGTGCCGATGAACATGTTCTCGAACAACGGCATCTCGGTGGATGGCAGCTCCGGCCACGACATCTTCGAGCAGCTCAACATGCACCACAACAGCGGCAACGGGATCTTCGTGGGCAACAAGAGCGGCGGCGGACACCAGATCGTCAACTGCGACGCGCACGACAACTACGACGCGACGTCCAACCAAGGCCAGGGGCAGAACGCCGACGGCTTCGGCGTCCACTACCAGACCACGGGCGACACGACGATCATCCGCGGCTGCCGATCCTGGTGGAACTCCGACGACGGCTACGACCTGATCAACCAGGAGGTCCCCGTCACCGTCGAGAACTCCTGGGCGTTCGGCAACGGCTACGCCATGTACGGCACCTTCAACCCGGCCGACGGGAACGGCAACGGGTTCAAGATGGGGTCCAGCCAGACCGGCATCCGCCACCTGGTGCAGAACAACGTCGCCTGGAAGAACAAGGCCAGCGGCTTCTACGCCAACCATTCGACGGGCGGGAACACCTGGTACAACAACACGTCGTTCATGAACGGGACCCAGTACAACATGCTGGCCAGTCCGGCCGGCGATCCGAACACGACCATCACGTTGACCGGATCGCTGGTTCACATCATGCGCAACAACATCGGCTACCCGAACAAGAACACCAACATGACGGGCGTCGACACCATGTTCAACACCTGGGACCTGAGCATCACGCCGGCCGGCAGCGACTTCGCCAGCATCGCCGATCCCAGCGTCTCGATGACCGGCATGGCCATCGAGGGGATGGGCGCGCTCGGCCCGCGCCAGGCCGACGGCAGCCTCCCCGACGTCGACTTCCTGACGCTGTCGGCAGCCAGTCGAATGATCGACAAGGGGACTGACGTGGGCCTTCCGTACGTGGGAGCGGCGCCGGATCTGGGCGCCTACGAGTACGGCGCGACGCCGGCCAGCGGCACGGGCGGGACCGGCACGGGGGGAACCGGGACCGGCGGGACCGGGACCGGCGGAACCGGCACGGGAGGCAAGGCCACTGGCGGCGGCGGGATCGCCGGCTCTGCGGGGCGGGCCGGCACCGGCGGCGCCGGCGTGGCCGCCGGCGGTCGCTCGGGGACCGGCGGCACGGCTCCCGTCGACGCCGGCACGGCGTTGGGGACCGGCGGCACGACCACCGGGACGGGCGGCTCGGGGACCGGCGGCGCCACGGGCACGGACGAATCCGGCTCGGCAGGCTGCGCGTGCGCCGTCGAGGCGCGACCGCCGGCCGGCGCGCTCGCGCTCGCGGTGGCCCTCCTGGGCGCCTTCGTGGTTCGGCGCCGCCGCTCGCGTTGAGGCGCTACTCGATCTCGAGCAGCTCGACCTCGAACAGCAGCGTGGCGTGCGGCGGAATGACGCCGCCCGCGCCGCGCGCGCCGTAGCCGAGATCGGGCGGGATGAGGAGCGTGCGCTTGCCGCCCTTCTTCATCGTCGCCACGCCCTGGTCCCATCCCTTGATCACGCGCCCCTGTCCCAGCGGGAACGTGAACGGGCGGCCGCGATCGACGGAGCTGTCGAACTTGGCGCCCTTCGCGCCGTCGACCCAGAGCCAGCCGGTGTAGTGCATCACGCAGGTCTGGCCCTGGGCAGGAGTCGCACCCGTACCGGGTGCGGTGTCTTCGTACTGGAGCCCGCTCGACGTCATGGTCATCGCCATGCGCCACAGCATGTCACGGGAAGCCGGTGTAGAGCAGGGGCCATTGCTCTGGACGGCGTCCTGTGCGAATCGATCCGGATGCGACGAAGCCTGGCCGCGTGGTCCGCGCTGGCGATGGCGCTTTCGGCCTGTTCGTCCTCGAGCGGCGGGTCCGGGTCCGGCGGGTCCGGAGCCGGCGGAACCGGGGGCCAGGCGGGCGGACCCGGCCAGGCCGGTACGGACGGTCAGGCAGGTAGGGCCGGACAGGCCGAGGCGACGGGCGGCGCCGTCGCCTCGACCGGTGGCATCGGCGCGGCCGGCTCCGGTGGACGCGGCGATGGGGCCGGCGGAAGCGGCGGTGGCGCCGGGGCAGCGGCCGGCGGCGCCGGCGGACGCTCCGCGGGCGGTTCACCTGGTGCCGGCGGCAGCGGTTCGCAGGTCTGCGGCATGGGCGCCGAGAACGACAACGTTGCTTTGACCTGCCCGAACGGACAGGTCATCGCCGGCGTCGTGTTCGCCAGCTTCGGAACGCCGGCCGGAGCCTGCGGGGCGTTCACGGCGGGCGCCTGCGACGCGACCGACTCCGTCCCGCTGGTCAATGCCCTCTGCGTCGGGCGCTCCGCCTGCACCATCCCGGCCAGGAACGACGTGTTCGGCGACCCGTGCGACAAGACAACGAAGAGCTTCGCCGTCGAGGTCAGCTGCGGAGCGGTGGCCAGCGCAAACAGCGGCTGTCCGTTCTCGGGCCACGTCACCTATACGCTGACCAGGTCGGCGAACCCCACCGCCGACGAGCAGACCGCCTACGACGAGATCACGGTCGCGATGGACGCCGCCGTCGCCATGTACAACTGCTACGCGAACATCACCAAGGCCGACACCGTCACCTACAACACCGGCGTCCAGACCGCCGACGGCAACGTCAACGGCTCGATCCGCTTCGGCCCCGACTCGACGTACAGGACGATGCCGACCTCCATGCACGAGATCGGCCATACCGTCGGGATCGGCAGCGCGCCGTTCGACGCGCTGGTGAGCAACGGCATCTTCACGGGCACGAACGCCACCAATCAGCTCCGCGCGATCACGGGCAACGCGACCGACCAGGTCAACGCCGACCAGATGCACTTCTGGCCCTACGGCCTCAATTACGACAGCGAGTACCACGACATCAACGACGGCATCGACCACTGCAAGATGGTCACGGCAATCCGCAAGGACATGGGGATGAACTGACCGTGGCCGACCTACATCCCACCCTGCGCGAGCTGGCGGCCGGCCTCACGCTGGCCACCGGCCAGAAGCACAAGGTCGTCGTCCCCAAGCTGGACGTCGACACGATCGAGATGGAAGACATCCACTTCCACCACAACAGCGACGTGGTGCTGCCCTGGGGGTATGGCGAGGAGACCGGGCTCGACGACGACCAGGACCGGCTGTCCGGCATCTCGGTGATCGCCGCGGCCCTCCGTTATGCCAAGGACAACCCGTCGAAGAAGCTGCTGCTGGCGGGCCACACCGATTCGTCGGGCGAGTCCGACTACAACCGAAAGCTGTCGGAGGCCCGCGCCAAGACCACCAAGGCGCTGCTGACGGACGACAAGTCGGGCTGGGGCAGCCTGTGCGTCGAACACCAGACGGTCGAGGACCTGCAGCAGACGCTGCTCTGGGTCGCGGCGACCCACGGCTGGCCGTGCAACCCGGGCCCGATCGACGACACGATGGGCCCGAAGACCCAGGCGGCCCGCCGGGCGTTTCGCAAGCGCTACAACGACGAGTTCTCCGCTTCACTGCCGCTCGACGCCGAGGAGACGTCAGCCCAGGACTGGGAAGCTTTCTTCGACCTCTTCGATCTCGGCCTGCAGGACGAGCTGGGCGACGACCTGAGCGCGTGCCGGTCGGCGCTGTCTTTCTACAGCCCGGACATCCTGGCCTGCGGCGAGGACTTCGCCGAGGGGGACAACAGCCCGGCGGGGATGCGGTCGGTGGCGGACCGCCGGGTCGACATGCTCTTCCTCGATCCCTCGAAGCCGTATCCGGATTTCTTTTCCGAGAAGCCGCCCGGCAATTCCATCTATGGCCCCGTGCCGCTGGTCAAGCGACGCTACCTCCCGGTGGCTCCGCCGGTTCAGCTCGCGCTCAAACTGACGGCCATCGAGGGGCTGTACCCGCCCGGCTTCAAGCAGGACGGCGACGTGGCGCCCAAGGCCTCCGGCTACAATGAAGGTTATCTCAGCGAAGACGATCTGGGCCGGGTCTTCGTCAACCACAAGCCGCGCACCGACCCCACCCAGGCCTGGGACGACGTCGTCACCAAGGACACGCAATACATCGAGCTGGAGGCTTCCGTCGAGCTGGTCCAGGGCCCGAAGATCCCGCCCGAGGCGCGCGTCCAGTGGGAATGGTTCGATCCCAACGACAAGGACCACCCGGACACGAACGCGCACGGCGCGCTGGTTCCCGACCAGGTCGACGTGGACGGCCGGGCGCGCAGCATGCTGAACCGCGGGACGTGCGACTTCCCCAAGCCCGGCAGCAAGGACATGGCCCGCTTCGGTCAGGCGGGCGATTTCGGTTTTGCCGACGCGGCCACCGTGAAGCTCGCCGACACGCAGATCACGGACGGCACCAGCCGGGTGCGGCTGCACGTCAGCAACGTCGCCGGCGACAACTTCGTCGTCGTGGCGCGCCTCAAGAACTCGCCGCGCGTCGCTCCTTCGGGGCAGGTGCGCACCGGGGTGATGACGGTGTGGAAGCGGATCGACGTCGAGTACGTGAAGATGGCCGGCGCCTTCTCGCTGCCGGTCGATCAGGTGCCGCCGTTCTTCGAGCCGGCGCGCGTCCAGATGGACTTCGCCCCCGAGCGCCCGGTGCCGTCCCAGCACTTTCTCACCAAGCTCGACAAGGATAAGGAGTCGGCCTGCGCGATGTACGCCACGGCTTCGAATGGCGAATTCAAGTTAGAAGGGAAGCCCGGATGGTTCTTCCTGGCGGCGGCCGAGCGGTGTTCCAGCGAGAACGCTAGCTCACCCAGCGATGGTGGCCCGAAGACGGTTTACCGGGGCAAGGCCCGGGTGGCCCAGGCGAGCGGAGGCGGAGAGAACTGGGAGAAGCTGGTCGTCGATCAGGTCATCACCGACAAGGTCGCGATCGTTACCGTGCACGACGTCGAGGGCGGTCCAAGGGGCTTCCAACCGATTTGGAAGAAACAGGTCACCGGCAACCAGACGCACCTGCACCTGTGGGGCATCGACTACCAGTCGGACTTCGAGGTACCGCGTGGCCAGAAGACGGGTTTGCTCGGCGCTCCCGGGAAGGGCGGCGCCTACGACAAGACGGACAACTACTACCTCCAGCACCGGTTCCGGTACCCTTCCAGCGCTTGGGAGCCGGGCGGGATGGGGTTCGCCGACGAGGTGTTCATCAAAGCGGCGCCGCCGGGAACAACGGAGACCACCGGCCTCAGCCCCAGCGCGCGCTTCGCGGGGCAGGAGTACTTCGCGGGCCGGTTGTTGATCTTCACGCGCGCCTTCGAGGCGACGTCACTAGACGCCGACGACGTGGTCAGCACGATCGTCCACGAGTTCACCCACGCCTTCGGCTATCCGCACAAGTGCGGCTATTACGGCTGGCCGCAACCGCCCGAGTTCAGCTGCTCGATGAATTACTTCCTCACCTGGATCTACAAGGTCGGGACGCGCGAGCTGCAACGGTTCTTCTTCGGCACGTCCGGGGGGCACCTCTGTTCGAAGCACCTGTCAGGCGTCCGCGAGGTGAACCTGGAAGACAACCCAGCTATCTGGAAGTGGAGCGGCTCGTGAGCCAGGAGCAAGGCCAGGAAAAAGGTGAGGATCAGACCGAGTTGAGCTTGCGGCTGCGGGCACCGGCCACGGCGACGGCGGGGCTGCTGCCGCTGTTCGTCGAGGTGACTCTGGCGAACGACAACGAGGCGACCGACTACTACGCCCTAACGAACTGCGATCCCTGGTCACCGCCGTTCCCGGTGGAGTTCACGTTGAGCGGGGAGGGTGGAGAAGTCACCTTACCGGCGAGATCCACCGCCACCGCCGGCGCGACGCCGACCGGATTCGATCTCCTGCCCCACCAGGCCCGAACTTTCGTGTTGGACCTGTCGGAGCTCGAGACGGACGTGCCGCCCGGCGCCTGGCGGCTCTCGGCCCGCTGGGTCATGCGCCACGAGCAGCCGCGATCGTCGCCGGTCTCGATCACTTTCGAGGCGGGCGACCCCGCCGACGCGCCGCTGATCCGGCGGTTGCGTGGCCTCGGTGGCGGGACCTCTCCGTCCTGGGCGAACCTGATCCAGGAGCGGGCCGCGCTTGACGACGAGGCCTTGCGGCGGCTGTCGGCGTCCAGCCGCCGGACGCTGCTGCCCTACCTGATCCTTCACGAGGCCGTGCATGGTCCCCAGCCCCTGTCGCAGCTCCCGCTCGAGTTCCTATCGGCGCACTTCCAGGGTCCCTGGGCCAGCGAGGCCAGCGTGCTGACGTACGAGCTCTTCTCCGCTCGGGCGGTGCCCGATCTCGCTGCAAGGCGGGCGGCCATCCTCGCGCGCTGGCCGGGTGTCGAATTCCGGCTGGACCAGGTCGATCGGGGCGCGGGCCTGCTCACGCTCTGGCGCGAGGAATACCGATGAGGTCTATCGCCGTCCTATTGCTGGGCGCCCTGAGCGCCTGCCAGTACGCCGTTCCCGAGGCGCAGGGTGCGGCGCCGCAGCGCCGAGACGACGCTGGGCTCACCGATGCGGCGGCCAAAGAGCGCCAGCCGGACCGGCGGTCATCTAAGGATTCCCTGGTCGGCCTCACCCGCAAGCAGCTCCTGGCACGTCGCGGGGCGCCGACCAGGAAGGAAGGCGGCCGATGGATCTACACGTCCGACCAGTCGGGTTGCCGCGACAGGATCGTCAACGAGGTCGTCACTTTTGAGGGCGATCGGGTCGCGCGCGTGACGCTGCAATTTCGCCATACCACCGAGGATTGCGGCATCATGCCGGGGCTCCGCTGAGCATGCCCGCCGTCGACCAGTCGGTGCGGTTGCTGGCGGCTTCCGGGCCGGTCACGGCGGTGCTCGGGTCGCCTGGCCGCGCGGGCGACACCAATGCGATCCGGACCAACGAGGCGCGGGCGATCTTGCTGGAGCTGCGGCGCGACGAGGCCTGGCCGGCGCTGGTCGCGCTGCATGAGCTGGCGATGGGCTTCGAGGTTCATCTTCCGTCTCGGGTCGCGTCGGAAGAGCTGGCGGAGGGGATCGAGGAGGCGCTCGAGGCCGGCCGGCTCTGGTTCTACCGAGGCTGGGGCGGGCTGGCGGGCGGAGCGGCGGACGGGGCCGGCGCTTTCGCCAATGGGCCCGCCGCAGAGCTGGCGCGCGACCTGGTGGGCGGGCAGGGCGACGTGTTTCTCGACGGGCGCCAGTATCGCCTGGTGCCCGCCGGCATCGTGAGCGCGGGGTTCGTGGGGGACGACTACCGCCCGGTCGCGCCGGCCGAGGCGCGTGGCCTGATCGAGCGGATGGCGGCGCGCTTCACCCGCCGGCCCGACTTCCGTGGACGCTGGGAGCAGGCCGCGGGGCTGCTGACGGACGGTAGCGACGAGAACGGGCTGATGCTCCTGCGCTACACCCCGCCCAGCGGGGGCGTCGCGCCCGCCGACGAAGCGCCCGCGACGACCCCTTCGCAGCTCAAGCCCGCGATCGCGCCCGAGTACTGGATCGAGATCGAGCTGGTCTACGACGACGACACACCCTTCGACGGGAGCAGCCAGCTCCAGCTGCCGGGCGGGCGCACCATCGACGCCACGCCCGACGAAAGCGGGGTGGTCCGGGTCGACGGGCTGACGGCGGACGGCGACTGCAAGCTGACGTTCCCGGACATCGCGGCGGCGCTCGGTCCGTCCTGAACCGTTCCGCAGGGTTTTCGCAGTCGTCACCTGGGCGGGGCACCGGACCGGGCAAACATCCCCGTTTCCCGTGCGACGTCTGCTCTCGGTCCTTGTCGTCACGTTGCTGGCGTCCCGGGCGGGCGCCGAGCCCGACCGTCAGGCGCGGGCGGCGCTCGGCCGCGCGATCTTCTTCGATCGCGCCCTGTCGGAGCCGGCCGGGACCAGCTGCGCCAGCTGCCACGATCCGGCGCGGGCATTTTCGGGCGACAACGGATCGGGCGCGGGCGTGCCGGCGGGGAGCCGGCGCGGCCAGCTGGCCCGGCGCAGCACACCTTCGCTGCTGTACCTGAAGTTCGTCCCGCCCTTCCGGTTCGTGGGCGAGCCGGAAAAGCACGCGCTGGACCAGGAGCCGTACGGCGGCTTCTTCTGGGACGGGCGCGCCAACACGATCGCCGAGCTGACGCAGCAGCCGCTGCTGAACCCGCGCGAGATGAACAACCGCGACCTGGCGCAGATCGCGCGCAAGCTGCGGCGCGCGCGATATGCGCCCGCGTTCCTGAGGGAGTTTCCCGAGGCGTCCCGCGACGACGGCCAGGCGGTGGCGGCGCTGGGCATCGCCGTCGAGGAGTTCCTGACCTCGCCCCAGATGGCGCCGTTCTCGTCGAAGTACGACGACTTCGCGGCTGGTAAGGCCACGCTGTCGGTGGCCGAGGCGCGCGGGCTGGCGCTGTTCCGCGATCGCAAGCGCGGCAACTGCGTCCGCTGCCACACGCTCTCCAGCCACCCGCCCTCCGTCGAGCGGTCGCTGTTCACCGACTTCGGGTACGAGGTGGTGGGCGCTCCCCGCAACCGCCACTTGCCCCGGGGCTTCCGCCAGCCCGACGACCGCGGCCTGTGCGAGCGCACCGACACCAACGTCCCGTCCAACGAGACGCAGTGGTGCGCCAGCTTCCGGACCCCGTCCTTGCGGAACGTCGCCCTGCGCCCCAGCTTCATGCACAACGGCGCCTTCACCAGCCTGCGCGACGTGATCGTCTTTTACGCCACGCGGGCCACCGACCCGCGACGCTGGTACCGCCAGGCGCTGTATGACGATACGCCCGTGCCATACCGCGGCCTGATCGACACGGTCAGCGTCCCTTACAACCGCAAGCCGGGAGACCCGCCGGCCTTCACGGACGCCGAGATCGACGACCTGGTGGCGTTCCTGCAGACCCTGACCGACCGGCGACTGCCCGAACGTCCGTGACGGTCCTGCAGCAGCAGGACCCGTCCCCGAGGGACGACATGCGCCGGTCATCTTGCGCGCGTTCGGCGCGGTCTTCGTTCTGCTCGATCTCAACCTTCGTCTTTTGGGCCTGATCCTGGGCGCCTTCACCCTTCGGGGCTGTTGACCCTCCTCGGCCAGATCGGCGCGAAGCGACGCTCTCAGAGGGTCGCGGGCTCCAACCGTATCGTCAACCCCCACAACACCGCGGCCGCCAGGGCGTAGCCGGCAAACAGCGTTCCCAGGGTCGCACCGTGCAACAAGAATTCTTCCCAGGTTTTCGGACGAGGATGCCATCCGATTCGATCCATCCAGGATGGGAGCCGACACAGGGCATACAGGCCGGGGGCCACGCCGAGGAGTCCCCCGAACGTCGCCGTGATCCGGGTGCTCGCGGCGACGCGGATCCGGCCGTTGCACGCGGAGCACTGAAAGAATTTCGTTATTCCCCCGTTGAAGAATTGATTCCCGGGAACGCGGGTCAGTTCGCCGCAAAGCGGGCAACTATTTCGAGCGATCCCCGCTGTGTCGTGGGACATCGTGGACCACCTCAGGTTAGACCAAACACCCCGTGCCGATGTTAACCCAAAGCACCTGAGTCAGCGGCTGACCATTCGTGCATCGGCCAGATCGGCGCGAATGGTGCGCGCCAGGTCATGGGGCGAGAGGTCTCGTGCGCCCGGCGTGCAGGCGATGCGCTGCGTGGGCTGGCCCACCCACGACGCGAGGTCCGAGTGAGCCTCGAGCGCCGCGACCACGGCGTCGACCTCTTTCCCGAGCGAGGGATAGCGCTCTCGGCAGTGGTCGCTTCCGACCCGCATGCGATCACGGCTGGCGCAGACGACGCGGGAGACGGTTCTTGAATCGCAGAGCTCGTCCTGATTGTGCGGTTCCTCGAGGTTGGGACAGAGCGTCTCGAGCGCGTCGCGAAGGCCCGAGACCTGGCCGGTGCGGAGGCGCCTGACGAGCACGCCGCCCGTCTCGATGCAGCGGTGGCCTTCGTAGACCAGGGTGCCGTCGTCGAACACGGCGAGCTCCCAGGCGGGCTCGTCGCGCTCGCCAGCTTCCGGGACGCGGGCCACGTAGACGAGCGGCGTCTGGCCCACCAGTTCCTGGAGCGCCGGGGTCGCGGGGCCGTCCGCGCGCTCGTTCATGCGGTCGGCGGCAGGACCCTGCCAGCTTTCGGGCCGCGGGATGGTCATGGCGGGAGAGCTGGTGGCGGCTGTCGTCGAGCACCCTGCCAAGAAGAGGCAGAGCGAGCCATAGATGAGGGGAGCGCTTGCCATGCGCCTCGGGACTTGCAGCGCTCGGGCCAACGACTCACGAGCCGGGATCCCGGGCGTCCGGGCCTGAGCCCCGCCCGCCTGGCACTCGCGAGGGTGCCCCGATCGCCAACTTGGCAGCCGCGCTCCCGCCGCCGAGCTGGGTCGCCAGCGTCACGGTCGAGAAGCCGTACCTGTCCCGAATCTGGTCCACGACGGCGGCGGCTTTCTCGTGCTGATCGAAGAGGGACAGCTGTTCGAACGCTCCCAGGTTCGAGAGCTGAACGCCCAGCAGCCGCACCGGCAGCGGGCGGGTGCGCGCGGCCGCCAGCATCTCCTTGAGGACGGGGTAGAGCTCGAGCTCGGAGCTGGTGGGCGCCAGCGTGCGCGATCGAGTCAGCGTGTGAAAGTCGGCGTAGCGCAGCTTCAGCGTCACGGTGCGCGCCTTGATGTGGCGCTTGCGGGCGCGCCAGCAGACGCGCTCGCACAGCCCGCAGAGGACCGACTGGACCACCGCCGGGTCGGACACGTCCTCGCGGAACGTCCGCTCGTTCGAGATGCTGCCGACGGTCTCCCCCTCCGGATCGTGCTCCGAGAACGCCGGGCGCTCGCGCCCGAGGTCGCCGGAGCCCCGTCCCTGGACGCCGCGCTGGATGCCGGGCGCCCAGGCGCCGAAGATCTGGCGCAGCTCGGCGAGCGGCGCCTCCGCCACCGCCCCCAGCGTCTCCAGCCCGGCGGCGTGCAGCTTCCCCTCGGCGACCGGACCGATGCCCGGGAACGATCGGACCGGCAGCGGCGCCAGCACGGCCCGCTCGACCCCGGCCGGCACCAGCATCACGCCACGGGGTTTGGCCAGCGCGGACGCCACCTTGGCCATCACCTTGCTGGTGGCGATGCCGGCGCTGGCGGGAAGGCCCAGCTCGCGATCGATCGCGGCCGCCAGCTCGAGCACCGCGCGCTCGATCGCGACGTCCTCGTTCTGGTCGCCTGGTCGCCCGTAGAGCCGCTCGCAGCCCGTGAAGTCCAGGAACATCTCGTCGATGGATGCCACCAGCACGGTGGGCGAAAACCGTCGCGCGATCTCGCGCACCCGCTCTGCGTGCTCGCCGTAGGTCTCGCCGCGGGTCGGAAGGTAGATCGCGTCGGGGGCCAGCTTGCCTGCCTCGACCAGCGACATGCCGGACTTCACGCCCAGCCGCCGAACCTCATAGCTGGCCGCCGTCACCACGCCGCGCGTGCCCGGCTGGCCGCCGACGACCACCGGTTTCCCCTCGAGCGTGGGATCCAGGAGCCGCTCGACCGAAACGAAGAACGTGTCCAGGTCCAGACAGCAGATCCGGGGGGCCGCCAGCGGTCCCGACCGTGCCGCTTCCGTGGCCGTCGACATCGCATGAATGTAACACGAACGACTGAACCCATGTTCAGCCATGGGCCGTGGCGATCTGGTAGGCTGGCCGGCATGACTCTGCTCGAATCGCTGAAGCGCTACACCACGATCGTGGCCGACACCGGGGACATCGAGGCCATCCGCAAGCACCGTCCCCAGGACGCGACCACGAATCCCTCGCTCTTGCTCAAGGCCGCGCAGCAGCCCGATTACCGCGAGCTGGTCCAGCGCGCGCTCAAGGCCTCGCAGGCGGTGGCCGGCGACAAGGCCGCGCGCACGGCGGCGTTCATGGACGGCCTGTTCGTCGAGTTCGGGTGCGAGATCCTGAAGATCGTCCCCGGCCGCGTCTCGACCGAGGTCGACGCCACCTATTCCTTCGACACCGAGGGGACCATCGCCAAGGCTCGCCACTTCATCGACCTCTACAAGCAGGCCGGCGTGCCGCGCGAGCGCGTGCTGATCAAGGTCGGCACCACCTGGGAGGGCATCCGCGCCGCCGAGCGGCTGGAGGCGGAGGGCATTCACTGCAACATGACGCTGCTGTTCTCGTTCGCGCAGGCGGTGGCCTGCGCCGAAGCGGGCGTCACGCTGATCTCGCCCTTCGTCGGCCGCATCTACGACTGGTACCTCAAGGACCGCGGCGTGAAGGACATCGCCCCCGAGGAGGATCCGGGCGTCGCCTCGGTCGACCGCATCTACAACTACTACAAGAAGTACGACTACAAGACGCAGGTCATGGGCGCCAGCTTCCGCAAGGCGGCCCAGGTCGAGCGGCTGTGCGGGTGCGACCTGCTCACCATCAGCCCGGAGATCCTGGCCGAGCTGGGCGCCAAGACCGGCGAGCTGCCGCGCCGGCTGTCGCCCGAGGCGGCCAAGAAGACCGACGCGCCCAAGCTGCACCTGGACGAGAAGGCCTATCGCTGGCTGCACAACGAGGACCCGATGGCCGTCGAGAAGCTGTCGGACGGGATCCGCAAGTTCAACGCCGACGCGCGCAAGCTCGAGGCCTACGCCGACACGTTGTTGCGGTAGAGCCCGACCGGGATCCGCCCGCGATTCGAGAGCTAGGCTCCCGGGAACGAGCCATGAGTCCCAAGAAGCGCCGGGCGGCCGGATCGGGAATCGACGCCATCGTGCGAGATCTGCGCGCCTTCGGGCTGGCCTACCCGGGCGCGCACCTCAAGAGCCCCTGGCCGGGCCACGCCGACCTGGCGGTGAATGACAAGACCTTCGCCTACCTCAGCGTCGAGGGCGAGCCGCTGGGGATCTCGTGCAAGCTGCCGCGGTCCGCCGATCTGGCGCTGGCGCTGCCGTTCACCAAGCCGACCCCCTACGGGCTGGGGAAGTCGGGCTGGGTCTCGGCGCAGTTCACGAACGCGCGAGAGGTTCCGGTCGCGATGTTGAAGGAGTGGATCGACGAGAGCTACCGCGCGCAGGCGCCCAAGCGCCTGGTCGCGCGGCTGAATCAGGGATCCGCGGTGAAGTGAACGTTGTTCATCGGGAGCACGCCGACGACGCTTCCGGAGCCGCTGCTGCCGCTGACGGCGATGTCGAACCTGGTCACGAGGCCGTCAGTCCGAACCGCGCACGCCGACATGGTGCACGCGCAAGGCGTGTCCAGGAGACAGAGCGAGAGCTTGCCGCAGTCGACCGTCGTGGTTTTCTGCGTGGTCGGGTTCACCAGCGCGCAGGTCATGTCCGGGGTGCCTCCCGGGCCCTGCGAGCTCCAGTTGGGGAGGCAGGTGGTGTATCCCGGCGCGGGCTGCTGAAGCGCGCACCAGCCCGTCCAGAGCTCATAGGTTGTGAATCCGAAGCGCAGCCGCCCGGAGACCAGGCTGGCGTCGCGCATCGTGTAGGTGAACCCCTCTGAGATGTACCGGCTGGCGGCCAGACCGAGGTCGGTGACGTGGCCGGGGCTGAACAGGTCCGCCGGGTAGGTGACATCCGGGTCGGTCGCAGGAGGCGGCGGGGTGCCCTGACCCAGGATCACGGTGCCCGTCAGCTGACCGCTCGCATCGGCCGTGAAGGTGATGTGGATGGCGTCGGAGCCCGACGGAAAGGAGAAGTTCTCGATGTAACCCGTCCAGGACTGGGTGACCGGGCCGCCGGTGCCCGCCTGTCCGCTTCCGGCGACGCCGGTGACCGTGCTGCCGGCGGCGCCGCCCATCCCGCCCGCTCCGCCCGCTCCGGCAGTTCCGGCGCTGCCCCCCGTGCCCGGGGCGCCGCCGCTCATCCCGCCGGTGCTCGTGCCGCCGCCGCCGCTGCCCCCGGTCCCGGCTGCGGAAACGCCACCGCTCCCGCCGGTCCCGTCGAGGGCTCCCACGATATGCTGGTTGTCGCAACCGGCCAGCACGACCGCCGCGGCGACGGTGAAGGTGCAGATGCTCGCTCTCGTCATGTTCCCCCAGTGGCGCGAGACCGCGGGACCTTTCACTGCCCGACCGCGGCGCGCGCGCCGCCCGCGAACCGCCCCTCGGGGAACAGGGCCAGGTACTCCCGCAGATCGCTTCGCGCGCCCGCGGCGTCGCTGGAGGCCGCCCGGCAAGCGGCGCGGCCCCAGAACGCGCGCTCCGTGATCGAGTCGAGCGGTCGATCGGCCGCCAGCAGCCGATCCAGGTCGGCGACGGCCGCCGCACACCTGCCGGCCGCCGACCGCAGCTCGGCCCGGGCGATCAGCAGATCGCGCCCGCCGCCGCTCGGCGCGAGAGCCGCGCCATCCAGCAGCGCCAGCGCCTCGACGTTGCGGTGCAACTTGAGCAGCGCTTCGATGCGCGCGCGCGTCGCCTCGGGCGCCAGCGGCCCGGTCGCGAAGCGCGCGTCGTGCGCGTCCAGCAGCGCCAGCGCGCCGGGCGCGTCGGCGTCACGCCGGAGCTTCTGTAACGCTCTCGCCAGCAGCTCGGACTCCTGCGCCAGCGGCGACGCCACCGGCCTGGGCGGTGCCGCCACCCGCTCCGGTCGCGGGGCGATCGGTGGGGGCGGCCGCGGGGTCGTCTCGGGCTCCGGCGGCCGCGGCTCGAGCTCTGGCGGCGGCGTGAGGCGGGGACCGCGCGCCGCCACCCGCGCATGCGGAGCAGGCGACGGAGCGGGCGCACGAACCTCCGGCGCAGGCTTTCGCGGCCTGAACAGATGGAAGTAACGCTGCCCGGCGGCGGTCAGCGCCCCGCCCGACAGGAGCAGCACGGCCGCGATCGCCACCCGCACCGCCCAGTGACGCTGGGGCGCGCGCCGCGCCCGGCGCAACCGCCGCCGGATCGCCGCGAGCCGGTCGGCGCTGGGGGCGTCGGTGGCCGCCGCCTGGCGCAGCAACGCCCCGGCGCGCGACTCCGGGCTGCCGTCGTCGGTGCGTCGTACCCAGCGGTCCGCGCTTCCGCGTTTCATCGATGCTCTCCGGTTTCGCGGTCCATCTCTTCCAGGAAGCGCCGGCGCGCCCGGTGCAGGTGGACCCAGACGGTCGCCAGCTTGCGTCCGGTCATCGCCGCGATCTCCTCGCCCGAGGTCCCCTCGAGCTCGAACAGGATCAGCACTTCGCGATATCTGTCGGGCATGCGATCGAGGATCCGGTAGACGGTCTGGGAGGCGCGCCGCCGCTCCAGCTCCTCGATGGGCGTCAGCGGCGCCGGCGAGACCGATCGTTCGACGTCGGCCCGGCGGGTACGCGTCAGCCAGCCGCGGATCCGATCCTTTCGCCGCCGCCCCCGGACCACGCGCTCGGCGATTCGATACAACCACGTCGTCAGCTTGGCGTCGCCCCGGAACTCGGGCAGCTGCCGATCGACGACCAGGAAGACCTCGTGGACCAGGTCGTCGACGTCGGCGCGCGGGCCGCCCAGGCGGCCGACCCAGCGAGCCACGGTCGGGGCGTGAACCCGATAGATCTCGTCCAGATCGAGGGGCACGGGTGGTTGGCCCGGGCCGACCACGTTCCTGTTGGCGAGCACTTGCATCGAACGGCCCGTCAGTGTCGTGAGCCCCACGGAACCTTTCACGGCATTCGACCCAGGCTCAACCCGAGGGCCAGCTGGAGCTCGAAGCGGGGGATCTGCCCCTGATCGGCCAGACCGGTGATCTCCAGGCGATCGCGGCCCGGCCAGACCAGCACGTCCAGGCCGACCCAGGGGGTGGCGTTACCCCACGGCCTTCCTGCCTGGACGCCCAGGCTGGCCCCGAGCTGCGAGCTGGAGCTGGCCGCGGTGGTCGACAAGCCGACCCCTTCGACGCTCAGCAGCGCAGCCACGCCCTGGGCGCGCGCCGCCAGGATGGTGCGCCCGACGTCGAATCGCGCCTCGGGCCCGGCGCCGAAGGCGACGCGGCTCCAGCGCGCGGCGTCGGCGTAGGCGCCCACCGGCGCAGAGCGGGCTGTCACGCCCGAAACGGTGAGGCCGAGACCCATGTGCCAGCCGCCGGGCGCGATCCATCCCCCGATGCGGGCGCCGGGCGCCGCCTGTCCGCCGGTCACGGACCCGATCAGCGCCAGCCCCAGGTCCCAGCTGAGGGGCGGCGCCGGCGGTGCGGCCGCCTGCGTCACCTGGACCACGGCTGTCGGTTGTTCGCTGCGGCTCGCAGGAGGGGGCAGGGTGACCTGGGCGGTGATGCGGGGATCCAGGTCCGCCTCCCAGGCGGCGATGACGATGGCCACGGCGTGAGCCAGATCGGCGCAGCTCTCGGCGGCGGGGAGATCGCGCTCGGCGAGCTGCTGGTCACGCGGATCCAGCAGCCGGACGTGCAGGCCCCCGCCGTCACGGGACAGGCGGACGTGGTGCTGGTCCGCGGTCCGGTCGCCCGCCGCGGCCGGCGCCATCTCGACCAGAAGGCGGCTGACGTCGGGCGGGGCAGGGCAGGTGACGTCGCCGGCGACGTCGACCGCGACCAACGCGAGCCCCAGCGCCAGCCCGAGGGACATTGCGCGATTCTATGTCGCCGCCGGACCGCGCACGTGGGCGAGAAACCTGTCCGTTGTGGCGCCGGCCCACCTGTCGACCTGTGGGTCGAAGTCGAGCCGCCCGAGCTGTTGACAGGAGCGCCATCGCTGACGTAAATGAATATGAATTTCAGTTTCAATTAAGTCAGGAGCGGCCAGCGGCCACGCGCCCCGAGCCCGGCCAGCAGCAGGCGAGACGCCGGAGGCTCGGTTGGACACGAACGACGAACATCATCGACTGCACGATCTGCGGTGCCGTTGCGGCAGCCTGGTGGCGCGGCTGCTGGACGGCAAGCTGGAGTTGAAGTGCCGCCGCTGCCAGCGGATCGGCGTCATCGATCTCGCTGCTGCTCGCGCCGCCGGCGGGCCGATCGAGATCGCCTGGCAAGCCGAGTCGCCCCGAGCGACACGGCGGTGACCGCGCTGCTGCTCCGGTCCTGCGGGCTTGGCCTGGCCCTCTGGCTCCTTTCGACCCCTCGCGCCTGGGGCGCCTCGTCCGCCGACGGCGGTGAGAGCGATGGTTCGCCGTCGGACGCCGGCGCGCTGGAGCCCGACGCGGTCACGCCGCCCCGCCTGGTCGAAGAGGCCCAGCCGGTCTATCCCGAGGATGCCGGCGCCGCCGGCATCGAGGGGACCGTGGTCTTGGCGATCACGATCGACGACGCCGGCGTGGTGACCGACGCCGCGGTCGAGCAAGCGCTGGGGCACGGGCTCGACGAGGCGGCGCTGGATGCAGCACGGCGCTCGCGGTTCACGCCGGCGTTGCGGGGCGGACGCCCGATCGCTGCGCGGATCCGCTTCGCCTGCCACTTCGCGGCGCCGCGCCCGCCCCGGCCCGCACCGGCACTGCCGGCGCCGATCGCCGCGCCGCCGCCGGCGCCGCCCGAGGCGATCAGCGACGTGACCATCCGGGGCGCCTCGGCCGCGCGGCGGTTGCGCGAGTCAGCGGAAGCGGTGACCGTGGTGGAGACCAAGCAGGCGCAAAGCGAGAGCGCCGACCTCGGCGAGGTGCTGGCCCGCGTTCCGGGGCTGGCCGTGCAGCGCAGCGGCGGCCTCGGCTCGTATGCGCGGATCTCCCTCAACGGTCTGACCGACGACCAGATCCGGTATTACATGGACGGGATCCCGCTCGACGCAGCCGGGTTCGGGCTGGGGTTGCAGAACACGCCGCTCGCCTTCGTCGATCGCGTCGAGATCTACCGCGGGGTGGTGCCGGCGCGCTTCGGCGCCGACGCCCTGGGCGGCGCCATCAACGTCGTCACGCTGGACGATCCCCGCGGCACGCACGGCGGCGGGTCGCTGCAGCTCGGCTCGTTCGGCACCACCCGGGCCACCCTGGCGGCGCGCAGGGCGCGGCCGGACAGCGGGCTCTACACCGCCCTCAGCCTGTTCGCCGATCACGCGGACAACGACTACCCGGTCGACGTTCAGGTGCCCGATGCGCTGGGGCGCCTCACCGTCGAGCGTGTCCACCTGTCCCACGCCGCCTACTCGGGCTACGGCGGGATGGCCGACATCGGCCTGGTCAATCGCGCCTGGGCCCGGCGATTGCTCCTGCGACTGTTCGCCAACCGTCAGGACGACGACATTCCGACCAACCTGGTCATGACGGTCCCCTATGGCGAGGCGCGGTACGGAGAGGTGGCTCGGGGCGCCAACCTGCGGTACGAGGCGCCGCACCTGGCGGGATCGCCGGTGGGCGCGACCGCCATCGTCGCCTACAGCCGCAACTCGACCAGCTTTCAGGATCTGTCGCCGTGGGTCTACGACTGGTTTGGGCAGCAGGTTCGCGCGCGTACCCGTCCGGGCGAGATCGGTCCGCCGACGGACCAGACGATCTGGGACGACAAGGTGCTGGCCCGCCTGTGGTTCACCTGGGCGCCGCGCCAGGGACAGGAGGCTCGGCTGGCGCTGGCGCCGACCTTCGACCGCCGGACGGGAGAGAATCGGGAAGCCACCGCCGGTCACGATCCACTGGCGGGCCTGCGCCGCTACCTGACCGTCGTCGCGGGCGGCGAGTACGAGGTCGATCCGTTCCAGCGCCGGCTGCAGGCGATCACCTTCGTGAAGGGTTACCTGTACCGAACCTGGGCCGACCAGCCGCTGGCCGGCGGCGGCACCCAGCGCTTGCAGCAGGACAGTCTGACCGGCGGCGCCGGCGAGGAGGTCCGCTATCGCTTCAGGCCCGCGCTCTGGGCCAAGGCTTCGTACGAACGAACCACGCGCTTCCCGTCGCCCGACGAGGTGTTCGGAGACGGCGTCTGGACGATCGCCAACCTCGAGCTGCGGCCGGAGCGAAGCCACAACGCCAACCTGAGCCTGACCGTCGACGACTGGCCGACCCATGCCGGCGCCGTGCGTGGGGAGCTGAACGTCTTCTTCCGGCAGGCGTCGGACCTGATCGTGCCGGTCCCCAGCACCGAGACGACGGTCTACGACAACGTCAACACCGCCCTCAGCCAGGGGCTGGAGGCCAGCGCGGGATGGACGGCGCCGCGCGGGTGGCTGGCGATCGACGGCAACGCGACCTGGCAGAGCCTGCGCAACCGATCGTCGACCGGCCAGTTCGGGGCGTTCGACGGGGACCGGATCCCGAACCGGCCCTGGCTGTTCGCGAACGCGTCCCTGCGCGCGCGGCGGACGGCGTTGTCGGCGCCAGGCGACGAGCTGTCGCTCGGCTGCTACCTGCGCTACGTGCACGCGTACTACCGCGGCTGGGAGAGCCTGGGCCTGCCGCAATACAAGCAGGTCATCCCCTCGCAAACCACGCTCGACGTCGTCCTGACCTACGCCACGGGCGGCAAGCTGCGACAGATCTGGACGCTGGAGGCCGACAACCTGGCGGACGCCAAGGTCTACGACTTCTATGGCGTGCAGCGCCCCGGGCGCGCGTTCTACGCCAAGGTCGTGGTGGAGTACTAGGCGGCGTGAAGCTGTCACGCCTGTCCTTCACCCGCCTCTGGGCGGCCCACGCCTGGCTCGGCGTGACGTGCGGCCTGGTGCTGCACGTGATGTTCTTCGCGGGCGGGTTCGCCCTGTTCCACGACGAGCTCAGCGCCTGGCAGGAACCCGAGCTGTCGCGGGCCCCCCCCGAGCAGTCGGTCGGGCGGCTGGTGGCGCGGGCGCTCGAGGCGAGCGCGGCCCCGCCGGTCGCGCTGGAGGTGACGATGCCGGGTCCGAACCGGCCCTTCGTGGAGCTGGCCTGGACCGAGACGTCGGGCGCGCGTGGTGAAGCCCGCCTCGAGGCCGCCTCTGGGCGTGCCGCGCCCGAGACCTCGCACCTGGCGCGCGTGCTCTTCTGGCTGCACTTCCTCTACCACCCGCGCGTTCCGTGGGGGATGAACGTGGCCGGGTTGTTCGGCGCCGCCCTGCTGCTGGCGCTGGTCACCGGGCTGCTGATTCATCTCAAGGATCTCGTGCGCCAGCTCTATCAGCTGCGGGCTGATCGTTCGCCGCGCGTCCTCTGGTCGGATCTGCACAAGGTCCTGGGCGTGATGGGGCTGCCGTTTCAGATCGCCTACGCGCTGACGGGAGCGGTCATCGGCCTGGCGCCGGTGATGCTCTCGCTGGCGACCGGTCCGATCTTCCATGGCGACCGCGCGGCGGCTGCCCGGGCGCTGTGGGGCGAGAGCGCGGCGCCGGTCCCGGCGGGGCGCCGCGCGCCGGCGCTGCCGCTCGACGACCTGCTGTCACGCGCGCGCGCCGTCGTGCCGGGCTTCGAACCCGACTTTGCGCGGCTGGACAACCTCGGCGACGCGGCGGCTCGGGCCGCGTTCTGGGGGCGGCGCCCGGGCCGGCTGTTCGCCCGGGGGGACGTCGTGCTGCGCGCCACCGACGGCGCCCTGATCGCCGACGGCGCCAGCACGCCGCCCACGCCGGGTGCGGCGGTGACCCGCTGGGCGACAGGGCTTCACTACGTCTGGTTCGGCGGCGTGGCGGCGCGGATCCTGTGCGCGCTGCTGGCTGCGGCGGCTTGCCTGACCATCCTGAGCGGCAACTGGATCTGGCTGGCGCGCCGCGAGTCGACCGCGGCACGCGCTGGAAACCGGCTGTTGCTCCGCCTGACGATCGGGATCGGCGGCGGGCTGTTGCTGGGAACCGCCGGGCTATTCTGGGCCAACCGACTGGCTCCGCCGGCGGCGCGCCTGGACGCCGAGACCTGGGCCTTCTTCGGAACCTGGGCGGCGACGGCCACGCTGTTCGCCGCCCGAGCAGAGTCGCGGGGCGGCTGGGTCGGGCTTCTGCGGCTGGCGGGAGCCGCCTTCACCGCCGTGCCGCTGCTGACGGCCGCCCGGTTCGCCGCGACCGCGTCGTGGGCCGGTGTCGCAGCTGCTCTGGGCGGCGTCGACACCGCCCTGGCGGGGCTGGGCCTGCTGCTGCTGCTGGCTTCGGAGATGGTCCAGCGCGCGGCGGCCCGTGCGACGGCGCGCGGCTCTGGTCCCCTGGATCGACCGGCGAGGCGGCCGGTGGCGGCCCGCGTGCTTCCGGCGCTGCTTCTGGCGGCCGTGCTCGCGGCCGTTCGCGTGGGGCAGTTCCCGACGGAGGTCGGCGAAGCGGTCCTGTTCGCGCTCGCCGCTTTCACGACCGCCGTCTCGATCTTCGTCCCGCTGGCCGCGCTACGCCCGCGCTGGGCCTGGCACGCCGCCCTGGCGGCGCCGGTGGTCGCGCTGGCGCTGCTGGCGGTCGAGGCGCGCGCGCGATGACGACCGCGGGGCCGACCCGCGCGGTGGCGGCGGTGCGGGTCCTCGGCGCCGCGCTGGGCGGGCTCGCGGTGGCCGGTGCGGCTTCGCTCTGCCTGGCGCGGCTGCCGTTGCCGGCGCCGGGGCTCGGCTTCGCGCTGGGCGTGGCGCTGTTCGTTCCCCTCTGGGTGGCGCTGGCCTGCCTGGGCCTTGTCGCCCGTCGCGCCCGCCATGTGTGGCTCGCCTGCGCTGGAGCCGCCACGATCTTCGCCTGGCTCGCCTGGCTGTTCGGCTGATCGAGATTCTGGTTGACAGCCGGGCCGGCGGTCGTTACAAATGATTTTGAAAGTCGTTTTCATTTAGAGATTTCAGCGGCCAGCGGCCCCCAGCGCCCCGAGCCCGGTCGGTTCGACAGGACCGATCAGCTCGTCACGCATGGGAGCGGCCGCGCATGAACCTGATCACCGCGCTGAAGTCACTGTTCGTCGGATCCGGCGCCACCTGGATCCTGTGGTTGCTGCTGGGGCTGGCGGGCGTGGCGCTGGCGATCGCCGTCGAGCGCGCGCTCTACCTGCGCGGCCGGGACGCCGACCTGGGCGGCCTGGCGCGCGCCCTCGAGGCGCGCCTGGAGGCGCGCGACGTCGCGGGGGCTCGCAGGGTGCTGGCCGGATCGCGTTCCTTGGCGGCCTCGGTCGCCGCCGCCGGCCTGCGGGTCGCGCACCTTGGTCCGGCCGCCGCCGAGAGAGCGATGCAGGGAGCGTCGGCCGTCGAGCGCGCGCGGCTGGAAGCTCGCCTGGCCTTTCTCGGCACGCTGGGCAACAACGCCCCGTTCGTCGGTCTGTTCGGCACCGTCGTGGGGGTCGTTCAGGCCTTCGACCGGCTGGGCGTGACCGGCGCCGGCGGCGCCGCCGGCCAGGCCGCGTCGCAGGCGGTCATGGCGGGCATCTCGGAGGCCCTGATCGCGACGGCCGTCGGGATCGGCGTCGCGCTGCCGGCGGTCGCCGCTCACAACTACTTCCAGCGTCGGATCAGCCGGCTGCTGGACGGGACGGAAGCGGTCAACAGCGTCGTCCTGGCTTACCTGCTGGCCGAGGAGCCGCCGCCGGACGGGTTGGTGGTGGCGGACGTCGCGTCGGAACCGGCCGCCGCGCGGCTGCGGGGGGCCTGAGGTGGCCGGTGCGGCGAGCACCCCGGGGCGCGGGCGCGCGGGGGCGATCATCGAGGGCATCAACGTCACGCCCCTGGTCGACATCATGCTGGTGCTGCTGGTGATCTTCATCGTGACCGCCAAGGTTCTGGTCACACCGGCCGTGCCGCTGGACCTGCCCAAGGTGGCGCGGGCGGACGAGATCCAGGTGGTCTTTGCAGTGACGATCCCGGTCCAGGGGGAGACGCGCGTCGACGGTCAGCCCGTCGCCGACGAAGCGGCGCTGGCGGCGCTGGCGGCGGCCGCGGTGGCCCGCGATCGCGATCTGCGCGCGGTCATCCAGGCCGACGGCGCCGTGCCGCACCGGCGGGTGGTGCGCGCGCTGGATGCGCTCCGGCGGGCCGGCGTCGAGAAGGTGGCGGTCGCCACCCAGCTGGAAGACCAGGGGGCGCGTTGATGCGACACGCCCGCGCTCGCTACCTGGCGTTCGCCACCGGCGAGCGGCCGCACCGGCTGGCAGCGAGCCTGTTCGGACCCGCCGGAGGCTCGTCGCGATCGCGTCTGCTGGCTGGTGCCAGCGTCGCCGCGGCCGCCTACACGGCGCTGGGAGCATGGATTGCCACGCGCCCCGGGCGGCCGGCGCACGCGTCGCCGCACCCGCCCGAGGTCGCCGTCGAGCTGCTGGTGACGCGGCCGCTTCCCATCCCGCCTCCTTCACCCGCGAGCCCGCGAGCTGTTCGGCGGGTGTCGGTGGCGCACGCGTCGCCACCTCCGGCGCGGGCGGCCCAGCCAGCGCAGGCGGCGCCCGTCGTGGCGCGAGCGGCCGCGCCCGAGGCGCCCCTGGACCTGACCGACTTCTCGATCGCAACCGGCGGTGCGACGCGCTCGGCCGGCGGCGCGACGTCCAGCTCTGGCCCGGCGGGGGCCGCCGATTCCGCGCCGGGCGCGGGCGAGCCGATGCCGGACCTTTCGCGGCCGGTCTCGATTCGCGACACCGAGTGGCGGGACTGCGCCTGGCCCGCTCAGGCCGACGCCCTGGGCGTCGACGAGCAGGTCGTCGCCATGCGCGCGATCGCCTCCGCCGAGGGCCAGTTCGAGTCGGGTGAGGTGGTGGGCGACCCGGGTTACGGGTTCGGCGCCGCGTTGCTCTCGTGCGCGCGGCGCCATGGGTTCGCGCCGGCGCTCGACCGGCAGGGGCGCCCCGTGCGGGCCCGCTCCGGGCTCATTCGCTTCACTTTCACCAGATGAGGACGGAAAGGACCGGTTCGATGAAAGTCAGCAAGCAGGTCGGAATCATGTGGACGCTGCTGGTGGTCGCGCCTTTGGCCGGCTGCGGCGGCGCCGGCGCAGAGCAAAAAGACAGCGCGGCCCAGGGGCCGGTGTACGTCGTCTCGACCGGGGTCAGCTCGGGCGACGATTTCTTCGGCTACCTGACCACCGTGGGGTCGCTCGATCCCGGGACCACCTTCTCCCTGGACGGCGCGATCGAGGTCGACCCTTCGTGGATCTTCTCGTCGCCGGGCAAGCCGTACGTCTATGCGGCGTCGCTGCTCCAGCCGACGATCGATCGCTACCTGATCACGGACTCCGGCGCGCTGGCCAGGGACGCGACCGTCAGCTTCGCGAACCTGGGCGTGCAGAGCGCCTACCTGGCGGCGTCCGCCACGATCTACTCGGATGACAAGTCCTACTTCGTCGACGACGCCCAGGACCAGATGGTGATCTGGAATCCGGCGGCGATGACGA
>Ga0335083_10001155_pt1 | contig 36998 bp, 41 predicted proteins | sample Lox_Sample_42_FD_206716 | JGI IMG/M metagenome (GOLD analysis project Ga0335083, IMG submission 206716) | Soil microbial communities from Loxahatchee National Wildlife Refuge, Florida, United States - Lox_Sample_4.2 | ecosystem: Environmental > Terrestrial > Soil > Wetlands | place: USA...
TGCTTGCCATCATCCTGATGTCCACGTCCGCGGGACTGCTGCTGCCGCTGCTGAAGGACAGGGGAGAGGCGAGCACCGACTTCGGCCAGCTGATCATGACGGCGGCCGCTCTCGCCGAACTCGTCCCTATCATGCTGCTTTCGCTGTTGTTCTCGGCCACCGCGAAGACGCCTGGCGACCAGCTTGTTTCGCTGGCGATCTTCCTGGCGCTGCTGGTCCTGATCGGGATCGCGATGTCCAGTGTCCGCCGTTTGCCGCGGCTCGACCGGATGCTTGACTACCTGGAAAGGCGCAGCGGCCAGCTGCGCGTGCGCGCCACGCTGACCCTGGCGCTCGCCTGCGGCGTGCTTGCCTACCGGTTCGGCTTCGCGTCGATTCTCGGTGCGTTCGCCGCTGGCCTGCTGGTACGGATTGTCGAGGTTCGCGGCCGCGAGCCGAACCGGGACTTCCTGACCAAGCTTGAGGGCATCGGGTTCGGCTTCCTCATCCCGGTTTTCTTCATAAGCACTGGCGTCAGCTTCCAGCTCAAGGGCCTGCTCGCGCATCCGGCCGGGCTGGCGCTTGTGCCGCTCCTGCTGCTCGCCCTGCTGGTCGTCAGGGGAACGCCCGCGCTGCTTTACCTGCGCACGGTCGGCCGCCGCCGCGCGGCGGCGGGCGGTCTGCTGCAGGCCACCACGCTGACGTTCGTCATCGTGGCGACGGAGATCGGAGCCGAGGACGGGAAGCTGACGCAGGCCACGGCCGCCGCCCTCGTCGCCGCGGGCCTGCTGTCCGCTGCGCTGTTCCCCGCGGCGGCATCCAGGCTCCTCGCTCGCGGCGGGCGCGTCGAGCGTGCGGCGGTGCACGCCCCCGTCGCCGCGAACGCGGGCCCGCGACAAGACGGGGCCGGCCACCCGGCTGCGGGAGACTGATACCAGGAGCTGCCATGTCCTTCAATGAACCTGAAGACGCCAGCAGGCCGGCCGCCAGTGCGGAAGTGCTGGCGCGGGCCGGCTCGATCGAGCTGGCCGGAGACCTGACCGTCCCCGAGGACGCCTCCTCCATCGTGGTCTTCGCGCATGGCAGCGGCAGCAGCAGGCACAGCTCACGCAACAGGCACGTCGCCCGCGTGCTGAACGAAGCCGGCCATGGCACCCTCCTGTTCGACCTGCTCACCCCGGAAGAGGAGGGTGACAGGGGCAACGTTTTCGACATCGGCCTGCTCGGCGGGCGCCTGGCCGAGGTGACCCGGTGGCTGCGCGCCCAGCCGCGGACGGCAGGCGCCGCGGTCGGCTACTTCGGCGCGAGCACCGGCGCCGCGGCGGCGTTGTGGGCGGCCGCCGAACCCGGCGCGGGCATCGCCGCCGTGGTATCCAGGGGCGGCCGTCCGGACCTCGCCGGTGCCAGGCTTTCCGCGGTGACCGCGCCCACGCTCTTCATCGTCGGCGGCGACGACGCGATGGTGCTCGACCTCAACCGGCAGGCAAGGGCCGCGCTGCGCTGCCCCAGTGACCTGGCCGTCATACCTGGCGCGACGCACCTGTTCGAGGAGCCTGGCACCCTCGACGCGGCCGCCAGGCTGGCGAGGGACTGGTTCACCAGGCACCTCGGCTAGGTACCGCCGGCGCGGCGCGGCTGAGCATTCACTCAACAGTTGCTCAATCCGCGCTCAACATCGTGATAGGAGGATCTCTAGCATCGGCGCGCGCCACCGGAGCCGGCAATCGGCCCGGCATCCAGGCGCAAACGACGGTGCCGGACAACCATGCTCAAGGGGGAGTTAACGATGCCCACACGCAACGCCGGCCTGCGCGGCCGGCTGCCCAAGAAGCCGCCGGCCGAGCGGTTCAACATCCAGTACCTGACCTCGTACCTGACCTCGCCGCTGCCGGCGCCGGCCTACCCGGTGGACGTCACCTCGGGGATCACCGACTGGCAGATGCTCGGGAACGGTCCCGACCCGACCTGTACGACGCACCCGAACGGGGTGGGGGACTGCACGTTCGCCGGACGCCAGCACTACCGGATGGCGAAGGCGGCCGCGGAGAGCGAAACCGAGACCTGGGAGTCGTCGAACGACCTGGTCAAGGAGTACCTGAAGTACGACCACGGCAAGGACGAGGGCGCGAACATCGCCGACCTGCTCCTGTACTGGTACAAGGCGGGCAAGATCCTCGCCTTCGCCCCTGTCGACCACACCAACCCGGCCGAGGTTGACTCGGCCATGGCCGCCTTCCACGGCACCTACGTCGGCGTGAACCTGACCGACGACGCCGACCAGCTCTTCGGCCAGGGACAGCCGTGGACCGTCGGAGGGGGCCAGCAGCCCGACCCGAACGAGGGGCACTGCATTGTCAAGGTGAAGGCCGACGGCAGCCAGCTTGACGGCTGGGTGACCTGGGGCGCCGTCCAGGAGTCAACCCTGGACTGGACGAAGGCCTGCCTGGACGAGGCCTGGGTGATCATCACCCAGGAGGACGCCGCGGCCGCCAGCGTCGACATCGCGGCGCTGCGCGCCGACATCGACGCGCTGCACGGCCAGGGCGGCGGCGCAGGCAGCTGACAAGCCGTCAGCTGACAAACTGCGGTCGCGACGCGGGGAACCACCATCCGTTCAGTAGATAAGAATCGATATCCCGAACGGGTGGTGGTTTCACCATCCACCCCCGCAGCCTCCGTCAGGACCCGGACGGCCCCGGAGGCGCTTCCGCCTGCCCGATCAGCGGCATCAGGCAACCCCACAGGAGACCTTAAGTTCCGGCACAACTGCCGCCCCTAGCTTGACGTCCCATGAGACGCAGGACCGTGATCAAGGCGCTGGCCGGGGTGGGGCTGATCCCCGTGATCGCCAGTTGCAGCAGTTCATCGTCGTCCAGCACGGACACGACCTACTCGCTCACGTTCGACGCGAGCGACTACACCACCGAGACCAAGACGGTGAACACCGGGAGCGGAACCCGGACCGTGAAGTACCGCTTCTACCGGAACAACGTCTACGTCCGCCATCCCGTGAACTACAAGTACCAGTCGCTCAACGTCAGCGTGCCGGTGGAGATCGACGGCAAGGCGGTGGACGCCTCCGGCGCCCCGGTCATGTTCGCGATCAACGTCGGCGGCTACACCTCGTCCTCGTCCTGGGGCGCTACCGGGCAGGGCGGCGGGATGTCGGCGGGCGCGGCGCCTGGCGGCTTCGGCACGTCCGGCGAGGGCAGCGCCCCGAGTGGCGCTGCGGGCGGCGGGCCTGGTGGCGCCGGCGCCCCGAGCGGCGCACCGACTGGCGGTGCGGGCGCACCAAGTGGTGCTCCGACCGGCGGTACGGGCGGCGGCGCTCCCGGTGGCAGCGGGCCGGGCGGCGGCGGTGCCTCGCCTGGCGGTTCGTCCGTCGGCCTCGGCAGCTCGATGGCCAGCTACTGGACCAGCTACGACGACGGCGAGATGGCGCTCGCGAGCGGCTACGTGGTCGTGGAGCCCGGCTGCCGCGGCCGGGACCAGCAGTGGTCGAACGGCAGGTACTACGGCAAGGCCCCGGCCATGATCGTCGACCTCAAGGCGGCGATCCGCTATCTCCGCTACAACAAGGGCCGGATCCCTGGCAACACCGACTGGATCGTCACCTCGGGCGGCAGTGCGGGCGGCGCGCTGTCCACGCTGGTCGCCGCGTCGGGCAACAGCACGCTCTACCACGCCGACCTGACGGCGCTCGGCGCGGCGGACGCCGACGACAACGTTTTCCTGTCCGCCAGCTACTCGCCGATCACCGACCTGGATCACGCCGACATGCAGTACGAGTGGATGTGGGGCAGCCTGCCCGACGCGGGCGGCGGCACCCCTGGCGCCACCTCGGGAACCTCTGGCACCGGCAAGGTGGTCAACCAGACCTACTCAAAGCAGCTCACCACCGCCTTCGCCGGCTACCTGAAGACTCTCGCCCTGTCCGGCATCAACGGCTACGGCACGCTCACCGCGGACAACTACGCCGCCTACCTGCTGAAGGAGTACCTCAGGCCCGCGGCCGCCAGGGCACTCGGCGAGACGCTCACCGCGACGGAGCGGGAAACCTACCTCGCGAAGAACACCTGGATCACCTGGTCAGGCGGCGAGGCCGACTTCACCTGGGACAAGTTCCTCGCGCACGTGGGCAGCCGCAGCAAGGGCGTCCCCGCCTTCGACGCCTTCGACCTGTCCGCGACGGAGAACTCGGTGTACGGCGACGCCACTCACAACGCGCGCCACTTCACCCTGTACAGCCTGCGTCACGCCACCGGCAACGCCGGCGCCACGCTGGCGAGCGACCTGCCGCAGACGATCGCGATGATGAACCCGCTGTACCACCTGCGGAACGAGAACCCGTCCCGGGCCCGCCACTGGTGGATCCGCACCGGAACGCTGGACACCAACACGGCGCACACCGTCGTCGGCAACCTCGCCGCCCTCACCACCGCGCTCGGCGACACCGTCAACTCCGCCGTCTACTGGGACGGCGGCCACGCGGTCAACTACGACTCGCCCGACCTGATGGCCTGGATCGCCAAACTGACCGGCTACACCGCCTGACCCCGCCCGGTGACGCCGGGGGGCGGCGGCGTCACCGGCCGTTGGGCGCTTCCTCGAAGATGAGCACCGTCTGGGTGGCGCGCACCTCGGGGATCTCCTGCAGCCGGGTCAGCACCACGTCGCGCAGTTCCACGGCGTCCCTGGCGCGGGCGCGCACCAGGATGTCGTGCTCGCCGGACACCAGCGCGACGTGGTCCACCTCGGGCATGCTCAGCAGCTGGGCGCGCACCGACTTCCATGACCGCTGCGTGATGTCCAGGTAGACGTAGGCGGACAGCGCGTACCCGTAGCGCACCGGGTCGATGATCGCGGCGTACCCGGTGATCACGCCCTCGCGCTCGAGCCGGGCCACGCGGGCGTACGCGCTCGCCCGCGAAATGTGGATCAGGTCGGCAAGCGCGCGCATGGACATCCGGCCGTCGGCGCGCAGCGCCTCGACGATCTGCCGGTCGGTCTCGTCCATCGCTGCCATATGTCCAGCGGGGAGATCCCCGGGGAGGTCGTTGCTAGCCATATGGCAAGAATAACCGCGCAATGAAGAAAACCTGTCTCATATTGGCCCCTGCACCTGGAAAAACTGCTTCGTGAGTGGGCATTCTCTGGAAGAGAAGCACACGGGAGGGAGTGGTCATGGCGATGCTCACGAGGCCAGCCAGGACGGCCAGGACAGGCAGGACTGGCAAGGCAGGCACAGGCAAGGCAGGCAAGGCGGAGGTCGGCAGCCTGCTGCCGAGCGCGGCGCCGCTTCAGCTCATCGACGCCGACGGCCAGCCGGGGAGCAATCCGGGCGGCCTGACCATGCCGGACCCCGAGGTGCTGCGCGACCTGCACCGCCACATGGTGCTCGGGCGCCGCTTCGACGCTCAGGCCACCGCGCTGACCAAGCAGGGCAGGCTCGCGGTGTACCCGTCGTCCCGCGGCCAGGACGCCTGCCAGGTGGGGTCCGTGCTCGCGCTGCGTGACCAGGACTGGCTGTTCCCCACCTACCGCGACTCGGTGGCGGTCCTCACCCGCGGCGTCCCCGCCGATCAGGCGCTCTCCCTGCTGCGCGGCGACTGGCACTGCGGCTACGACCCGTACCAGTACCGGGTGGGGCCGCAGTGCACTCCGCTCGCCACGAACACGCTGCACGCGGTGGGGCTCGGCTATGCGGCGAAGCTCCAGGACAAGGACCAGGTCGCGCTCGTGCTGCTCGGCGACGGCGCGACAAGCGAGGGCGACACCCACGAGGCGCTCAACTTCGCCGGGGTGTGGCAGGCGCCCGTTGTCTTCCTGGTGCAGAACAACGGCTACGCGATCAGCGTACCGCGAGCCAAGCAGACGGCCGCCCCGACGCTAGCGGCGAAGGGCATCGGTTACGGCGTTCCCTCAATGCTCATCGACGGCAACGACGCTGCCGCCGTGTACGCGGCGGTCAGCGAGGGCGTCGAGCGGGCCGCGAGTGGCGGCGGCCCGACCCTGATTGAGGCGATCACCTACCGGATCGAGGCGCACACCAACGCCGACGACGCGAGCAGGTACCGGGCGAGTGACGAGGTGCGGGGCTGGCTCGGCCGCGACCCGATCGCACGGCTCGACGCTTACCTCAGGGCGCAGGACCTGCTCGACGACGCGGCCGCCGACCGGCTCGCGGCCGAGGCGGAGCGCCTCGCCAAGAACGTGCGCGACCGGCTGAACGCAGATGCCGCCATCGACCCGGCTGAGCTGTTCGAGCACGTGTACGCCCAGCCCACGGCCGCGCTCCAGCGTCAGCGCGCGGCGCTGCTCGCCGAGATCGCGGAGTTCGCCGAGGCGGGGGAACCGGGACGGTGACCAGCGCGATGCCAGCTGCCGCCAGCAAGGCCGCTGCGGGCGACGCGGCAAAAGACCAAGCCCCCGCAAGCCCCGGTCGTGTCAGGCCGGATTCCGTCACGATGGCGGCCGCACTCAACCAGGCGCTCGCCGACAGCCTGGCATCCGACGAACGCGTGGTCGTCTTCGGCGAGGACGTGGGGACGCTCGGCGGCGTCTTCCGCATCACCGACGGACTCGCCGCGCGCTTCGGCGACAAGCGCGTGTTCGACACGCCGCTCGCCGAGTCGGGCATCGTCGGCACCGCCATCGGCATGGCGATGAACGGCCTGCTCCCGGTCGTCGAGATGCAGTTCGACGCGTTCGCCTACCCCGCGTTCGAGCAGGTCACGAGCCATCTCGCCAAGCTGCGCAACCGGACGCGGGGCCGGGTCTCGCTGCCGGTGGTGATCCGGGTGCCGTTCGGCGGCGGCATCGGCGGCGTGGAGCACCACGGTGACTCCTCCGAGGCCTACTACACGCACACACCCGGGCTGCGCGTGGTGTCGCCTGGCACGCCGGAAGACGCCTACCGCCTGCTCAGGCAGTCGATCGGCTGCCCCGATCCCGTCGTCTTCCTCGAGCCCAAGCGGCGCTACTGGTCGAAGGAAGCGGCGGCGCTGACGACCGACGGCCCGCCGATCGACAAGGCGGTGATCCGCAGACCCGGCCGTGACGTCACGCTCATCGCCTACGGCGGGATGGTTGCCACCGCGCTGGAGGCCGCCGAGGCCGCCGTCGAGGAGGACTGGGACGTCGAGGTTGTCGACCTGCGCTCGCTGTCGCCGTTCGACGACCAGACGCTGACCGAGTCGGTGCGCCGCACCGGCCGCGCCGTCGTGGTGCACGAGGCAGCGGGCTTCGCCGGCTTCGGCGCGGAGATCGCCGCCCGGCTGACCGAACAGTGCTTCCACTACCTGGAGGCCCCCATCCTGCGCGTCACCGGCCTGGACATCCCGTATCCGCCGCCGCACCTGGAACGGTTCCACCTGCCGAACACGGACCGCATCCTCGACGCGATCGCGCGCCTGCAGTGGGAGGACGACGGCGATGCCTGATTTCCTGCTGCCGGATCTGGGCGAGGGCCTCGACGATGCCGAGGTCATCGCCTGGCGCATCGCCGTAGGCGACCACGTGACGATCGACCAGGTGATCGCGGAGGTGGAAACCGCCAAGGCGGTGGTGGAGGTCCCCGTCCCGTACCCGGGCATCGTCACCAAGCTGCACGCGGAGCCAGGCGAGACCCTCTCGGTCGGTCAGCCGCTTGTCACCGTCACCACCGACGCCGACGAGCCGGCGGGCTTCCGCGAGCCAGGTGTCGTCACACAAGCGCGAACCCGAGCGGAGGCTGGCGAGAGCGGCGGCGAGGAGGCGAGCGGCAGCGTGCTGATCGGCTACGGCACCACCGCCGCCCCGCCAAGAAGGCGCCGCGGCACCCGGCGCCCCGCAACCACCACGCCCCTAGCTCCCCCCGCGCCCGCACGGCCCGGCCGGGTCGCGGTCATCTCGCCGCTCGTCCGCAAGATCGCCAGGGACGCCGGCCTCGACCTGGCCAGCGTCCAGCCGACCGGACCCGAAGGCGTGGTGAGCCGCAGGGACGTCCGCCTCGCCATCGCCGAGCGCACTGCCACGCAACCGCAGGCAGCCCCCGTCGACGAGACCGCACCGGCCGCCCGGACGGCAGGCGTCCCAGCCGTCCAGGCCGTGATGGACGAGCGCCGCATCCCGCTGCGCCGTATTCCATTGACGGGGGCCCGCCGCGCGGCCGCCGACAAGTTCGCCCGTTCCCGCAGGGAGATCCCCGAGGCCACCGTCTGGGTCGACGTCGACGCCACGGAGCTTGTGGAGACGCGGCGCATGCTGAACGCGCGCGACCCGCAGCGGCCGGTCAGCCTGCTCGCACTGCTCGCCAGGTTCTCGATAGCCGGACTGCGCAAGTATCCGGAACTGAACGCCCGGGTCGAGCCGGAAGAGATCGTCATCTCCGACCGGGTCAACCTCGGCTTCGCCGCGCAGACCGACCACGGCCTGGTCGTCCCCGTCGTCCACGACGCGCACCTGCTGTCCACCAGGCACCTGTCGGCGCGGCTCGCCGAGCGCACCGCCGCCGCCCGCGAGCGCCGACTCGCCCCGGCAGACCTCAGCGGCGGCACGTTCACGGTCAACAACTACGGCGTGTTCGGCGTTGACGGCTCCGCCGCGATCATCAACCACCCGGAGGTCGCGATCCTCGGCATGGGCCGGGTCATCGACCGCCCCTGGGTCATCGGCGGCCAGCTCGCGGTCCGCAAGATCACCGAGCTCACCCTGTCGTTCGACCACCGCGCCTGTGACGGCGGCACGGCCGGCGGCTTCCTCCGCTACGTCGCCGACTGCATCGAGTCGCCCGCAGCCGCCATCGGCGACATGTGACAGGAGACGCCAACCGTCCCACCCGCACACCCGCCCAGGGGCGACCCGGCCGCGCGTTCGCTGAAGAAAATGACAAGGCTCTAAAAAGCCCGCCTGTCACTTTGCCGGCTTGCCGGCTTGCCGGCTTGTCAGGCGGGCTGGCCAGCCTGGGAGGCTGCTGGCGCTCCTGCCTGAGCCGGGATCCGGGTCGCCGACCAGCAGCGCACGATGTCCCGCATCGACAGCAGCCCGACAACCTCGTGACCCTCGACGACCACGAGGTGCCGGAAGCCGCCACGGACCATGGCGGTCGCGGCGGACTCCATGGTCCAGCTGCGTGCCGCGAAGACGACGTCCTGCGTGCAGTGGTCGCCGGCGGCCTGAGTGTCCGGGCTTTCGCCCGCGGCAAGAGACATGAGGATGTCTCGTTCGGTGAGGATGCCGACTCCTGCGTCGTCCGGATTCACCACGACGGCGGCACCGATGTTACGCGCGGCCATCATCCGGGCCGCCTCACGCAGCGTGTGGGCCGGTCCGATGGTGAGGACCTGCAAGGACATTCCGTCTTCGACCTTCAAGGCGTTTCACCCCCAGGGCAGGGTTTGGGCTTTGGGCGGGAGCCTGTAACTCGCTGGTGTACCCGTTCCCATGCCACGAAACACTCCAGAAAGAGACAGAACATCATCTGGCAATTAACCCAATCGCCACGCAGCGGAAACACGCGGGTCCACCGCTCGCGGTCACCACCCGTTCAGCGTGAACGTGAGGCCTCGGTCCACGGCAGTGATCACGGCGGCGACATAACCGACCGTGTCCGGTGGCAGGGCGGCCGGGTCGGCCCAGACAAGCTCGGAGTGCTTATGCGGCTCCGCGTTGACCGGTTCGCCGCCCCACCGGAGAGGCTCGAAGGCGAAGCCGATCCTGGCATGGCTGGATCCCGGATTGCGCTGATGAATCGACAGGACATGGCGAAGTTCACCGGGGTTGAGTGCGATCCCCGTCTCCTCGACGGTCTCGCGAACGGCCGCCTGCGGGATGCTCTCGCCCTCCTCGAGGTGGCCCGACGGCAGGCACAACTGCCCCGAGGCGTACACGTCGCCCCTCCGGCGCAGCAGCAGCACCTGGCCGCCGCGCCGGAGGATGACATGGACGTCGACAACACTCGCATACCGCGGATCGCCGATGAGATCTCCTAGGTTGAGTAGCAAGCGGGGCCTGTGGCCATAGTGACCGGGGAATAAGCTAATTCTGGCGCGCGGCGAGGATGATCACGGAAACTTTGATCCTGACGGAAATAAAGTGCGTCCAGGACGCACAAAGATTCCGTTGAACTCGGAATTTCCGTCATCATCGGCCAGTCAATGGCCGCGCGCCCAAAGCGCGCGGCTCACGCCTCGCTGAAGTCGGGGTCACGCTTCTCGAACCGGGCCGTAACGGCCTCCACCTGGTTCGGGCTGCCGATCAGTGCCCGGATCTCCACTTGTTCCGCCGCGAACCCGGACACCAGGTCGGTCCGCCCGGCGAGGTCCAGCAGTCGCTTGGCCGCCCGGATCGCGTGCGGGCTGCGCCCGGCGATCTCCCTGGCCATGGCGAGGGCGGCGGCGAGCGGATCGGGGTCGGTGCGGGTCGCGAGCCCGATCCGCACCGCTTCCTCGCCGCTGACGATTCGCGCGGTGTAGGTCAGCTCCTTGGCGACGTCACGCCCGACGAGTTCCGGCAGCAGCTGGGTGCCGGTCATGTCCGGAATGAGACCCCAGGCCACCTCGAACACCGACAGCCGCGCGTCGGGCGCGACGATCCTGATGTCGGCGCCGAGCGAGATCTGCAGGCCGCCGCCGAGGGCGTTGCCGCGCACCGCGGCGATCACGGGGACGGGAATCTCTGCCCACACGTAGGCGGCTCGCTGGCCGGCCGCCCTGGCCGGACCGCCCGAGGGCGGGAGCTCGGCGGTGGCGGAGAGCCGCTCCCCGTCGCGCATCGCCTGGAACGAGCCGAAGTCGAGCCCGGCGCAGAAGTCGGGGCCCTCGCCGGACAGCACGACCGCCCGCAGCCCCGGTTCGGTCTTCAGCCGCTCCCCGGTGGCAACGAGTGCCGCGAACATCGCGGGGTCGATCGCGTTCCGCTTTTCCGGCCGGTTCAGCCGGACATCGGCCACCCCGCCGTCCAGGCTCACGGTCACCCGCTCGCCGGCAACCGCCGTCGTTTCGCTCATCGGCCCAGTCCTCCGTCCGACCTCATCCCGGTGCCGAACCCCGGCACCGGATTCCCGGCACCGCCAGCGGCGGCCAGCAGAAGCCAGCCGCCGCTTGCCGACGCTATCGGACGATAATCTAGTCAGGGCGACAGCCCCTCAGTACGACCCGAACGTGTCCATGAACTCATCCGGTGTCTGGACGATGCTGCTGCACGTGGGCTGCGCGTAACTCACGGCACCCGAAGGGCACTCGGTGTCCCGCGCGGCCGACCACATCGACAGCCACGCCAGGTGCTTGCCCGCGGCGAACGCCTCAAGCTGCTGCGCGGCGGCCACCGTGAACACCTCGTCGCTTGTGTCGTTCACGCCGATCATGGGCGTCACCGCGATCTTCGCCCAGGCGCGACGCCGTCGGAGGTCAGGCCGGACGGCAGCACCGGCAGCGTGAACGAGATCTGCAGGCCGGGGTTGGCCGCCTGGAGTGCCGCGAGTGCCTGGTCGCGGCGCGCGCTTGCCGCCGTGTTGGCCGCTGCCGCGCCCTCGATGTCGAAGTCGATCTTGTTGACGGCGTACGCCGAGATGACCTGCTGGTAGGCGGCCTGAAGCTGGGCGGCACTCGTGCAGGTGATGGCGAGCTCGCTGCCCGCCTCGCCGCCGAACGAGATCCGCACGTCACCGCCGATCGCCCGCAGCGCCCCGATCTGAGCCGCCACCGGGTCGCTGCCGACCGCCGTGACACCGCCCCGGCCGCGTTAAGGAGCGCTTAAGGTCCAGCTCAGCGACCGATAAGACCCACGGCCCGGCGCCGCCGGCCGCCCGCCGCCCGCCTGCCAAGCGGCGGTGCCCCGGTCCGCAGCCGCAGCTGGACCTGCGCGCCGCCGAGCGCGGAGGTGCCGATCTTCAGGCCGCCGCCGGTGGACTCGGCGACGCGGCGGGCGATGTCGAGGCCGAGCCCGGTGGAGCCCGCCCCGCTGCTGCCGCGCCGCAGTGCCGCGTCCGCGTCGGCGATTCCCGGCCCCGCGTCGGCGACGAGCACAAGCACGGCGCCCTCGCCGCGGTGCACCGTGACCGCGAATCCCGTGCCTTCCGGCGTGTGCTTGAAGATGTTTCCGATCAGCGAGTCTGTCGCAGCCGCGAGATCAGAACTGGGAAGAGGAACGGTTGCGGCTTCCTCCGTCCCGCTAAGCAGACACGGCCGTGCCTGGTCCTCGGCAAGCGCGGACCAGAAGCCGAATCGTTCCGCGATCACCTCGGCGGCGTCGCAGCGTGACGGCTCGTCCGGCGCGGGCCGCCTGGCGGCCCTGATGACCAGGTCGATCTCCCGCTCAAGCCGGTCGATGGCGAGCCGGGTGTCGTCGGCGGCGCGGCCGGGCCCGAGGGCGGCCGCGTTCATCCGCAGCGCGGTCAGCGGCGTGCGCAGCCGGTGCGGCAGGTCGGCCGCCATCACTCGTTCCGCCGCGATCATCCTGCTCAGCCGCTCGGCCATGGCGTTGAACGCGTGCCCGGCGGCGGCGAGTTCGGCGGGGCCGCGTCCGGTGCTGCGCGCGTCCAGGTCACCGTCGCCGAGCGCCGCGGCGGCGAGCGCGAGCTCGCGGGCGGGCCGGGTGACCCGGCTGGCCAGCCGGTCAGCGACGACGACGGAGACGCCGATGAGGACGACCGCGATGGCGGTCATGACGGCCCAGGACGCGGCCACGCCACGGGACACCTCGGCGGCGGGGACGTATACCTCGGTGACCGCCATCCGGCCGCCGCCGAGCGCCACCGGCTGCAGCACGGCGTAACCGCCGGGGACCGGCGTGATGAAGGACCGGGCCGCCGCGGCGGCCGTCCGCAGGTCCGTCGTGGTTGCCCGCCGCGGCCCGCCGACCAGCGTCCCGCGCCCGGCGGACGACGTGCCGCTGAGGTATACCGCGAGCTGTCCGGCCGCGCCCGCCGGGGTGCTCTCGATGGCGCGGTCCAGGATCACCCGGTCCGTGCTGACCGCGAGCACCGGCTCGATCGCCGCCCCGGCCAGCTGCGCGGTGGTGAACGCCCTGTCCCGTGCCACGTCCCTGACGATGATCGCCAGCGGGATGAGGAACGCGATCGCGACCATCGAGGTGACCGCCGCCGACACCAGGGCCAGCGTTGTCCTGACCGACGTCCGCCCAGGTCGAGCGGCAGTACTCATCGTTGGGGCCTCATCGCGGTTCGTCGAGCATCACGCCGACGCCGCGCACCGTGTGCAGGTAGCGCGGCTTGGCGGCGGTCTCGCCGAGCTTGCGCCGCAGCCAGGAGACGTGCACGTCGATCGTCTGGTCGTCGCCGTAGGACTGCTGCCACACCTCGGTGAGCAGCTCCCTGCGGGAGACCACCGCGCCCGGCCGCGCGGCGAGGTAGGCCAGCAGGTCGAATTCGCGCCTGGTCAGCTCAAGCAGGCGGCCGTCGAGCAGCGCCTCCCGCCTGGACAGGTCGATGCGCAGGCCGGCCACGGCGATGGCGGGAGCGGGCGCGTTCGCCTGTCCCGCCCGGCGCAGCAGCGCGGTGACCCTGGCGGCCAGGTGCTCGCCGGAGAAGGGCTTCACCACGTAGTCGTCCGCGCCGTCGTTGAGCAGCCGGATGATGTCCGACTCGGCGTCGCTGGCGGTCGCGACGATGACGGGCGCCGCGCTGATCGCGCGCATCATCTTCAGCGCCTGCCCGCCGTCCAGGTCTGGCAGGCCGAGATCAAGCACGATCACGTCGGGCGGATCGTGGCTGACCTCCCTGATCCCGTCGAGCGCCGTTCCCGCGGTGCGCACCGCGTGCGACCGCTGGGTGAGGTCGGCCGCCATCGCCGAGCGGACGTACGGGTCATCCTCGACAATAAGCACTCGGGCCATGTTCCGAACCGTACGGATTCGTCGGGTCGGGTGCTGCATTATTGCCGACATGGTGCGGATGATGGCGGCCTTCGCGGCCTGGGCGGCGGGAACCGCCGTCGCGGTGTCCGTCACCTGGTTCGGCGCGAACGTGGTGATCAGGAACGCGGGCGTGGGACCCGGGATGCCCGTGATCAACGCTGCAGTGGTGCCGACGCCGGCCGTTCCGTCCGAGCCGCCGGGCCCGCCGCCGGCGACCATCCGCGCATCTGCCTCGGCGACGGCATCGCCCGCGATGACCTCCCGGGCTCGGACCGGTCAGGCGTCCGCGTCCGCGAGCCCCGCGTCGTCGTCCAGGGCCCCGTCCCAGTCGCCGTCGCCATCCGCGTCGCCGTCCCCGTCGGCCACCCAGACCCTGGCCGGCGGCGTGCGTGCCTACACGCTGAACGGCGGCCGGGTCACGCTCGCGGTGACAGCGACCTCGGTGCAGCTGGTGACGGCGGTGCCGGACGACGGCTACGCGGTGCAGACCTGGTCCGGCACCGGCTGGCTGCGGGTCGACTTCAGCTCAGGACCGCTGGTGTCGTCGCTGATCGCCAGCTGGTACGAGCACACGCCGACGATCACCATCGAGAACTAGCGATACCGCAGTGGGCAAATTCACCCAGGCACGGCTTGTTGCGAGCTTTTGGTGACTTGTATCGTTGCCGGGTGCTGCGGTACCGCATGACGCGGTTCTCCCCCCAGCCGCGGTGGCCTGCCGCACCGCGGCTCGGGCGCGCGCGCCGTCCGCGGCTTGCCACGGGGGCTGTGCTGGTGGCGGCCGGCGGTTTCTGCGCACTCGTTCAGGGTCCCCAGTGGGGTTCGTCCGCCGCGCTTGCCACGGTCAACCTCGCTGTATCCCTGCTTTTCGTCTTTACCGGCCTCATGCTTCGCAGGGAACCGGGCCAGCGGGCAACGGCGTGGGCGCTGATACTGGCCGGCCTGTTCCGCTCGGTGGACTTCATCGATGCCTGGCAGGGGGCGTGGCACCCGTACACGCTGGTATTCGGCGGCGTGGACCGCATATTCGGCGCCTGGGCGCTGCTCAGATACCCGAATTCCGCGCTGTCACCGCTGTACCGACGCTATCTCATCGCGCTTGCCGGGTGGATGCTCGCCGGCCGCACGCTGATCGCCGTGACGTCGACGGCGCGGTGGAACGGCGCGCCGCCGTCCTCCTGGTGGCCCACCCTGTTCCCTGACGAGCAGCTCTCCGACGTGCTCAACTACGTGGTCCACGGCGGTGAGGCGGTCGGCGGGATCGCGCTGATGGCGCTGCTGATGATCCGGCTGAGGCGGACCAGGGGTCTTGACCGCATCGTCATCACCCCGATCATCGTGGCCGGCATCGCCGCGGTGGTCGCCGCGATGGCCAGCGCCACCATGATGACGCTGAGCCTGTCCGGGACGCCCAACGGCGCGTACCTGACGGAAAGCGTGGTGGACTTCGCGATTCCCGTTGCCTTCCTGATTGCCGTGCTGCAGCGGATGCTGCTGATCAGGAACGTCACGGAGCTGACCGCCCAGATCGCGGCGGGCGGCGACATCGGCGCGGTGCGCCGCGCGCTGCGCAGCGTCCTGCACGACCCCACGCTTGACGTGCTCGACGCGTCCGAGTCCAGCCTGCTGGCACTCGACAGCGGTTCGTCAGGACGGCTCGTCTCCTACATCCGCGCAGGCCACGGCGCGCCCATCGCGGTTGTCGTCGCCGACCCGGTCCTGGTCAGGTACCGCGAGCTGTTCGACGCCGCCACGGCGGCGAGCGGGCTCGCGCTGCACAACGCGCAGCTGCAGGCGAGGGCGGCGCAGGAGAAGCTCGAGCAGGTCAAGGCATCCCGGGCACGGATCGTCGAGGCCGAACTCGCGGAGCGGCGGCGCCTGGAACGCGACCTGCACGACGGCGTGCAGCAGCATCTGCTCGCCATCACGGCGTCGCTGACCGCCGCGATGGCCAGGACCGCGGACGAGGAGGCGAGCGCCGCGTTCCGCGAGGCCCGCGAGGGTCTGCGTGCGGTGCTCGCGGAGCTGCGCGACCTGGCGCACGGCATTCACCCCGCCGTGCTCTCGCAGAGCGGCCTCGGCGCCGCGCTCGAGGGCATCGCGGAGCGCCTGCCGATTCCGGTGAGCGTGGACGTGCCACCAGGCAGGCTCGACCCGGCGGTGGAGGCGACGCTGTACTTCGTCGCCTGTGAGGCGCTCGCCAACGTCGTGAAGCATGCGGACGCGGACAGCGTGCATGTCACGGTGCGGGCTGGGGAGTCGCGACTGGTGATGGAGATCGAGGACGACGGCATCGGCGGCGTCGCGGCCGGCGCCTGCCACGAGGAGAGCAGCCACGGCCTGGCCAACATCGCCGACCGTGCCGGCGCGCTCGACGGCGACATCGTCATCCACAGCCCGCCCGGCCAGGGAACCCGCCTGACGGTGATGATCCCGTGCGCATAGCGATCGCGGAAGACTCCGGGCTGTTCCGGAGCAGCCTGGTCCTGCTGCTGCGCTCGATGGGCGCCGAGGTGACCGCGAGCGTCGCCTCCGGCGCGGAACTGCTGGCGGCCATCGAGAACGGCCCGCCGGAGGCCGTTATCCTCGACATCCGGATGCCGCCCTCGTTTACCGACGAGGGCATCAGAGCCGCACACGAGATACGCGCCAGGCATCCCGACGTCGGCATCCTGCTGCTGTCGACCTACGGGGAGAGCAGTTACGCGAGCCGGCTGCTCGAGACGGTGCCGTCCGGGGTTGGCTACCTGCTCAAGGACAACGTGACCGACGCCGACGCGCTCATGGAGAGCCTGGCGCGCGTGACCGCGGGCGAGACCGTCGTCGACCCGTCCATCGTGCGCCAGCTGCTCGGCAGGAACCGAAAACCGAGCGCGATGGACGCGCTGAACGAACGCGAGCTCGCGGTGCTCAGCCACATGGCAGAGGGACGCTCCAACCTCGGCATAGCCAAGGAGCTCTACCTCAGCGCGCGCACCGTGGAGACGCACGTCACCAGCGTCTTCACCAAGCTCGGACTAACACCGAGCGACACGGAAAACAACCGCGTCCGCGCGGTCCTCACCTACCTCCGCACGGCGGGCTCGCCACGCTGAGCGATGCCGAAGGGCGGAGGCGAGTCACGATTCCCAATGTTCCCCCCAATCGTGTCCCGCCTCCGCCCCGGCAGGTCACCAGTGTGACACCGCCAAGGCCACCCCCTCATCGTGGAAACCACGCCCAAAATCGCGGGTTTCCCCTCTTGACTCCGGCCAGGCCGGCCCGGTCAGCCGGGCCGGGCCGCGGCCTGGATGGCTAGCCAGACGTTGGCCGGTGTCAGCGGCATGTCGGCGTGGGTCACGCCGAACGGTGCGAGCGCGTCGATCACCGAGTTGACCACGGCGGGCGGCGAGCCGACGGTGGCCGATTCGCCGATGCCCTTGGCGCCGACGGGATGGTGCGGTGACGGCGTGACGGTCGCGCCGAGCTCCGGTGAGGGGCACTCGAGCGACGTGGGCAGCAGGTAGTCCATGAATGAGCCGCTCAGGCAGTTGCCGATCTCGTCGAACGAGATGGCCTGCATCAGCGCGATGCCGATGCCGTCGGCTAGGCCGCGGTGCACCTGGCCCTCGACGATCATCGGGTTGATGCGGACGCCACAGTCGTCGACCGCGATGAAGCGGCGGACCTTGACCTCGCCGGTCCCCGGGTCCACGTCGGTGACGCAGATGTAGGCGCCGAAGGGGAACGTCAGGTTCGGCGGGTTGTAGACCGCGGACGCGTCCAGGTGGCCCTCGATGCCCGCCGGCAGCTCGATCGTCGAGTGCGCCGCCATCGCGATCTCGGCGATGCCGAGCGCCTGGTCCGGGTCGCCGCGGACCCGCCACTTGCCATCCAGCCACTCCAGGTCGTCCGCGGAAGCCTCGAACATGGCAGCCGCCACGAGCCGGGCCCGCTCGCGGACCTTCCGCGCGGCGACGACGGCGGCGGCACCGGATACCGGCGTGGACCGCGATCCGTAGGTGCCGAGGCCGAACGGCGTCCGGTCGGTGTCGCCGTGCACCACGTCCACGTCGTCCGGTGACAGGCCGAGTTCCTCCGCCACCAGCTGCGCGAACGTGGTTTCGTGCCCCTGGCCCTGGGTTTGCACGGAGACGGCGAGCACCGCCTTGCCCGTGGGGTGCACCCGCAGGTCGGCGCCGTCGGACATGGCGAGGCCCATGATGTCCATGTGCGAGCGCGGCCCGGCGCCCACGCCCTCGGTGAAGAAGCTGAGCCCGATGCCCATGTACTCGCCGCGGGCCCGCCGTTCGGCCTGCTCCGTGCGCAGTTCGGCGTAGCCGGCCATGTCCAGGGCAAGCTGGAGCGCGCGCGGGTAGTCGCCCGAGTCGTACTGCCAGCCGGTCGGGCCCGTGTAGGGGAACTGCTCGGGGCGCAGCAGGTTGCGCATCCGCAGCTCCGCCGAGTCCATCCCTAGTTCGCGGGCGAGCATGTCGGTGAGCCGCTCGACCAGGTACACCGCCTCGGTGATGCGGAACGAGCAGGAGTAGGCAACCCCGCCCGGCGCCTTGTTCGTAAACACCCCGGTGACCTCGCAGTACGCCGCCCGTGTCCGGTAGGAGCCGGTGAAGATGTGAAAGAAGCCCGCGGGGAACTTCGACGGCTGCGCGGCCGCGTTGAACGCGCCGTGGTCGGCGAGCACGCGGGCGCGCAGCCCGAGTATCTCGCCGTCAGCGGTCGCGGCGATCTCGCCGTGCATGTGGTAGTCCCGCGCGAACGCGGTGGACATCAGGCTTTCCGACCGGTCCTCCACCCACTTCACCGGCCGCCCGGTGACCTGCGACGCGGCGACGGCGCACAGGTAGCCGGGGTACACGGGCACCTTCGCGCCGAAGCCGCCGCCCAGGTCGGGCGACACGATGCGGATCTTGTGCTCGGGAATCCCGGTCAGCGCCGCGTACATCACCCGGTGCGCGTGCGGGGCCTGGCTGGTCGACCAGAGGGTCAGCCTGCCGTTCACCGCGTCGTAGTCGGCGATCGCGCCGCAGGTCTCCAGCGGCGCGGGGTGCACGCGCGGGTAGACCATGTCGCAGCCGACCACCACGTCGGCCGCGTCGAACGCCGCATCGGTGGCCGCCTTGTCGCCGGCCGACCAGTCGAAGATGCGGTTGCCGCCGGGCAGGTCCTCGCGGACCACTGGCGCGCCGGGGTCGAGCGCGGTCAGCGCGTCCATCAGCGGCGGCAGCGGCTCGTAGTCGACCGCGATCAGCTCGAGGGCGTCTCGCGCCGCGTACCGGTCCGTCGCCACCACGAACGCGATCTCCTGGCCCTGGAAGCGCACCTTGTCGGTGGCCAGCACCGCCTGGATGTCGCCGAAGACCGTCGGCATCCAGGCCATGCCGCGTTCGGCCAGGTCATCGCCGGTGAGCACGGCCACCACGCTCGGGTGGGCGCGGGCGGCGGCGGCGTCGACAGAGACGATCCTGGCGTGCGCGAGCGGGCTGCGCAGGATCGCGCCGTGCAGCATGCCGGGCAGCGTGATGTCGTCGACGTACGTCCCCTGGCCCCTGATGAACCGCGCGTCCTCCTTGCGCGGCACCGGCCCGTAAGCGTGGCTCATAGTCAGTCACCGGCCCGGAGTATCGAGCGGACGATGTTCTCGTACCCGGTGCACCGGCAGACCTGGCCGGATATCGCCTCCCTGACCTCCGCCTCGGTCGGTGCCGGGTTGTTGTCGAGCAGCCAGCGCGCGGTCATCATCATGCCCGGCGTGCAGAAGCCGCACTGCAGCCCGTGGCACGCGGCGAAGGCCTCCTGGACCGGGTCGAGCCGCCGGGCGGTCGCCAGGCCCTCCACGGTGGTGACCCGCCGCCCGTCGGCCATCACGGCGAGCACCGTGCACGACTTGACCGGCGTCTCGTCCAGCCAGACCACGCAGGCGCCGCAGTTCGAGGTGTCGCAGCCCCAGTGCGAGCCGGTCAGCCCGAGGTCGTCGCGGAGGAAGTGGATGAGCAGCAGCCGCGGCTCGACCTCCCGGGTGTGGTCGGTGGCGTTGACCGTGACGGTGATCTTCACGACGCGGGCTCCGTGACACCGAGAGCACGCCGCACGGCCAGCCGCAGCACCCGGACGGTCAGCTCGCCGACCAGGTGCCGCTTATACTCGGCAGGTCCGCGCTGGTCGGAGACCGGGTTGCAGTGTGCCGCGGCGATTTCCCCGGCCCGGGCGAAGGCCTCCTCGCCGGCCACCTGGCCACGGAGGAACTCCTCCGCCTCGGCCGCGACGAAGTGCGCGGCGCCGACCGCCGTGAGCCCGATGCCGACGTCGGCGACCCGCCCGCCGGCCAGCCAGACCGCCGCCCCGGCCGCGCCGATCGGCCAGTCGCCTGCCCTGCGGCACACCTTCAGGTAGGCGCTGCCGGTGTCCGGCCTGATCGGCAGCCTGATCTCGGTGAGCATCTCGGCGGGGCCGACCACCGTTTCGTACGGGCCGGTGTGAAAGGCCCTGGCAGGCACCTCCCTGGTGCCCTCGGGCCCGTGAACGATCATCGAGCCCTTCAGCGCGGCGAACGCGGCGGACAGGTCTTCCGACGGGTCGGCCTGGCAGAGCGACCCGCCGATGGTGCCCCACTGCCTGACAATCGGGTCCGCGATCACCCGCTCCGCGTCGTGCAGGATCGCGAAGTGCTGGCCGGCGAGCTCGGCCGACAGCAGGTCGGCGTGCCTGGCCAGCGCCCCGATCCGCAGTTCGTTCCCGGACCGCGAGATGTAGCGCAGGCCGGCGATGCCGTTGATGTCGATCAGCACCTCGGGCTGTGCGAGCCGCAGCTTCATCATCGGGATCAGGCTGTGCCCGCCGGCCAGGATCCGGGCCCCCGGTCCGTACCTGGCAAGCAGGCTGAGCGCCTGCCCGACGGTCGCGGCCTTCTCGTATTCGACCTGCGCGGGAACCTGCACTCACACCTCCACGGCCGCTGGGGCATCATTCGTTCTGTTCGAGCGCCCGTTTGATGCCGTACGTTCTGACTGTAGGGGAGATGCTACGGCCCTCCCGTGACGCCCACGCTGGAGTGTGCGATGACCCTGACGCAGCTGAACGCGTTCGTCCTGGTGGCCAGGCTCGGGTCGGTCCGGGCAGCCGCCAGCGCGCTCGGCGTCAGTGAGTCGGCGGTCTCGCAGGCACTCACCGCACTCCGCCAGGACCTCGGCGACCAGCTGATCACCCGCAGCCAGGCGGGCATGACGCTGACCCCAGGCGGCACGCGGCTGCTCGGCACCGCGTCCCAGATCGTGGTGCTCGGCGCCGAGGCGCACGCCGCGGTCCGTGCCGCGCAGGGCGCGCCCGAGCAGCTGCGCATCGTCGCCACCTCGACCTTCGCCGAGTTCGTGGCGGGCCCGCTGCTCGAGGCATTCCGCCGCAGGTTCGCCGGGGCCGTGGAGATCACCACCGGGGTGGCGGCGGCAGGCGAACTGCCTGTGCTGATCGCCAACCGGCTCGCGGACGTCGCGATCGGGCCTGGCGTGACGGGCGAGCAGGAGCTGCCCGTCGTCAGCGAGCCCATCTTCAAGTACCGGCTCGTCGTGGTCGGTTCGGGATCGGGGGCGGCGCAACTGCGGCCGCGCGGCCCCGCCAGGCAGTGGCGCTGGCTGGTTGACCCGTCCGGTATGGACCCGGACAGCGAGGTCGCCAGGCTGCTGCGCCGGCTTGGCGTCGCCGACAGCAATATCGGGGTGTTCCAGAGTCAGACCGCCGCCTGGGCGGCCGCCGCCGACGGCTCGGGTGTCGCCCCGGCGATCGAGCACCTGGTGTCGCACCAGCTTCGCCGCGGCGAGTTGTCGCTGATCGACCTGCCGGGCGTCCCGGTGGAGGAGTGCTGGTACGTGACCCTGCTCGAGCGGGAGCGCCGCAGCACCGCCGCGAGCGCACTGCGCAGGTTTCTCGGCACGCCCGAGGCGATGCAGCTGATGCGCTCGCCCGCGGCCGGCGTGCCGCCGTCGCGCTTCAAGCCCCCGGTCTACGTCACGATCTGGAGCTGATATCTCCCGTTTGCCCGTAATGCCCGCCTGATGCCTCGCGCAGAACCCAATTAAGGATGAGCTTATTTGGCCGTTGCGGCCGTGTTAAGAGCGCGCCACGATACCCCTACCTTTTAGGTCCTGACGGCGGGAGTTCGTGGCATGCCTATCGAGTCCGACGGACACAGCAAGGACAATCCGCGGCTTTACGAGCTGATCGAGAACGCGCCGAAAACCGGGAAGAGCCCGACGGTGTGGGCGTGGCCGCAGCTCATCGACTACCTGAAGATCGCGGGGCAGCCCGTATCCGGGCCGTGGCCGCCGCATCAGGAGCCGCGTCCCGACCCCGACTACGAATCCGGCCCGCAGGCCGTTCCCGACCCGATTCATGACCGGAGAGATTGAATGTTCCCATCCCGGTTCCGCTACGAGGCGCCGCACTCCCTTGACGAGGCGATCGCCCTGCTGCGCGACGGCGGCGACGACGTGAAGGTGCTGGCTGGCGGTCAGAGCCTGGTGCCGATGATGAAGTTGCGCTTCGCCTCGCCGGAGATGCTCGTCGACATCAACAACCTGCCTGGCCTGGCTTACCACCGGGCCGACCCGGACGGGACGCTGCGCATCGGCGCGCTCTGCCGGCACGCTGACCTGGAGTTCTCCGGCCTGCTTAAGGGCACCCAGCCTACGATGGCCGCGGCCGCGCCGCTGGTCGCCGACCCGCTGGTGCGCAACCGCGGTACGCTCGTCGGCTCGCTGTGCCACGCCGACCCGCAGGGCGACTGGGCCTCGGTGATGCTCGCGCTCGGCGGCTCGGTGATAGCGCAGGGTCCGAACGGCAGGCGGTCCATCCCGCTGGCCCGCTTTGTCACCGGCCCGTTCCAGAACACCCTGGCGCACGACGAGATCGCCGTCGAGGCGGTGGTCCCGAAGGCGCAGGGGGAACGAAAAGGCGGCTATCTCAAGCTTGAGCGCCGCGTCGGCGACTTCGCGACCGTCGGCACCGCGGTGGCCATCGAGACTCAGGGCGGCACGGTGCTCAGGGCGGGCATCGCGCTCACTGGCGTGGGCGGGTCCACCATCGGCGCCACCGAGGCAGCCGCCGTGCTCACCGGCAAGCCGCTCACCGACGAGACCATCGCGGAGGCGGCGGAACTGGCGGCACAGGCCGCGCAGCCGCGGAGCGACCACCGCGGCAGCGCGGAGTACAAGCGCCAGATGGTGCGGGTCTTCGTCAAGCGGATACTCGGCGGAACCCTGACAGCGACCGCGGAGAGGGCGGCCTGATCATGACCATGGTGTACGACGACCTCGGCGACGAGGCAGCGGAAGAGGTCCCGGTCCGCAAGATCAGGTTCTCCATCAACGGCAAGAAGAAGGTCGCCGAGATCGAGCCGCGGCTGCTGCTCGCTGACCTGATCAGGCGCGGCGTCGGGCTGACCGGCACGCACCGGGGCTGCGACACGACCAACTGCGGCGCCTGCACGGTGCTCGTTGACGGCGCGGCGATCAAGTCCTGCACGATGCTGGCGGTGCAGGTCGACGGCCGTGAGGTGACGACCGTGGAGGGCCTGGCGACGGCGAGCGAGCTGCACCCGCTCCAGGAGGGGTTCAAGCAGGAGCACGGCCTCCAGTGCGGTTTCTGCACGCCGGGCATGATGCTGGCCGCGAAGGCACTGCTCGAGCGCAACCCGGACCCGACGGAGGAAGAGGTGCGCTGGGCGCTTTCCGGCAACCTGTGCCGCTGCACCGGCTACCAGAACATCGTGAAGTCGGTCCTCTGGGCGGCAGAGAAGCTCAGGGCGGAGGGATAGCAGATGACGACGACTCCGACCGAGTCAAGAGCACTCGACGAGATCAAGATCGGCGGGCTCGGCTCTAGCCGCAAGCGCGTCGAGGACGATCGCTTCATCAGGGGCAAGGGCAACTACACCGACGACGTGGTGCTCCCCGGCATGCTGCACATGGAGATCTTGCGCAGCCCGCTGCCGCACGCGCGCATCAAGTCGATCGACACCAGCAAGGCCTGGGCGGTGCCCGGTGTCCACCTGGTGCTGACCGGCGAGATGATGGCGACGCGCAACCTCGCCTGGATGCCCACGCTGTCGTATGACACCCAGGCGGTCTTGGCTACCGACAAGGTGCGCTTCCAGGGCCAGGAGGTCGCCTGCGTGATCGCGGACGACCCGTACATCGCCAAGGACGCGTGCGAGCTGATCGAGGTCGACTACGAGCCGCTGCCGCCCATCGTGAACCCGTGGCAGGGGCTTGAGCCGGACGCGCCGGTGATCCGCGACGACAAGACCGGCCAGGACGGCAACGTCATCTACAACTGGGAGGTCGGCGACAAGGCGGGCACCGACCGGGCGTTCGAGCAGGCCGATCTGGTCTCGAAGCTCGAGCTGCACTATCCGCGCAGCCACCCGTCGCCGATCGAATGCTGCGGCTCTGTCGCGGACTTCAACCGGGCCACCCAGAAGCTCACCGTCTACATGACCACCCAGGCGCCGCACATCATCCGCGCCGCGGTCGCCATGGTGGCCGAACTGCCCGAGCAGATGATCAGGATCATCTCGCCCGACATCGGCGGCGGCTTCGGCAACAAGGTGCCGGTCTACCCGGGCTACGTCTGCTCGATCCTGGCATCGATCCTGCTCGAGCGCCCGGTGAAGTGGATCGAGGACAAGACGGGCAACCTCATCTCCACCGGCTTCGCGCGCGACATCTACCTCAAGGGCGAGATGGCGCTGCGCAAGGACGGCAAGATCCTCGGCGTCCGGATGCACACCGACGCCGACCACGGCGCGTTCTTCTCCGACGCGCAGCCGAGCAAGTTCAAGATCGGCCTGATGCACTCCGCGTTCGCCGCCTACGACATCCCGGCAGCGCACCTGACGGCGCGCGGCGTGTACACGAACAAGGCGCCAGGCGGCGTGGCCTACCGGTGCTCGTTCCGGGTCACCGAGGCGATGTTCTTCCAGGAGCGCATGGTGCAGGCGGCCGCCGCCGACCTGGGCATGGACCAGGCCGAGTTCCGCCGGATGAACTTCGTCAGGGACGACGACTTCCCGCACCGCACCCCGTTCGGCTTCCTGACCGACTCCGGCCAGTACGCCAAGTGCCTGGACGTCGGACTCAAGGCGATCGACTACGAGAACTTCCGCAAGGAGCAGGCCGAGGCCCGTAAGCAGGGACGTCTGCTGGGCCTTGGCATCTCGACGATGACCGAGCCGCTCGGCGCCGGCAACAGCCGGGAGTACGACATCCTCGGCATCAAGATGTTCGACTCCGCCGAGCTCAAGATTCACATGACCGGCAAGGCGATCCTGCGCACCGGCGCGAAGACGCAGGGCCAGGGGCACGAGACGACGTGGGCGCAGATCGTCGCGCACGAGCTCGGCATCCCCGCCGACGACGTCACGGTGGAGGAGGGCGACACCGACACCGCACCGTTCGGCATGGGCACCTACGCGTCGCGGTCCACGCCGGTGGCCGGCGCCGCCGTCGCCATGGTCGCCCGCAAGATCCGTGCCAAGGCCCGCAAGCTGGCGGCGCACCTGCTCGAGGTGTCCGAGGAGGACATCGAGTGGGAGCTTGGCCGGTTCTACGTGCGCAGCGCGCCGCAGCGGGGTGTGTCCATCCAGGAATGCGCGATGGCCGCCTACAGCAACATGCCCGACGGCATGGAGCCCGGCCTCGAGAACACCGCGTACTACGACCCGCCGAACCTGACCTGGCCATTTGCCGTGTACATCGTCACGGTGGAGGTCGACCCCGAGACGGGCGTGTGGGACGTGCTGCGGATGGTCGCGGTCGACGACTGCGGTGTCCGTATCAACCCGATGATCGTCGAGGGCCAGATCATGGGCGGTCTCACCGAGGCGTACGCGATGGCGAGCATGCAGTTCATCACCTTCGACGCGGACGGCAACTGCGTCGGCTCGAACTACATGGACTACCTGCTGCCGAGCGCCTGGGAGACCCCCGGTTACGAGCTGCACAGCGAGGTCGTGACCCCGTGCCCGCACCACCCGATCGGCGCCAAGGGCATCGGCGAGTGCGCCGCGGTCGGCGGCCCCGCCGCCTTTGTCAACGCTGTCATGGACGCGCTCGGCGAGACCGGGGTACGGAACATCGACATGCCGGTGTTGCCGGACCGGGTCTGGGAAGCGATCACCTACCGCCGGGATGTGTCCGGCGCACCGCCCATCCGCCAGGACTAGCTCACTTGCCAGGGTTAGCAGGGCGAGGCGAAGGAGGAAGCGATGAACGGTCTGGGCGTGCTCGAGCGGATGAACGAACTGGCCCGCAGCGGTCAGGCGTTCGCGCTTGCCACGGTGGTCTGGCGGCAGGGCCCCTCGTCAAGCAAGCAGGGGTCGCGTGCCGTCATCACCGCCGACGGCGAGCTCGACGGCTGGATCGGCGGCGCCTGCGCGGAACCGACGGTGATCCGCGAGGCGCAGCAGGTCATCGCCGACGGGCACGCCCGGCTGCTGCTGCTCGGCAGCCCGGACCAGTTCGGCACGGCCGTCCCCGAGGGGATGACCGTGGTGCCGATCTCCTGTCAGAGCGAGGGTGCGTTGGAGATCTACATCGAGCCGGTGCTCCCGGTGCCCCACCTGGTGATCGTCGGCACCTCGCCGATGACGCACACGCTCGCCAAGCTGGCAAAAGCCCTGGACTGGCTGACCGGCCTGGTTAGCCCGGAGGACTTTACCGAGGAAAACGCCAGTGAACGCTCGATGATCGTCGTCGCCACCCAGGGGCACGGCGACGAGGACATGATCGAGCGCGCGGTCGCCGCCAGGCCGGCCTACCTGGGTCTCGTCGCGTCCCGCAAGCGCGGCGAGGCCGTGCTCGGCTACCTCGCCGAGCGCGGCGTGCCCAAGGACCAGCTCGACCGGGTGCACGCGCCGGCCGGCCTTGACCTGGGCAGGACCACGCACGAGGAGATGGCGGTCGCCATCCTCGCGGAGCTCGTCAAGCTCCGCGCGGCGGGCGCGCTCACCGAGCGGCCACAACCGCGCCGGGAAACCAAGGCCAAGGCGAAGACCCAGCTCAGGCTGGCCGAGACCGTCGACCCGGTGTGCGGCATGAGCGTCATGCCCAACGCCTCTGCCATCAAGGCCGAGCACGACGGGACCACCTACTACTTCTGCTGCGCCGGCTGCCGCCAGGCGTTCAGCGAGAACCCAGATGCCTACGTTAAGGCGGTGCTGCGTTGATAATCACCAGCGACTTCGAGGTCGCGCAACCGGTCGACAAGGTGTGGCGGTTCTTCGACGACATTCCGCAGGTGGCCTCCTGCCTGCCGGGCGCGGAGCTGACCAAGGACCTCGGCGACGACAAGTACGAGGGCAAGGTCGCCATCCGGATGGGCCCGGTCCGGCTCCAGTTCAACGGCACCGCCGACATCACCGAACGCGATGAGGCAGCCAAGCACATCGTGGTGCACGCGGCCGGCGCCGACGAGCGGGGCCGCGGCCAGGCCGCGATGGTGGTGGGCGCCACCCTGTCGCCGAGGGGACGCGGCACCAAGGTCGCCGTCACCCAGGACCTCCAGCTGTCCGGCGCGGCCGCCCAGTACGGCCGGGGGATGATCTCCGACGTATCCGCCATCTTGATGCGCGACTTCTCCGCGAACATGCAGGACAGGATGGAGCGCCTCGACCGGGGCGAGTCCGCCGAGCAGATCGCGGCCTCCGGCGGCCAGCGCTCGGCGCAGGGCTTCACAATCGCCATGCGCGCCGCCCGGATGGCGCTGGCGCGCGTGTTCCGCCGGTTCTTCCTGCCCTACCAGCCAGCGGCGAGCTAAGCCCCGGCTCAAGCCAACACAGCGAAAGGAGACCAAGAGTCATGGTCCTGTGGTGGATCGGCAACGTGATCCTGCTCGTCGTGGTGCTGCCTGTCGTGATCTACCTGCTCAACCGGGTACTCGCGGCCCTGGAGCGGATCCGTGCGGCGAGCTCCGACATCCTGTCCGGCGGCGTCGGCCTGATCGGCGAACTCCAGGGCGTGCCAGACGGCCTGGCGGTCACGGACAGAACCATCGAAGAAGTCAAGGTCGGCGCGGTCCGCTACGCGGGCTCCGTCGCGAAACTGCTCGGCTAGCGAAGGGAGCGAAGAAACCATGCCAGCAGCAGCCTGGATGACGATCGCGGTCGCCGGCCTGATCATCGTGTTCACCGCGGTCGGCCTGATCAGGATCGTGCTCCACTTGCACGCGATCCGGGGCACGCTCCGGACCCTCACCGGGGGAGTGCAGGCCATCGACCAGCTCACGTCCACCGTGCCTGAGCGCCTGACCTCGGTCAACGCCAACCTCAAGCCCGTACGCGACTTCTGCGAAACGATCTAAGAAACGGTCTGGACAATGACTACAGACTGGACCATCGGCTACGTGATCGGCGGCGTGATCCTGCTCGCCGTCGTCGTCCTCGTCGTCGCGATCCTCATCCTCGCCAAGCAGATCGGCGACGAGGCACCCAAGATCAACGCCGGCCTTGAGGGCGCGGTGCGCAACACCGCACCGCTGGGCGCGCTGACCACCACCATCGAGCACGCCACCATCATCATCGCCGGGCTGACCCGCGGCCGGCACCGGCTAGGAGGCTAACGGTGAACGGCACCGAACACGCCCTGTGGGTATCCGTCATCATCGTCGGCTTCGTCGTGGTCGTCGCCGTCGCGGCGCTGCTCAGCCTGCTCATCTACCTCATCAAGCGCATCGACAAGCGGGTGGACACGATCGGCGCGACGCTCACCGCGGCGAAGGCCAACACCGCCAACACCGTGCTGATCCCGCAGGTCGCCACGGGTGTCGACGCGGTTCTCGCGGAAGGGCTCGAGCACCACCTGTTCCTCGGCCGGGTTCTCGGAAAGGTCAAGTCATGACCGCGCTCGTCGTCCTGACGGTGATCGTCATCGTCGCCCTGATCGCCGGCCTGGCCGTCTACCTCTTCTGGGCGGGCACGCTGCTCGCGCGGATCGCCACGAAGCTCGAGGGCGCCGCCGGGATCGTGCACGGCATCAAGTCGGACGCCGAGCTGATCATGCCTGGCGTCGATCACATCAACCGCACCGGCGGCATCGTGGCCGGCGCCCTGCCCCTGCTGTACGGCATGGCCGAGGGCATCGTCACCGGCGTCACGCCGCGCGAGCCGCTGCCCGAGGTTCCCGAAGTGGCCCGGCCCGCCTCGGGCACCCGCCGCTCCCGGCTGCTGTCCGCTGTCGGCTACGGGTCGAAGCACGATTAAAGACATGATGATGCGAAAGTGCCGGTCAGGGACGGGCGACGTTACCCGCGAGCGTCCAGCCGGCAAGCGCGTTGGGGTGGCCGTGCCCTAGCACGAACATCAGCGGGTGCCAGCGGCCCCGCCGCGACCGCGGATCCGGCTCCACGCCGACGTCCCGTCACTTCCACGCAGTGCCGTTCCAGTGCAGAATGAGGGTCTTGGCGTGGGTGGCGCGGCCAGCGTAGCCGACCGCCCAGGCATTTCCAGCGGACGTGGCAGCCACGCCGTAGAGGTCGCCGCCGCCCGCTGGCGTCGGGCTGCGCACCCGCTGCCAGGCAGTGCCAGTCCAGCGCATGATCAGGGTAATAGAGGTGGTGCCGCTGCTGGAGGCAACCCCAACCGCCCAGGCCCTGCCCACCGCGGCGGCCGCGACCCCGTTGAGCACTCCGGGCAACGGGACAGGAACGCTCTTCCAGGCAGTGCCGTTCCAGTGCATGCTCAGTGAACTGGCGGACGCGCTGCCCTGGTTGTCACCGACCGCCCAGATGCTGCGGGCGGAGACGGCGGCGATGCCGTTGAGGTAGTCGTAGGCATCGGAGAGCGGGCTGTGCGCCACCTTCCATGCCTTTCCGTTCCAGTGAAAGAGCAGGGACACCGCCTGGCTGGCGTAGTCCTCGCCAAGTGCCCACGCGCTGTTGGGAGAGGTAGCGGCCACGCCGACAAGGTCGGTGGCGGGCACACTCGGGCTGGTCACTTGCTTCCAGGCGGCGCCGTTCCAGTGCAGGATCAGGGGCGTGCTCGGGGTGTGACCGCTGGCGGTGCCAACTGCCCAGGCGTTGCTCGGGGACGTGGCGGTCACCGCGTAAAGGACGTCGCCGGCGGCCGTAGGGCCCGGGCTCCGTGTCCAGGCTGTGCCGTTCCAGTGCAGGATCAGGGCACTGGTGCCCCCGTGGGGGCTGCTGGTGTAGCCGACCGCCCAGGCGCTCCGGGCCGAGGCAGCGGCCACGCCTTCGAGCTGGCCTCGCACTGGGGACGGGCTGGTCACCTGTTTCCATGCGACGCCATTCCAGTGCACGATCAGGGTCTTGCTAGCGTCATTGATGCCGGTGTAGCCGACCGCCCAGGCGTCCCGGGCCGAGGCAGCGGCCACGCTGAGGAGCTGCCCGCCGATGCTGAAGGATGCGGCTGGGCCGGACACGGCTTCAACCGCTGCAGCTGTGGTCCCGGCCGATGCGGCACCGGCAGTTGAGGTTGCGGCAGTTGAGGTTGCGGCAGCCGGACGCGAGCAGGCGGCCCCGCCGAGCAACAGCGGAACAGCCGCGACCATGACAGCGAGCGCGGCAAGCCGAGGCGTATGCACTGGGCTGCCACCTCCTTCCTTACGGCCCGCAGGCCAGTGGATCCGTCCTGATGGGTGAATGTGATCGTCTGGTGACCGGGGGGCGCGGCGAAGACGAGGTTTCCCTCGATCCGGGTACCCGCCTTGAGATGGCTTGACGGCGGGAGGGGCACTGGTGGCATCGCGCCGTAGTCCGACTCCGGATAACCGGGCCCGGACACGATCCGGAGACGCCCGCGCGCAGCCGACGGCACTTCCGGCAGTCATGGCGATTACGGCAGCGAGTGGGTAATCTCAGATAAGCGATTCCGATTCAGTACAGAAGGCTCGGGTTGTCCCCGAAGGTGATTACCCAGTTTCCGTTGTCCTCGCTGACCTGCAGGGTGGTGCTTTCCGATGATCCGTTACTGGAAATGGTTACGTTGACCGAGGCTGTGGTTCCGTTGATGGACTGGCTGTTGATGCGGTAGCTTCTGCTCGCACGGCCAGCGGCAACTGCCTGGTCATGGCTTTCCAGCTCCCCTGCCGTGGTGACATTCATGCTCGGGTTCGGCGCCGTGGTAACGTTCAGGTATTCGATGGCCTGATCGTAATGATGATGGAAAAGCGCGGAGTAGTAGTTCGCGACAACGGTTCTCGGATCCGGTCCGGAAGCAGAACCGGACCCGCACGCCGTGAGCAGCGGCAGAACGGTGAGGCACGGACTCAGCCTCAACAAAAGGCTTTTACGCATGGTTATAGCTGTCCGCCTTATGTGATCAGTGGATTCCGAATCCGCGTGCGGCGATTCGGGACATCTGGATAGTAGCGATTCACGGAAAGCCGCATGGGGATCTCGGCGGTATGCGGATGTCCCCTAAATGCACCACACGACGGCGCGCCGCACCGGCCATTGCGCGCGAGCGCCCTGCACTACCATGCCAACGACGGGTGACCGTGACCTGGTGATGTTCGGCTGTGTCGGAGGTGCGGTGAACGCGCAAGGTGCCATCTCTGGCGGGGAGATGCCCGGCGCTGACGTGGAGCCTGGCATGACGGCGCCGCCGGCCGCGGGAACTCCGTCTTCAGTCATCCGTGTGGGTGTGGTGGATGATCATCCGGTGGCCCGGCTCGGCATCGAGCGGATCTTCTCCGACGTCGCCGGGATCAGCGTTGTCGCGTCGGCGGGGTCGGTGGATCAGTTGTGTCCCCGTGCTGAGGCCGGCGCCCGGCTGGATGTGGTGCTGCTTGATCTTTATCTTGTGGCGGACCGGCCCGCGATCGGTGAGGTGGGCCGGCTGGCGGGGGAAGTCCCGGTGCTGGTCATGTCTGCGTCCCGGCGGGCGCGCGACGTGCTGGACGCGATCGAGGCTGGCGCGGCCGGTTACCTGACCAAGGATTCTGCCGCTGAGGCGTTTGTCGAAGCGGTCAGGACGGTCCGGGCGGAGGGGTTCGCGCTTTCAGCAGAGCTGGCGGACATTCTGGAGATCGAGATGGCGGAGCGTCGGCGGCGGCCGGCGCTGTCGGCCCGGGAGCGGGAAGCGCTCACGCTCATCGCCCGTGGTTTCACGCACGGTCAGGCGGCCCGGCGCATGGGGGTGAGCACCGCGACAGTGGACACGTATGTCCAGCGGATCCGCGCCAAGCTGCGGGTGGGCAATAAGGCGGATCTGACACGTGCCGCACTGGAGATGCGGGACGAACCGGCCGGGAATGCATGAGCGAAACTGGCGACGGCTCGGCGAATTCGCCGGCGAACGGAAGCGGTGCCGTCGAGCGGGTTGACCAGATCGCTGTCCGGGTATTCGCCTGCTGCCGGGTGCTGGCGCTGCTGGAAAGCGCCCCATTGGGCTGCCGCCGCTCACTGGTGCTGCTGTTCGCGGTGGTGGCCGCTGAGAGCGGCGGGCTGATCTGGGCTGTCTGCCGGCGTGGCGGCTTTCGCAAGAGCTGGGTAGCTGGCGACGTACTGTTCATCGCAGGCGCGTTCTGGGTGTGCGCGGTGTTGACAGCGGCGCAGGACTGTGCCGGCCGGGCGCTGCTGTTCCCGTTCGGACTGGTGGCCGCCACGGGTGTCGGCTTGGGTACGCAGACCCTGGGAGAAACCGTCCTGCTGGGCGCGTTCCTGGCGCTTAATAACGCGCTGCCGATGATACTCGGCGACGGGGAACCGGTCTGGAAGCCCAACAGGCTTCCAGATAGCGTCGCCTACATAGGGCACGCCTGCCTGGCGTGGCTGGTGGCGCGGTATATGCGGCGTTCGGCGCGGCTTCTTGATGAGAGTCAGCGGGCGGGCGTGCGGCAGGCGAGGGATCTGGCGCGGGAGCGGGAGCGAAGCCGCGCGGCGCGGGCATTGCATGACCGGGTATTGCAGACGCTGGAACTGCTGGGCCGGCCGCCGTGGATCACCGATGACCGGCTGCGTGACCATGTGGCGGCGGAGGCGGCCTGGCTGCGGCGCTTCGTCGAGCACGCCGGCGACGGCCCGCCGGGTGACCTGCTCGCGGCGCTGGCGGATCTGGCTGACCGTCATACCCGGGCCGGCCTGCGCGTCGACCTGCACGACGGGTTGCTGCGGCAGGCGCCGGCCTGGCGCGCGGGCCTGGCGCCGGAGATGATCGAGGCGATCCTCGGCGCCACGGACGAGGCGCTCACGAACGTCGCCAAGCATGCCGGTGCCAGCCGGGCGGTCGTGCGGGCCGAGCCCACCGCGGCGGGCGTGCTGGTGACGGTGGTGGACCACGGCAGCGGGTTCGACCCGGCCGGGCCCAGCACGGGCCTGGGAGTGCGCGAGTCGATCCGGGCACGGCTACACGATGCCGGGGGCAGCGCCGTCATCGACAGCGCGCCCGGCCACGGCACCCGGCTCGAACTCCACCTACCCGCACGGTCGGCCGTTTCACCGGCTTCTGCTGCGCAAGCGCCCAGGAAGGAAAACAACAGGAACATCGGCTTTCCCGAAACGATCTACTGCCCCGAGTGATGAGCTCGTGCCTGTGGGACTCGATTACCCGATCTCGCCTGCCCTAGTGTTTCGGCCGCTGGTCGGGCCCGCGCCGCGTCACCGGAGCGGTGTTCGGCGCGGCGGAGTACTCGCCGATCCACTCGTCCTTCCATGCGTGGTCGTACTGCTGCTCGTTGCAGCCCGGCCGGTACACGGCGATCAGCTCGCGGGCGATCTGCTCGCGGTGCGCGCTGGTCCCGCCTGGCACCTCGTAGGTGCAGATGTAGACCTTCCACTTCGAGCCGGCCCGCTGGGTCCAGCAGGCCGCCCGCGGGTGCTTGAACGGGAAGCGTTCCGCGGACAGGTCGTCGGCGTGGCCGACGTAGATGACCGCGTAGTTCTCCGGCTTCCTGTCCGGGTCGGGCTTGTACATGATGGCGTACACCGCCGCGGCCCGCGGCGGCGTCCAGCCGCCGAGCAGCCGCGGTCCCTCGAACGGGTAGCCGGCCAGCGACCCGAGCCGGATCATCGCGGCCCTTCTTCGAGCTCTTCGAGCTCCTCTTCCTCGCTGATTGCCTCGGCCCTGACGACCGGCGCGTCCGGCAGACCCGCCGTCCGCGCCGCCGCCTTGAAGATCGCGGTCCCCGCCTCGATGGCCGCATCGCGGCTGCCGGCCTCGACGAGCAGCTGCGCGCCGTACCGGTCGCTGCCGATGCCGGTGGCGATGCCGTCGCTCGCGGCGACCGCGTCGGCGAGCTCGACGATTTCCTCCCGGCCGAAGACGCGATCGCCCTGCGCCTCGATGCCGACACTCCACCGCACTGTTGGTTCTCCTCTTATTTCCTAGTTCAGCGCCGGCAGCGTGCCCGCGAGCTCTTCGAGGCTGGCCAGGTCGTGGCCGGAAAGCAGCAGGTCGATGTGCGGTGCCGCCACCATCATGCCCAGCGTGCTGGGCTGGAAATCCCGGTTGTCGCCCTTGTGCGGATTGAGCCACACGATGCGGTGGCTCAGCCGCGCCAGCCGCTCCATCGCCGTCGCGAGCACCTCGGGATCGCCGCGGTCGAGGCCGTCGGAGCAGATGACGACCACGCCGCCGCGGCACAGTCCGCCCCTGGCCCATTTCCGCACGAGGGTGTCGAGCGACGTTCCGATCCTGGTGCCGCCCTCCCAGTCGACCACGGTCCGCGCCGCCTCCGCCAGCGCCGCGTCGACCTTCTGGTGCGCCAGCTCCTTGGTGATCCGGGTCAGCCGGGTGCCGAAGACGAACACCTCGACCCGGGTCACGGACCGCCTGGCGGTGTGCGCGAACAGCAGCAGCTGCCGCGAGTAGTCGGCCATCGAGCCCGACACGTCGAGGATCAGGATGAGCGGCCGCGGCTTGCTCTTGCGCTCGCGGAAGAGCAGTTCTGACGGCTCTCCGAGCCTGCGCATCGACTCCCTGATGATCGCCCGCAGGTCGGGTTCGCTGCCTGCCGTCGCCGTCCTTGTCCGCCTGGTGCGGCGGCTCGGCGGCGTCAGCCGCATCCTGGTCATGATCCTGCGCAGCGCGGCGAGCTCGTCAGGCGTGCACGCCGTGAAGGAGCGGTGCTTGAGCGCGTCCACGTCGGACGCCATCCAGCCGAGTGCCTGGCGTTCCTGGTTGTCTTCCGTGCCTGGCTCGGTGGCGGGCAGCACGAGCGCCGCCGCGGCCTCGGCAGCCGTCTGCGGCTTGATCATGAGCATTGTCCTGGCGGGGGATTCCTCGCCGAGGAAGTACTCGCGGAACACCCGGTCGTAGACGGCGTGGTCCTCGTGCCTGGTGAGCAGCGTGGTCTTGCCCGCCCAGTACAGGTCGACCAGGTCGGTGGGGTCGAGCGGCGTCATGGCGGCGAAGTAGGTCAGCACGTCGCCGGTGCCGACGGTCAGGCCTGCGGCCCGCAGCTCGTGGGTGAACCCGATGAGGACGTCCGTGAACGGGTCGTCACCTGGCTCACCCACCGGAGATGATCTCCGCGAGGTTGTCCCGCACCAGTTCCATGTCGTCTCGGTCCTTGACAACCGCGCCGAGCGTGTCGCCCGCGGCGCCCTCGGTCAGCTCGGTTTCACCGAGCACGCCGAGCGTGCGGACCCAGTCGATCGTTTCGGCGACCCCTGGTGGCTTGGCCATGTCCAGCTCCCGCAGTCGCTGGACGGCCCTGACAACCTTTCTCGTGAGCTGCTCGGCCGCTCCCGGTTCGCGGACGGCGACGATCTCCGCCTCGCGTTCCGCCGTCGGGTAGCCGATCCAGTGGTACAGGCAGCGGCGGCGCAGCGCGTCGTGCAGTTCCCGCGTCCTGTTGGAGGTGAGGATCACCACCGGGCTCGAGTCCGCCCGGATCGTGCCGAGCTCGGGGATGCTGATCTGGAAGTCGGACAGCACTTCGAGCAGGAACGCCTCGAACTCGTCGTCGGCCCGGTCGACCTCGTCGATCAGCAGGACCGCCTCATCGCCCGCCTTGACCGCCTCAAGCAGCGGCCGTTCGAGCAGGAACTTCGGCCCGAACAGCTTGTCAACGGACTGCTCGTCGGCGACCTCCGCCTGCGACAGCGCCCTGACCTGGAGCATCTGCCGCGCGTAGTCCCACTCGTAAAGCGCCTGGCTGGTGGTGATGCCCTCGTAGCACTGCAGCCGGATGAGCCGCCGCCCGAAGACGGCGGCGAGCACCTTCGCGATCTCCGTCTTGCCGACGCCGACCTCGCCCTCGAGCAGCAGCGGCCTGCGCAGCGAAAGCGAAAGCAGCACGCTGGTGGCAAGCCCGCGGTCGGCGAGGTAATCGCCCTCCCGCAGGCGCTGGGTGAGCTCGGCGACGGTTCCTGGATAATCCACCGGGTGGTCTCAGGTCAGCCGTCGTCAGCGGCTGTCGCCGTCGGCGGTTCCGGCGCTCGCCGGCCGCATCACGAGATCCGCGAGGCTGCCCGCGCCGCTCAGCTTGCCCTCGCGCGCGAGCCTGGCCCGCCACGCCGCGGCGCGGTCCGTCTCGTCGCCCGCCGCGTAGTCCTCGAAGCCGACTCCGGCATCGGTCATCTTCTTGCAGTGCGACTCGCCGCTGTCGTCCAGGCCGTCGATGCCCTGCGCCTGTCCGCGCCACACATCCCGGAGTACCTCAAGCGCCTCAGCGCGCTCAGCGCCCATGACGAACTCCCTCCTGCCTCCAGCCGAGCCTATCCGCGACTCTAACCCCGCCCCCTCCCCAGGCACGACCGGAGATTAAGTCATCTCTTAATCGCGCGCCCCGGCTTGGAACGCGCTCGACTCTCGCCGTGGTTACTCCTGGCGGTCCGGCACATGCCCAGCCAACGGCGTCGGTCGCCAACCTAAGCGGTGTAGCGCCAGGGTTCCTGGGTGTAGGTGCGGCCGGTCGGTGTTGTCCACTGGTGCCAGCCGGGCTTGGGCTGGGTGACGGTCCAGCCGGGGCTCTGCTTGACCCGGTGGCAGCGCCTGCTGCGGGCGCCGGCGTTGCATGCGTCGGTCGTGCCGCCCTTGTGGTACGGGACGGCGTGCTCGAAGTCGGACTCGCGGGCGGCGCGCGAACAGGTCGGGAACGTGCACTGGTGGTCGCGGACCTGGACCAGCCGGCGGAGCCGGTCGCCTGGCTGGTAGGAGCTGGTCTGGTAGCGGTGGTCGCAGTCATGGGTGGGCACGACGTCGAACCGCACGGTCA
>Ga0335083_10001156_pt1 | contig 36990 bp, 31 predicted proteins | sample Lox_Sample_42_FD_206716 | JGI IMG/M metagenome (GOLD analysis project Ga0335083, IMG submission 206716) | Soil microbial communities from Loxahatchee National Wildlife Refuge, Florida, United States - Lox_Sample_4.2 | ecosystem: Environmental > Terrestrial > Soil > Wetlands | place: USA...
CGCCCGCGCAGGGACCGCTGCGAGAGAAAACGAGCGTGGGGTCGTGACAGGTCGATCGGCGTGAGCACTTAATGCCTGGTTAGGCAATCCAGGCGCCGATCGATTGGTAAGTGGCTGGTGTAAAGTGCGTCACGGGCCAGCGAGCCGCCGGGTTCATCCCGGCGGTAATATCGCTGGCGATTTAGCCGCCGAGCTTGCTCGGCGCTGACCCAGCGACACACGGAACCACAGCCGCTTCCCCCACCAACCAAAAACGCACGACCCCTCGGGGCCGACGACACCGGAAACTCTTTCCAAATGCTCCTCTGCGCGCCAGCCCGGCGCGATTTGGTCATTGGTGCTTGGTCACTGGTCATTCACTCGTCAATCGTTTTAATCCAGGTAAACTGGCAAAACTTTTTGCACCGGGTGGACTCTGCGGCCCGAAAACGCTGCGATCCCCGCTGGCTAACTCCCCCTCCAGCCCCCATCTCAACTCAGTCCCAAGAATCGGTTTTACCCCTCAAACCCTATTTGTCGATACGCTTTACTGAGTCCGCACATTGTCGCCACTTGGCCACCAGCGCTCATGAAATCGTCTTTTATCACCTTAGTCGTCTCTTGTTTGCTGTTCCCAGCTGCGACGTCTGCGCTGGCCGATGTCGATTACTTCGCGCCGACCATCGATCCCAACAGCTTCGCCCCGGCCGCGTTGAACGGCCCCCTCATGGTGGCAAAAATCAATGCCGACTTTGCCGCGAGCACCGCCGCCGGCGACAATCCCCACGACCTCGGCACGGAGCTGGTTGACAACCAGGTGCAAACCTGCGCGGCGCAAAGTGACGCCCCCAATCCCTCGGTTCAACCGCCGGTGCCGCCGCCCGCTATCACAGATCAGCAAACCCGTCCGGCTCCTGCCACACTTCCAGCAAGCCCCGGTTGCGCCCAAGCCAATTCTACGTGCGCGCAAAGTAATCTCTCCTGTGCGCAAACCAACCCCACCTGTTCGCAAACCTGCGCCGCGTGCAGTTCCAGCGGCTCGGGTAATGGCTGCAACAATTGCTGCGGCTGCCAGCCCTGGTGGGTGCATGTCGATTATTTGGCGCTCTGGATCCAAGGCAATCATTTACCGCCGCTCGTCACGACCAGCCCCGACGGCACTGGGCGAAGCGAGGCGGGAGTGTTGCCTGGTGCGACCATTCTGTACGGCAATAATTATGTGGATATCGGCGCCCGCAACGGCGGCCGGGTCACGCTGGGCTTTTGGTTCGATGACGAGAACATCAACGGCCTTGAAGCCAGCTGGCTGACCGTGGGCCAGCCCACCGGCGCCGCGAACTTTTTCGCCAACTCTTCCGGCTCGCCAATTTTAGCGCGCCCCTTTACCAGCGACGGCGTACCAAACTCGCAACTGGCCGCGTATCCCACGGTGGTCATCGGGCAGCCCCACACGCCGGGCACCCTCGGTGTCACGTCGACCAGTTCCATGGATTTCGCAGAAATCGCCTTCAGCCACGTCTTCGAGCGCGACAACGGAGCACAACTCGGCTGGATCGCGGGCTATCGGCATTTGGAATTTCGCGAGAACTTGTCGATTCTCGAGAACATCATCTCCATCGACCCGGCGAACGTCAATTTTGTCCCCGGCACCGCACTGAATGTGGTCGATCAATTCCAAACTGACAACGATTTTGAAGGGGCCCAGCTTGGCACACAGTTCTCTTGGAACCGCAACCGTTGGACGCTGGATGGCAGCACCCGCCTCGGATTCGGCAATGTGCACGAGAAGGTAAATATCAATGGCATGACCACGATTACCGATCCATCGGGAGATGTCACCCAAGGCCCAGGCCTGCTCGCGCAACCCAGCAACGACGGCACGTACAGCCGCAACGTATTTGCATTTTTGCCGGAATTGGAGCTGAATTTGCGCTATCGACTGACCGATCAAATCGATCTGTCCGTGGGCTACACGTTTTTATTGATCACCCGCGTGGCCCGCGTCGGCGATCAAATCGACACCAACGTCAGCTCCACCGATTTGCCCACCGCCAATCCGACGACGGGCATCGGCGCCGGGCCAACCGAAGTGTTGCGCGACACTTCCATGTGGGCCCAAGGCATTTCCGGCGGCATCGAGCTGCGGTTTTGATGGCCGCCTGCTTTTTGAATTGTTCAACAAAGCTGGATGATGCGCATCAGGCTGCACGCGCTAACTTCCGCCTGATCACAGCCGGCAGAAGGTTCTTCATCGAACGCTGCAACAGTCGCCGCCGACGCATTCTTTTCAACAGAACGCGGCTGGAAAACGGCGCAAAGTTTTCAGCCTCGCCGCTCTTCACCAGGGCCAGATATTCCCGCCGGGCTCTCAGCGGAATCGGATAACCATCGTCAAAGTTCGCAAATCCATAAGCGCATTGTTGCAAAGCTTCGTAACCGTTTTCCAATAGCTCGCGCGCGTAGGTGTCCGAAATTTCCGACCAATGGGCAACTGTTCGTGAATCGAAAAATCGCGAATGGCGGCTGACTCGGTCTTTGTCGTCGATCCGCCAACCAGAGTAATGGAAAAACAAAAGTGGCGAACCGTTGAACAGCAGCGTCCCATCGAAATGCTTTTCAAAAGTGCCCTCGTGAAGATTCCAATAGGCCACGTTCGCCCCGGGGTGAACGCAGGTCGCACAATTTTTGAAAAAGTGCGGCACAAGATTCAGCCATAGCTGATCGACCGTGATTTTCCACTGTTTGTGGTAGCAGTCGTGGATTAGGTGCTTTTTCCACCAAGCGACGAACTCTCGCGCCTCTTCCGAACGGCGCAGCCCGAGAAATCCTCCGTTGTAAATTCCCCACTGCAAAAGCTTTGCTTCGGCAGGGTAATTCAGATCGGAAAAAGAATCTGGAACCGGATGCGTCGCATGGGGTCGCAACAAAATCGACGCCCCCTGCAGATCCGCAAATACCGGATCAAGCGGCTGGAAAGCGCGAATGTCGCTGTCGAAATAAATCCATTCGTCGGCGTCGGTTTGGCTCAGTATGTATTCGTGCAGAAATGGCTTCAGCGCGTTGCACAGCTCGAAGGCCGTGTAGTAAAAGCACATCCGCTCGATGGTCTGGAAATCGCCCAGCGCGGCCAACTCGATCAGTTCGAAAGGCTCGTCCGGTTTCAGCAGGCGTTCATCTTTTTTGTCGGCCAGCAGAAAGAAGACCCGCGCCCCGGGATGATGACGGCGCAGCGAGCGCGCCAAAACTCGCACCTGCGGGAGATAGCTGTTCGTGGCAACCGTGCAAAATGTCCGCAGTTTTGTCATCGTGCGCAGTGGGCTGGGGGACAGAAGATCGCCATCCACATTGCTGGCAGGCGGATTATAGCGTCGCCAAAAAAACGCTCAAAGATCGAAAGGGACCCTTGGCGAGCCAATTTCAATGTTGCTTTGCGCCCATGAATCGCGAAAAAGTCATTTCGCTGCGGCCGCAGCCATGGTAACCGTGGCCGCCGGCAAATCGGCGGACGTTGCAGTCAAAGTGATTTCCCCCTTAGGCGCCGTCGATCGCACAATCGCCGCGCACAAACCATGAAACGGCCGGCACTCGACGGTCTGGAACGGCGCGGTGCTGGTAGGATCGCCTGCATCTACCGCAACCACTGCGCCCGGACCAGAAATACCGAATTTGATCGGCTCCGTCGCGTCAGGCACGGGCGTGCCGTTTTCATCGACCACGGTCGCCCCAACAAACGCTACATCGTCCCAATCGTCAGCCAATTCTTTCCGATCGGTCTCTAAAGCAATTTTGGCCGGTTTGCCGGCGGTGCGCAGCTCGTGCGTGGCCACCACCTTGCCGTCATTGCTGGCGATGGCCCGCAGCGTGCCGGGCTCAAACGGCACCTTCCATTCCCGCGGCGAGGCATTGTCCGCCGGACGTGGCTTCACGCCAAGCGATTTATCGTTCAGCAGCAATTCCACCGTGTCGCAATTGCTGAAAGCTTCCACTGTCTGCACGTTTTCGCCATGTTCGTCGGCGGCCACGTGTGGGCTCCAATCGGAGTAAAAGCGCGGCAAGCGCTCCGCATTGTTCGGCCTGTCTGCAGTGCGTTGCGGCGGTTCGCGCCGCACTAGGTGCACCATCGGCACGTCGCTCCACCAGCTTTGCCGCTGATAACCAATGCCGTTGGGCGTGCCAATCCGGTCGAACAGGCCCCAGTTGTATCCAATTTTGGGCCAGGCCTTCGATTCGCCCAAATAATCGAACCCAGTCCATAAAAACTGTCCGGAATACGCCGGGTTATCACGCAGATAAATCCATTCGCCCATGTCGTGATGATTTTCCGTGCCGATAATTTTGGTCTGCGGATTCGCCTGGTGGTACGCCACCAGTTCGTTCTCGCGGTAATTCTGCCCCACCACGTCCATCAGTTCCGCAAAACCGCCTTTGACGTAAACGCCGTGCTGGTTGGGCTGCAGCACCGCCACGGTCACCGGCCGCGTGGGATCAAGCTGGTGCATTACATCGCGTATGGGCACAAAAACCCTGGAACCTTTATCGTTATTGGCATTGATGTCGCCAATTTCGTTGCCGGCACTGTAGATGACGATGCAGGGATGATCGCGATCGCGCAGCAGGGTATCGGTCGTATCAGTTTTCCACCAATCGTTGAAGTATAGATGGTAATCGAACTTGTTTTTGCCCGCCGTCCAGCAATCGAACATTTCGTCCATCACCAAGAAACCCATCCGGTCGCACAAATCCAAAAATTCCGGCGCCGGCGGATTGTGCGACGTGCGAATGGCATTCACGCCAATTTGCTTCAGCGCTTCCAGCCGCCGCTGCCACACCGACAACGGCACGGCCGCCCCCAAGGCGCCGCCGTCGTGATGCAGACACACGCCCAGCAGCTTCATGTTTTTTCCGTTCAGCGAAAAGCCCGTCGCCGCATCGAATTTGGCCTCGCGAATGCCGAAAAGCGCCGTCGAACTGTCGATTGGCGTCTCGCGGTTGTCTGTGGCAAACAATTTGGCCACGGCGGAATACAAATTCGGATGATCCAAGTCCCAGAGTTGCGGCTTGGGAACGGTGAGATCTTGGTCGAATTCCGCCGTTTCCCCCGGAGAGATTTTCTTCACCGGATAATTAATTTCTCCCGCCATCTTCGGACCTGCCGGTTTTCCCTCCGGATCAAGCAAGTTGGTTTCGACGACGAATTCGCCCGGCCTGTCTGATTGATTGGTCACCGTACTGTGTACGTGAATGGTCGCCTCGTCGGCGCTGATCTTTGGCGTCGTCACATATTGCGGCCACAAATCCAAATGCACCGGGTTAACCGTTTCCAAATGCACGTGCCGGTAAATGCCCGCTCCGGCATACCACCGCGAGGCGGGCTGCTGCGAATTATCGCACCGCACCGCCAGCACGTTGGGCTTGTCGCCGAAGTTGAGATGATCGGTCAGGTCGTAGCGGAAGCTGACGTAGCCAAAGGGCCGCTTGCCCAACGAGTGGCCGTTGATCCACACCTCGCTGTTGGCCATGACACCGTCGAACTCGATGAATACGCGGTGGCCCTTATCCGCAGCCGGTAGCGTAAAGTGCTTGCGATACCAGCCCACGCCGGCCGGCAAAAATGCGCCGGCGCCGCCGGTGGGATTATCTTTATCGAACGGGCCTTCAATACTCCAATCGTGCGGCACGTCCAGCTTGCGCCAATTGGCGTCGTCAAAATCGGGTGCTTCGGCCCCCTTGGCGTCCCCTTTGTAAAATCGCCAGTCGGCATCGAACAAATCGACTTCGCGCCAGCCCTTGTGATCGGCTGCGTTCTCCGCCGCGCGTGCGACGGTGTAGCCGCAAATGACAGCCGAGGCCCAGCCGGCCGCTAACAGAACGAAACCAGCATGTCGCTGAAAGCGATGCATAGAACTTCCCCCAAGGTGAAGACACGGCACAGCCTGATTATCTTTTGCTTCGCAACGATTTGCAATCGTCAAACCCAATCGAGGCTGGGCGGCTCCGCCTTCACATTTCAAAATTTACCAGCTAGCGCCCCCTTTGCGCGTGCCGCACAAATACGCTTCGATGCCCAGCGCTTCGGCCATGGCCGCTTTAGTCAGCAGCGCTTGGTCCGCATTTTCCGAGCTGTTGGCATAGGCCACTTGCAAGTGATTCGCCTTATGCCGCGCCATCATCTGATCGCGGCTCACTCCATAAGTCACCGCGTGCATGATGGGCCATTGCGGCGTGGTTAGTTTCCAACGACGCTCCGTCTCTTCTCGCGGCAGTTGCACAACTTCGGCCCGTCCCAAATCCATTTTGAGTTTATGGTCTTCGATGTAAATTCGCGACCAGACAATTTCGCCGGGTTTGGAAATGCCCTTGAGCGTGCCGCCGCCCAGGCGAAAATACATGGCCGGTTGCCGTTCGCTGCTGGCGCCGGCCCAACCGTCGATGAAGTGCGCCGGCGGCGCGGAGCCGCTGATTAAAAACACCCACACGTATTGATCGGTCGTGCCGGAGCGGTCCCAATCGCCCCAGCGCAAATCGTGCAGCGTGTTTTCGACCGGCTGCCCCAGCGCCTTGTGAACCCGGTAAGTCAGCAAACCGTCCAGCCCGGCGCATTCGTCGACTTCATTGAAATGGGGCAGCGGCTGGCCTTCGTAAAGCACCCGCTTTCCGTCACGGCTTTTCACCGGCGGCCGGTCGGTGTTGTTCAGCGACCCTTCCACCAAATCGCTGGCCGGCAGCAAATCTTTCAGCCCCTGCTGGTATTGAATGCCAACGGTCGCACAGCCGAAATCGTTGGCAATTCGCGCCGCTGCAATGTACATTTTGCACTGCTGCAGAAGTTGAGCGTCGGTCAACTCGTCCGCCTCGTTTTTGCCCGTGACGAATTTCATGCCGCGTTGTTCCATCCAGCGGCGAACCTCGCGCGCCTCGTCCTCCTTCACCTGCGTCGTCTCGTAATACAACGCCGATTGGCTCAGCCGTTCCTTGTACACGCCCGTGGGATTGAGCAAATGATCGGGAATGATCGCATTGAACATGCCCATGCAGCCTTCGTCGAACACGCCCATAATGGCTTTATCGCGCTGGAGTTGGCGGGCAAGTTCGGCACCCTTTGCCAAGCTTTCCATGTGCCGACGTGTCACAGATAAAAACTTTGTGACATGGCCAACGTCGTGCCGAACGTTCCCGTCCGACAGCCAGCGGCGCAAATTCGTTTTGAACGCCTCATCCTGAAAATCTTCGCTCCACAGCGTCGAATATGCCACGCCGGCTTTGGTCAGCGAACCGTTCAAATTCAACATGCCGACCAACCCCGGCCATGTTCCCGACCAATTGGCGACCGTGAGAATCGGCCCCTGATGCGAAATCAGCCCCGCCAGAATATGGTGCGAATACTGCCACACGGCCTCGGCCACAATCAGTGGCGTTTGTGAATCGATGCCTGCAAAAACTTTCATGCCTTCCTTCTGCGAGCAGATAAAGCCGTGTTGCTCGTCGGGCTTGTACGGATGGGCCCGCACCAATTCATAGCCCGCTTCGGCTACTGCCTTGGTTAGCGCCTGTTCCATTTCCTGCTGGGCGACCCAACATTTCTGATTGGCAGAAAGCCGCAAATCGCCGCTGGCCACCAGCAGCACTTGACGAAGGTTAGTTGATTTTTCTTGTGCCATGAGAATCTTACTCGACAATGGTTATTTTGCTTCCCGTCCGCTTTCCAAATTGCGAGCGGACAGCATTTGGGCAAGTGTATCGCGACGAAAGCTCTCATGCTAGCGCCGTGACATTACCGCCAATGGCAAAGATATTGGCGGCGGGCAGCGGACGGAGGCTCGCCCTAATCAGAATTAACGAGAATCAAAACGTCTGATTCGCATCGACCAGGAATGTGCCGTTGTTGGCGACCGGCAGCGCCGGCATCCACTGCTGCCCTGCAATCGTACGGTTGCGCGCATTGCAGCGCGGGTAAAAAGCCAGTCCGATGGTGAAATCCCAAAAATCCTCGTTCGAACCCGCGGGCCCTGGCGTGGCCGAAGGGTGCATGTAAGTGATCACGGTGTATAAACTAAGCCGGTCGTTTAGCGGCGCGGTGGTGATCGCACCCACAAAATAATCTCCCAAACTTCCATTGCCTCCCAATCGGTCGCGTTCGGGAATACCGAACCAAATCGTGGTATCCGCACCGCCCGTCGTCCATAAATGATGCCAGTAGCCGCTGAGTTGATCGATCGGCCGCCAGGTGACATTACCAAAGCCGACAACTTGCCGAGAATCGTCCAGCACACGCACGGTGCCCCATAGGCCGAACTCGGTCCAATCGCTCCAATCGTAGCCCACCTGCATGCGAAGCTGGCTCAACGTGGGATTTTCGCCAAACACGCCGTAGTTGTCGTTGATCATCCAATCTTGGACGATTGCCGCATTCCAGGGTGAGTCCTCCGAGGCTTTCCGAAAAAATCCGTAGGTGACAAAGCCCTGTGTTTGCGCTCTGTTTTCTCCCTGCAGGCGGTAATCAGTTCCCGACCAATCATAGGCTCCAACGCTGCCGCCAATCTGAAATCCGATTCCCGTCCAATCGCTGAGCACTCCCAAGCGAGTTCCAAAATTGACTCCGGCATTAATGCCGTTGTTTTCCCAGCCGCCGTCGCTGATGCCGCGGAACGCTTCGTAACCCACAAACGTGTACAGGCCGTGCCGCAAACCATCGTCGCAGCTCTGTCCAACGGCGCTGCAATCGCAACATGTGAAAGGGAGAGAATTGTCTATCGCGCCGCCGTTTTGCTGGCAGGCAAAGCCCATGCCGTTGCCTAAAGCATTGGAATTGGCGCCCTCTGGAGCGATATTGTACCCAGCGTTTGCAGCGCTGCCGCTTAATCGGAAATTGTCCGAAGGCGCGTTGCCGGAGGTACTGGTCAACAGCACAGGCGCACCGTCCGAAATAGAGCCGGTAAAATACGCGCCGTGGCCGGAATTCGAGAGTGAATGATCCGCGCTACCCAGCAGGTCAACCCGATCGCTGGAATCGGAATGAAGCGCACCGTCAAACTCCGATGGAGTCAAAAAGTACCGGGCCTGGTCGCAGGGAACAGATTGGCCCCGAACGTAGTCCGCGCATAGGAAAGTCGCGGTAATCGCTAAACCGGCGGCCAACGCGGACAAAAAGTAACGCACCGCCCCTCCTTGGGCACAATCGAGACAGAATCCGTGCAAACCGGGCACCCTCCGGGCCTAACCCGGTCTAATCTTCGGTTCGGATCAAGAAGATCGAGTTTGCAGCTTTTGTCGTCCACAGCGTGCGGCCCGAGTATTTGATGCACTGCAAAAAACCGATAGAGTTTTCACAGCCGGAATAGCTTGCCGCCGGCCGAATCGCGGAGGCGGATTATAATTCTGCCAGCAGGCGCTCCACTTCACGCAATTGGGCTTCGACCCGGGGCTCGAGTTCATTTTGCTTTTGCCAGCGAATTAAAGCGTTGACGCAATCGCTATCAAATCCCTTGCCGGCGTCGGCACTGAGCATTTGATAAATCTGCTCGTAAGGCACGGCATCGCGGTAAGGCCGATTGGCCGACATCGCTTCGAACACGTCGGCCACGACTAACACCCGCGCCGCCCAGGGAATTTGATCGGCCTGGTATCCGTGATGGTAGCCGCTTCCATCCAGCCGTTCGTGATGTGCGCCCGCCACGGCCGCCAGGGTTTTAAAAGCATTGACTTTTTCCAAAATTTGTTGCGTGTAGGCCGGATGCTTGCGGATTTGTTCGTATTCTTGCGGCGTGGGCCGAGCGGGTTTATCCCAAATCAAATTGGAAATGCCCAGCTTGCCGATATCATGCAACAGCGCGGCACGACGCAGGTCGCGCACCACCGTCGCCGGGCGATCAAACTCGCGCGCCATGCCGACGGCGATTTCCGCCACGCGCGTCGAGTGCTGATACGTCCAAGGAGACTTGGCATCGACCACCTTGGAAAATGCCTCAGCCACGCGGTCCAAGCACGCCTCGTCCGCCAGTAGGACAGCGTCGTCAGGCTCCCACTGGCTAAGCACTTGCGGTAGGTCGTCGCTGAACAATTGATCCCAGAAATTGGCATCGTTCTTAAAGCCCAGCAAAGCGTCAACAAGTTGCGGATCGAACCATTCGCCGCGGCGCTGCCGCGCCACATCCATGGCCGATTCGATTCCATACGCTGTGAAAAATACCTCGACCGTTTGCGCCAGACAACAAATTCGCCCCAACAACGAGATTTCCCCGCCTTGCAAACCGCGTGGGTTACCCCGCCCGTTCCAGTGCTCGTCCAAATCGTAAATGGCTTGGGCCGTCGATTCCGGCAAGAGCAGCATGCGGGCAATTTCGGCGCCGCGCTGGCAGCGTATTTCGGCAATTTTCTGCCCACCTTTGACGCCCAGCCGCGCAATCGCCGCGATTTTTAACAGCTTGTCGACCGTGTTGCCTTCGGGTGCGCAATGCTTCCAACAGTGCTTTAGGCATTGACCAGGTTTGGTCCAATCGATCATGCGGCCGGAGCGTTTTACCAACTGATCGTCGGCGCCAAATAAATAGGCCATTTTGGCGGCATTGCTGGAGCAACCTAAGTCTTTCAGCAACAGCGCATAAAACAATGCCGAACCATCCACGGCGGAAAGCTGCAACACGTCGGCCAACCGCATGCCGATCAGCGCCGTGCGCATGCAATGCCCTTGAGGATGTCCTTGCGTAATATCCAGGGCCACGGACAGTGCGCTGATAATCTCGGAAAAACGTATCTTCTCGCCGACAATTAATCGTTCGCTTCCCGCTTCGCCGCCGGATAAATCATGGTCAAAGACAACAGCTTCGGCGGTGTTCGACATGGCGATTTTCTCCGGTTTCAGTTCGCAAGAAATTTGAGCGGATGCCAAAGCGGCGCGTCACTCAAAGTATAGGTTACCCCGCGAGAGGCCCCAGAAAGCTCGATCTATGGTTGAGGAAGGGTCTTGTTATTCCTATACTTGTGGCATTCGGTTGGACGAGCGCGGTTTTCCCGCTTTGGCGTCGGCCTGGCCCGAGTTTTTATTGACATCGGTTTCTGGCACCCCCCGCGAGAATTATGAACGTTTCGTCGCCTGCGTGAAAGGCTTTTATCATCATGAATGCGTTCATGCTGCGACCTCGTTACTTCGTCTGGTCAACCGTCGCTCTGTTTGCCTTGCTATTTTGCGCGTGCACCCAGCAACAACCGCCCGGCGCAACCAAGGAGCCGCTCATTGTGTCGGCGGCCGCCAGCACCAAGGAAATCATGGAAGCCGTGGCCACACAATTTCAATCCGAAACGGGCACCGAGGTGAAAGTCAACGTGGGGCCCTCCAGCGGTTTGGCGGCACAGATCGAAGCCGGCGCCCCGGCCGATTTATTCCTCTCCGCCAACCAGCAATGGGCCGACGAGGTGCTGAAAGCCGGCTATGCTGACGCCATGACCCGGCTGCTGACCAATCAGTTGGTCCTTGTCGTGCCCAACGCAAACCTAGCCGGCGTAAAGCAACCGCAAGATTTGCTGTCGGCTAAAGTGAAAAAAATTGCATTGGCGGGCGAAAAAGTACCCGCCGGCATCTATGCCGATCAGGCTCTGACCAAACTCGATCTGCTCAAGCCGCTGACCGACATGGGAAAAATTGTCCGCGGCCAGGACGTGCGCACCGCGCTAACTTACGTGGAGCGCGGCGAGGCAGAAGCCGGCATTGTCTATTCGACCGACGTGTCTATCGCTCCGGCAGTAACACAGGTTTACCAATTTGACCCCAAGCTGCACGACGAAATTGTTTACATGCTGGTCTTGTTAAAGCATGGCAGCCAGAACCCGGCCGCAAAACAGTTGTTCGAATTCCTGCAATCGCCAAAGGCCGACGCCGTTTATACTAAGTTTGGCTTTTCTCGATTGCCCGATAGTCGCTCCGCACCCTAATTTTAAATTTTGAAGGGGACTGACGTTTGTTCTTAACCCTTGCGGAATGGCAAGCTGTTCGTCTGACGCTGCTGGTCGCCATCGTGGCGGTGCTCGCCAGTTTGCCGCTGGCTGTGGCGCTGGGCTGGCTGTTGGCCAAGCGTAATTTTCCCGGAAAATTTCTGGTCGATACCATCATCAATTTGCCCCTTGTGTTGCCTCCCGTGGTGACCGGTTATTTATTGCTCGTTACGTTTGGTCGGCAAGGTTACATTGGCTCGTTTTTGGAACGGGCCTTCGACGTGCGCTACGTGTTCGATTGGAAAGGGGCCGCGCTGGCTTCCGCAGTTGTCGCTTTTCCCTTGTTCGTGCGGCCCATTCGTCTGGCCTTCTCGGCCATTGACGATCGGCTGGTTCAGGCGGCCCGCACCTTGGGCGCCCGGCCACTCGATGCTTTTTGGTCCATTTTGCTCCCCTTGGCGCGACCGGGAATTCTTAGCGGCAGCTTGCTCGCCTTCGCCCGCAGCATGGGCGAGTTCGGCGCCACTATTATGATTGCCGGCAACATCCCCGGAGAAACGCGCACCATGTCGCTGTTGATTTACACGCAGCTCGATACGCCTGGCGGGATGGAACAATCGGTCCGTTTAGTCGTGGCCTCGATTGTGATTGCCGCAGTCGCGCTGGCGGCCGGCGAATTGCTAGAGCGCTACGGTCGGAGGCGTTTGCAAGGGCCAGAGTTTCAAAAAGCTGCTGCATAACCGCCATGAGCGTGCTCCGTTTCGATTGCCGTTTTACATATCCTGCCGGATTCCATTTAAATTTTACCTTTGCGGCCGAAGGGGGCGTGACGGCGCTCGTGGGTCCATCGGGCAGCGGCAAAACCACCGTGCTGCATTTAATTGCCGGATTGCTTACGCCGCAGGCGGGCACAATTTCGCTGCGCTGCAAGGTTCTGTTCGATTCCAAACAGTGCGTGAACCTCCGTCCGGAACAGCGCGGCGTGGGTTACGTGTTCCAAGATTATCAACTGTTTCCCCACTTGAACGTGGAACAGAACTTGCGCTATGGCCAGCGGCGCACGCGGAAAACTGGCGTCGATTTCGACAAAATCGTCAGCATCTTGGAACTAGCCGATTTTTTGCGCCGGCCGCCCCATTCGCTGAGCGGCGGGCAAAAACAGCGTGTGGCCGTGGGCCGAGCGTTGCTCCGCAGTCCCCAACTCTTGCTGTTGGACGAGCCGCTCAGCGCGCTCGATCCCAGCTTGCGGGCTGCGGTGGCCGATCACCTGGTCAAAGCCATCGAGGAATTTCACATCCCCACGCTGCTGGTCAGCCACGACCGCGAAAGCATCGATTGGCTGGCCCACACGACCATTTCGCTGAACCAGACGAATTCAGGGGCCTGAAAGCAAGTGGCCCGTCGGAGAACGCAGCGCGGCCTGAAAATTCGGTTTAAGCGGAAGCGTAATCCGCCGTTGTAGGAGGGGAATCCTTTCCCCGACAGCCCGCCAACATATACTTCCATCGGCTTTTGCCCAAAAACTCCATTGCATACATAAATGCTAGTGACACCAACGTCAGACCGCTTCCAGATTTAGTGGCTTGACATGATTTCTCGGGCAAAGCCACTTCCATCGGCGAAAGGATTCGCCTCCTACAAACTTTAATTGGGCTCTACTTACGGCGGCGGCACAGGCAGGCACCGATCAACAAGCCAACTCCGGCAGCAATGCCGAGTGCGGCTTTGGGATTCTGCTTAACCTTCAGCTTGGCCGATTTTCGCAGTGCGCGAACTTGCTTGCGGCCCTTGGTAATGTAATCGGCGGCGGACTCCTTCAGTTCGGCCGCACGCCGCTTCATCGATTGCGTGGCATCAGAGCTCAATTCCCGAACTGTAGTCAGCAGGTTGCTTTCGGTTTCCATGGCATATCCTTTTCCATTCCCATTGCGGTGGGCGTGATTGGAATACTTGGTCGATTTGCCGTCTTTACGTTCTTTCATGGTCGTGCGAAACATAATTTATCTCCCTGCGATGGATATTTCCAGATTCTCTTCGCGCCGGACCGCAAATTTCTAACTCGCCGCTGAAACTGTCAGTAGCCCGATCCGGACATTCATAAAAGTGTAGGTTACCCCAGCGCCCTGGTTGCCCCTGCGGAAATGCGCAAAAAGTGCTTGTTTTCCGCTCTGTTCTTGGGGTGGTGTTTCAGCCGAGCGACGGAGGTCACGCCCAAAATTGGGTGGTTCACTCCCTGAATCCGGTTTAAGCCCAGGCGACGAATTGGGGCGCGGTTCGCGATGCAGACACCATCACGGCCGCCCGCCGCCCATCCGTAAAATACACATCGCCGGTCAAATTCAAACGCGGCGATTGCCGGCCGCAAGCTCCCACGCCGTCCAGGTAGCCCGCTTTCTCCAACCGTTCCGCCTGCAGCAAATCTTCCACCACGTAATCGCGCGCCTCGTCCACATCGGGATCGATGCGGTGCGTGGTCAAATTCCACGTTCGCCACGTAAAGCGCACGCCGATGTCGCGGCTCACCTGGCCAATCCACACCGGTACGCCTTCAAAGCGCAGCGTCGTGGCCCACAACCGTAAATGCAGCCGTTCGTTAATCGATCGCCGCACACGTTGCAGGGCAAAATCTTGGCTGCGGCCAAACAAATACAACGGGCTGACCGGCGAGTAGCGATATTCCGAACCCATAAAAAACGCCCGGAAGGTTTTCCAGCACGTCGCCATCGTAATAGTTTCGGTTTCGTCCCACCGGGCCGCAAAGGCGCTAATGATGGTGGGGAATTCCCCGGCGACAACCAGATTGACCGGATCGCCGTGGCGCGAGCCGGCCGCGTTCGTGGTCGTGGGCGGCATTTGAGAAATTCGTTCCACCAGCATCGGAATGGTGCACTCGACAATTTGATCCGCCGCGTAGCGATTTTCAAAATCGTGCCGCAAATAATCCACGTGCAACCCAGGGACAGGCACGGTAAACGTGAATTCCTTCACTTCCTCGTGGCTCATGAATCGCAAATGCACGATTTTGCTTCCCGCATCCAGCGACGTGAAGACGAAGCCTTCGGCCGTGCATTCCGTACCGATGGGCCGGAGATGAAATGCATGTTCCTCGAAAAAAGCTTCCATCCGGCGGTTGGCCCGGCGCGCGGCAATCAACTTGATGGGCAATAAAATTAGCAGCGGCAACATCAACAGCGGCAGGAAAATCCACGCGAAAAACCCGAATTCCAAAATTCTGCGGCCGGACACAAAACGATTGATCGCCGCCGCCTCGTACGGCGAAAAATAGTTCGGATCCAGACCGAGCAAATTCAGCCGATATGCACGTGGGCTGCGGTTTACAATTCGCAGCCACACCGGTTGAATGCCGCGCCGGGCCAGCGACACGCCAAAAAACTGCTTGCTCTCCGCGCCATCCAGCACAGCCACGCTGGCTTCCAAGCCATCGGCCGATTGCGTTTGTGCCCGCTGGAGAAATTGCCGCGCCGTTGCGTCCGGATGGTAAGGCACGGTGAGCCAGCGCAGCAGAGGAATGCGATCAAGGGCCATGATTGTGGTTGTGCTACGTTAATTTCGCGCTGCCAGTTCCAGTCGATTTTGCGTTGCCAGATTCGCCAGCTTTCTCACTGCCAGCTTCGGCCGATCTCACGCTGCCGGCCTCCGCCACGCCCAAAATCTGCGTTGCGTCGAACATTTGCGTCGTGGTGTCCGGCTGCGTCGTCGCCGGCGCACGCGGATAGCAGGCTTCCCACCATGCGCGGGCGTCGGCTTGGGTCCAAGCGGCCACCGCCGAGCACGCGGCAAGCAGATCGACCATAACCGCTGCCGATGCCGGCCGATCGCCGGGTTGTTTCGCCAGACACTTCAGCAGCAACGCCTCCAGTTCCGCCGACACCGGCTTGCCCAACCGTTTGGATGGCGCGTCGGGCGTCATCATCACGTGCTTTTGCAAGATTTGCATCACGTTGTCGGCGTCGAACACCGGTGTGCCGGTCAGCAGAAAATAACCGACCGCGCCGACCGCGTACAAATCGCTGCGGGCGTCCATTTGACTGTTTTGAATTGCCTCCGGTGGCATGTACAGCGGCGTTCCGGTCATCGTGCCCGTCGCGGTCAGTGACGCATCTTTACGGCTATCGAGCGCTTTCACCAGTCCGAAATCGAGCAGCTTCACGAAATCGTACATGCCGCCTCGTTCGGTCAGAATGATGTTGGCCGGCTTAATGTCGCGGTGAATCAACCCCGTGCTGTGAGCTTCGGCCAGCGAGCCGCACACTTGCTGCAAAATGTGGATCACCCGGCCCTCGGGCTGGGCTCCGTGCCGCTTCACCAGGTCTTCCAAGTTAATGCCATCCAAATATTCCATGGCGTAATAAAAAATACCCTCCGGCGTGCGGCCGTAATCGTAAATGGCAATCGTGTTGGGATGCGTCAGCTTGCTGGTGAGTTGCACTTCGCGTTCGAAGCGGGCGATGGTTTGCTCGTTGGTTTTTTCCGCGCCTAAGAATTTGACCGCCGTGGGGCGATGCAGCATGTCGTGATGGGCGCGGTACACGACGCCCATGCCTCCTTCGCCCAACTTTTCGTCCAGCGTATATTGGCCCAGGTGCTTGGCCGAGAGCACGGCCATTCGTGCTTCGCGCTTGGCATGCGCCACCACCACCGTGAAGATGAAAATCGCCACGGCCGCAGCGATCAGCAGGGCGAACATTCCCCAGAAGGCGCGGCGGAGCACGTACAGCGGCTGGAACGATTCGGCCACATCTTGCTTCGTCGTCACGCCAAAGCCTTCGTCCTTTAGCCACGTCCAAGCACTTACCACCGGCACGCCGCGGTAATCGCGGGAACCACTCACCTGGACTCCCGATTCACCTTTCACCGCCGCCGTAGCCATTTGGGTAAGGGGCTGATCGGCACGGCGCAATTCCGGCCGGCCGCCGCTTGTCATGTCGACGCCCGGATCGCGCAGCTCCAACGTAAGAATCGAACGCGAATCGGGCAAGTCAGCCAACAGTCCGATTTGCTTCAACTGGTCATCAAACCGGCTTTCACTGAGCATCAGGCCGTCTTGATTGAAGGCGTACGTTTCGCCCGTTTCGCCGCTGCGGGCCACTTGCAAAATGCGCGTGAAATCTTCGTCGGGGCGAATGCGCAAGCCGAGCACCGCGATGATTTCGCCTTGCGCGTTTTTCAGCGGCGCTGCGGTAAACATCGTTGGCAAATTTGGCTTAGCTTCTCCCTTTTCATCCTTCAGCAGCAAAATGCTTCGGAACGGATGCGATACGGCGGGTTGCCCGGCGGCCACTTTTGTGAAAAACTCTTTTTGATAGCCCGGCAGCGTGCGGCCCACGGGCGCATCCAAATCGGCGGCCAACACCGTTGCGTTGGTCGAAAGAATCACAAAGCCGGCATACCCCAACGCCATTTCCGGCTTGAGCTGCGTGCGAAGCGATTCTTGCGCCGGCGATTGCAGCAGCGACCGAGTGGCATCGGCATCGCCGGCCGATTTTGCGATTGCCGCGAGTTGTTCGACGGGCGGAATTAATTCATCGTCGTCTGCAATCAGGAGCGCATCTTTAATTTGTTCCAGCGTCCAGACGTGGAGAGCGGCCACGTCGGCGTTTAAAATGGCGGTCAACTCGTCGATCCGCCGCTGACGCATCGCGCTTTCCACCGACCGGCTCACCCACCACCCGCACAGGCCCAAAATCAGCGTGCCCAGAATCGGCCAAATCCACAGCTGTTTGCGCAGCATCAGGCTGGTGACCATCGCCGAGCGAATCATGCTTTTCGCGCCCGACTTCACCGCGCTGGCGGCCTTCGAAGACAATTGGTTCGGATCCACAAACAGCTCCCGGCCTGCTGCGCCCGCGGCTCAAATTTAGCGGCGTCGTGCGGCTGCGGATGAGGATAGGTTCATGCTTCGGCCAGCCATTTTTTAGCCGTCTCGAGTTGGGCCGCATCAAAATAGCGAATGTTGGCCATCGTGAATGGCTTGCAGACGGTGGCCATCCATTTTTCCCAAGTCTTTTCGCCGACCAGGGCAATCCGCTCGATCTTCGTGCAGTGCGTGGTGGCGAACTTGGTGTCGTCCCACAGCGCTTTGGCGTCCCACCCGTGAAAATCGTGAAATTGCGCCAGCATCCGCACTTTGCCTTGCTTGGCAATCGCTTCGTCGACCAGCGGCACAAACATTTTGTAATCTTCGTCGTGCAGCTTGCCGGACATTTTGAAACCCAGCACCTTATCAGGCAACCCGGAGATTTGCTCAATCATGGTTCTTCCCTCCTTGAGAAAAAACTTACAACGGCAAATAAGAGCCAAACGGCGGAATAAAATTGTTGCCGAAGGCGGGACTGTAAGGACTTTGAACTCCGCCTGGGCCCGCGCTGTTATTCAGTTGCGTCGCACTTTGCTCCCGCGCTTGCTGCGCGGCCGCTTGCTGAGATTGCAGCGACTGCAGTTGTTTCTGCCGCAGTTGATCGAACGCGGATTGGTTATGGGCAATCGACTGGCGGTCGGCCCGAATTTCCGTCAGCGCGGCTTCTAATTGCGCGGCGCTAAGGCTTGGGATATCGGTCAGCCCCAGCGATTGCAAATACTTGCGGCGGTAACCGTCGGCCATGTTCGTCATGTAGGCGCCCAACCAGTTTTGCGCCTCCTGAAAATTCTTGCCGTTCAGCACTTTGAGCTTCGCCTGCCAATCGTCCAGGAACGCCTGCAGTTCGCTTGTCGGCATGGTTTGAATTTGAGCATCCAGCTTTTCGTTAATTCGCTTGATTTGCCTGGGCGTGTAAACGGGCTGCGTCGATAGCCATTTTTGATATTCCGCGCCGACTTGTTTCCACTGGTCGCCGGCCATAATTTTTGCCCGGACCGAAGCTTCCGACGGCGCCGCCATCACCGATTTCGTAGCCTCCTTCCCATCTGAGGGCGACTGACTGGAAATTTGCGCCGCTAGCGGAGCGGCCCTCATCCAGCCGCTTGCTGCCAGCACAAATATCAAAAGTTTTTCAATTTTACGCATGACGATTCGCAATGAATTTGCCAAAAAATCTTACCCGCTACAGCGGCAACGAGTAGCTGATTTGGCCGGGGCCGTTATCAATGAAAAATTTCATTTGCGGCGGCGGCGGGGGATTGAACTTGGGCGGGCGGTAGGGACTTTGGAAGGTATTGAAGCCCGCCGAACTGGTGTACGAATTGCTTTGCTGTTGTTGTGCTTGGATCGAGGCCGCGTTTTGCTGCTGCGCATTTTGAACCGCTTGCCGCCTGCTGGCATTGAAGGCTGCCTGATTTTGCTGGATCGACATTTGATTGGCGCGAATGTCGGTGATGGCCTCTTCCAATTGTCCGGCGCTCATGCTGGGAATGTCAGTTAACCCCATCTGTTGCAAATAATTTCGACGATAACCTTCCGCCATGTTCGTCATGTAAGCGCCCAGCCAGTTCTGCGCTTCTTGAAAATCCTTTCCATTGAGCACCTTAAGCTTGGCCTGCCAGTCGTCCATAAAGCCTTGCAGTTCGCTGGTCGGCATGTTCTGAATTTGGGCGTCGAGCTGATCGTTGATTTTCTTGATCTGGCTGGGCGAATAAATGGGCTGCGTGTTCAGCCATTGCTGATACTGCGTGCCGATTTGCTTCCACTGGTCGCTATTGAGTATTTTCGCCCGCTCCGCGGCATCGGCCGATGCCGCACTGCCCGAAGCACTGCCAGCCGCACCGGTTTGCTGCGCAGTCAACCGACCAAGCGGCAAAGCCAGAGCCAGTAAAAAAGCCCCCGCTAATCCGCACGCAATTTTCAATTTTCCTGTCAACATAAATTCCAGCCGCCGTTTTACGACCGCTTCAGCGTGACTTCAAAATCCTGGGCCGGCTGTCCATCGACCGAGCCGTGAATCAGTTTCCAAATCAACGTATTTTTATCGGGCACTTTGTAAACTTGCGTGGCCTTGGAAATTTTTCCATCGGGCAAAACCCGTTGCGAAGCCTCCATCCACACGGTTCCTTCCAAGCTCCACAGTCCTTCGCTGTAGCTGCCGTCGTCGATGAACATCCACGACTTAATGTGTTGCGCCAGCGGGTCCCAGCCAATTTCTTGCGTGCCGTTGAGCGATACTTTTCCGCCGGAAATGGCAATCTCACGCCGCAGGAATTTCTTCGTGGCATCCCATTTGGCCGAAATGTGAATCGTCGAATCGTTCATTTTTCCCGACCATTCGCCGACAAACACCCCCAGCGATGCTAATTCGTCGCTGCCGGAAGTCTCTGCCGGTGTGCGATACTCCTTCAGGCTGTCCAGTTTCCAGCGGCCGCTTTGCTTCACCCACAACGCGGTGTAGTGCCCTGTGATCGGTTCCTTGCCGTTTTCCAAGGCTGTTTCGCAGTCGCCATTTTCAATCGCCACGTCGTCGGTGACAAACCTCACTGTCACCTGGCTCACGCTGGTCGGAGGCGCGGCGACGGCAGGAGTGGGCGCGCCGCTTCCGGCCGCACTTTTGGCCAGCAAGTCATGAACGTTCACCGTCTTTCCCGTCTCGTCGGTGTAAGTGCCGTCGGCCGTCCAGAAATCGGCCAAGGCTTTGACATCGGCGCGCGCCATGGCGGCTAAATAATCTTTGCCAGCCTGACGCACCGCTGCTTCATCGGCCGCGCGGTTGCCGCTGCCTTGTGCAAGCGCCAGGCGCGTGCTCAGCAGAATTCCTAGAGCACCAACAAAACCACACATCCTAAGCGGCAAATGGTTTTTCATGCATGAATCCAGTGATCTGAATGTGGCGAAATGTGGCACTCGGCTGCGACAAATTTAAGTTTACTTTTCCACCAACTAACTCGATAGTGCCCCGCGTGTCAGACTCAAACGATCAAGCAGCCCGGCCAGCTCCCTCGAAGATTATAGCTTACCTATGCGTCTTTCACGACGAAAAGAATCGCGCTCTGCGGCCGAAAAACAGTTCTTTTTCGCCGGCGCCGGCCCGGTCTGGAATGCGCTGCGGTTTCACGCTATTCTTCTGCATCGGTTGGCAACCCCGTTTCGGAAACGTCGCCTATGTTCAATCTTGTGCAGTTGTGGCAAATTCTGCTGTTGGCAGTCGTACAAGGAGCGGCGGAGCTGCTGCCGGTTTCCAGTTCGGCACACGTGATTGTGGCTGCAAAACTACTCGGCTACGAATGGGCCAGCGATTTTGACCGGGCCTTTTTCCTGGTGATGTTGCACACGGGAACCATGTTCGCGGTGCTCATTTATTTTTGGTCGCGCTGGAAGCAAATGGCCAAAGACATTCCCGGGCTCATTTTGGCGACTGCCTGCACAGCGGCGGTTGGGCTCCCCTTGATTTGGGTCATCGAAAAGCTCACGCATCAGGACGTTGAGCATCTATTTCAAAATTTGCCTCTGATTGGTTGCTCGCTGCTTGTGGTAGGCGTGCTGATTATCATTGCCGGCCGTAAAGACGAAAAGAAACCGGGCACGGATGCGAATATCGACCTGGGCAGCGCCGCCTGTATTGGGTTGACGCAAGGGTTGGCGCTGCCGTTTCGCGGTTTTTCGCGCTCCGGCTCGACCATTTCTTCCGGCATGCTCCACGGAATCGTGCGCTACCGCGCCGAAGAGTTCAGCTTTGCCCTGGCCGTAATTCTGACGCCTGCGATCATTTTGTTCGAAGGCTACAAAATGTGGAAGCTGCATTCGGCCGCGTCGACAGGATCAGCCAGCTTCGGCGAGCTTTTACTCCCCGGATTGCTGGGCATGGTGTTCAGCTTTGCCGCAGGATTAATCGCGCTGAAATGGCTTTCGCAATGGCTGGAAGCCGGCCGCTGGAAGTTTTTTGGATTTTATTGCTTGTTTGCCTCCGCAGCAGTACTGACCGTGCATTTCTTAAAGATGTAGCGTCAGGCAATGTCTGGCGGGCGCGCAATGGGCGATTGGGAAAGTTGCCAAATGGGCTGGCGACACTCACAATCTAGATTGATTTTCCAGAACATCATCTGTGACGCGCCATCCGCCATCCGCCGCTAGCAATTCATCAGTGCCATCTCATCGCGCGCCATTGTTGTTATGGCGAACTTTCATCATCGCTGTGTTTCTTCTGTCTCGTGGCTACATTTTCTTCGGTCTGGATGTCTGGTATTCCGACGCTGAGAACACGTACTTTGCTGACTCCATGCGGGCCTACGACGGCCAAATCGCGCCGTACAGTGAAATGCAAATTGAATATCCGCCGCTTGGCTGGTGGGCCATCTACACGCCGCGCTTACTTGCGCCGGGACACATTCCAGAGCCCACGCCAGAGAACATCGCGCCGGTTCACAAGGAATATGTTCCCATCTTTCGCGGTCAGATGTTTCTTTACGATGTCGGCTCGCTGGCTCTATTCACCATGACCGTGCGGCGCCGGCGGCCCGAACTGGTCAATTGGGCCGCGCTCACTTATGTCCTCGCCACGTCGCTGTTGGGCCACTTGATTTACGACCGGATCGACATGGGTTTGTTGCTCCTGCTAACGGCCTGGGCCTGTTGTGCCGTGCGCTCGCTCGACGAAGACCAGCGAAGCGTCACGTGGTCTACCGCCGCCTACGCCATGCTCGGGCTGGGTATCAGCTATAAATTGATTCCCATTGTCTGCATTCCCATTTTGATCGTGGCTGATTGGCGCACACCCAGGCGGTCGGTCCGAATACCCCTGGGATTGCTCGCCCTGACCGCAACTGTCGGATTGCCGTTTCTCATCCAATTTGCCATCTCCGGCGGGGGCGTTTTCAATTTGCTCAAGTATCACGGCGAGCGCGGCATTCAGATCGAATCGCTTTATTCCACCTTCATGATGCTCGCCGCGCTGCTTGGCGGCCACGTGTTTGTCGAATTGACGCACGGCGCTTTCAACTTAACCGGCAGCCTTTCAGGATTCATGTACGTCTTGTCAAGCGTTGCGCTGGCCGTTTTTTTGTTCGGACTGTGTCTGTGGGTTTTCTTCCAACCCACCCAGTGCAGCCGTGTGGCCGGTTACCGCGCAGCCTGCTTGGCATTAGTGGGCTGCGTCATTTTGTCGAAGGTCTTGTCGCCACAGTATTTCGTCTGGGCCATGCCTATGGCGCTCTTATTAACGGTCGAAGTAATACCCAAGCAGCGTGCCGCATCCTGGGGGCTCGCGCTCTGGCTGCTGACTATCGTCGCCCTGACCACCTGGATCTTCCCCTATCACTACGCTGCTGATCCCGATCACCCGGAACTCATTGCCTTGCTCCCGCCCGGCCCCGGCGACGCCGCCCACTTGCAATTGCTCCCCTGCCTCATCCTCGGCATCCGGAACATTCTCTACTTCGCGCTTGTTGTCTGGCTGCTTGCGTCGCTAGTTCGCCAATCTGTTCAACAAACCGCAGGGGGCGAACAAAAGTTGCCCCAATAGTAAACAGCACACGTTGAGCGAGATCGACTGCTTTATGCTCTCTGGAGCAGAGTATCAACTATTTATCGGCGGGCGTCAGGCGCCGCTCGACCATTTCGCTCAGCCCGTCCTGCAATTTTACCGGTTTCGATTCCAATTCCAGCGTGCCGGCTTGCAGGCCGTCGCGGGTGGCGGTGAGAGTTACCTTCCCCGCCGTCAACGTGCTGCGCAGCGAAACGCGGTTAATGCCGCACTCGTCGTTCAAATACAAATTGTTTGTTGATTTCAACTTGCCGCTGTTGTAACCCCCGCGCCAAATGGCCGGGCCGGTCACGGCAAAATCGATGCGCGCATCGTCCGTGGGACAGCGCCGTCCTTGGTCGTCGACCACTTCCACGTCGACCAGTGCCACATCTTCGCCATCGGCCTGCCAGCCGGCCGGCCCCACCATCGGCGTCAACTTGATTTGCTTGGCCGGACCGGCAGTGGTGAGTTCATGCCGGCACACTTCCCGAGCATCGTTATAACCCACGGCCAGAATCGTTCCTGCTTCCCAACTCACGTCGGGAAAAGCGAACACAAAGCCGTCGGTTGCATCCGTCTTCTTCCCCAGCGATTTCCCGTTGACCAACAGCTCCACCGCTTGCGTGTTGGCAATCACGTAAACCGTTTTGTGCGTATCGGCCGGGTACGTCCAATGGCCCAAAATGTGAATGTCGGGCTGTGAACTCTGCATCACGCGGTACGTGTAATAAATTTCCTTGGGCAGCCGCACAGCGTCCACTTTGCCGCTGGCCCTGGCCACTTCGCTCGATTGCTGCCGCCCGTCGGCGTTGGAATCGGTGAAATAAATCGAAGCGTAACCCGCCCACTTCGCATGCGCGGGATTGGGATTCGAAATCCGATTGTTCCAATAATCCCAATACCGATTGGCCGCCGCCAGCGAAAACGTCTCCGAATTCCAGTGATACGTGTCGCTGGGCCCCTTCTTGAACCCGAAATAGGGCGGTGAGTAATCGTCCCAAAACCGCCGCGCCCCTTCGTCGCGAAAATCTTCCGTTTCAACCAGCGGCGCCCGGTCGCGCCGCTCCGCGCTGTAAGCCCGAAACATTTGCGTCGGCGATTTTAACGCGTCGGTCTTCGGGTCTTGCCCAATCATCACGCCAAAATATTCCGCAATGGGCGTGGTGGCGGCTTCTTCCAGCGTGCGGCAACCCATCACTCGCCCGCCGTGCGGGTCCCACTGGTTTTTCAGATCGACCATCTGTTGCATGTGTTCGGCGGTGATGCCGTTGTTGCCCGCCTCCCAAAATAAAATGCTGGGGCTGTTGCGATAATAAATCATTGAATCGGCCATCACTTCCAGCCGCTGTTCCCATTGCCGGCCGGTCGCGCTCTTTTCTTTATCGCCCGCTGGGCAAACCTCCACCACGCCAAACTTATCGAGCGCTTCCACATCGACCTTTTGCGGCGAGACGTGCATCCAGCGAATGTAGTTGCCGTGGCAATCGCGAATGAGCTGCGCCGTAAAATCGTGCATCCAGTCAGGATACGCTTGCCCCAGCCCGGCCCATTCGTCGCTGGTGCGCTGCGCAAATCCCTTCAGGTACACAAACTGATCGTTGATGAACACGCCGCCGGTGCCGGCCCCGCCTTTGAATTCGGTTTTTCGAAAGCCCGTGGTCGTTTTGCACACATCGACCACTTTGCCATCGACCGTGAGCAGCGTGTAAACACTGTACAAATACGGATCGTCGATACTCCAGAACTTGGCGTCTTTGAGCGCGCCGCTGGCCGTAATCACCGACTTCTCGCCGCTGACCATGTCCAGCGTGTCGGCGGAAAATTTGGCGCACACGTTTCCGTCGTGATCGACAATCACCGCCGATAAATCAACCGACGCCCGATCGGCCGAGGCATTATGAACCTGCGCCTCCACCGTAATGTCGGCCATATAGTCCGCAATCGAAATGTCCGCCGGGTAAACATACACCCCCGTGGTCTTCAATCCGTCGTACACCGGCAGCGTTTGATAAATCGGCCCGGTCACGTGCAGCCGCACATGCCGGTTCAGTCCGCCATAAACCGGGTTGAAATCGTTCGTATTCCATTCAAACCGCGTGCCGCTGTCCCGTTCGGCATAATCCAATCGGCTATCGACATGCACGGCCAACAGATTGTCTTGCCCGCCGAATTTGACCGCGTCGGAAATATCGACCCCGTAGGCGGTGATTCCGTTTTCCGAAAGCCCGACCGACTTGCCATTCAAAAAAATCTCGCCGGCCTGGCGCATTCCCTCGAACTCCAAAAACACGCGCTTGCCGGCATCTTCGGCCGGCAGTTTGAAGTGCTTCCGATACCAGGCGGTGCCTTTCCACGTGCCCCGGTCGCCGCCGCTGTGTGTAATGAGCGTGCGAAAACTGTCGGTGTCGTTAAAAGTGTGCGGCGTGCTGACCGTGGCCCAGGCGGAATCGTCGAAATCGACCGCCTCGGCCCCATCGGCCTTGGACTGATCTTCCTTGAAGAATTTCCAATTCAGGTCAAAATTGTATTCCCGCCGCGGCGTTTCCGGCGGCGAAAATTTCTGTTCCGCGAATAAAACATCCGACAAAAACGCCAGTGTGATGAAAAACAAACAAATCTTATGCAGGATGGGCATTGATTTTTTTCGGTAAGTTGGAGTTAAGCAGGGCGATTGAACAGGAGGAAGCAGAGAGAACAGAGAATTCGAAATATCGACTTCGTCTCTCTGTTATCTCCTGTTTAGAGAATCATGTGATGAATAATGAGGTAGTCCAACCATCTTACTATTCGGTAGAATCTTCTTGTAAAACCGGCACGCATTTCAGTACCGACGGATGTACATCCTCAATCCAGGCGTCGCTTCGGACAATCTGCGCTGCGTATAAAAGCTTCCGACGAAATATTCGATAGTAAACCCATGCGCATAAAAGCAGAGTTCCAATCGAAACCAGCGGCAGTGCCCGGAAGTTTCTCTGGTTAACAGCCAAAATGATGGGAACAACTATCAGCGCACTTGCAACTGAAACCATTACCCGTCCCAGCCAGCGCAAGAGCAATTCTGCTTGTCGATGCTTGTCGCAGAAATAGGGTTTAATTACAACGGAAGCAGAGAACACACCCCACCACCAAATGAGCAGCCACCAAATACGAGGACGCTTGCGAACTTTGCACGACAACTGCCGACAGGGCTTTTCATCGCCACAGATAATGCACTTAGGTGGAAATTGCGCCATCCGACTGTGCGCAATCAAATACGGGCCATCGCTCCACACTCCCGAATATTCCTCATGTGACATGTTGCTGCCCCTAATAATCACAAGTGCCTTGGAAAACCGGCCAGGCAAGACGTATAATAATCTGTCCTTCGGCCAACTTCCATCAGGGGGCGAACTGGGTTCGACCGGATAGGTTGACGTGCCGGTGGCGTGCCGTGGTTGGTCAGCAGGCCACGTTAAAAGCCGACCATAATTTAGTTGCCAATAGCAACTTCGCTTTGGCCGCCTAATTAAATAGGCGTCCCCGACTGCGGGTCTTCGTCGGAGAGGCCCAAAAGTCGGTTGCCAATTCCGAATCGTCGCAGGTCACCGCCTGGTATCCCCGCGACTAAACCAGTTCCGGGCTAGCGTGGGAAAGACCCCGGCGGTTGGGGCGACCCGCGCGAAATGCGGAAATCATCCGTCTACGCACGTAGAAGCCGTCATTGAAATATCGCGGGACGCGGGTTCGATTCCCGCCGCCTCCATTTTGCCAGTTGGCGACAACTGACGACGATCAGCGACAAAGCCCTTGCAGCGACAAGGGTTTTGTCGTTTCTCAACCATCTCGCCATTACCATCCAATGTCATGGAATGACTCTTAGCGCTGCACAAAATGCAGCGCCCGTGCAGCGCGGCGGCTTGAAACGGAATAGCATTCTTATTCGCAGATTCCCCTGCTCGAGGCACTGGCAGGTTCACTATTGCCTTGGCTTGGTCCCTAATGCCGATATGGGCGTATCGCATGGTCATGTTGATGTCGGAATGGCGCGCCAACTCTTTAGCTTCTGGCAGCGACACGCCATTGCGAAGCAGCTCCGTAATATGCGTGTGTCGACCCGCCGCATGGAAATCGGCGATCCCGTCAGCCGTTTCATACGGGATGCCTACCCGTACCAGGTCCTTCTTGACCATGATACACGTCTTGCGCCGTTCAAGCCGAGGGAATAATTTTTGGCCCGCTGTGAGCCCTTCGATCCAACCCGGCAACATCACGACCAGGTCCGGATGCAACGGCAACACATCCTTGCGGCGATGCTTGGAGCAAGCCGCTTCCACGGTCACGGTCGGCGGCGACGCATGGAGCGCAAAACTTCGCGGCATTAGACTCGCGATTTCCTTTTTCCGCAGCCCTGTCATATAGGACAGTAGATAGATACGGGCCCGCTCTTCGCCGGTATAGCCTTGAATCCGAATCCTGCTGGACCGGGCAGACTCGACCAACTTGGCAACTTGCTCTGCCGTCAGCGCCCGCCGAGGATGCCGCACGTCTACGGCCGTATTTAGCCGTTCCACCCCAATCAGCGGATTTCTTAGCAGCCGATTCGTGGCAACGCACCAGTGGCAGAACGCATCTAATGCTTGCAAATAATGATTGTAGGTGCGGTGCCCAATACCATCCTCGGCTTTACGCAAGGACCTGAGATAGATTTGCACCGTTTCCGCATTAAGATCGGCCAGCTTGGTGAAGCCACAACCTTCCACGACTCGACGAACACGACTCATCGTCAGTTTGACGTACTTGGTGGTATTGTCGGTCAAACTTTCCTGGAAAGCATTTAAGTGTTCTTCAATCGGTGTTTGTCGGTGCACGGCCAGACTATCTTGCTCGGGGTCGATTAAACCCGAGGTCCGCAAACGGGCGTCCGATTCCAGCTTGCCAGCTAGTTGCTCCGTCAGCCCCTTGTCAGTAAAGGCCTTTTTCGTGCGGCGCTTCCCCTGATGGTCAAAGTATTGGATCGTGTACGGTTCATGCCTATCACCGTTGCGTTTGAAAATTGATGCCATGATGGGGTTCTGCTTGAAAGGAAAGTAGGGAAGGTTAATAAGCGGTCATCACAATTACCCGCCTGGACAGCCGCGCTCGATCCACTGTTCGACGTTCTGAAGCAGCCAGCGAACATTGCCGCCGATGCGGATGGGCTCAGGAATCTGTTTGCTGCTCAAAAGTCGCCAGAGCGTGCGCTTGGAAATTCCCAACATTGTAGAGAATTCCTCAGCGGAGATCATCTGTGGGGGAACGGGAGGTGAGGAGAGCGCAGGGGAATGATTCAAAGGGTCGTTTTTCATCGCAGGTTCTCCGAGAAATGGTCGCCAATTGGCTTGACAGGCCAAATTACTCCTGCATTGCGATGGAGCACGCTTCGTTGGGGACTGGAAGACGATCCGCACAGGGAAGCAGGGTTCCAGCGCCAGCGGGGCCGGCTAGCACGGATCGTCGGCTTGCTAAGATTTGCGGAAATCGGCAGATCACAAGAAGCTCTGGCCACACAAGGGGGATGGAAAGACGCGATCACCGCGCCGCCCATAATGGAGCCAGAGCGATTTCACGACCGGACTAGGGCGAGTCAGGCTGCGATCAGCCTTCCAGTCAGGTTGAACGGCCAAAAGCCATCTCCAGCCGCAAAGGTTTCTCTTTCCTGGAAGGTCGACAATGAATCTTTAAACCTGTCCGGCGGCGGTCAAGAGAAATACCAAGCTTACCAGATGGTATTTTTCGAATTTCCGTGCTGGCACATTAGACTGACGACCTCGTAGCGTGCTATCACACAATTGGAGTGGAGAAGTTCCAGAGGTATTTTTACCAATGGCACAGTTTCGCCGTGTTGTGGTTTCTCCGGAAAGACCGATTTTGGGATTGAGAATTTGCTCAAGAATTATCGGTATTTTTTGAAAGAGTTCAGCCGCACCGACTCACCTAACGAACTAACTGTCTGCGCGAAAAATGGGCAGCTCCGCACCGCGCGCGGGCCAACCCCCCCCCTGAGAAGGACCCAAGGAAGCCTGCCGCTGCGTACACCAACGTCTCACGAGAAATTGCCATTTGATAATCCGGCAAGAAAATACGTGGCCCCATCAGCGAACCCGACCAGCGAATCATAGCATCGGGAGCCAGTTATCTGCCTGCTAATCATTTTTTTGTCAGACGTCTTCCCTTAGCACAGCTAAGGACGTTCTTTCACCGTGAAAATCGATTTGATCGCTTTACATTCCAATATTGCACTATCTACGAACCAGCCTCTTGCTCTTCGAACATTTTTACCCCCTTCCTGCTCGGTTTCACCGTACAGGATACGAACACCTCCGGGAACTCCTTGATCATTCTCTCAATCAGTTCGTCGGTCAACAATCCATGCGAATTGGTTACGACAGACTCAAAACTAGCCGTTCGGTTCTTTCGCTGTAGCAGCCGACTCCTAAGATACCCGCGTGCCTTTAGCAAACCGTCGTCATGCTTTTCGCCAAGTTTCATGACAATTACACCGGCCAAATATACCAGCGCAGCTACGATTATTCCTCCAGACTTCACTGTTGGATATTCCGGAAATATTGTTTCTAAGACGACAGCCCACGCTCCGAGCAGAATAGGCAGAATTACCACAGAAACCAATATCAGGTCACTTGTCGATGCTTCACGCATTATGGCAATCAACGACCTTGCTTCATCCGTCTTCATAGCATCACCTGAATCCAATAAGCGATTGTTTTTGCGCAAGCTTCAACTCCAAGACGTAATATAGCTGTCTCTCATCACGTTGAAAATCACTGCATTGGTTGCTATATGCTCATTGGCAAATCTGGCTGGGGCGCCAGGATTCGAACCTGGGAATGATGGTACCAAAAACCATTGCCTTACCACTTGGCTACGCCCCAACAACTTTCAACATGCCGATATTGGCGTTCGGATGTAGGGCAGAATAGGAGAGTAGGCGGAGCCGTTTGTCAACAAATTGGTCGGATCAGTTGCAGCCGGCGACAGGTCCTAATTCGTGTTCGTTTTTCCATGGACTTTGTGAATGCGATTTTCCGCTTCGCCACGCGATTTCCTTTCACATGTTATTACACATATGTCAATTCGAGACAAAATAGCTACTTATTTTCAATGACTTGTATCTGTTAACGGCGGTACCAAAAACCTCAATGCCTTAAAACACAAAATCAAAATAAACGAATAAAATCAAACAGATAAAAAACAAATTGACTCCGAAATCGACCTGTAATACCGTTACACAGTCCTTACACACTTTTGCACAGTTTGGCCTGGATTGACGACGCACGAGCTCTATGGAGGAAAACTCCACCTCTACAAACGGCCAAACAGCCGCCATTGGCAGTGCTCGACCTTCTTGGCCGGCCGCAATCATCGCAAGACCACGAAGACCGACAGCTTGGAGCACGCCAAAGAGATTGCGGACGACTGGTATCTGGGGCTGAAAGTCAAGCAAAAGTCCGGCGAGCTTGTGGGCGGCAAGACATTCGCCGACGCCGCCACGCAATTTCTTCGTGAGTACGAGATCATTACCGAAGGCCAGCGCAATCCTCGCTGGGTGCTGCGGCTCAAAAGCATCATCCGCGTACATTTGTTGCCGTTCTTCGGCGACAAGCGTCTCGCCGAAATCACGCCCGGATTAGCCCAAGAATATCGCATTCACCGGGTGCAAAATGGATTCAATGGCCGACGACCTGCCCGCAATACGCTTCTTCGTGAAATCACTGCTCTCCGCCAGGTTCTTAAAACGGCACAGCGTCATCAGTGGATCGACTTTGTTCCCGATCTATCTGAGCCATTCCGTGCATCCACGAAAATTGCTCATCGTGCCTGGTTCTCGCCCCAGGAATACCGACTGCTTTATCAGACGACACGCCAGAAGGCGCAGACGCCTGAGAACAAGCGGTGGCGTTGGGAAGCGGAACAGTTGCACGACTTGGTCTTGTTCATGGCCAACACCGGGCTACGGCCGGACGAGGTCGCACGGATTCAATATCGCGATGTCACGATTGCCAAAGATCAAGCAACCGGAGAAGTCATCTTGGAAATCGAGGTGCGAGGCAAACGTGGTGTCGGGCATTGCAAAAGTACGGCCGGTGCGGTGGTCCCCTTCCGCCGCCTTAGAAAGAGGAACAATCCGCAGCGAGCGGACAGGGTCTTTCCGAAGATGCATCAAAAGTATTTCAATTCGGTCCTTGGAGAATTGGACCTGAAATTCGATCGTGACGGAAATCGCCGCACGCTCTATAGCCTCCGGCACAGCTATATCTGCTTCCGCTTAATGGAAGGAGCGGACATTTAGATACCAGGCGGAAGCAGTTTGGTATGCTGCTTCCTAATCCAGTCAACTACATCCTTTCGAAGTTGTCGGACCAATTCAATTAGATCCTCCGCATCCTCCTTCTGCACGGCACCAATGCACTCATAAACGGCTTGACCGCGCAATCTTGAACACCGTTCAATATGATCCGCCAATTTAGACCAATTGCTGCCAAGCGTAAATTGAAGTGAGTCGATGCTGTACTTATGATGCCCCTGCCCTTTCGTCACGCGATATCCGCAAACCCGCACTGGGATTATGCAGAGCTGCAATGCCGCATCGTAGGCGTGTTGAAATTGGCCATCGACGCTGAGGCCAGCTAGTTGTGCGTCGGCGAAATCACGGTCCACGACTTGAAATAGTTGTTGGATTTCGGCCAATGTTGTTTCGTCACGGCGAAGCCAGCCGTTCTGCGACCATTGTTCTAAGCTCATCGTCGAGTTCCTCGTATGTTACGTCATCGCAATTGCCAAGCAATGGAATTTTCTCGCGTCGGCAGGCGTCCAGCAGGAAGGGATCGCCGCTTTGATATTTTTTCTTAAAGCTCAATCGATTGTATATCACCGGAGATATGCGTCGTCCAAGTGTCTTTTCAGCTGTCCGGAGCGACGTTGACAAGTCTTTAAGCTTGGCATCGCCAATGATCATCAAGTCAATATCGCTATCCTGAGATTGTCGGTCTCGCGCAGTGGAGCCAAATACAAATGCTAGTTCGACGCGATTTCCCAAGGGCTTTATTACATCTCGTAGAACGTTTTCCATCCGAAGCCCACGTCGCAATTCTCTTGCGGATGCCAAGGCTTCAAGGGCCAACAATGCATGGGAACATGGCTTCTCAAGTGACATTAAACTGTGCTCGATTCGTTCGACCAAATGATAATCCCATGTCATCAAATCCTCGCCAAATGCATCGGCCACAGCTTGAACAGCAGTTCTCTGCAGCTTTGGACTTTCTTCGGAATCCAACCATGATTTAAAAGCATCGGTGACTTTTTGACTCTTTCCAATTTGGGGCTCCAGCGCCCAGGCGCATGCCACTCGAAGCTGTTCAGGGCACTCCTTTGCCTTGGCAAATCTCAACAACAAGTTGGTAATCGATTGATCCTTAATCGCTGCGTCGGAAAGTCCACGTGCCGCACCGACGCGGACCACCGCGGACCTTTCCTTTTCCAAGATACGTACGAGTCGCTCCCGTACAGCCAAATCGGAAACCGCAATGTGTCTCAACGCGTTCGCACTCCGTGCGCGCACTTCGGCGTTGCGCTCGTGTTCTAAGATCCGCAACAGCAACTTTGCATCATTTCGCTTCCGTGCCACGGAGCCCAACGCCTGCAAACATGCCACACGTAATGTCACAGACGGTGCTGATTCAAGAATCTTTCGGAGAATTCTGCGCGAACGTGGATCAGTCACGATCTGACGTCCTAATTCGCGTACCAATGCCTCTCTGAATTCGACGCTTCGCCCTTCTTCCTGCAAAAGCGTGCCGATACTTCGATACCACCCCGCCGGATTTCGAGATCGCAATTCAGCATTGAAATATACAATTCGGCACTTTCGATCATCGAGAGTAACAAACACCTCGTGCGCAGCCTCCGACTGAAAATTAGACGGAAGTTGGGCATTTGCCTGTTCGAGGATAGACGAGAAGTGCACACTTTCGTAAAGACAACCATATTCCTCCGGGCCCAAGTTCTTTTCAGCTGTCCCAAGGATTGATTGAATTGCGTCTTTCGCAAATTGCTCCATCCGCGTTCCATCGAAGCTTTCAAGGATGTCGAACGCTTCAAGAGTTATGCCCAGCCATTTCGATTTTCCCAACTCGACAACCGAACCAAATGTGTCACTAACAAAGCGGCGATTTGGAACTGTTGCGCCATCTGACAAGCATCGAAGCGCTAAGAATGTTCCTCGCTTCAGAAACCGACCGATCGGGTCTGGGTCGTCAGCAATTCGGGTCAATAATGATTCCGCAATTGGAGGAGTGAGTTGCGCTGCGACTAATCGCATTACTTCGCACCAGTGCGGATTAAAAAAATAGCTGCGAAGGCATTCTACGATGCTGCGAGAGCTTGACGCATCAGCATCATCGATCGCGCCGAGTGATGCAAAATACTCCTGCAATGTTCGGTGTGAAAAACCAAAAACATCTAATCCTGACTCTTGGATTAAACCGGTGCGTTCCCCAAGAAACCGAATGATACGTTCGCTCGCGTCCCGAGCTTCTTCAGGCGCAAACCCCATCTTGCCCTGGAGATAGTCGCGCATGCGGTCTGCGATCCACCAACGCGGTGCGAGAGTGCGACCGGTTTTTTGCATCGCCAGAGATAAGTCCGACAGTAGCCACTTAAGCTCGCGAGAATCGAGCTCGATTCCAAATGTTTCATCGAAAGTATCGTTTGATCGCTTACTCGCCTCCCAAGTCTCTAAGAACACGTCGACGATTTTCGCGTAAAGATCCACTCGCCGTCTAGGTAAGGCCCCGCCCCGCGATTCATTTAACAAAACAAGAATCGTTAGGATAAGCGGATTCGCGGCAAGATTGCGGATTGCCGGATTCGAAAAAACCGCTTCGTTGATTCGGCCAATCACCCCAGCTTCCGGTCGATGATGCACGTGAGCTAAGATTTTCGCCCATTTCCCCGCGAACTCCTCTTGACGTTTGACGGAGTAGTTCAGAATTCTCATCACATTGAAATTCTGAATGGTCCATGGTAGTGGATCGAATCCTACCGCTCTCGAAGTTACTACAAAATGGTTCTGAGGAAATCTTTCGATGAACTGATGCACTGAATTGACAAGGAGTTCTCTATGCTCTTCGTCTCCAACTTCATCGAGGCCGTCGAAGAGCACTAAGCATTGACGACGGTCGTCAGCCAATTCATCGTGAAGGGAGCGTTCAAAGCCCGGACATCTGTTTTCGGCAACAGTGGCCAATATGAACTTAAGCAGATCGATGCGACTGTCGATTTCCTGCGCACGACTAAATTGTGGCAAGCGCACGTACAACGGAAGTTCTTTTCCGCTGCTGCACGAATGCGTGTAAGCGAGCCACTTCAATACCGTTGTCTTGCCACAGCCAGGTTGACCGATCAGCACAATCCGGTCGTGGCTCACTACTGCCTCAGAAACCGGAACCGGCGGGCTGGCACCCCCTAATGTTGGTCCATCAACGAATCCACAATCGTCACTGTACGTGGCCTTGTCTGGAATGACATCTGGTTCGACAAAGATCGCTCCAATTGATTGACGCGGATACGCTGGCAGTCCGATTCCCCGGAAGTCGACAACGCCGAACTCGCTGGCAACCCATTTCCGGAACCAATCAAGCCCACCGCCAATCGACAAGGTTGACGCGCTGACGCCGAGTGCCTTGGCGAATGATTGCAGAGTCTTTTCGCGAACCATTGGCTGGCGCTGCAGCAGAATGCGTCCGATTTGAGCCCGTGAAAGTCCGGATCGAGCCACAAGTTCTGATTGGTTAAGTTTTTGGAGCTCGATTTCGGCTCGAACACGTTGGATGTCTAAGGCTATTTCCGGCATGGTAATACCCGCAAGGATTTCCCGATTAAAAGCGCAGATTAATGCTGCATCAGTTGACAAAATTATTGCGCATATGTATCATTTGTCAAATACTATGTCGTAGATATAAAGACGCAAATGACACATTATGGATCTATTTGACACCCTAGCGAACTCATTACTGCAAGGAATTGTCGTCATTTTCGGTAAATACGTCAAGCACTACGCCGGCAAAGGCCAATCTGAGAAAGGAATTGAATTTGATGGACAGCACAATATCGCACCCTAGGACCGGTAAGCATAACCGCAGAATTCCTGATCAACGCGGCATTCAAACCATTCGGAACCTTCCAGACAACGAATTCGACGCGCTGTGGGAATCGATCATCTTAGCAGACGGGATTAAGGATCGCTTGCTTTCCCAGGCGGTCTGGATTTCACCGCACGGGCTAGGCTACAGGAATTTGCCCTCCCCATTCACGGGATCATCTTACTCGTTGGACCGCCGGGTACAGGCAAGACCTCGGTCGCACGCGGACTTGCTTCGCGCACTGCCGCATCCTTGCGCGGAAGCCTTACGTATATAGAGGTGGAACCACATGCGCTTGCCAGCGCCGCGCTCGGTAAAAGCCAGCAAGCAGTGACCCACCTGCTCGGCACTGTCCTTGCCGAAGAAGCTGCGACAGGACCGTGCGTCGTGTTGCTGGATGAGGTTGAAACACTGGCGGCCGACCGAAGTCAAATGAGCTTGGAGGCCAACCCCGTCGATGTTCATCGCGCCACCGACGCAGTGCTCGCACAGCTCGATCAGCTTGCCGCAAATAATCCTCAATTACTCTTTGTTGCGACGAGCAACTTTCCCGGTGCGATCGATGCTGCGTTTCTTTCCAGGGCTGACATGGTTGTGACGATCGAACTTCCCACGCCGGACGCTTGTCGTGCAATCTTGTTCGATACAATCGACCGCTTGGCCAAGGCGTATCCGAAGATCGCCCGGCTAAAACATGATTCGCAAATCGACGACGCGGCGACACTAAGCGTCGGACTTGACGGGCGGCGCATCCGAAAGGCAGTGCTGTCGGCCTTGGCCCATTCCAAACAGATCGCCAGCAATCCGGAGGCACTTACCGCCGATGCGGTGGTGACTGCTATACGACTGGCGCAAACAGAACGATCTAACGCGGAGACGAGACGATGAGCACTGTAATGGTCCGCCGCGTGGCTTCAACGCCTGAACGCACGGCTTCAGGTACGTGGCAGATGATCATGGAACTTTTAGCACCCGATCCGATGAGCGATGCTCGCACCGAGCTTGCCAAGGCATCGGGCGTCGCTTGTTCCTCAATTTCTTCGGAAGCCACCGAGGATGCCGCCATAGTGGTATGGGGCGGCGGTCCGCGCGTTCGCGTGTACTGTGTATTTGGAGACGACGCGATCTCGGGCGACACTGTGAATGAGGATGCGCTTCCAAAATCACCGACCGAAGACGACTGGAAAATGTCGATTCCGTGCCCGCCCGAGGACCTCCAGTGGAGCCAAGCCAAACTTACTTCCGTATCAAGCAGGATTTCCGCCCGCTCGCTTGAAGATGATGTGACGGATGAAGATTCCAAGTCTACAACGCCAGCGCGTGCGATGGCCATCAACGCGGAGGAGTTTCTCAAATCATGAGCACGTTTACCGTTTCGATCGCGTACACGCACACGGTGACTTATGTCACCACGAAGATGTTGTTACTACTGAAGGAAATCATCCGCGAGATCGGACTAGATCCCTCCAAATTCAGCGATGAATGGGAAACTAACGAGCGCGCGA
>Ga0335083_10001157_pt1 | contig 36979 bp, 34 predicted proteins | sample Lox_Sample_42_FD_206716 | JGI IMG/M metagenome (GOLD analysis project Ga0335083, IMG submission 206716) | Soil microbial communities from Loxahatchee National Wildlife Refuge, Florida, United States - Lox_Sample_4.2 | ecosystem: Environmental > Terrestrial > Soil > Wetlands | place: USA...
GCACGGGCTCGCCGGTGAGCTCGATCGACGGGAACGTGGCGAGCAGCTCCTCGAAGAAGACGCGGCCTTCGAGCCGGGCCAGATGCACGCCGAGGCAGAAGTGCTCGGCGATGCCGAACGAGAGGTGCGGGTTCGGGGAACGACGGATGTCGAAGCGCTGCGGATCCTCGAAGACGTCTTCGTCGCGGTTCGCGGATGTATAGAACATCACGACCTTGTCGCCCTCGCCGATGGCCGTACCTCGTAGCCGAGTAGCGGCGGTCGCCGTGCGCCGGAAGTAGTGCAACGGATTCTCGTAGCGCAGGATCTCTTCGACCGCGCCGGGAAGCAACGACGGCTCAGCACGCAGATCGGCCAGCTGATCGGGATGATCGAGCAGCGCGCGCAGACCCGACGACAGCATCGTCTTGGTCGTGTCGTTCCCGGCCGTCACGAGCTGCACGAAGAAGCTGGCGAAATCGATGTCGTCCATGTAGTGGCCGTTGAAGTCGGTCTCCAGCAACAACGTCGTCAGGTCGGGCCGGGGTTCCTCGGCGCGCCGCACCCCTGCGAATTGGATCGCATACATCGCCATGTCGATGGAACCCTGCGACACGTCCGATGCGTAGTCGGCGTCCTGGCTGCTCGTGTTCATCTCCGCGAGGCGGTGGATATACGGCAGGTCGTCGACGGGTAGGCCCATCAGCTGCCCGATCACGCGCGACGGCAGCGTCGAGGTGACGTCGTGGACGAACTCGACCTCGCGCTGATCGGCCGCGGCCTCCATGATCTCGCGGCAGATGACGCGGATCTGCTGTTCCATTCCCGAGATCACCCGCGCCTTGAACCGCGGCGCGATCGGGCGCCGGTAGTCGACGTGCCGGGGCGGATCCATCGCGAGCAGCATGTTGCGCATCATGTCGAGCTGCTCGGGCGCGAGGTTCTCGAGCATCACTCCGCCCTCGCTCGCCGAGAACAGCGTTGGTTCGCGCGCGACGTGCACGACGTCGGCGTGCTTGAGGACCGCCCAGTACCCGGGCTCACCCGCCATCTCCTGGAAGTACACCGGGTGCGTGCGGCGCAGCTCGGCCAGTAACTCGTGCGGCGGTGCGCCGACGTAGGAGTCGGGATCGTAAAGGTCGACTGCCACTAGTCGACCAGCACGTTCGGTCGTGGTAGGCCCATCTGCTCGCACATCGCGAGGTAGAACGCGAGGGAGCCCGCGCCGTCCGCGACGCTTTCGACGTTGCCATCGGCGTCGAGGTTCAGGTTCACCCCGTACATGTGGAACCACACGCGGGTGTCGTCCTCGATGCATTGCAATGTGTGCACCGAGCCGGCCGGCTCGTACAGGAACGACCCGGCCCGGTTCACGTAGTCGTACTCCTTGTACTTCCACGCACCCGAAACCGTGTAGCCCCAAACGGGGCCGGTGTGGCGGTGCTTTTGTACCTCGTAGCCGGCTGTGAAGATGTTCTCGACGATCCAGAGACCTTCCTTCTCTTTGACCTGGATCACCTTGAGCTTGCTCCCACCCCCGATGTCGACGAAGGGCAACTCGTCGCCACCGATGTGGACAGCGCTCGGCGCGGTTTCGATGAGAGCCATGACAGTCCTCCGACTCGGGGCACGGCGGTTCGGTGCGAGAGACTAGGTGGGTTGTGACGCTCTTACGACCGCGCTGGGTCGCCGGCCATCTGCTCGTCCTCGTGCTGACGGTCAGCTTCTTGGCTCTGGGGTTCTGGCAGCTGGCGCGCAACAGCCACAAACAGCAACTGGTCCGCGAGGAACGCGCCGCGTTCGCCGCGCCCGCGCCCGACGTCGCCACGCTCCAACCGGCCGGGAGCCGGGTCCAGGCGTCCGGTCGTTACGACCCGGCCCACGAAGTACTCCTCAGCAACCAGGTGCACAACGGCCAGGACGGCGCCGATGTGCTCACTCCCCTCGTCCGCGCCGATGGATCGGCTGTGATCGTCGATCGCGGATGGGTGTCCGAGGGCGTCGTCGAAGGCTCGGATGCGATCGCGACCGCCACCGGTCCGGTGGTGGTCCGCGGGCTCGCGCACGCTTCGACCCCGCTCAACGCGCAGGACACCGTGATCACCTCCGGCGGACGGCTCATCGTGCCGAAGGTCGACCTCGACCGCATCGGCCAGGACGTGCCGCACGACCTGCAACCGCAATGGATCGAAGCCCAGGCGCAGGCGCCTGCGCCCGGTCCCGGCGCTCCCCTGCTGCCGGAGCCGCCCGCACCCGACCAGGTGAACCACCTCGAGTACGCGATCGAGTGGTTCTCCTTCGCCGCGATCGGCATCATCGGCTGGCCGGTCGCGCTGATGGCGTTCGCCCGCCGGCGGGGCGGCTTCTCAACCCCGGATCGCGGCGACGAGGGCGACGACCGCAAAAATTGAGCACGCGACCCCGGTGATGCGGCGGAGCAACATGCCGGGCATCAACCGCATCAGCTGCTTGCCGCTGAACGCCGCGAGCGCCGCAACACTCCACAGCGCGAGCACCGCACCGAGACCGACACTCAAGGGCGCGTGATAGCGGGCGGCGAGGTTGGCGGTGAGCACTTGCGTGAGGTCACCCCATTCCGCGACGAAGATCACGACGAAAGCGGTCGCGACCACCCGATGCGCACGCGTGGCCCTCGCCCCGATTTCCGCGGACGCGGCATGCTCCTCCTGCTCCTCGGATTCTCCGAACGCCAGCGCGGCGCCGACGACGAACAACACCGCGACCAGAACGTCGACGGCGCGGCTCGGGAGCAGACGGAAGAGCCCGACACCGATGCTCACTGCGATGACAACGTGCACGACGAACGCGAGCGCGGCACCGACCCATACGGCGAGCGGCCGGCCGCGCGATGCCAGCAGCAATGCCGCGAACATCGTCTTGTCGGGCAGCTCGCCGAAGAAGATCAACGGAAAGACGGCGAGCACGATCCCGAGCTGCACCGTAGCGTTCTAGCCGAACGGACACGGCCGGGCCGCGTGTCTCCGGCGCTCAGCCGTCGAGCGACTGCACCAGCGACGTGTCGTTGAACACGCTCAGGTAGCTGCTCCCGTCGTCGCGCCGTCCGATACGCGTCACGGACGCGACGCCGAGCTGCATCCGCCATGTGATCCGCTCGTCCACGCACAATGCACGACAGACCGCTGCCTTTATGGGCGAGACGTGACTCACTGCGATCACGAGGTCGCCGCCGAGCACGTCACCGCAAAACGCAGCAACGCGGTCAGTTACCGCGGACAGACATTCGCCGCCGGGCGGCGCGAAGCCGGGGTCGTTGCGCCAGGCCTTCCAGTCGGCGGCCGGGACGTCGGTGAGCGCGAGCCCGTCCCACGTGCCGTAGTCGAGCTCGATCAGCCGCTCGTCGACCTCGACGTCGAGGTCGTGGACCGACGCGATCGCGGCCGCCGTGCGGCGCGCCCTCTGCAGGGGACTCGAGAGAACACGCGTCACCGGCTCGCTCGCGAGACCGCTCGCGAGCGCGATCGCCTGCCGCACACCCAGATCGCTCAGCGGCGCGTCGAGGTGCCCCTGGAGCCGGCCGCCACGATTGAGCTCGGTCTGGCCGTGGCGCACGAAACCGATCACGCGTTCTCCCCGACGATCGTCAACCGGCCGCCGCGCAGGAAGTGCCGGCGGCGATCCGGATCGTGCAGCCCGAAGCGGGTCCATGTCCACCATGCGGCTGCGAGACCCAACAGCTCCTCGACCACGACGACCGGCCACACCGGGAACAGCGGTGCGTCCGGCCGGGCGGTACCGAACGCGGGCCACCAGAAGACCTCCTTGTGCGCCCACGCGGCACTGAGGACGAGCCCGAAGAACCAGCCGATCGCGAGTCCGAGCGCACGCCTGCGGCGGAGACGGTTTCCCCGACCCGCAGTCGCGAGCATCGTGAAGAAGAGGACGACCACCGCCGCGAGCAGTGTGTGCGCGTAAGCCTGCGCGCCGAACGGCAGGTCGATCAGCTCGGGTATCAGCGCGCCGATCGCGACGAGCCGGAAGTCGAGTCCCGAGCTCTGGAAGACATTCCAAACGGCGAAGATGGAGCCGAAGAGGAACCAGAGCAGCACGGTCTCAGTCTCCGGGCGCAGCCGCGTCGAGCGCGGCGTTCACGAGCGCATCGGCGTCGACGTTCTCCGCGCGCGGCACGTGGCGGAGATCGACGTACACGTAGCTCGCGAGAAGGCGGCGGGCTTCGTCGAGCAGCGGCTTCAGGTGCGGCTGCTTCACTTTCCACGTTCCCTTGATCTGTTCGATGACGAGCTTCGAGTCGGCGCGCACCAGAAGGCGTTGCGCGCCGAAGGGTGCGGCTGCCTCGAGGCCGGCGATGAGCGCGCGGTACTCGGCAACGTTGTTGGTCGTCACGCCGATGCACTCGCTCACCGTGGCGAGGCGCCGAGGCGGATCCGTCGACGGATCGAGCACCACGGCGCCGATCGCCGCCGGGCCCGGATTCCCGCGGGATCCGCCGTCGCAGAAGACCACTACTTCGGTGACGTGGGTTCCGGCGGGCTCGCCGAACAGTGAGGATTGCGTCACGGGACGAGGATCGCCGAGCAGTTGTCGCAGTACGCGACGTCGCTCCCACCGGCCCGGCGTATCTGCTCGGCTTCCGTCGACGGGATCGTCAGGTGACACGCCTGGCACGTGGTGCCGACGAGTCGCGCCGCGCCCGAGCCACGGTTCTGTGCCCGCCGCCGCTCGTAGTCGCGCAGCAGTGGTTCGGTGATCGGACGTGCGAGGTCGGCACGCCGGGCAGTCTCGCGGACGATCTCGTCGTCGATCTCGCCCTCGGCGCGGCCAATCGTCGCGCGGAGCTCACTGACGGCGCTGCCCAGCTCCGCAATCGCCGCGTCCAGACCGGCCAGCTCGGCATCGAGTGCTTCGCGCTGTTCCATCACCTCGAGCTCCTCGTCCTCGAGGTCGGAACGCCGCCGATGCAACATGTCAATGTCGGCCTGCATCGCCTGCAATTCACGGGGAGACGCCACCGTGCCGGAGTAGAGGCGCTTGTTCATCTCGTCGGCGCGGTCGCCGAGTGCGCGCGCCTCGTCGTCGATACGGCGCTCCTCGGCGAGGACCACGCGGTGGCGCGCGGCGACGCTCGACCGATCGGCTTCGCGATCGCGTAACTCGCCGGCCCGCGCCGCGAGCTCGGCCCGCTCGGGCATCGCGTCGCGCCGATGTCGCAACTGGTCCAACACGATGTCGCGCTCCTGTACGAGCAGCAGCGCTTCCAACTCTTCGAGGCTCACGTCAGGGCCTGTGCCGCTTCTTGTGCGTGACCGGCGGCCCTACCGTCGACGGAGGCGGAGGCGGCGGCGTGGTCGGGGGCGGAGCCACCGTGGTCTTCGGGCTCTGCTTCGGCGCTTCGGTCGTCGCGGTCGGTACCGAGGTCGACGGCGCGTTCTGGTCCGGCACCGATAACGGGGGCGGACTGTACTGCGGGAGGAAGGAGACGCGGCGACCCAACTCCGAGATGAAGCGGGAATGCTCGAAGAGCGTGTTGTTCGGCTGCGCGAAGTCGAGCGCGGGTAGCGGTGCGGTCGCGTTCTGCATGAAGGTGCGCCAGATCCTCGCCGGGTACGTGGCGCCGAACACGGTAATGCCACCGACGTTCGTCATCGGGATCTCCTCGAACGGGTTGCCCATCCAGACCGCGGCGGTGTACTGCGGGGTGTAGCCGATGAACCATGCGTCCTGGTTGCGGTCGGTGGTTCCGGTCTTGCCCGCCGCCGGCCGGGGGAAGCTCCCCAGTGAGCTGCTCGCGGTGCCGTCGCGCAGCACGTGCTCGAGCATCGCGGTCTCGGTGCGGGCGACATTCGGGTCGAGCACCTGGGTTCCTTGCGACGGCGCCTGATAGATCGTCTTGCCGTTGCGATCGACGATCTTGGTCACGAACGTCGCGCGCTTCAGGACGCCGTCGTTCGGCAGCACCGAGTACGCCTGCGCCATCTCCAGGGGGTGGACACCGTTCGTACCGAGCGTGGTCGTGACGACTGGAAGGAAGTTCGACGTGTTGATCCCCATCGACTTCGCGGTCTGGATGACGGCCTTGGCCCCGTCGGACCCGAAGTTGCCCGGCCCGAGCGAGAGTTCCGTGCGCACGAAGGCGCAGTTGTCGGAGTCGGCGATCGCCGTCGTGAGCGTGAGGACGTTCCCGCTGCAGTCGTCGCCTCGGCCCCCGATGTTGTAGAACGCGTCGCTCCCCGACCCTTGGTTCAGCCGCCAGCTGAGCGGCGCGGTCGACACCGTGTCGTTCGCGGTGTAACCGCGGCTCAACGCGGTCGCGAGCGTGAACACCTTGAATGACGATCCCGCCTGGCGCCCGGGACCCTCCGTCGCAGGATCGAATTGCATCTCGGCGAAGGTCCGGCCGTTTGCGATCGCGCGCACGCCGCCGTCGGAGTTGTCGATCACCACGAGGGACGCGGTGAACGTCGACTTCGGGAGCACCTGGTTGACCGCGGACGTCGCCTCGAACTGCAGCGTCGGGTCGTACGACGTGTAAATCTGCAGGCCACCCCGGAAGACGGCGTTGGCGCGGGCCTGCGGCGTCGGGCCGAGCATCTCGGCCGGGTCGCCGGGCACGGTCGGATCGTCGTTCAACAGGACGTTCTTCACCTCGTCCATGTAGTAGTCGAGCGGCGCCGAATGCGGGTAGTGCACGCTCGTCGGCAACGGAACGGACTTCGCCAGCTCGGCCGCGGCCGCGCTCACCTTGTGGTTGGTCACCATCGCGTCGAGCACCTCACTGCGGCGCCGGGCGGCGGCACCCGGGTGCTTGACCGGGTTGAGGGCTTCCGGCGACTGGATGAGGCCGGCGAGAAGCGCAGCCTGCGCAAGATCGAGATCGTGCAGCGGCGTGAGCGGGAAGTAGCGCTCGACCGCCGCCTGCACGCCGTAGGCTCCGTTACCGAAGTACACGAGGTTCAGGTAGTCGTCGAGGATCTGATTCTTCGACAGCTGCTTTTCGAGCTCCATCGCGAGCACCGCCTCGCGGGCCTTCGTCGTGAGGGTCCGCTTGCGGCCGATGCTGAAGGTGTTCTTCACGAGCTGCTGCGTGATGGTGGAGCCACCCTGGGCGATTCCCCCGGCATCCACGTTCTTGAACAATGCGCGCACCGTTCCCGCCCAGTCGACGCCATGGTGCTCGTAGAACTTGCGATCCTCGATCGAGATCACCGCGTTGATGAGAACCTGCGGGATCTGCGAGAGCTTCACCGGCGATCGGTCTTCGGTGGCGAGTGTCGCCATCACGTTCCCGTTTCGGTCGTACACGATCGACCGAGCCGGCGGCGCGTTGATCGTGAGATCGAGCCGCCCGATCGGGGTCGTCGCGTGCGCGAGGGGCGCGCTCGCCGGACCGAGAAGCACGAGTGCACCCGCGACCGCGGCGCTGCCGACCGCCACCGTCACCACGAACTTGAGGAGGAACTTCAGCGTCTTCACGGGTGCGACAAGGATGGCATACCGGGCGCGCGCGGCCGGATCGCCCGTTTCGCGGCGTTCCCGGCGGTCAGCTTTCGGCGGGCACGAGCGGCGGTGGGGGCGAGGGGTCGTCGCGTTCGGCCGCCAGGAGCGTGCGCACCTCGGCGACGGCCGCGGCGAGGTCGGCGCCGGCGATCTCGACCTCGGTGCCCCCGCCGGGTTCGAGGAAGCACAGCACCCCCCTCGCGACGCGCTCACCCGTCGCCTCGGCGATCGCCAGCGCGTACGCCGCGGCCTGGATGCGGTACTGGACAACGCGCCGGGCGCGTGCGCCGGCGTCGACGGTGTCGGTTTTGTAGTCGACGACCACTAGGCCCTCCTCGTCGCGGTACACGAGGTCGACATAGCCCTCGAGCATGAGGCCGTCGAACGGAACCGCGACGTACGTCTCTCGCCAATGCGGACGCGTCGCGGCGCGCACCACTGTGGGCGACGCGAGCGCCGAGCGCGTGAGCGCCACGATCTTGTCCTCGTAGCCGAGGACGCCCTCGGCCGCGGCCTGCGCGGCCGCGGTCGCCTCGACCCCGGCGCCCGTCGAGAGGTCGATCGTCTGCAGTGTGCCGTGTACCGCCCGTCCGATCGCGGTGCCGTAGCGACCCTTGTTCCACGGCGGCAGCTCGAGGTCGCGAGCGTTCTTCGCCAGGCCGGGGTCGTCGACCGAGCTCGCGTCGCTGCCGTCGACGCGGTGCGCGAGTGTGGTTGCGGAGACGAACCCGCGCCGGATGCCCCGGTGGTGCGCGCGGTCGTTTTCGGCCCGCCACTCGTCGGGATCGATCCCGGGCCCGGGCGCGACCGCGATCACCCGCTCCGCGTGGCGCCCCGCGGTCGGCGTGACCGTTTGCGAGTCGGTCCACACCGCGTGCTCGGCCGCCTCCCAGACGAGCTCGGCGTGTGTGCGGCGCGGCCGTTCGTACAAGGCGAGATCGCGTTCCTTGCGGTGCACCGAGACCACGAGGTGGTCGCGGGCTCGCGTGCACGCGACGTACAGCAGCCGCAACTTCTCGTGGAAGCCCATCTGCTCGTCGATCGGCTTGTGCAGCTCGAAGTCGGCGGTCTGCACACCCGGCGCGAACCTCACCTCGCACCCGCCCGACGCCGGGAACAGCACCTGCACCCCGCGCGCGGGTGTCTGAGCGGCAGTGGTCATGCCCGAGCAGACGACGATCGGGAACTCCAATCCCTTCGCGCCGTGAACGGTCATGATGCGGACGGCATCGTCGTCGGTCTCCGGTACCACCGACTCGACGACGCGCGCCCCTTCGGCGCCCTGCATCTCTGCCCACGCGACGTAGTCGCGCAGCGTGCCGCCCACCGCGTCTGAATAGGCGCGGGATTGGTCGATGAGGAATCGAACGCGGCGCGCCACGTCGCGGAAGCGCCCGGTCAACGCGCCGACTTCGATCACACCCCGCTCGCGCACGACCCGTTCGAGGAGCTCGCTCGGTGCCGACCAGAGGCGCGCACGGTGCAGCTCGCGGAGGAACGCGATCGCGGCGACGACCGGGTCGTCGGCCGGGAGTGTCGGGGGCGTTTCGGCGGTTAGTGACCATCGACCGTCGTGTTCGACGTGGAACCGGAAGAGATCGTCGTCACCGCAGCCGAAGACCGAAGAGCGCAGCGCCGAGACGAGCGCGAGGGTGTTCGTCGGGTCGTCGACCGCCCGCAGGGTCATCAGCAGGTCGCGGACCTCGCGGCTGCTGTACACGAGCGAGCTCGTCTCGGCGCGGTACGGAACGCCGGCGTCGGTGAGCGCGAGCTCGAGGTAGCCGAGCGAGGTGCGCGCCGGAAGCAGGATGCAAATATCGCCGAGCCGGGCCGGACGCCACGCACCCAGCTCGCGGTCGTGGACCGGCCATTCCTCGGCGATCGCGGTTCGGACGATCGCGGCGACGTCGGCGGCCTCGCGAACGCGCAACGCGCCGGCATCGGTTCCCGCATCGTCGTGCGGCTCCACCCCGAGGAGCACCACCCCGCGACCGGCCTCGCCGGGCGGTCCGGCGCGCGCTGCGTCGAGTGGCCGGTACTCGGGTTGCGAGGCGATGAACGGCTGGATCAGCTCGCCGAAGACGTGGTTCACCCAATCGAGGACCTCGGGCACGGTGCGGAAGTTGCGCGTCAGGAACTGCGGAGCGGGCCGGGCGAACCGATCGCGCGCGGCCAGGAACGTGGCGATGTCGGCCCGCCGGAAGCGGTAGATCGACTGTTTGGGATCGCCCACGAAGAACAGCCGACCGGGATCGACGTCGATCTCGTTCCATGGCCGGTTCGCCGGGTCGGGGTCGCGCGAACCGAGCAGTGCCGCGAGCTCGGCCTGGATCGGATCGGTGTCCTGGAACTCGTCGACGAGGATGCGGCGGTACCGATCACGCAGGCGCGACCGGGCGCGGGCGCCGTGCGCGGGATCGCGCAGCAACGACCGCGCCAACACGAGCAGGTCGTGGAAATCGAGCTCGCCGGCAGCGCGCCGCGCGGCGACAGACCGATCCGTGCAGCCTGCGATCGCGAACACGATGCGCCTGATCGCGACGTCGAGCACACGGCTGATGATCGCCTCCCGCTGCCGGTCGAGCTGCTCGATCCGGTCGCGCAGAGCCGGGAGGTCGGTCCAGTTCGTCTGGCGCCCCCTGTGGCCGACCTTGAACGACGGCTTGTCGGCGCGCAACAGCTCAATGCGCTCGGCGTCGTCGACCGCGTGCCGCAGCCGGTCGCGGTACGCGCAGAACTCGTCGAGGCGCTCCAGCATCTTGTCGTCCGCGGCGCGACAGTCGTCGCGCGACTCACACACTTCGTAGAACGACCGGAGCCAGCCGTCGAGGGCGAGCGGGGGCAGCGGGCCCGGTTCCGCCACACGGTCGAGAAGGTCCCAGTTGTCGTCGAGCACTTCGGCGACCGTCCGGAAATGTGCGAGCTTCACGCCCGCCGCGAGGAGCGTGAGCAGCGCGGGCTCGAGCGCGGGATCCTCGAGCAGCTCGTCGAGAAACTCACGCCAGCGTTCCTCGAACGCCAGGCGGGAGGAGATCTCGTCGCGCACCTCGATGCGCGGTGGCAGCCCGATCTCGATCGGGAACTCGGTGAGGATCCGCTGCGCGAATGCGTGCAGCGTGCAGATCGCGGCCGTGTCGAGCTCGTCGAGGGCCGCTACGCACCGGGCCCGTACGACCTCGGCGGCACCGGAGTCGGCGGCGACCGCACCGAGCTCGCGGCGGACGCGATCGCGGAGCTCCGCCGCCGCCTTCTCCGTGAAGGTGATCGCCGCGATCTCGGAGACGCGCACCGGGAGCCCCGGTCCGTCGCGAGTGACGAGCGCGACGACGCGATCGACGAGAGCCGCCGTCTTTCCCGTTCCGGCACCCGCCTCGACGAACAGGGTCGCACCGAGCTCGGTCCGGATGGCATCGCGCGCAGCCGTGTCGCCCGGATCGGCGAAGAGCAGCAGCTGGTCGGTCATTCGGCGACTTCCTCTGCAACGAGCGCGAGGAACCCTTCGAGCTCGGGGTTGTCGAGCTTGCGCTCCCACTCGCGCCAGCGATCCGTGGTGCCCATGCCGTCGGGGTCGCAGTACCGGCAGCGCACGAACGGGGTCGGCGCGGGTTCCGGGGGAACTGACGGGAAGACCCCGCCCCGGATGCCGTCGACGATCGTCGCGACCGCGGCCGCGAATTCCTCGTCGACGGGTGCGTCGACCCGATAGCCGATACGCCGGTCGTTGCCGCGCCCGACGAACCAGTAGAACGCCTCGACACCGGCCTCGTCGGCGCCGTAGACGGCGCGCGCGGCGTAGGCGTACACGGGAAGCTGGAGGTGCGTGCCACCTGTTATGGGATCGTCGTGGGTGATCGCGCGGTAAGAGATGTCCGACCCTGTCTTGTAGTCGATCACGACGAGGGTGCCGTCCGCCCGGCGATCGACGCGATCCGCCTTGCCCCGCACCCGTACGACGCGCCCTCCGGGCAGTGCCACGGGCACGGCATCCGCGGCCGCACCGGGCAAGCCGAATGCCAGCTCGGTCGCGAGCGTCTCGGCGACGCCGCCGGAGCGGTACTGCTCGTCGTGGTCGAGGAAGGCGTCGAGCTCGGCGAGGATCCGCCTGCGGTCGCGATGCCACAGCAACCGCCGACCGGTGATGCCGCGCGCCTGCGCGCTCGCGCTCGCGTCCAGCGCGATCTCCCGCAAACGCCGGCGGTCCGCGTCGGTCCAGGGGCACCCGGCGTCGGCCCGGCCGCGGGCTTCGTCGAGGAACCGATCGAGGACCTCGTGGACGAGGCTGCCACGATCGATCGGCGCGAGCTGCACGATGTCCTCGGGTTGCTCCAGCGGTTCCACGCCGAGGACGGACTGCATGAAGTAGGCGTGCGGGCACTCGGCCCAGGCTTCGAGACGCGTCGGCGACGTGACGCGCCCGTCGGCCGACGGATCGAGCACCTGCGGGCGGCCGCCGAGGTGCGTGAGGTTGCCGTCGAAGCGGGTGAACGACACCGACGCGCGCGCGACGGACAGCTCGAGCCCGAGCGCGACCGCCGGCTGGGTCCGGACCCAGGCCTCCGGCGTGAGCGCGGCGCGCACGCCCAGCTCATGGCGATTCGCGGGGAACGCGACATGCGTGATGCCGTGCGCGTAAGAAGGGATCGACCGCTCCGCGCCGGACACGTCGATCGTGGCATCGAGGAACCGGGAGCGAACGTGCTCGGTGCTCCGCCGCAGGTCGCCGCGCGGGTAGGTGCAGACGCGTGCACCGAGCGTCGCCGCGAACGCGGCAAGCAGGGCGCGCTGATCGTCGGCGACGCGAGCCGATCGCAACGGGAGATCACCGCCGAGCGCGGACCTCTCGCGATCGCCGATGAGGGGATCGTCGCGGGGGACGGACGGGAAGAGCCCTTCGGCGAGTCCGCACACCCACACGCGTTCGAGCTCGACGCCGAGCGCGAAGCCCACCGGACCGACCAACACACCGTCGCCGAGGGAGCCCACCCGATCCCGGACCGCGTCGAGCTCGAGTGCGAAGGTGCGCCGGAAGACGTCGAAGGACGCCTCCGCGTCGATCGTGTCGAGAGTGCCGAGACGATCGATGATCGCTTCGACACGGCGGGCTGCGACACTCTCGAACGGTGGCCACGAGGCGCGGCGCGATTCGTCGCCGAGGTAGCGGCGCACGAGACGGTGCGCGAATCCGGCGAGCGCGCGCCACGTGCGCAGGTTCCGGCCCTCGGTGAGATCCGCCGCGACCTGCACGACGAACGCGTCGAGCGCCTCCGCGCGCGCGCGATCGTGCGTACGGCCCTCGGCCTCGCGCACCGATGCGTACGCGTGCAGGCGGGAGCACCACTGCTCGACGCCCCGGACGACTCCGGCGTCGCGCGAGACGCGTTCCCACTGCGCAGTCGGCACCATGTGTCCGCGGCCGTCGAGCAGGGGTGCGGTCGCGAAGAGCGCCCGGAGGTCGTCCCGCGCGAAATCACGGTCGGCAAGCGCGAGTAATCGCAGGAGACCGCGACCGAGAACGGATTGCGCGAGCGAGCGTGTCGTAGCGCCGTTGTGCACGATCTCGGCGAGATCGAGGTGCTCGTGCAACAGCCGGGCGTAGGGCTCGTCGGACGCGTAGAGAACGGCCATCCGCTCGAGCGGTACGCCGTCGCGCATGGCATCGACGATGCCGCGCACGATCGCCCGCACCTCGTCGTCGGGGTCGGAGGCGCTGCACACCTCCGTTCCCGTCACGAGCGGGACCGGACCAGCAGGCCCGGGGGCCGGACCCGCTCCGGCCCGGGCGAGGCTGGAGAGCACTTGCTCGTCGGCGGCGGGCACGCCGGTGAGGCCGGCGATCACCTCGACGTCGATACGGGCCGCCAGCGAACGGAGGAGCCCCGCCGCGGGCCGGCTCCAACGCTGGGGCAAGTAACAGATCATCGTGCCGAGGTCGCGAACGAACGGGCTACCGCCGTCGACGAGCGCGGCAGCGACGAGCATCAGATCGTGCTCGTCATACCAGTGTGGTGCGAGGATCGACTTGGCCGACCGGTGCAACCGAACGACGTCGCGGGTCCGCGCGTGTTGCGCGGCGAGCACGTCGAGCTGCGCGTCGTCGAGGTCGGCGAGCTCGCGGTGCGCAGCCACGAGCGCCTCCTCCGTTGCCGGATGGCGAGCCACGGGCGCGAACAGGCCGGCGCCACGCGCCAGCGCGCCGCGAACCGCCGATGCGACGACAGGCGTCGAGACGGGCCGCCGACCGGCCGCCGCGAGCTCCGCCGCGCCGAGCAGCTCGGCGAGGCGGTACACCGTGAGGAACGTCACGCCGACCACCCCGCGCCCCGCGCTGCTCGCGGGGCCGAGTGTTCCCGACGCGAGGCTGCGGCGAGCGGAGACACCGACCGAGTTCGTCGGCACCACGACGGTGACCGGCGCGAGCGCGTCGGCCTGCTTCGCGCGCGCGACCATGTCGTGCAGCGCTTGCGCGGCAGGGCGCCCATACGCGGTCGGCACGACGCGAAGTGGCATCTGCGGATCGTACGGCCGGCGTGAGACATCGGGCCGGACGTCTCCTCCTGACCGCGTGACCGCGTGGCCGGGGGACCGGGTGACCACGCGTTTGCCGCGCCGGTATCACGGGTATCCGGAGTGCCGACGAGAAGGGAGACGAGACCATGGGCCTCGTATTGCTGACCTTGTTACTCGCGCTTCTGCTCGGCGGACTCGGGTTCGCCATGCATCTTCTCTGGATCTTCGCGCTGATCGTCGCGATCTTCTGGCTCGCCGGTTTCGCGTTCGGCTCCGGTGAGGGCCGCTGGTACGGCCGTTAGCGGCAGAGTCCGTGCCCTGAGCCGCGGGTGGCCGCGGCTCAGGGCGCGAGTGTCCGGCGGAAGAACCCGACGGCCAGCTCGATCGCTTCAGGGGGAAGGTCGATGTGCGTTCCCGTCCACACCTCCATCCGTTTGGGTCCGGGAATGGCCTCGAGCACTTCGATCGCGCCGTCGATCGGAAAGTGCTCGTCGCGTGTCATGTTGAGCATGAGCACGTCACGCGCGCCGAGACGCGACGCGCCCGCGCGGATGAGCGCGTCTCGCTTCGCGTCGTTCGTCAAACCGCCGAGCGCGAAAACGGCCGCGACCACCGACGCGAGGTCGGCGACGATCGAGAGGCCGAACATGGCGCCCATCGAGAAGCCGGCATAGCCGGTCGCGCCGCTGACGCGGTCGTGGGCCGCGCGCGCCGCGGCCTCCACCGCGCGCCAGTCGCGTGTCAGCTGCGCGTGGTTGTCCGGGTCCGACATCTTCGACGCGACGTCGGCAAGGAACGCGTCCTCGCTCGTCCCCGGCGCGCGCCGTTCGCCGTGACCCGGGCAGTCCATGACCGCCACCGCCGCGGGCACGCCGCGGCAGATGCCCTTGGCGATCATCTGCATGATCGGATCGTCCTTGGAGAGGTGCGCGCCGTGCCCGAAGAGCACCAGGGGCAGCGCATCGTGTTCGCCGGGCGGCACGAAGAGGAGCGCGGGCGGCGTCCGGTCGCCGGTGAGTCGGATGGGCGCGAGCGGCATGGCGTGCAGTCGACCACACGCGTACCCTCATTGCCCACCAAGGGGAGGACCCAGCATGCGTGTGCCGCTGACCGTGCTCGATTTCATCGAACGGGCGGAGCTCGTGTACGGCGATCGCGTCGGCGTGGTCGACGAGCCCGACCAGCCGGCGGAGTCGCTCGGCGAGATGACGTGGTCCGCGGTCGCGCGGCGCGCCCGAGCGCAGGCTGCGGGCCTCGACGCGCTGGGCGTAGGCCACGGCGAGCGGGTTGCGATGGTGTCCCACAACTCGGCGCGCCTGCTGACGTCGTTCTTCGGTGTCTCCGGCTACGGCCGCGTACTCGTGCCGATCAACTTCCGGCTGAGCACCGACGAGGTCGCGTACATCGTCGAGCACTCGGGCGCGTCGGTACTCCTGGTCGATCCCGAGCTCGACGACGCACTGAGCGGCGTGAAGGCCGAGCACCGCTTCGTCATCGGGCGCGAGGCCGACGACGCGCTGCTTCGCTTCGACGTCGAACCGCAGCCGTGGATCCCCGACGAGGAAGCGACCGGGACGATCAACTACACGAGCGGCACAACGGCACGCCCCAAGGGCGTGCAGCTCACGCACCGGACACTTTGGATCAACGCGACGACCTTCGGCTGGCAGAGTGGTGTGAGCGATCGCGACGTGTATCTCTGGACCTTGCCGATGTTCCACTGCAACGGCTGGGGGATGTCGTACGCGGTCACCGGAATGGGCGGCCGGCACATCGTGCTGCGGAAGGTCGACGGCGCCGAGATCCTTCGCCGCGTCGAACGGCACGGCGTCACCCTGCTTTGCGGCGCGCCGGCGGTATTGAACGCGATCCTCGACGCCGCTCAGCAGTGGGACGGGCCGGTCCCCGGCCGCGACCTCGTTCGGATGATCGTGGCGGGCGCGCCGCCGCCGACCCGCTTGATCGAGCGGATGGAAACTGAGCTCGGCTGGGAGTTCATTCAGATCTACGGACTCACCGAGACCGCGCCGCTGCTAACGATGAGCCGCGCCCGCGCGGAGTGGGACGAGATGACGCCGCCGGAGCGCGCGCAGAAGCTCGGCCGGGCGGGCGCACCGGCGCTCGGAGTGCGGCTCGCCATCAGTGATCAAGGCGAGGTGCTCGCGCGCTCGAACGTGGTGCTCGAGGGCTACTGGCAGCAGCCGCAGGCCACTTCGGACGCGCTCGAGGGCGGGTGGTTCCACACCGGCGACGGCGGCTCGCTCGACGGCGAGCACTACCTCACGATCAGCGATCGCAAGAAGGACGTGATCATCTCGGGCGGCGAGAACATCAGCTCGATCGAGGTCGAGGACTGCCTGTACCAGCACGCGTCGGTCGCGGAAGCGTGCGTCATCGGCGTTCCTGACGAGAAGTGGGGCGAGACGGTCAAGGCGCTCGTCGTCCTGAAGGCCGACCAGGACGCGACCGAGGACGAGTTGATCGCGCATTGCCGGGAGCGCCTCACGCACTTCAAGTGCCCGACGTCGGTGGAGTTCTGCTCCGAGTTCGCGCGCACCTCCACGGGCAAGCTGCAGAAGTTCAAGATCCGGGCGCCGTACTGGGAGGGCCGCGAGCGCCAGGTCAACTGACGGCCTGTCTCGTGCGTCGCCGCGTGCCGTAAGGTTCGCCACGTGTTGCTCGGACTCGCTCTCGACGCCTGGTCGGGCGCCGACGTCAAGCTCCCCGTCGAACGCGTCCAACACGCCGAGCGCCTCGGCTACGACTCCGTGTGGACGGCGGAGGCGTACGGCGCCGACGCGTTGACGCCGCTCGCGTACCTCGCCGCGTGCACGAGCCGGATCAAGCTCGCGACGGGCGTCGTACAGATATCGGCGCGCACACCCGCGGCGACGGCGATGGCGTTCGCGACGCTCGACTCGCTCGCGGGGCGAGGCCGGGTCATCGCCGGGCTGGGCCTTTCGGGTCCGCAGATCGTCGAGGGCTGGTACGGCCAGCCGTGGGCCCGGCCGATCGCGCGCACCCGCGACTACGTGGCGATCATGCGCAAAGTCTTCGAGCGGAAAGGGCCGGTCTCCCACGACGGCGACGCGATCAGTTTGCCGTACGCGGGCGCCGACGCCACCGGGTTGGGCAAGCCGCTCCGATCGATCCTGCACCCGAACCCGGAACTCCCCATCTACGTCGCGGCGGGCGGACCCACGAACGTCGCGCTCGCCGCGGAGATCGCCGACGGCTGGATCCCGATGGGACTCTCGCCCGCCAACGCGTCCGAGTTCCGCAGCACACTCGAGAAGGGCGCGGCGCGTTCCGGCCGTTCGCTCGACACACTCGCCGTCCACGCGTCGACCACCGTGCATCTCACCGACGACGTCGCGGGCACCATCGCGAAGATGAAGCCGCGCATCGCGTTGTACGTCGGCGGCATGGGAGCGCGCGACCACAACTTCCACAAGGATGCGATGGCGCGACGCGGCTACGCGGACGCGGCGGAGCGGATCCAGGAACTCTTCCTCGCCGGCCGGCGCGACGACGCGACGGGCGCGGTTCCCGACGAGTATGTCGACGAGGGTTCGCTCATCGGGTCGCCGGAGCGCATCGCGCAGCGGTTCGTCCCGTGGACCGAGTGCGGTATCAGCGGGTTGACGATCCATTCCGACCAGGACGAGGCGATCGAGCTCATGGCGTTTCTCGCGCGCCCGTTGCGCGCTACGTCGGAATCGACAGAAGGGAGCCGGTCGTGAACGACCCGTACGAGTTCATCGCGGTCGACGACGCCGCCACGGGTGTGCGCCGGATCACGTTGAACCGGCCCGCGAAGCGCAACGCGATCAACAACGGCATGCGCGCCGAGCTGTTCGCCGCGCTCGAAGCCGCCGACGTCGATCCTTCGATTCACGTAACGATCATCCGGGGCGCGGGACCTTGCTTCTCCGCCGGTTACGACCTGAAGCGCATCGCGAAGGAGGAGCGTCCCTACTACACCGCAGGCGGTGACGGCAGCTGGTCTCGCCATGTGACCGAGGGATGGGTGCGTATCTGGGATCTCGCGAAGCCCGTGATCGCGCAGGTGCACGGCTATGCGATGGCGGGTGGAACGGAACTGGTCGCGGCGTGCGATCTCGTCTACGCCACACACGACGCGACGTTCAGCTACCCCGTCGTGCGCGTCATCAGCCCGCCCGACTTCCAGTACCACCCGTGGCTCGTCGGGATGCGCAACGCCATGGAGCTCGTCCTCACAGGCGACCCGGTCACGGGTGACGACGCGGTCCGGATGGGACTCGCCAATCGAGCCTTCCCGGCCGACGAGCTCGACGCGCGCGTCGTCGCGATCGCGGAGCGGATCGCCGGGGTTCCCGCCGAACTCTTGCAGATCAACAAGCGCAGCGTCCACCGCGCGATGGAAATCATGGGTATCCGCACGGGTATTCGGGCCGGCTCGGAGCTGCAGGGTCTGGCGAGCCGGCTCCCTGCAGTGCAGGCGTTGCTGGCCGGTGACGCGCTCGCGACGGTGAAGCAGGCCGCAAGCGATTGACACGCCAGCCGGGTTGTGGACGAGGAGCACGCCCGGTCCGGCACACCGGCATCTCACCCTGACCCCCGACCGTCCTGGCCGCGCCCCCAACGAAGCAAGGAACTCCATGTCTTTCGTCGTCATCGACCGTCCCCGCCCCCGCATCGCCCTGGTCACACTCAACCGCCCCGAGCGCATGAACGCGATGGCGTTCGACGTCATGATCCCGCTGCGTGAAGCGCTCGAGACGCTCAGCCACGACAACGACGTGCGCGTGGTCGTGCTCACGGGCGCGGGCCACGGGTTCTGCTCGGGTGCCGACCTGGAGGACGCCGGCATCGTCCCCAACATCGACGGCCTCACCGTGACCTCGATCGCGCGCCGCGCGCTCGAACTGCTCGACGACGTCATCCACGCGATCCGCAAGATGCACCAACCCGTGATCGGTGCGATCAACGGGGCCGCGATCGGTGGTGGCTTCTGCCTCGCGTGCGCGTGCGACATCCGCATCGCGTCCGCGGCCGCGTACTTCCGCGCCGCCGGCATCAACAACGGCCTCACTGCGAGCGAGCTCGGAATCTCCTACCTCCTGCCGCGCGAGATCGGCTCGGCGCGCGCCTTCGACATCATGCTCACCGGCCGCGACGTCGACTCGGCGGAGGCAGAGCGGATCGGCCTCGTATCGCGGGTCGTGCGCCCAGATGATCTGCTCGACGCGTGCTACGGCGTCGCGGAGCGCATCATCGGCTTTTCTCGCGTCGGAGTCGAGGTCACGAAGCGGATGCTCTGGTCGAGTCTCGACGCTTCGAGCCTGAACGCGCACATGGACCACGAAGGAATCGCGCAGCTCTACGTCCGCCTGACGACCCAGAACTTCGAGGAGGCGATCCGGGCCCGCAAGGAGCAGCGCGGGCCGGTGTACCGCGACTGACTCTGCTTCCTTAGAATCCGGACATGCGCGGGCGCGGCGGTGACGACGAGGCGCAACACCCGCGCGAGGCCGGTTGGTACCCCGACCCGTGGAGTGCCGACGGCAAGGGCGAGCGCTACTTCGACGGCAAGAAGTGGGGTACATCGGAACGACCGCTCGCCCGGGCCGCCACCGTCACGAGCCTGGCACCGCGACGAGCGCGTGCGCGAAACGGTTTGCGCAAGTACGGCGCGCTGCTCGCGTTCATCGCGGCCGTGCTGGTCGTGTGGGGACTCCCGAAGGTCCTCCACCACGGATCGAACCGAGCGACGGTCGTCGAGGTGCCCGGGCCGACGATCACGCTGCCCGACCGTCCACCGCCGTCGGCGGAAGAGGCGGCCAGCCCCCTCGGCGCGCCGGCTCCCGTCCCTGCCGGCAACGGGAAGTTCGAGATCATGCGGTACCAGCCCGCTGCTCCCACCGTGCCGGTTGCGTGGGACCCGTGCCGGCCGGTGCACTACGTGGTGAACGGCGCGGGCGCGCCACCGGACGGCACGCGTCTCATCCGCACCGCGATCGCGCGACTCCAAGCCGCGACCGGCCTGCATTTCGTCGCCGACGGCCCCACCGCCGAACGACCGAGCCGGTTCCGTGCCGCGTACGAGCCGAAGCTCTACCCCGGCCGCTGGGCACCGGTGCTCATCGCGTGGAGCAACGAGAACGCGTACCCCGACCTGGCCGGGTACGTCGCCGGTGAGGCCGGGCCCGTAGCCGTGCCCGGAAGCGACACTCGGCTCGTCTACGTGAGCGGACAGGTCGTGCTCGACGACCGCGACCTCTCGGTCGCGCGTCTCCCCGACCGCGGGCTCGCGCTCGCGATCATCCAGCACGAGCTCGGACACCTCGCCGGCCTCGCGCACACGTCCGACCGCCGCCAGCTGATGTTCTCCGAGACGGAATTCAACGTCCGCAACTACGCGCAGGGCGACCTACGCGGCTTGTCGCTGCTCGGCCGGCAAGCGTGCTTCCCCGGCGTATAGCCGCGCTCCAGCGACCCGGCGCGCGCTACCTCGACCAGTACGACCCGTCGAGCATCTGCTCGAGTAGCTTGCGGAACATGATGAGGTCGTCGGGGTCGGCCGGTTCTTCCATCGTGCCGTACGCGATGCCGCGCTTGCTGGTGCGAATGGAGACGATCGCGAAACGCAGCGCGGCGTAGACCTCGAACCAGTCGAGGTTGCGGACTGCGTGACCCGTCAGCGCCTCGTACTCGGCAACGACCGAGTCGCGCTGCATGAAGTCGCTCATGCCCGGGAGTCCGAACCCGACGGCCATGTCGTGGAAGAACTCGTGGAGGAAGATCATCCATGCCAGGTCGACCTCGCGCGGACCGATCGTCGCCATCTCCCAGTCGAGGACGGCGACGGGCGTGAAGTCGCGATACAACACGTTGCCCACGCGCGCGTCGCCCCAGTTCAGGACGGTCGGGCCTTCCTCGGGCCAGTGCGCGTCGAGCCACGCGAACGCGGCGTCGATGAGAGGATACGAAACGTCGTCGCGGGCCCAGTCGTAGTACCAGCGCTCGTGGCCGAGCTGCTGTTCGAGCGCGGTCGAGCCGTGTTGCGTACGCATGAGGAACGCAAGATCGGCATTCGCAGGTGTGATCTCGTGCAGCTGTCGCAGCACGTCGAGTGTGCGCCGCTGCATCGCGGCACGCGTCTCCGGCGTCGCGTCGGCCACCCATCCGCCGAATACGTAGGGCGGGATATCGGGCGGGGCCTCGCCGTCGATGCGCCGCATGACGAGGAACGGAGTGCCGAGCCATTTCGGGTCGAGCTCGACCCACCGAACCTCGGGCGCAGGGACGTGCGTCCGGGCTCGCACCAGATTCATGCACTTCGCCTGGAGCTCGATGTCGTACTCGGGGAACACCGGGTACACCTCGGGCATCGGCGCGAGCCGGGCGGCGTAGCGCTCGGCCTCACCGCCGTGCGTCATCTCGAAAAGAACGGTCTCGCTCGACATGCCGTTACCGGGCGAAGACGCCTCCGACACTCGCGCGTCGGGGCCGACGGTGGCGCGGGCCCACTCCTGCATCGCAGGACCGACTTCACCGAGATCGCGCCGCCACGGCGTGCTGAGCTCCATCGCGGCTTCTTGTTCAGGCGGCATGGTTCCATCTTGTCACGCGACTAGCCGGGTCGGTCACGCCCGCGGCGTCGGGTAATCGTCGGTGCGGACGGTCGCGTCGGTACCGCCGTCGGCGAAGACGACGGAGCCGCAGAAGAAGCCGGCGTCCGGCGAGAGCAGGTACGCGAGCAGACTCGCGATCTCGTCAGGACGGCCGGGGCGCCCGATCGGAACGGGGAACACCTCGGGGATGCTGAAGATGAACTCGAGGTCGTTCTTCGTCATCGGCGTCTCGATCACGCCCGGCGCGACCGCGTTCAGGCGGATCCCCGCGCCGATCCACTCGGTGCTCGGGGCGTGGCGGCGAACGTAGCGCGCGAGCGCGAGCTTCGACGCCGGGTACGCGAACACGCCCGGCGACTCGGCGGTTGCCGCGAGCGCAGCCGGCTCGTCGCCCGCGAGGATCACGTCGACGAGCGCGCCGGGTAGTCCCGGCGTCGTCGTCGTCGAGTTCGAGCTGATCGCAACCGCAGATGCGTCGGTGCCGCGTGCGAGAAGCGGGCGCAGCCCGTCGAGCGTCGCGATCGCGCCGTAGTAGTTGATCGCGACGACGACGGGGTCGTTCCCCATGATGCCCGCCGCCGCGACGAGCCCGTCGAGCGCCCCGCCGCATGCGTCGGCGACGGCCGCGACCATCCCATCGCGACCGGCCGGTGTCGACAAGTCGGCGATCACCTCGGCGTCGCGGACGTCGACGCCGATGACCCGCGCACCGTCGGTTTCCAACCGGGTGCGGGTCGCGCCGCCGATTCCCCCGGCCGATCCAGTGATGCAGACGGTGCGCATCAGGAGTCGCGGCTCCGCAGCCGCAACTCCTGTTCTCCATTGGTCGACTCCACGCTCCGCTCCCTCCGGTCGCTCCGTCGCCGTCTCAATGGACCTGACGACCCGTGTCGCCCCAATACTTCGCCCGCAGCGCCTTCTTGTCGGTCTTCCCGAGCGGGCTCAGCGGGATCGCGTCGGCGAACTCGACCGACTTCGGGGCGTAGTGCGCGCCCTTGTGCTCCTTCACGAGTGCGATGAGCTCGTCGGGCGCGGGCTCGGCCCCCGGGCGCAACACGACGATCGCCTTCACCGCCTCGCCCCACTTCTCGTCGGGAACGCCGATCACCGCGCACTGCGACACCGATGCATGCAGGGCGAGCACGTCCTCGATCTCGCGCGGGAACACGTTGAAACCGCCACTCACGATCATGTCCTTCTTGCGGTCGACGATCGTGTAGAAGCCGTGCTCGTCTTCGCGTGCGATGTCACCGGTGTGCAACCAGCCACCGCGCAACGCATCCTCGGTTTCCGTCGGCTTCTTCCAGTAACCGGACATCACGAGCGGTCCCTGCACACAGATCTCGCCGGGTTCGCCGCGCGGCACCTCGTTGAGGTCGTCGTCGAGGAGACGCACCTTGACCCACGGTGTCGGGCGCCCGCAGGTGGCCAGCCGCTCGAGGTCGTTCACGTCGTGGTCTTCCTTCTTCAGCGACGTGATCGCCATGGGGCATTCGGCCTGCCCGTAGTACTGGAAGAAGATCGGGCCGAGCCGGTTGATGGCCTCCTGCAAGCGGGTCGGCGAGCACGCGGCCGCGCCGTAGTAGACGGTCTGCAGGCTCGACACGTCGGTGTCGTCCAACTTCGGATGGTCGAGCAGCACGTACAGCATCGTCGGGACGAGCATCGTCGCGGTGATGTGGTACTTCTCGATCGTCTCGAGGAAGAGGCCGGGCTCGAAGTGCGGGAGCACGACGATCGCGCCGCCGGTCAGCAGCGTCGGGATGAAGAACGCGGCACCCGCATGCGACAGCGGGGTACAGATGAGAAATCGCGTGTCCTCCGGCCACTCCCACTCGGCCATCTGGATCATCGTCATCGTCGCGCCGCTGCGATAGGTGCCCATCACGCCCTTGGGCTTTCCCGTCGTGCCGCCGGTGTACGCGAGCCCGGCGACTTCCTCGGCCTGGACGTCGGGCGCGACGAGCTCTCGTGGCGAGAACTCCTGCGCGAGCGCGAGCAGGTCTTCGCCGGCGTCACAGGGACCGAACGAGAGTAACCGCTTGAGCCCGGGACAACGAGCCTGCAGTTGTTGCGCGCGCTCGGCGAAGCTCGGATCGAACACGAGCGTTTCGAGCTCGGCGTCGTCGATGACGTAGGCGTGGTCCTCGACCGAGCCGAGCGGATGCAGCGCGCTCGCGCGGCAGCCGGTCACCATGTTCGCCCCCAACGTGAACAACACCTCGGGACGGTTCGGCGACAGGATCGCGACCGGGCTGCCCTTGGTGAGGCCCTGCGCGGCGTAGGCCTGCGCGTAGCAACTCATCTGGGCCGCGACCTCGCAGCCGGTGAGCACTTGATCGCCGAGGTAGACCGCCGGGCGGTCGGGATGGCGATTCAGGGCCGCGACGAGCAGATCCGGCAGGAACGAGGCTTTGTGGAGGTCGTCGGTCACGGGTGTGTCCTATCGCCTCCCGGCGGCTCGGGTCCAACGCCGGTTACGCGCGGCGACCGCGCAGGGGGCGCCGGCCGTGAAGCGTCGACGCGGGTAGCGTCGGCGTCGTGCTCGATCATCTCTCCATCCAGTGCGACGACGCGGCTGCGAGTGCCCGCTTCTACGACGCGGTCCTCGCTCCGCTCGGCGGCAAGCGGATCATGGACTTCGGCGAGGTCATCGGGTACGGAACGGACCGACCCACGTTCTGGATCGCGCCGCGCGCCGATGCGATCGCCAACCGGCAGTCGCACATCGCGTTCCGAGCCCCCGATCGCGCCGCTGTCCGCGCGTTCTTCGCCGCCGCCGTGGCGCAAGGCGCCGAGGTGCTGCACGAGCCGCGCGTCTGGCCCGAATACCACACCGACTACTACGGCGGCTTCGTCCGCGATCCCGACGGCAACAACGTCGAAGCCGTCTGCCACGCGCCCGAGCCCTGACACCCGACCCGACCCGCGCGACGCGACGATCGGGCCTCGGCCGCTACCAGAGCTGGTCGACGTACGTGTCGGTTCCCACAACGGTCCGGAAGAACGGTGCGACCAGACGGACGGTCGCGAGGTCGGCCGTTGCAACCGCGTCGGTGTAGGCACGCAGCGACGCCAGCGCGTCGCGCACGCCACCGCCGACGAAGCACAGCTGGCACAACCGTTCCGGGCCACCGGCCTTGGTGCCGAGATCCATCGGCACGTCGCGCGGGTCGTTTTCACCGGCGGACGGCGTCCACGAGCTTACGATCTCGATCGGGGAGCCGTCGAGCAGCGTGGGAACGTGCGATCGTTCGAGCTCCGCCTGCAGCGCGCGCGCATCGCGCCCGCCGCGCGCGTCGAACCAGACGATCACGAGCCCGTCGTAACCGTGGTCGAGCGCGAGCTCGACCGGCACCGGATCGGGATCGCGGTACGCGCTCCCCAGGTAGTCGTAGAGCACCGTGTGCGTATGCCGCCGCTCGGCGAAGCCGCGCCCCTGTGCGTAGAGCTCACGGACCTGGTGGCGCGCCCACACGTCGAAGTGGTCGGCGTGGTGCCCGCGTTCGACCCAGTAGATCGCGACGTACGATCCCGCGTCGGGCGGTGAGGCGACCGTCTCGTCGTCGCGCGGCCACCGCGCGTCCTTGAGCTCCCGCGTCGCGACCCACCGGCTGCCGGCGAAGAGGAACGGGCCGATCATGCAGCCCGCGTAGAAGTGGTCGCGCTCGTACCACCGGTTGTACGCGGCCTCGAAACCCCGGCTGGGATCGACGAGCGTGAGCAGCATGCTCCCGACCTTCATTCCGTAGTCGTCGATCCCGGCAACCTCGAGCGGATACGGCACGGCGGACCTCCCCGGCAGCTGGACGGAAGCGACGCACCATAGGAGACTCGACCCGTGAAATTCGGACCGGTGCTCGACTCGGCCCGCGCGCTCGTTGACGACGGCACGACGCCCGCGTGCCAGGTCGCGATCGCGCGCGACGGCGAAGTGGTCTGTTTCGAGACCTTCGGCGCCGCGACCGACCGCACCCGCTTCGCCGTCTTCTCGGCGACCAAGCCGATCGTCGCGTCGGCGGTGTGGCTCCTGATCGGCGACGGGCTACTCGACGTCGCTCGACCGGTCGCGCACTACATCCCGGAGTTCGCGACGAACGGCAAGGAGGTCGTCACCGTCGAACAGGTGCTCCTGCACACTGCGGGCTTCCCGAACGCGCCGATGGACGCGATCGAGGGCGGCGACGAGGTCACGCGCGTCAAGCGGTTCACGGAGTGGCGGCTCGAGTGGGAGCCGGGCTCACGCTTCGAGTATCACGGCACGTCCGCGCACTGGGTTCTGGCCGAGCTCATCGAACGCTGCAGCGGGTACGACTTCCGCGACTTCATCGACGCGCGCGTCTGTACGCCGAACCACCTCCCCCGCGTACTCGGTCTCCTCGAAGAGGAACAGGACGACATCGCGCCGTGCACACCGCTCGGGACGCGTCCCGCCGACGCCCGGACCATGGTGGTCGACGGTTCGGTTCTCGACCGGCCCGACGTACGCTCGGCCGGGGTTCCCGGGGGCGGCGCGATCGCGACCGCGGCAACGATGGCAGGCTTCTACCAGGCGTTGCTGAACGATCCGAACGGCGTCTGGGATCCCGACGTGCTGCGTGACGCGAAGACGAACGTCCGATGTACCTTCCCCGACCCCCTCATGCACGTCTCGGCGAATCGATCACTCGGTCTCGTGCTCGCCGGCGACGACGGCATGCACCAACTCCGGTACGCGATGTTCGGCAAGCACAACTCGCCCGGAAGCTTTGGCCACGCCGGTGCGTTCTCACAGGTCGCATGGGCCGACCCCGCCACGGGCGTCTCGTTCTCGTTCCTGAAGAACGGACTGCAGGCTGACATGATTGCCGACGCGGTGAAGGTGATCCCGATCACCGACGCCGCGTCCGCGCTGCGCTAATCCGGAGGACGATCCGATCGTGCGTACACCCATCGCCGAACAACTCGACATCGAGTTCCCGATCTTCGCGTTCTCGCACTGCCGCGATGTGATTGCGGCCGTGAGCCGTGCCGGCGGCTTCGGCGTGCTCGGCGCGCTCGCGTTCACGCCCGAGGAGCTCGAGATCGAGCTCAACTGGATCGACGAGCACGTCGACGGCAAGCCGTACGGCGTCGACATCGTGATGCCGATGAAGTACATGGGCAAAGGCGGCGGCGACGAGGCCAGGTTCGACAACCTCGACGCGATGATCCCGCAGTCGCACCGCGACTTCGTCGAGGACCTGCTGGAGAAGCACCACGTGCCGCCGCTCCCCCCCGACCTGGACGAGGGTGTCATCAAGGCCGCGGGCCTGAATGTCGACGAGGAAGCGCCCGGTCAGGTCGAGGTGTCACTCGCGCATCCCGGCGTGAAGATGCTCGTCAATGCGCTCGGCCCGCCCCCGCCCGACATCGTGAACCTCGCCCACGAGCACGGGCTGCTCGTCGGCGCGCTCGTGGGGGCCAAGGCGCACGCCGAGCGCCAGGTTGCGATCGGCGTCGACGTCCTCGTCGCGCAGGGGACCGAAGCGGGCGGCCATTGCGGCGAGATCTCGACCATGGTGCTGATCCCCGAGGTCGTCGACGCGGTCGGCCCCGACGTCCCGGTGCTCGCGGCGGGAGGCATCGCGACCGGCCGGCAGATGACCGCCGCGCTCGCGCTCGGCGCGCAGGGCGTCTGGACGGGTTCGATGTGGCTGACGGTCGCCGAAGCCAACACGGGCCCGGTTGTGATGGAGCGGCTGCTCGCCGCCACGTCGCGTGACACCGTGCGGTCGCGTGCGTATACCGGCAAGCCGGCCCGCCAACTGCGCAGTGCGTGGACCGAGGCGTTCGACGACCCGAACGGGCCGGGCACCCTACCGATGCCCCTGCAGGGGATCCTCCACCAAGAGGCGGCGCGGCGGTTCATGCGTGCGAACAACAAGGAGCTCACCGGCTTCCCCGTCGGCCAGATCGTCGGCCGGTTGAACGAGGTGCGACCGACCAAGGACGTGATCTTCGACATGGTCGAAGAATGGATCGCGACGACGGAGCGGCTGAACGGGCTGCTCGGCTGAGCCGACCGGCTCGGGTCTCAGCCCATCGCGGGGAGGCCGAGCTTGCGGTGATCCCACGTCACCGTCTTGTCGACGTGCAGCTTGACGACCACCCGCTTGTTGAGCATCGTCTCGACGAACGGCTTCATCTCTTCGGTGTACGGCGCGTTGTAGCGCTCGAACACGCTCACGCCGAGCTCCCAGATGCGCTCCGGCTCCTCGACGATCTCGCCGGTGCCGATCAGCGTCACGCCCCGGAGTTGGTCGTACGTTTCGCCCGCCTCCACCAAGCAGGTGAGGCTGGGATTGCGGCGGAGGTTCTTGACCTTCTGCGACTTCGTCTTGGTCTCGAACGCGACCGCGCCCTCGAGGAACCCGTACCACATCGCGATCGAATGGATGCTGCCGTCGGCCGAGATCGTCGACATCGCCATCGAGCGGCGCTCGCCGAGGAAGGTCTCGACTTCGGCCGGCGTCATCTTGATCTGATCACGCTGGTTGACGCCGTGGCCCATGGGGTTGGTCATGCCGGGCTGCTCCTTGGTGAAACGGTAGGCGGTCAGCCTATGTTGAGGCTCCTATGGCAGGCACGGTCCGGCTCGAGGTCGACGGCGCGATCGCGACGATCGTCAACGACAACCCAGAAAAGCACAACGCGTTCGACGACGACATGGACGGGCAGCTCTTCGACATTCTCGACGAGCTCGCGCTTCGGCCCGACATTCGCGCCGTGATCTGGAAGGGCACCGGCAAGTCGTTCTCGTCGGGCCGCGACGTCGGCTCGATCGGCACGCTGCAGGTTCCGCTCTCGCATCACGAGCTCATGCGACGCGGCCACCGCGGCGTCCAGCGGCTGTGGGACATGGACGCACCGGTCATCGTCGCGTGCAAAGGCTGGGTGATGGGCGGCTCGTTCCAGCGCGCGCTGCTCTGCGACGTCCGCGTCGCGTCCGAGGGCACGCGCTTCCGCCTCCCGGAGGTCACCTACGGCGTGATCCCCGACACCGGCGGCGTCGCGGTGTTGTACGAGATGTGCGGGCACGGGCTCGTGAGCGACATGGTGCTCACCGGCCGGATCGTGACCGCCGAGGAGGCCCTCGCCCACGGCATCGTGTCGCGCGTCGTTCCCGCCGAAGCGCTCGACCAGACGGTGCAGGAGATGGCCGAGCAGATCGCGGCGGCGCCGGCCGTCACGGTGAAGATGGCGCGCGAGGTCATCCGCCATCTCGCGCTGCCCCAGATCCGGAGCTCGATGCAGGACGAGATGATCTACCAGACGTTCGTCAACCGCAGCGACGACCTCGCCGAGATGCGCGCCGCACGCGAAGCGGAACGCGAGCCGAGATACACGGGGAGCTGAGATGCCCGACACGAGTGACGGGTTGATCGGGCTGCCGCAGCCACCGGCGGTCGGCGCGAGCGCGCTGCCGCCCGGCACGTTCGACGGCGCGACCGTGTTCATCACCGGCGCCGGTACCGGGCTGGGCAAGGCAATCGCGGCCGAGTTCGCCCGCGCCGGCGCGTCGATCGTGATCGCCAGCCGCAAACCCGAACACCTCGACGCCGGGCGCGCCGCGATGGAGGCGATCGGCGCACCGGTGCTCGCCGTCTCCTGCGACATCCGCGACGCCGAGCAGATCGCGGCGGCGTTCGACGCGGCCGAGGCACGCTTCGGCCCGCCCGGGGTGCTCGTCAACAACGCGGCGGCGAACTTTCCGGTGCCGGCCGAGGACATGTCGCCGAACGCGTGGCGCACCGTCGTCGACATCACGCTGAACGGAACGTTCCTCTGCTGTCGCGAGTTCGGCCGCCGGCACATCGCGGCCGGCACACCCGGCTCGATCATCAACGTGGGTGCGTCGTACGCGTGGACGGGCGGCCCCGGGTTCGTGCACTCGGCCGCGGCGAAGGCGGGCGTGAAGAACCTCACCGAGTCGCTCGCGGTCGAGTGGGGTCCCTACGGCATCCAGGTGAACTCGCTCGTTCCCGGACTCTTCCCGCACGAGGACATGACCGACGACATACGCGACAACCTCGACCGCACCTCTGACAAGGACGCCTGCCAGCCCGCACTGCGCGTCGGCCAGCGCCAGGAGCTCGGTTGGGCCGCGACCTTCCTCGCGTCCCCGTACGCCCGATTCGTCTCCGGCCACACGCTCGTCGTCGACGGCGCCAACTGGCAACGCCGGTCGATGACGAACCCGCCGGTGGTCACCATCCGCGATCAGATGGGGCGCGGGGCGTTCGCGCCCGGCGTCTGAGCATCCGCCGCGATCAGGACCTTCCGGCGTACGCTCAGTTCGATGGCAATGCGCCTGCACCGGGTGACCGACGCCGAGTGGCAGCGCCTCGTGGCGGCCCGGCGGACCCAGGATCTCGTCGGCCCGCCTGCTCGTGCGTCGATCAGCGCGATCGAGCTGGAGCTGCGCGCCCTCGACCCCGCCGCGCCCGACGGCGGACCCCGCGAGTACCCACAAGCCGCCGCGGGCTGATCACTGACGCGGCTGACACGAACATAAGTTCGTAGTTTAGCCCAATTCCCCAAATGGAACCGGGACGAATTCGCGACCATCACCGCATGTGCGGCTCGATCCCGGCGATCGGCCGCGCGAATCGCCGGTGCGCGGCGACGTCGACCGGTCGGTGAAGGCGAGCCGTCGACGGGGGATGCGTCGCGAGGTCGTTCCCGTCCTTCCAATTCGTGCTCGGCCGGACCGGTCTCGGCGTGAAACCGCCGCCGCAGTTCGGGCACACGTTGTCGAGCACGCGCTCGACACACGCGCGGCAGAACGTGCATTCGAACGAGCAGATCATCGCGTCCATCGCCGCCGGCGGCAGAGCGGTACCGCAGTTCTCACAGATCGGTCGTAGCTCCAGCACTCACCGATCGTGCCGTACCGCGGCGGTGGGCCGCCACGTCACAGTCCCGACGGTTCCTGCCAATCGAGCGCGGCGAGTCGGACGCTCGGAGCTCGGACGCGACGGTGCCCACGCCTCCTCGTCGAGGCGTGGGCACCGGTTCACGCGTCTGCTCAGGGGCGCGTATTCTCGGGAATTCTCAGAGCGCGTCCTCTCCCGTCTCCCCGGTACGGATACGGACGACTCGTGCCAGCTCGGTGACCCAGATCTTCCCGTCACCGATCTTCCCGGTGCGGGCGGCGTCGGCGATGACGTCGGTGATCTTTTCGGCCTGGCTCGCATCGCAGAGGACGTCGACCCGGACCTTGGGCAGGAAGTCGACGTTGTACTCCGAGCCGCGGTACACCTCGGTGTGTCCCCGTTGTCGTCCGAATCCTTGTACGTCGGCGATGGTCATACCCGCGACGCCCGCATCTTTCAGCGCCTCGGTCACCGCTTCGACGCGGTGCGCTTTGATGATTGCCGTGACGAGATGCATGTGATCGCTCTCCTATTCCCCGACGCTGATCGACGGAGCGCCCACACCGGTTGGTAACGAGACGCCGGCCTTCCCGCTCGGGATCGGCGAGTATCCCATGTAGGCGTACTCGGGGTGATATGCGGGTGCTCCGTGCTCGACGATGTCGAGACCTTCCAACTCGTGTTCCGGCGAGAGTCGGAGGATGCCCATCGCCTTGATCGAGTACATCACGACGAGGGCGATGCCGAATGTACAAGCACAGATCACGAGGCTGCCGAATATCTGAAACTGCAGTTGGTGGAACCCGCCACCGTAGAAGAGTCCCTTGAACGAGCTCGACGCATCGGGACCGGTGCTCGTCGCGGCGCCGTATTGACCGGTCGCGAACAAACCGAGACTCCACGTGCCCCACATTCCTGCAAGACCGTGGACGGGCCACGCGCCGATCGGATCGTCGATGCGTAGATGTTCCAACAGATCGATGCCGAGCACGACGACGACACCCGCCACTGCGCCGATACAGACTGCTCCGAAAGGCGATACCCAATAACACGGACAAGTGATGGCGACGAGCCCCGCGAGGAACCCGTTGATCGAGATGCCTGTATCCCATTTGTGCGATCTGGGATACACGAAGAACATCGCGACCAGACCCGCCGCCGACGCCGCGAGCGTCGTGTTCGCGGCGACGCGGCCGATCCCCTCGAAGTCCATCGCGGAGAGCGTGCTGCCGGGGTTGAATCCGTACCACCCGAACCAGAGGATGACGCCGCCGACCGCGGCGATCGCCATGTCGTGACCGGGTGGCATTCCGCCGCCGTCCCGCTTGAACTTCCGCCCGATGCGCGGCCCGAGGGCAATCGCACCCGCGAGCGCGATGAACCCGCCGATCGAGTGCACGACGGTGGATCCCGCGAAGTCGTGGAAGGGCGTCTTCATCGTCGCCAACCAGCCGTCGGGACCCCACACCCAGTGCCCGAGGATCGGGTAGATGAACCCGCTCACCATCACGCTGTAGAGCAGGTCGCCGCCGAACGCAGTGCGACCGACCATCGAACCGGTGGTGACCGTGCTGCACGTATCGGCGAACGCGTACTGGAACAAGAAGAACGCGAGGAACGCGACTCCCGTCGACCCGTACGTGTGCGGCGCGCCGTGCAGGAGGAAGTACTGGTGACCGATCCAGCCGTTACCCGAACCGAACATGAACGCGAAACCGAACGCCCAGAACAGCAATGCACAGAGGCACGTATCGGCGATGCACGAGATCATGACGTTCGATACTTCTCGTGTTCTCGCGAAGCCGGCCTCCAAGAACATGAAGCCGGCCTGCATGAAGAACACCAGGAACGCGGTGACGAGCGTCCACGTCGTGTTCACCGGGTTGACGATGTCGTCGGGCTTCAACGCCGGAGTCGTCTGACCCAGCATTGTGGCGCCCGCTCGGGTGCTGAAGTACCACGAGATCCCCCATAGCGCCAGCACCACGATGCCGAGGGCGATCATCTTTCCGGCGAAATATTGCGCGAACGCCTTCTGGCGCTCACGGTCTCTGATACGGACTCGCAAGGTAGTGATCATGCGGGCGAACGTAAGGGCGCCGTGTTGCCGTTCCGTTCGCCCTGCGTGACGCGTCTTGGTCGCGCGCGTGTCGATAGTGCTACACGAACCTGATCATTTTCTTACCATACTGAGGAACAGGCCGCACAACCCGGTTCGATCGTCGCTCATCCGTCGACGATGACCCACCCCTTCATGCCGTATGCGAAGTGGCCGGGCAGATGGCAGGCGAAGAGGAACTTACCGGCAGTGTCGAAGTCGTAGAACGTCTCGCCGACGTCCTCGGGCGCGATCGACACCTCCCCGGGCACGGGCGGATGCGTTGCCTCCGTACCGAGCTCGTGCCGCAGGTGCACGCTCGCGTCCCCGACGATGAACTCGTGGTGGATCGGGTCGGCGTTGTGCACGAGGAATCGCACGACCGTTCCTTCGCGGACGTGCAGCGTGCTGATCGAAAATTTGCTGTAGCGGATGCCGACGTTGATCGTCACGAGTCCGGGGCCGAAGTCCGAAGACGCCTGCGCGTGCGCGGTGGTGTTCATCGCGTAGCCGCCGAACGCGGTCACGATCGCGACGAGCGCGGCGATCGCACCGCGCTTGTACCACCTCATGCGGCTGCTCCCGCTCTGTCCGTCGGGCGACCCGCCCTCGGCCGGGCGCGACGCCGACGCGCAGACTCGACGAATGCGATGATTCCGAACGTCAGTGTTCCGGTGAGCGCGGCAGCGGTGAGCGGCCAAACCGCCCAGCCGCCATCGGCCGCGACGATCGGGCGCGCGGCCGCAAACGTGACACCCGTGTCGACGAGGCGCGGAACTGCGTTCGGCTGATCGGAGATCGCGAGGTCATAGCCGAGCTGACCGGCCGGCACGTCCAGGTGGAGATACGTCAACCACATGTGGTCCGGCACCCAGCCCATGCCCTTGTCGGAGCGAAGGTCGGTGAGCAGCTGGTCGGACGCAGGCTCGTTACGTTGCAGGCTGAGGCCGGTACCGCCGGCGAGCAGCTTCGGTTGTGTGTCGGTCAGCAGGAACACATCGGCGTCGACGACGGCGGCCTTGTCGAGGCCGAGGCTGAGGATGTGCAGTGGCACCCACGGCTCCTTCACGGGGATCGTGAGCATGATCGGTGTGCCGTCGCCGGTTCCCTGGCCGAGTTGCTGTGCGCGCGTCGCGTCGAAACGTGCGGCCATGAAGATGGGGCTCCGCCGCGCGTAGAAGTCGAGCATCGCCGGCGCGTCCGGCGTCAGGAGGAAGCCGTGGTCGACGGCCCATTTCCCGACCGCAGAGCCGCCGCCCTTCAAGATCGTGATGTCCAAGGCATCGATCTGTGTCTGCAGGATCACCGAGAGCTGGTCCTTCGTATTCGCAGGGGCAGCCGTGGCGAACGCGGCATCGCGCTCGACCGGTGCGACCTCGCGCTCGAGCCGCTGCAACGTCCAGCTGCCGCCGCGCTCGACCTTGCTCGGTATGCCCGGCAGAGGAACGATCGAACCGACCTCCTTGCCCTTCCCGGAGAACTCGAACGCCGTCACGTAGCGTTCGACGCCGTCGTGGTACGCCGCGAGAGTGGTAGTGCGCGTGAGCTTGATGGTGCCGTTCTCGCCCACCAGCCCGCCGCAAGCACCGGCCGGCGCGGCCAGCACGGCCACGAGGGCCGGCACGGCGACGGCTCCCAGGACGCGCGGGAGCGCGCGTCGAAATCCCGTTGCCATGAGAACCTCCGATCGCTTCGGACTCGTTGGTCAGACGACGCGCCGCGCCCTCCGGTTCCGGGATTTCTTGCGCGGGTCCGTCCGCGCCAGGCGTGCCTATTCCTCGGTGATGCCGTAGTGCGCCACGTAGGACGCGAAGGTGGCGCGCACATGGTCTTCGTCGAGGCCGAGGTCGCCGTAGTCGTACGTGTGCACGCCGTGTTTCGCCTTCGGCTTGGCGTCGAGGTACGCGGCGATCGCACGGGCGTGGCCTTTCGGCCAGCTGTAACCGAGCTGGTCGTACACACGCTGAAGCATGCCGACCGGATCGGCCATCAGGTCGAGGAAGTGGGTGTCGACGATCTGGTCGTCGGGAACGGTCCCGTCGGCGCGCTCCGCGATCACCTGCTCGAGGAAGAACTGATACGTGAGCTCCATTGCCGGACCGAGGACGGTTCGCTCGTCGCGATCACTGCGCATGAATCGGAGCACCGCCAGGAGGCTCGCCAGCGACGCGATGAAGCGGCGAGGGTCGCGATGCGTGTGGATGACGCGCGCGTCCGGATACTCGGCGAACAGCGCCGGGAGCGTCGACAGGTGCCCGGGCGACTTCAGCAGCCAACGCCGCGGCCGCGCGAGGTGTGCGTCGGGCCCCGACTCGAGCTGGGCCGACTCGAATTGAAACGTCTGCAGCATGCGCCGGTGCAGGCGGTAGACGCGTGCGAGCGTGTCGAGGTGCTCGAGCTGCCAGCCGGTGAAGCTCGGCGTGTCGTACAGCATGGAGAAGTAGGGCCCCGCGAAATCGTACGCGAGGAAGTTCACGCACTCGCAGGGCAGGTCGCTGCGCAGCTCGTGCATCGTCATGAACTCAGGATGCACGTCGGCCCAGAATTCCTGCTCCGACTCCGAGAGCTCGCGCCGCCGTTCCGCGTCGCCCTCCTCCGGCAGTGGATGCAACGCTTCCCAGGCCATCGGCGCGCGCAGCTGCGGATCGAGTGCGAGCAGTTCCAAGAGGATCGTCGTACCCGTGCGCGGCGGGCCGACGACGAACAGCGGTGCATCGATCGGTTCGCCGAGGATCGCCGGCTTCGTTTCCCACTCGCGCTGGAGCCGCAGCCACGTCTGCAGGATGCGCAACACCTCGGCGCGGGTCACGAACCGTCCCAACGCGTGTAAACAGGACTCGGCGTCGATGGCCGTGAGCATCCGTTCGTACGTCTCGGTCCATCCCGGCCACTCGATCTCTCCGAGATCGTCGAGTCCGGTCGAGGCGCGCGCAGTTGCGAGGAGCTCCGCGTGATCGAGACCGGCCAGGAGGCGCGGATCGCCCACCGCGTCACCGAAATAGTTGAACCGGCGGACCCAATCCGGGTGCACGCGCTCCTTGCTCATTGCGTTCCGCCCTGCAGGCTCAGGCCCTGGCGGCCCTTCAGAGCCGTTTCGTAACACAGGGGGTCGTACGCCTCGAACAGGCCGTAGCTCACCTGACCGTCGCACTCGAAACGCATGTGGTGCTGATCGAGACCCGCGATCCGCGCCCGCACCGCGGGATCCGTCACGTCGTAGGTCTCCCCCGACACCACGCCGTCTCCTACGAACTCACCCTGCCACACGTCGCCGTCGGGGGTGCCACCGTTCGGACCGCCGTACATGCCGCACCGCAGGAAGGCGATCTGGTTGCCGAGCCGGGAGAACGTCATCGTCCGCGATTCGCCCGATCGCAGCTCGAGGTCGACCTCGCCGCCGAGCACGAGGTTCGTGTCCGCTTCGAAGCGAAGGAGATACCGGCGGCGGTGCAACGTGTCGCTGCCTGGTCGCGGGTCGCCGAGATTGCGCAGGAGGTGATCGACCCACACGCACCAGTCAGGAAACTGCACGAACGGACCGGAGATCACGTGTTGCCAGCCCGACCAGCGCGCGCGACCGCCCACACCGTCGCGGGTACCCCAGTGGTGATCGCGCGTTCCGTTGAAGTGCGCGGGCGCGAGCTCGAACCGCTCACCGGCGAGCTTTACCCAACCCTCCTGTACGCCGAAGCCGTCGTAGCCCGCGGTGTTGCCGAACGGCTTGCCTGCCGCGATCGCCCCCGCGCCGAGATTGCGGAAGACGGCCCGCTTGGTGTCGCGCCACCGGATGTCGTAACTCACGCCGTACGCGTTGTCGTCGAGCGTCAGGCGCCATTCGCGGAACGGCTCGACCACCTCGAACGCCAGCGGGCCGACGCGCATGTGCATGCGATCGTCGCCGAGGAGCCGGTGGGCACGCACCGTGGTGTGCTGCCCGCGGCAGTTCACGATCGCGTACGCCTCCGCCGTCCCGAGGTTCGGGTAGAACGCGAGACCGCACACCACGAGCAGTGCGCCGGCGTCGTCTTGTGCGGTGAACCAGATGCGTTCGTACGCCTGCGCGTCGGTGGTCCACATCACGCGGACCGGATGCGGATAGTTGTGCACGAGGTACTCGTCGATGCCGCTCATCGGCGAGTGCTCGGAGCCGGCATCGGACAACGGAGCTCCCTGCGAGTGGGGCGGGTCGGGCGTCATGTGTGGTACGCAGCGATCAGCCGCTCGAGATACGCGAGCATCGGGTTGGCGTCGCCGGCCACGCCCGGGTAGCGCGTCCCGGCCGCGGCCGCGAGACGCGCCTGGCGATCGTTGATCGCGATCGAGCGCACGAGGGCGAAGATCTCGTGCCAATCGACATCCACCACCTCACGCCCGAGCGCACGTTC
>Ga0335083_10001158_pt1 | contig 36975 bp, 35 predicted proteins | sample Lox_Sample_42_FD_206716 | JGI IMG/M metagenome (GOLD analysis project Ga0335083, IMG submission 206716) | Soil microbial communities from Loxahatchee National Wildlife Refuge, Florida, United States - Lox_Sample_4.2 | ecosystem: Environmental > Terrestrial > Soil > Wetlands | place: USA...
ACTCGTGCGCTCGCGCATCCACTCGCGCAGGATCGGACTCGCGGTGTTCCAGATGTCGAGCTCCGGATAGAGCTCACGACCCAGGCCCTCGACGTTGAGCAGGGTCTTCTGCAGCAGCAGCAGCTGCGGCTGGATCTGCATGTCGAAGCGCTGCGAGATCTCGAAGAGGCGCAGCAGGATGCGGCCGAAGGAGATGTCCTTCAGTGGCCGGTCGAAGATCGGCTCGAGCACCGTGCGCGCCGCGGACTCCATCTCATCGATGCGCGTGCCCGGCGGCACCCAGCCGGACTCGAGGTGCAGCTGCGCCACGCGGCGGTAGTCGCGGTCGAACACCGCGAGGAAGTTTTCCGCGAGGTAGTGCTGGTCGCGCGGATCGAGAGTGCCGACGATGCCGAAGTCGACCGCCGCGTAGCGCGGCCGTCGTGGATCGCCGAGCAGCACGAAGATGTTCCCCGGATGCATGTCCGCGTGGAAGAAGTTGTGGCGGAACACCTGGGTGAAGAAGATGCGCACGCCGTTCTCGGCGAGACGTGCGATGTCGGTGCCCGCGGCTCTGAGCGACGCCATGTCGCTGATCGGCACGCCATGGATGCGCTCCATCACCATGACGTCGGACCGGCAGTAGTCCCAGTGCACCTCGGGAACGTACAGCAGGTCCGAGCCCGCGAAGTTGCGCTTGAGCTGCGAGGCGTTGGCCGCCTCGCGCATGAGATCCAGCTCATCGAGCACCGTCTTGCGGTACTCGGTGACCAGCTCGCGCGGCTTGAGGCGCCGGCCCTCGCGCCAGTAGCGCTCGGCGAGCCGGGCGAGCGCCTCCAGCACCTCGAGGTCGCGCTCGATGACCGCGCGCATCCCGGGGCGCAGCACCTTCACCACGACCTCGGCTCCATTCCTGAGGCGCGCCGGATGCACCTGGGCGATGGAGGCGGCGGCGAGCGGGGTCTCATCGAAGGCGGCGAAGACCTCGGCGACCGGCCGGCCGTAGCTCGCCTCGATCTGGGCGCGTGCCAGCGCGCCGTCGAAGGGCGGCACGCGGTCCTGGAGCTTCGCGAGCTCATCGGCGATGTCGGGCGGCAACAGGTCGCGGCGCGTCGAGACCGCCTGGCCGAACTTCACGAAAATCGGCCCGAGCTCCTCGAGCGCGAGCCGCAGCCGCTCGCCGCGCGCTCCGCCGCGGCGCCGCTCGAGCCACACGCCGGGCGACAGGATGAGGAGGAACTTGAGCGGCCTATATAGATGAGTGGCGCGGACGTAGTCGTCGAGGCGGTGCTTGAGCAGCACCCGCTGGATCTCGAGCAGCCGCAGCACGACGCGCGGCTTCACGGCGTGCGGCTTCCGCCCGCCGCCGCGTTGCGCTGCCGCGCGATGAGCTCGAGGCGCGCGGCGAGGCGGTCGACGTCCTCGCGCAGGGCGTCCACCCCCTTGAGGAACTGCTCACCCTCGCGCCGCGGCACGAGGTGCGCGCGCTCGTGTCCGAGGTAGTCGCCGGCGCTGCGCCAGGCGGTATCCGCGGCACTACGGCTCCAGCTGAGCGCGAGACGTCCGAGGCGCGCGAGCCGGTGCGCCGGCACGTCGCCGAGCACGGCCGACAGCTCTTCCTCGGGATCGGGCTTCAGGAGCGTCAGCAGCTCGCGGAACTTCGCGGCGACCTCGCTATCGCCGGACAGCGCAGCGTCGCCCCGCTGCACGGCGGCTTGCGCGCCCGCGCCGGCGAGCGCGATCAGGCCGAGGGGCCCGACGCTGAGCTCGGCGTCGGCCGCGGCCGCATCCTCCGCTACGGCGAGCGTCGTGCCGTCCGATCGCACCGACAGCCGACCCAGCCCCCGCACCTCGAGGCTCAAGGTTCGCCCGGCGAGCTCGGCGCACAGCTGCCGGGCGCGCTCCGAGCGCGGCAGAGCGCGGTTGAGGAGATTGCCGAGGGTCTCGGTCAGCATGGGTGTGCGCTCGCCCCGCGGGGCATCAGTACCGATAACCGCGATGAACGGCGACGATGCCGCCGGAGAGATTGTGGTAGCGGCAGCCCTCGAGGCCGGCAGCGCGCATCATCGTGAGCAGCGTCTCCTGGTCGGGGTGCATGCGGATCGACTCGGCGAGATAGCGATAGCTCGCCTCATCCCCGGCCACGTAGCGCCCGAGCAGCGGCAGCACGCGGAAGGAGTAGGCGTCGTACAGGGGCTTGAGAGCTGCGACCTGGGGCCGCGAGAACTCGAGCACCAGCAGCTGGCCACCGGGCTTGAGCGCGCGGCGCATCGAGGCGAGCGCGGCTGCCTTGTCGGTGACGTTGCGCAGGCCGAAGCCGATGGTGATGCAGTCGAAGCTCGCGTCCGCGAACGGCAGCTGCTCCGCATCGGCTTGCACGCAGACGACGTTGCCGGAGAAGCCCGCATCGATCAGCCGGTCGCGCCCGCGCGCCAGCATGGCGGCATTGATGTCCGAGAGCACCACCAGGCCGCGCTCGCCCACCTGACGTGCGAGCCCCGCGGCCAGATCCCCGGTGCCGCCCGCCACGTCGAGCGCCCGCTGTCCGGCGTGCAGGTTCGCCAGCGCCAGCGTGAAGCGCTTCCAGAGGCGGTGCGTGCCCGCCGACATCAGGTCGTTCATGAGGTCGTAGCGGTCGGCGACCGAGTCGAAGACGCCGCGCACGCGGCGGGCCTTGTCCTCGCGCGACACGCGCTGATAGCCGAAATCGGTGGAGCGCTCGTCTGCCATGGGCACGCGGGGCTTGAAGCGATGAGACGCATTCTAGTCGATCGGACTCGACACTTCGCCCGTGCGGCGCGCGCAACGCTTGCATGCCGGCCGCGCCGATGCGCTAGAATCGCGCCCGTTCGGGGGGGTCTTGCAAAATGGCGGGCCGGGCAGCGATGTCCGGCCCGTCTGTCATTCAGGGGCTGCGCGCCAGCGCGGCCGCGCGCCGCGCCTCGTAGCGCGCCCAGTTCGCAGCGCGCTCGCGGCCGAGCTCGTTGAGGTACCGCCAGGTGTAGAGCCCGGTGTCGTGCCCGTCGTCGAAGACCAGCTTCACCGCGTACTGCCCGACCGGCTCGACCGCCGTGATCCCGACGTTCTCCTTGCCGAGCACCAGCACCTCCTGTCCGCGGCCGTGTCCCTTGACTTCGGCGGACGGCGAGTGGACACGCAGGTACTCGAACGGCAGCTCGAAGCGACTGCCGTCGGCGAAGCTCACCTCGAGCACGCGCGCGGCGCGGCGCAGACGGATTTCGGTGGCGATGGGGTCCTGCATGGGGGCTTCGAGTATAGGCGGGCACGCCGGGAGATGAATTGCTGCGCTGCAGCACGAGCGGCTACTGCAGCCTTCTGCGCCGCGAAACTGGGCTTGCGGTCGCATTGCATGCGCATTAACGACGATCACATTGCGCCGCGCGCCTCTTATACTCAGCGTCCCCTGGCAACGTGGGCCCGCGGTAACGCCGGCCCGGGCGTGTGAATGGAACCCACCGATACCTCCCATCCCGATTACTATCACCGCGTTGTGGATTGCCAGTGGGCCTGCCCGGCTCACACCGACGTTCCCGAATACATCCGCCTGATCGCGCAGGGCCGCTTCACCGACGCCTACATGGTGAACCGGCACTCGAACGTGTTTCCGGGGATCCTCGGGCGCGTGTGCGATCGTCCGTGCGAGCCGGCCTGCCGGCGCGGGCGCATCGAGCAGAAGCCGGTGGCGATCTGCCGCCTGAAGCGCGTCGCCGCCGACCATCGCGACGACATCACCGGGAGGCTCCCTGAGATCCCGCAGGCGAAGAACGGCAAGCGCATCGCGCTCGTCGGCGCCGGTTGTGCATCGCTCACCGTTGCAAACGATCTGATGCCGCTCGGCTACCAGGTGACCATCTTCGAGCAGTACGGCGAGCCCGGCGGTCTCATGCGCACCAACATCCCCTCGTTCCGCCTGCCGGCCGCGGTGCTGAACGAGGAGATCGCGATGATCACCGGCATGGGCGTCGACTTGAGGCTCAAAACCCCGGTGAAGAGCCTGCGCGAGCTGGTCACGGGCGGCGGCTACGATGCGGTATTTGTCGGCTCCGGGGCACCCAGGGGTAAGGAGCTCAAGCTCCCGGGCCGCGAGGCCGGCGCCGCCAACATCCACATCGGCATCGCCTGGCTCGAGTCGGTCGCCTTCGGCCACATCGAGAAGGTAGGCAAGCGCGTGCTCATCATCGGCGTCGGCAATACCGCCATGGACTGCTGCCGCACCAGCCTCAGGCTCGGCGCCGAGAGCGTCAAGGTCATGGCGCGCAAGCCGCGCGCTTTCTTCAAGGCCTCCGCGTGGGAGCTCGAGGATGCCGAGGAGGAGAGCGTCGAGATCGTCGTCAACCGCTCGCCCAAGGCCTTCGTGCTCGAGGGCGGCAAGCTCACCGGCATGCTGTTCGACCGGATGGAGTACGAGATGGATGCCTCCGGGCGCATCGGCGCCGAGCGCATCGTGGGCGAGGAGTTCCTGCCGGCGGACGACGTGATCCTCGCCATCGGGCAGGAGAACGCCTTCCCCTGGATCGAGCGCGATCTCGGCATCGAGTTCGACAAGTGGGACGTGCCGGTGATCGACAAGACCACTTTCCAGTCGACGCGGCCGGGGGTGTTTTTCGGGGGCGACGCCGCCTTCGGACCGAAGAACATCATCTGGGCGGTCGAGCACGGCCACCAGGCGGCCATCTCCATCCATCGCCACTGCCAGGGTGAGCCGGTCGCCGAGCGGCTGCCCGCGGGGATGAACCTGCAGAGCCGCAAGATGGGCATGCACGAATGGTCCTACTCGAACGACTACACGCCGGTCGAGCGTCGCCTGATGCCGCACGTCTCGATCAAGGAGCGCTTCAAGAAGCTCAACATCGAGGTCGAGCTCGGCTTCACCGCCGAGCAGGTCGAGCAGGAAGTGCAACGTTGCCTGAACTGCGACGTGCAGACGGTGTTCGCCGCGAAACTGTGCATCGAGTGCGACGCCTGCATCGACATCTGTCCGGTCGACTGCCTGACGATCACTCACAACGGCACGGAGATGGAGCTGCGCGGGCGCCTCAAGGCGCCGGCCAGGAATCTCGCCCAGCCGCTGTACGTCTCGGCGGCGCTGCCGCAGACCGGGCGCGTCATGGTCAAGGACGAGGACCTGTGCGTGCACTGCGGGCTGTGCGCCGAGCGCTGCCCGACGGCCGCCTGGGACATGCAGAAGTCCGAGCTCGAGTGGCCGCACGCCGCGGACCAGCCGCAGGCGCCGCCGGCGCAACCCGCCAAGAAGATCGCCTGAGCGAACCGATGTCTCCCACAACGACACGCGTCAACGATTTCACCATCAAGATCGCCACGGTGAACGGCACCGGCTCGGCGAGCGCCAACACGCTGCTCATGAAGTCGATCTTCAGGAGCGGCATCCCGGTGATGGGCAAGAACTACTTCCCCTCGAACATCCAGGGTCTGCCCACCTGGTACGAGATCCGCGTGACCCGCGAGGGCTACGTGGCCCGCTCCGGCCGCGTCGATCTCATGGTGGCGATGAACGCCGAGACCTACGCACGCGACGTGCGCGAGGTCGCCCCGGGGGGCTACCTGGTGTACGACTCGACCTGGCCGCGGCCGGCGCTGCTGAAGCGCGACGACATCACCGTGCTCGGCGTGCCGCTCGCGAAGCTCTGCAACGAGAGCTTCAACGGCGTGCGCACCCGCATCCTGATGAAGAACATCTGCTACGCGGGGGTGCTGGCGGCGCTGCTCGATCTCGACCTTGCGCGTATCCGCGAGCTGCTCGCCGAGACCTACGCGAAGAAACCGCAGCTGGTCGAGAGCAACATGAAGGCGATCCAGCTGGGCTACGACTACGCGCGCGAGCATTTCTCCTGCCCGCTGCCGCTCAAGGTCGAGAGGATGGACAAGACGGCGGGCAACATCATGATCGACGGCAACACCGCCGCCGCTCTCGGGTGCCTGTTCGCCGGGGCGACGGTCGCCGCGTGGTATCCCATCACGCCGTCGACCTCGCTCATGGACGCGTTCAAGATGTTCGCCGACCGTGCGCGCGTCGATAAGGAGACGGGCGCGAAGAATTTCGCGTTCATCCAGGCCGAGGACGAGCTGGCCGCCGTCGGCATGGTGATCGGCGCCATGTGGAACGGCGCGCGCGCCTTCACCGCGACCTCGGGTCCCGGGATCTCGCTCATGAACGAGTTCCTGGGACTCGCCTACTACGCCGAGGTGCCGACGGTGATCTTCGACGTCCAGCGCGTCGGGCCCTCGACCGGCATGCCGACCCGCACCCAGCAGGGCGATCTCATGCTCGCCGCCTACGCCTCCCACGGTGACACGCGTCACGTGTGCCTCTACCCCGCCAACCCCGAGGAATGCTTCTACATGGCGGTACAGGCCTTCGACCTCGCCGAGCGGCTGCAGACTCCGGTGCTGGTGCTGTCCGACCTCGATATCGGCATGAACGACTGGATGTGCCGCGATCTCAAGTGGGACGACAACTACCGGCCCGACCGCGGCAAGATGCTCGGCAAGGAGGAAGTCCTCAAGCTCAAGAAGTTCTACCGCTTCCTCGACGTCGACGACGACGGCATCGGTTATCGGACGCTGCCGGGAGTGGATCCCAAGGCCGCCTACTTCACCCGCGGCTCGGGCCACAACCAGTACGGCGCCTACACCGAGGACGCGGCCGAGTATCAGGTGGTGCTCGACCGGCTGATGCGCAAATGGGCTACCGCGAAGCGCCTGGTGCCGCGCGCGGTGATCGATGCGACCGGGGACTCGAGGATCGGCATCGTGTCCATCGGCAGCTGCGACGGCGCGATCCGCGAGGCACGCGACATGCTCGCGCAGCGCGGCGTGGTGCTCGATTACATGCGCGTGCGCTCCTTCCCCTTCAGCGAGGACGTCGAGAGATTCCTCACCGGCCACGAGCTGCTGTTCGTCGTCGAGCAGAACCGCGATGCGCAGCTGCGCTCGCTGCTGACGCTCGAGACCGCCGTGGACAAGGCCAGGCTGCGCTCGCTGCTGCACTACTCGGGGCTGCCCATCTCCTCGGCGTTCATCGTCGACGGGGTGCTGGGGGAGCTGCAGACCGAGCGCCGCCTGCAGTCCCGGGACGCCGCCCACGGCTGAGTACCGGCACGGAGCCACGACATGACTTTCATCGCCAAACCCAAGGTCGCCCACCCCTCGCTCCCGCGCAATGCGCTCGGACTCACGCGCCGCGACTATGAGGGCGCGCTCTCGACGCTGTGCGCCGGCTGCGGCCACGACTCGATCACCGCGGCGATCGTGGAGGCGAGCTGGGGGCTGTCGCTCGAGCCGCAGAACGTGGTGAAGCTCTCCGGCATCGGCTGCTCCTCCAAGACCACCGCCTACTTCGTCTCCGGCGGCCACGGCTTCAACTCCGTGCACGGCCGCATGCCCTCGATCGCCATGGGTGCGAACGCCGCCAACCGCGCTCTCACCTACATTGGCGTCTCCGGCGACGGCGATACGCTCTCGATCGGGCTCGGGCAGTTCTGCCACGCCATCCGCCGCAACGTCGACATGCTCTACATCATCGAGAACAACGGCGTGTACGGTCTCACCAAGGGCCAGTTCTCGGCCTCGGCCGACATTGGCACCAAGGCCAAGAAGGGCGAGACCAACCTCCAGCCGCCCATCGACCCGGTGCTGCTCGCCATGACGCTCGGCGCCTCGTTCGTGGCCCGCAGCTTCTCCGGCGACAAGCAGCAGCTGGTGCCGCTCATCCAGGCGGGACTCGCGCATCGCGGCTTCGCCCTCATCGACGTGCTCTCGCCCTGTGTGACCTTCAACGACCACGAGGGCTCGACCAAGAGCTATGCCTACACGCGCGAGCACTACGAGCCGGCGGTACACACCGATTTCGTGCCGCCCGAGAGCGAGATCAACGTCGAGTACCGCCAGGGCGAGGCCGTTCCGGTGGTCATGCACGACGGCAGCCGCATCGTGTTGCGCAAGCTCGACGCCGCCTACGATCCCACCGACCGCGCCGGCGCTTCCGCTCACATCCAGGAGCGCATCAAGGCCGGGGAGTACCTCACCGGGCTCCTGTTCCTCGACGAGGGCTCGCAGCACGAATTCCACCAGGTGAACTCGACGCCCGCCGCGCCGCTCAACGGCATTCCGTACGAGAAGCTCTCGCCGGGCTCGCAGGGGCTGGAGAAGATCCTGGCGCGCTTCCGTTGAGGGCACGGCAGAGGTCATTTCCCCGGGGGACGGGCGCATGAGCCATACCGTTGAGACCGCCCCGCAGGCGTACGCACGAACGGGCGGCGCGCTCTACCTGGTCATCATCGTTCTCGGTGCTTTTGCCGAGGGGTATGTGGCAGGCAAGCTGCTCGCGTCCGACGTTGCCACTACGGCGCACAATATCCTGGCATCACGCCTGCTGTGGAACCTGAGCGTCGCGGCTGACCTGATCGTCGTGTTATGTGCCGTGCCGCTATTGTGGATCGAATATCTGCTGCTCAGACCCGTCAACGAGAGCCTGGTGCTGCTTGCGATATTCTTCAATCTGGTGTCGCTTGCCGTGGAGGCGATCAGCAAGTTGTTTCTTCTCATGGTGATGCCGACTCTGGTGAATACCGATTACCTGAGAGCCTTTGAGCCACAGCAGGTACAGATACTCGCCAACCTCGCTCTCAGGTCGCATGACATCGCCTTCAACATCGCGCTGATATTTTTCGGCTTCACCTGCCTCGTGTACGGTCACTTGATCTTCAGATCGGGCTACCTGCCAAGATTCATCGGCGTACTGATGCAGCTTGCCGGCATCTGCTACCTGATCGCCTGCTTCGCAGCGCTGTTTGCTCCCGCGCTCGCGGATCTGATAACCCCGGCTATCCTGCTGCCGCCATTGGTGGGCGAATCGTCGTTTTGCCTCTGGTTGCTGATCAGAGGCGTCGACATCGACAAGTGGCATGCGCGCATCCGCATGAGCGGCGTCCCTGCCTCCTCTTGAGGACTGCCGGCTCAGCCCTGCTTCGTGTCACGGCCCCTGGGTACCTTTACCTCGCTGGATCCGAAGATCTCTTCGACGCGCAGCGCGAACAGTCGGGCGATCTTGAGCGCCAGGGGCAGGCTCGGGTCGTACTTCTCGGTCTCGATCGCGTTCACGGTCTGACGCGAGACGCCCAGTTTCTCGGCGAGATCACCCTGCGACCAGTTCCTGGCAGCCCGCAGTTCGCGGACCGAATTCTTCACTCATAGCTCCGAGCGATCAGCACCACGCAGCTCGCCCACGCGAGCGTGAAGGCCGGCGCGGCGCAGAACGACCAATCGATGTGAGGCAACCCGGCGTGCTCGAGAAACGCCCATCCGGTGATAGCCGTGACCATCAGCGCCGCCGTTACCGCCAACGCCTGGTAATGGATGTGCCGCGCAAGCTCATCCAGCTGAGCGATCGAGCGCCTCAGTACCAGGACCAACGCCGCCAGGGCGCCGGCCTGCCCGAGCGCAAGCAGAATGCGCGCCGTCGAAGCTGGAGCAAGACCGCGGGCGAGCCAGGAGCCGACGATGAGCCATGCCGCGACCGCCAGCGCTGCCAGAATGGCTCGCGAGTCGAAGCAGCGAAACGGTCGTATTGCGCTCATGTATGCGTCCCCGCCGGTTGAAGGCCACGCGGGGACTGTAAAGCATGCTTGATACATGTGTCAAGCATGCTTGACACAGGAGGACCGCCGCCCCCGAGCCGCTCTGGCGCACTATCGGGGGGATGAGCGCGCCACGGGATCGCAAGGGTCTGCGGCAGCCACGGGCCGCAGTCGTGCGCGCGGATCTCTTGCCGGCCGGCCGGCGCGGGCGGAACATGAGCAGCTCGCGGCGCCGACTGGCTGGGGACGCCGATGAGCACGACTTACATCGCAATCGATGCGCTGCGGGGGCGCATCGAGTACACGGACCGCAAGCGGCGCTGGTGGCTGCTTTCCCTGGCGTGGCCGCTGATGCCCTTCACGGGTATCGCCGCGCAGCTGGCCACGGGGTGGCAGATCGCGCTCGGCCTGCCGCTCGTGATCAACTACCTGCTGCTGCCGCTGCTCGACTTCCTCATCGGCAACGACCGCAACAATCCGGATGAGGCCGTGGTGCCCCAGCTGGAGAACGACCGCTATTACCGGGTGCTCGTGTGGCTGACCGTGCCGTTGCACTTCGTCGCGCTGCTCGGCAGCGCCTGGTGGGTGGGCACGCACGCGCTGTCGTGGTGGGCGCTGCTCATGTTTGCCTACGTCGCCGGCGCGGATGCGGGCCTCGGCATCAACACGGCCCACGAGCTCGGGCACAAGCACACGCGCCTCGAGCAATGGCTGGCGCGTCTGGCCCTGGCGGTGCCGTTCTATGGACACTTCACCGTCGAGCACGGGCACGGACACCACCGCACGGTGGCCACGCCGGAAGACAACGCCAGCGCGCGCATGGGCGAGAGCATCTACCGCTTCGCGCTGCGCGAGCTGCCGGGGGGGATCCTGCGCGCCTGGCGGCTGGAGCGGAAGCGGCTGCGCGCGCGGGGCCACTCCGCCTGGAGTGTGCGCAATACGATTCTCCAGTCCTACGCAGTCAGTGTGCTGGTGCAGGGCGGGCTGCTGCTGGCGTTCGGCTGGGTGATGGTGCCGTTTCTCGCCGTGCACAACGCCGTGGCCTGGTGGCAGCTCACCTCGGCCAACTACGTGGAGCACTACGGACTGCTGCGGGAGAAGGTGCCGAGCGGTCGCTACGAGATCCCGCAGCCGCACCACTCGTGGAACACCGACCACCTGGTCACCAACCTGGTGCTGTTCCATCTGCAGAGGCATTCGGACCACCACGCGCACCCGGCGCGCAGATACCAGTCGCTGCGTACCTGGACCGACGTGCCGCAGCTGCCCAGCGGCTACTTCGGCATGTTCCCGCTGTCCTGGTTGCCGCCGCTCTGGTTCCGGGTGATGGACCGGCGGCTGCTCGCGCTGCCGCACGTGCGGGGGGACTTGAGCCGGGTGAACGTCGCGCCGCAGCGGCACGCGGCGCTGGTGGCGAAGTACGGCGGGGGCGACGCCGCGCGCAGCGCGGCCGTGGTCTAGCGCACCGCCGAGCCGAGCGCGTAGCGCACCGCGAGCTGCAGCTGCGTCTCGGTGGCGAGCGCCGGCAGGCCGAAGGCATCGTTGCGAAAATAGGAGTTGCTCTGCACCCGCAGCCACTCGAGCGTGAAGCGCCAGTGCGCATCGGGGCTGAACGAGTAAGCCGCGGTCCAGGCGTGCCCGTCCTGATAGCCGTCGCCCGCGGCGATGCTGGTGTCGACGTCGAAGTTGTCGTAACGCACGCTCAGCATGTGCCTGCCGAGCTGCTTCGCAATGAGCGCGTACTCCGCCTCGAAGGGCCAGTCGAGGTAGAAGCCGCCCGGCGCGATGGCGGTCTTGCCCTTGAGGCCCTGCACGATCGCGCTCCAGCCGTCGGCGCTCTCGGCGCGCAGCCCGAGGCTGTCGAAGCTCGTCTCCCAGGCGATCGCGCCGGTGGCGTAGTCCGTCGCGGTGGGGTCGGCGCGGTTGTCATAGTGGAGCGCGCGCACCACGACACGATCGTGCCAGCGCAGCTCGATACCGCCGTACAACCCGGCGCGTCCGTCGAGCTCGCGGAACGGCTGGTAGTTCATCAGCACCGGGTCGTTGGGCAGGCCGACGCGCCCGCCGAGCGGCGTCTGGCGGTCGGTGAGCATGAAGCCGTCGGCGGCGATGAAGGTTCCGGCACCGTCGTTCCAGCCGAAGGCGCCGGCGGTCACGCCGAGGTCGAAGTCGTGTCCCTGGCGGGTGCCGAGCCAGTCGAGCTGGGCCTCGACGCCGACGGTGCGCACCTCGATCGCGAGCCAGCTGTCGATCGCGGAGTACGAGAGCGTGTACGGCGAATCCCATCCGGCCACACGGTTCTCGAGCGACACGGGCGGATAGAAGGCGCCCGCCTTGACGCGCAGGCGGTAGCCGGCGAACGGGTAGGGACGGAACTGCAGGTACGCCTCGGTGAGCCCGGCGGGAATGCGGTCGTAGTCGCCCCACGCCGAGGCGTCGAGGTGCACCGTCCACAGCTCACCCAGCGACTCGGTGAGGGCGAGGCGCGCGCGCCCCAGCCGCAGGCCCGACTGATCCTCGGAGAAGCGCACGCCGCTGATGCCGCCCTGGGTGTAGGAGGGATAGGCGTCCGAGCTCACCAGGCGTCCGTCGAGGTCGAGCTCCCAGCCGTCGGCCCGGACGATGGCGCTGAGCGCGAGCCATGCGAGCGGCACGAGTGGTGCGGCGGGGCGCATCAGTAATCCCAGGAATGCCGCCGCTCGCTGAGCGGCGCCGGCGTGAGCGTCTTCGTGAGGCGCAGGGTGAGCTCGGCGTGGTCCGTCTCCCCGACGGTGAGCTCGCGCTCGAGGTCCGCTTCGCTCTCGCGCATGCGCGGGTGCCAGACGGCGATGCGGTAACGGCCGCGTGTGACCTCGGTCGACCAGGCACCGGTGGCGCTGGTGCGGCCGTAGTAGGGCGCATCGGTCACCATCAGGTAGCCGACCATCTCGTCGTGAATGTTGCAGCCGAGAGTCACGATGCCGGCCTGGTCGAAATGCACGGGCGGGTACGGCGTGCCACGATAGAGCGGCAGCTGAAAGCGCTTGGCGGGCGAGAACGAGTAGATCTGGTGACTCACCGAGTCGCTGTTGGGGAAGGTCACCGTCGAGCCCAGCGGGATAACCAGCAGGTCGGGAGCGAAAGCTCGGTCTACCTGGTCCATCACCGCCCTGATCGGCTGCGGCTTGCGGGCCGGGGCGTCGAGAGCACGGGCCGTGACCACGACGCCCGGGAGCGGGCGGCCGTCGACGGTCTGCACCGTAATGATCAGCGTGGCGGCGCGGGCGGCTGGCACCGCGGCCAGCAGGCACAGGAGCACCGTCAGGCCCGCGCGGGCGCGGAGCGCCGACTGTTCCCAACCTGGACGTGCCGGAGGTCTCATTCCCGCACTCGTATCCTCGCTCCCTGGGTGGCGGGACGCCTACGATGCGTTGGGCATTCGAGCGCTTCTAATGGGCAGTTTCCGCAAACGGCTTCTCGTGCTGATCATCGGCCTGGTCGTCGTCACCCAAACTGTGACGCTGGCCGCAGTGCTGGCCAGCACCCGGGGAACGGTCGAGGAACGGGCCGCCGAGCAGCTTTCCTCGGGCGGCGCGCTCGCGCTGCAGCTCATGCGCTTCCGCGCCGGCCAGCTCTCCAACGGCGTGGCGGTCACCGCGGCCGACTTCGGCTTTCGCGAGGCGGTGGCGAGCGGCGACTCTCTCACCATCCTGTCCGCGGCGCGTAACAATGCCCGGCGCATCGGCGCCGACATGGTGATGGTGCTCGATACCCACGGTAAGGCGCTCGCCTCCACCGTGGCGCTCAATGCCGACGCCGTCGAGTCCATCAAGCTGCTGCTCAAGGACCCCGGCGCGCGCGATCAACCCGCCTTCATCGTGCTCGGCCCGAGCGCCTACCAGCTGGTGCTCGCCCCGGTGCGCACCCCCGAGACCATCGCCTGGGTCGCCATGGGCTTCTTCGCCGACGACTCACTGGCGCAGCGCATCCGCGACCTGGTCGGGTCGGAGGTGGCGCTGGTGCTGCACGGACACGACGGCGTGACCCACGTGGCGGCGACCTTGCCGGCCGCGCAGCGCAACGAGCTGCTCGCGGCCGCGGGACCCGCGGCGGGCGTCGCCTCGGCGGGGGGCGAGTCGCCGCACCTCATGCGCCTCGGCGGCGCCGACTACCTCACGCTGGCGCGCCCGCTGGATGCGCTCGGCGACCTGGTCGACGTGCGCCTCCTCAAGCCGCAGCGCGAAGTGCTCGCGCCCTACCAGGAGCTGCGCAACGCGATGCTGGCGATCGACGGCATCGCGCTGCTCATGGCGGCCTTGGTCGGCGGCGTGCTGGGCCGCAGCGCCGCGCGCCCGATCGGCGAGCTGGCGCGCGCCGCGCAACGCATCCAGCAGGGGCAGTACGAGACCGCGGTCAGCGTCGGAGGCGCCGACGAGTTCCGCAGTCTCGCGCGGACCTTCAACGCCATGCAGCGCAACATCGCCGATCGCGAGGCGGCCATCACCTTCCACGCCCAGCACGATCCGCTCACGCAGCTGCCGAACCGCTGGTACGCGACCCAGGTGCTCGAGCGGCTGGTGCACGAGACCGCCGCGGGCGGGCGCGGCGCGCTGATACTGCTCGCCTTGCGCAACCTGCGCGACATCAACGTCTCCCTCGGCATGTCGGTGGGCGATGACGTGCTGCGCGAGGTGGCGCACCGGCTGCGCCAGAACGTCTCCGAGAACGACACCGTGGCGCGCCTCGGCGAGGCGCAGTTCATGGTGATTGTGCCGGGCTGCACCGCCGAGCGCGCGCAGCTCTACGCCGAGCAGCTCGTCGGCCTGGTCCACACCGGCTTTCACATCGCCGGCGTCGGCCTCGAGCTGCACGTCGCCTGCGGTCTGTGCCTGCTGCCCGAGCACGGCGCCGGCACCGAGGAGCTGCTGCAGCGCGCGCAGGTCGCGCTCGAGGACGCGCACGATGCCCCGGCGCGCGTCGCCGTGTACCGCCCCGGGCAGGACGACGTACACCGCCGCCGGCTGACGCTGATCGCCGATCTGCGTGCGGCGATCGACAACGACCAGCTGACGCTGGTCTACCAGCCGCTGGTCACGATGGCAGCGCGCTCGGTGCGCAGCCTCGAGGCGCTGGTGCGCTGGACCCACCCGCAGCTCGGCCCCGTCCCGCCGGGCGAGTTCGTACCGCTCGCCGAGCGCACCGGAGGCGCACGGCGGCTCACCGACTGGGTGCTGAAGAGCGCCATTCGCCAGATGGGCGAGTGGCGCGAGCAGGGACTCGAGCTGCAGCTGGCCGTCAACCTCTCGGCACCCGACATTCTCGACCCGCAGCTCGGCGATCAGATCCTCGCGCTGCTGCGCGCGCACGCGGTGCATCCGACCTCGCTCCTGCTCGAGATCACCGAGAGCGCGGTCATGCTCGACCCGCAGGGCGCGGCGCGCAACATGCAGCTGCTGCGCATCGCCGGCGTGCGCTTCGCCATCGACGACTTCGGCACCGGCCACTCCTCGCTGTCGCAGCTGTCGCTCCTGCCGGTGGACGAGCTGAAGATCGACCGCTCGCTCATCAGCCAGGCGGTCAAGGGCGCCGTGACCATCGTCACCTCGACCATCGAGCTCGGCCACAGCATGGGCCTCAAGGTGGTCGCGGAGGGCGTCGAGGACGCCAACGCCTGGGGTCTGCTGCGCCGCCTGGGATGCGACTTCGCGCAGGGCTATCTCATCAGCCCGCCGCTGCCGGTCGCGCAGGTGGCATCCTTCGTGCGCAAGGCCAACCAGCTGCTGCCCGCCTCGGACGCGACGATCCTGCAGCTGCGCGCCCTGGAGCAGCTCGCCGGTCGCACCAAGCAGCGCTGACGCCGCACGCCGCTCCCGACGTCCGTCGGGCACCGCTCTATTGGACGCGACGCGCCAGCTGCGTGAAGTGCGCCGCAAGCTCCGCGACGTTGGACGGAACCACCCACTGGTGCGGGGTATAGCCGGGGAGCATCGTGCGCACGCGCATTCCGAGACGGCCGCTCGCCATCAGCACCCTCTGCCTCATGGTGATGCGGCAACGCTCGCCACGGCGGGCCACGTCAGCCGACGACATGAGCCGCGCGCAATCGGCGACGAACCGGAACATGTGATGCTGCGACACCCAGCACATGCGCGCGCGATACAGGTAATCACCGTACAGGTGCTCGTAGACGTCGAAAGCGACGTTGCGGTGCTCGACCTCCTCGAGCATGTGCCACTTGAACAGGTCGCCCACCTGGCGCGCGGTATGGCGATGATCGTACAGCCCGCTTGCGAGGACCCGCAGCGCGAACTGCGTGGTATAGGACTCGAAGCCTTCGATGAAACCGATGCGGAAGCGGTCGGTCTCGTCAGCCAGGAATCGCGCGAAATCCCGCTTCAGCATCTCGAGGCGCTGTTCCAGGCCGGGATAGCCGTGTGCGAGCACCGCCCGGTTGAAATCCATGTGCCGGCGGTAATGCTCGGCCTCCTGGCGCGAGAAGCGCTCGGCGTCTTCGCGCAGCGCCTCGTCGCGGATCTGGTCCAGCACCCGGCGCAACGACTGGACGAAGAACGGCTCCAGGTACGCGACGTACAGCCCGGTCGCAAGATGCCAGTACGACAATATCGAATTGCCGGCGATGCACAAAGGGTGAAATTCGGCGGCGCTCGGCACATCGAACTTCATCGTTCGCACGGTTATCGGGTGCATGGCGCAGGCGGGAGTCTGCGCGGGCGATATCCACCAGGCAAGCCGCCGTGAGGCGGCACCTCAGCGCCTCAGTCCACTAGGCATTCCCCTCGAGCAGCGTATCCACCCGCCGCCGGTACTGCAGCAGGAGCTCCGCGGCGAAATCGGCGAATACGCGGATCTTCGGCGAGTTGTGCAGCGCGCTGCGGCACACGACGTTGAGCTGCGCGCCCGGCGCCGACCACTCGGGCAGCACCACCTGCAGCTTACCGGCGGCCAGCGCCTCCGCCACCATGAGGTCCATCGACTGCACGATGCCGACGCCGCGTATCGCGGCCTGGATGCGCGCCTCGACCGAGTTGAAGGAGACGCTGAAGGGGAGCTGCAGCTGCCGCCGCACCGTGCCGCGCTGGAACAGCCATTTATAGGGACGATGACTGGTGCTCGAGAGATGGCCGATGAGCTTGTGACGGCGCAGCTCGTCGGGGTCGCCCGGGATGCCGTGCTCGCGCAGGTACTCGGGGGATGCGCAGGTGATGAGGCGCGTGGTGTCGATGCGGCGGGCGATGAGGTGCGGCTCCTTGACGGGCCCACCGCGCACTACCAGGTCGACCTCTTCCTCGATGAGATCGATCACCCGGTCGTTGAGCTGCACCTCGAGCTGCAGCTCCGGGTAGCGCGCCTGGAAGCGCGGCAGCGCGGGGATCAGCAGCGCGCGGCCAAACGCCACCGGCAGGTCGACCCGCAGCCGTCCCTGCACCGCGACGCGGGTGCCGCGCACCGCCTCATCCGCGGAGGCGAGCTCGGCCAGGATCCGCTGGCAGCGGGCGAGATACTCGGCGCCGTCGCTGGTGAGTCCGACGCGGCGGGTGGTGCGGTGGAACAGCTGGCAGCGCAAATGGCGCTCCAGGTCCGCGACGTGGGTGCTCACCACGGCGCGTGACACCCCGAGCGAGTCGGCGGCGCGGGTGAAGGAATGCAGCTCCGCGACGCGCGCGAAGCTCCGCATGCAGACGAGCTGGTCCATAGGCGGATTGTAAGGCATTACAGAACAATAAATTCGCAATTAGCTTGTTTTTCGCGACAGCCTCAGAGGCTAAGGTGCAGCCGTCGGATCTGAGGAGTGACCGCCATGTTCATCTTCCCGCGCCCGCTGTTCCCGGTCGTCGCCGCGCTTGGTGTGGTGCTGCTCCTGGTCGGTCTGACGCTTATGACAGGCGGCTGAGCCGCCGGCTACGGCGGGGCGCTGCGCCGTTGCGGCGGCCGCGCTTGTGCCGCAGCCCGCCGTTGCGGTATCGTCCGCGCCGGTTCGTGACCTTTCCCTTTCCTGCCGCCTGCCGCCCGCCTCGTTTGCGCCGGCTTCCGAGTCTGAAAAGCCGAATCGTTCCCGATCCAGGTGGCAGCGTGCGCGCCGGCGAGTTCCAACGGTCTGCGGTCAGCACTCCTGCCGATAGTCTGTTTGTTTCAGGAGTCTGATTGCATGACGAAGATCTACGTGGGCAACCTGCCCTTTTCCGCCACTGACGCCGAGGTCCGCGAGCTGTTTGCACAGCACGGCACGGTCGAGTCCGTAAGCCTCATCACCGACCGCGACACCGGCCGGCCGCGCGGCTTCGGGTTCGTCGAGATGTCGCGCGCCGACGCCTCGCGCGCCATCCAGAACCTCAATGGCAAGGACCTGGGCGGTCGCCCGCTGCGGGTCAACGAGGCCCAGGAGCGCACCGGCGGCGGCGGTGGCAACCGCGGCGGCGGCGGCGCACCGAAGCGCTGGTAAGCCTTAGTCTTGAGCCTACGGGCCGGCCGTCCTGTGCCTCGCGGCATCGGCGGCCGGCCTTTTTCGTTGCACGGTCCGTCGTCGATGAGCTTTGTGGGAGTTATTTCGCATGGGTAAGGGCGATCCGAGAACCCGCCGCGGCAAGATCTACCAGGGATCCTTCGGGAAATCGCGTCCCAAGGACCCGGCCAAGAGGAAGAAGAAGGCCGCGAAGGCCGCCAGGCGCTGAAATCTCGCGCGCGCCGCCGCCGTTTCAGGCGAACGGCTCGGCGGTCGCCGGCGCGGGCGGAGTCTTGCGCGCCAGGCAGTCCTCGATGAGCTCGAGCGCCGAGCGAGCGTTCGGCGGCAGCTCGGCCGTGCTCGCAGCGAGCGGAGTCGTGCGCTCGCCCCAGCGCAGCGCGTGGGCGCAGAATGACAATCCGCCGCCGAATCCCGGCATCAGCAGCAGCGCCCCGGGTTGGACGCGCTGCTCCTCGAGTGCCTCGCACAGCGCCACCGGCACCGTCGCTGCCGACATGTTGCCGTAGCGCTGCACGGTCACGAATACCCGCTCCATCGGAATATGCGCGCGCTTGGCGACCGCCTCGATGATGCGCAGGTTGGCCTGATGGGGCACCACCAGGTCGACGTCCTGCGCCCGCGCCTCGATGCGCGCGAGCGCCTCTGCGCTCGCGCTCGTCATGCCCTGCACGGCGCGCTTGAAGATCTCCTGGCCCTCGAACTGCCAGCGCGTGACGCCGTAGAGCGTGCCGCGATTGGCATAGCGTCCGCCCATGCCGTGCACCCTCAGGATCTCACGCGCGTCGCCGTAGCAGCCGAGCTTCTCGGCGAGCACGCCCTCCGCGCGCGTGCCGGCCTCGAGCACCACCGCCGCCGCGCCGTCGCCGAACAGCACCGCGACATCGCGGTCGCTCCAGTCCATGAAGGGCGAGATCAGCTCCGCGCCGATCACCAGTGCGTTGCGCACCACGCCGGTGCGGATCAGCGCGGTCGCGGTCGACAGTCCGTAGAGAAAGCTGGTGCAGGCGGTGTTGATGTCGTAGGCCGCCGCCCCCTGCGCGCCGATGCGCAGCTGGATGCCGGAGGCCATGTTGGGCACCTGATCGTCGTAGCTGCAGCTGCCGAATACGATCAGCTCGATGCGGCTGCCGTCGAGCCCCGCGCAGGCGAGCGCGCGGGCCGCGGCCACGTAGGCGAGCTCACCGAGGCTCACGTGCGAGATGCGCCGCTCGCGGATTCCGGTGCGGCTCACGATCCACTCGTCGCTCGTGTCGAGGATCGTGGACAGGTCGTGATTGCTGAGCACCGCCGGGGGCAGGCACTTTCCCCAGCCGGTGATCGCCGCGTGGGTCGCTGGCGCAGTGGCGCTCATGGAAGCGGCAAGAATAGCAGGCCGCGCCGCGCGGCATGTACAAGTGCCGGGGTCGCGGCGCACCATCCCGGCACGGCAATCGCCGCCGCCCGGAGAGTCGCCATGTCGGAACGCACCCGCTTTCTCGCCCGCCTGATCGGCCTCTACTGCCTGCTGGCCGCGCTCGTGATGGTCGTCGGGCGTGACGTCTGGGTAACGGCGGTCACGCGGCTGCTGCACGACCCGGCGCTCATGCTGCTGCTCGGCATGCTGCTGGTCGCGGCGGGGCTCGCGATGGTGCTGGCCCACAACGTCTGGTCCGGCGGAGCGCTGCCGGTCGTCGTCACGGTGATCGGCTGGCTGACGCTCCTCAAGGGTCTGATGTTCTGGATGCTGACGCCCGGGGCGGCCGCCGATCTCTATCTCGAGCGGCTGCAGTACGCGCAGCTCTACTACCTCTACGTCGGACTGTCGGGCGTGATCGGCCTCTACCTGACCGTGGCGGGATTCGGCGGCAGGCGCGCCGCATCCGGCGCGTAGTCGAAGGAGTCGAAGTACAGGCGCTGCGCCGGCAGCCCGTGCCGCGGAAAGCTCGCACGCATCGCCTCGACCATGGCCGGGGGGCCGGCGGTATAGACCTCGAAGGCGCTCAGGTTCGGATGGTCCGCCAGCACCGCATCGTGTACCCAGCCGGTGCGATGATGGGCAGCCTCCGCCCGGGTCGCCTCCGAGAGCACGGCCGTGAACCTGAGCCCGGGGTGGCGGCGGGTCCATTCGAGCACGCGCGCCTCCTCGTAGACATCGGCGGCGTGGCGCGCCCCCCAGTAGAGATGGATGTCGCGCTGCAAGCCGGTCTCGAGCACGTGCCGGAGCATCGACTTGAGCGGCGCAAAGCCCGTGCCGCCCGCGACCATGATCGCCGGTCCCTCGCCGTCGCGGTAGCTGAACTGCCCCATCGGTCCCTCGATGCGCAGCAGCGAGCCGGGCGAGAGTGCCGGCTGCGCCGGGGTTCCGGCGCCGAACAGCCGCTCCGTGAAGCCGCCGCCGGCGACGCGCCGCACGTGCAGCTCGAGCAGCTCGCTGTCGTGCGGCGGGCAGGCGAGCGAGAAGCTGCGGCGCCGCCCTTCATCGAGCAGCACGTCGAGGTATTGCCCGGGATGGAAGCGCAGCCGCTCGACCGCCGGCAACTGCAGCAGCACCTGCAGCACGTCCGGGGCGAGCGGCGTGAGCTGCGCGATGCGGCACGGCAGCGTCTTGATGTCGACGTCCGCGACGCTCGCGATGAGGCGCGCCTCCACGACCAGATCCGAGCGCGGCCGCGCCTGGCACAGCAGTATCTGGCCGCCCTCGGCCTCCTCGGCCGTGATGCCGGGCGGACGCCCGCTCGGGTAGTGGATCTCGCCGCGCACGAGGCGCGCCCGGCACGAGCTGCAGTGGCCCGACTTGCAGCTGTGCGGCAGGTTGAGTCCGGCGGCGAGCGCGGCCTGCAGCACCGGCTCGCCGGCCGGCACCTTGAGAGTGCGCCCGTGCGGCTCGATGCGTACGTTGTAATCATCGCTCGACATATGGGCGATAGACTAGACGCACGCGCGGCACAGGGCCAAGGAGACGCGTTGTTCGCGAACCCCTCGAGCCAGGAGATCTCGGCGCTGCTGCGCTCGGCCCGCACCATCGCGGTCCTCGGGCTGTCGCCCGACCGCACCCGGCCGAGCTACGGCGTGGCACGCGCCCTGCAGCGATTCGGCTACCGCATCATCCCGGTCAACCCCTTCGCCGAGAGCATTCTCGGCGAGCCCGCGGTGCCCTCGCTCGAGCAGTTGCCGGAAGTGCTCGCACCGGACGAACGGGTCGACATCGTCGAGGTGTTCCGCCGGCCGCAGTACGTCGCCGCCATCGTCGCCGACTGCATTCGCCTCAGTCTCCCGTCCCTGTGGCTGCAGGACGGCGTCATCGATCGTGCCGCTGCCGAGCGCGCCCGTGAGGCGGGCATTTTCATCGTCATGGACCGCTGCCTGTTCCGTGACCGCGCGGCGCTGCGTTAGCCGAAGACTGGCTGCGCTGCGTGACCCTGTTTTGCGCTATTCTCATCACCCGATGCGGGTCGCTTTCACGAAGATGCACGGGGTCGGCAACGACTTCATCGTGCTGGATGTGCCCCCCGCCGGACCGCTGCTCGAGCCCGCGAGCCTGCGCCGGCTCGCCGACCGCCGCATCGGCATCGGCTTCGACCAGGCACTGATGCTCGAAGCGCCGCGGCGCGCGGGCACCGAGGTCTTCTACCGCGTCTTCAACTCCGATGGCGCCGAGGTCGAGCAGTGCGGCAACGGCGCGCGCTGCATCGCCGCGCTCCTGCATCGCCGCGGGCGCACCCGCGGCGGCCGGGTGACGCTCGACAGTCCCGCCGGCGTCGTCGAGGCCGAGGTGCGCGCCGATGCCGCTGTCTCGGTCGACATGGGCGTTCCGAACTTCGACCCCCGCTCGCTTCCCTTCGACGCGCCGGCCGAGGCCGACAGCTACCCGCTCGAGGTGGCCGGGCGCACGCTCGAGATCGGCGCGGTATCGCTCGGCAACCCGCACGCCGTGCTCATGGTCGCTTCGGTCGAGGCGGCACCGGTCGGCACGCTCGGCCCCGAAATCGAGCGCCACGCGCGCTTCCCGCGCCGCGTGAACGCCGGCTTCGTCGAGATCGTCGACCGCGGTCACCTGCGCGTGCGCGTCTACGAGCGCGGCGCGGGCGAGACGCTCGCCTGCGGTACCGGCGCGTGCGCGGCGGTCGCCGTCGCCCGCCGTCGCGGCCTGGTCGACACGCAGGTGCGGGTCGAGGTGCGCGGCGGTGAGTTGCGGGTAAACTGGGCGGGCCGGGGAGAGCACATCTGGCTGAGCGGTCCGGCCGAAGTCTCGTTCGAAGGTCACATCGAGCTCTAGCAAGGCGAGGTCGCAGGTCATGACAACGAGAGAGGCACGGGGTTTGAGCGCGGCCGAGTCCGAGGAGGAGGCCATCGCCGGCTACCTGCAGCGCAATCCCGATTTCTTCGAGCGCCACCAGGCGGTGCTGGCGCGCCTGCGGCTCCCGCACGCGCGCGGCGGCGCCGCCATCTCGCTGGTCGAGCGGCAGATCGAGGTGCTGCGCGAGAAGCTCGCGACCGTCGAGGGCAAGCTCTCGGAGCTGGTGCGCACGGCGCGCGCCAACGACGCGATCGCCGATCGCCTGCATCGCTTCACGCGGCGGCTGCTGCGCGCGGTGCCGCGTGCGGAGGCGATCGCGCGCATCGAGGCGGGGCTGCGCGAGGACTTCGACGCGTTCCACTCGGCGCTGGTGCTGATCGGCGCGCCCGCCGAGCTGCCGGCGCAGCAGTTCCTGCGCATCGTCCCGGCCGATGATCCCAACCTCAAATCCTTCGAGAGCCTGCTCGCGAGCGGCAAGCCGCGTTGCGGCCAGGCGCGCGACTCGCAGCGCGAATTCCTGTTCGGCCCGGAGGGCCTCGAGATGGGCTCGGTAGCGCTGGTGCCGCTCGGGGACAAGGGCTCGGTCGGCCTGCTGGCGCTCGGCAGCGTCGACCGCGATCGCTTCCATCCGGGGATGAGCACCGAGTTCCTCGCCCGCATGGCGGATCTGATCGCCGATGCGCTGACTGCGCCCGCCGCGGCCTGAGGGCTGCGGATCCGGCGGGAGCGAAAGCGCGCCATGAGTCCCGCGGCGCTCGAGTGGCTCGCCCGCTTTCGCCGCTACCTCGCCTCCGAGCGGCGGCTCTCGCCGCACACCGACTCGAGCTACACGCGCGATCTGAAGGCGCTGGTGAAATACTGCGACCGGGCGGGGCTCACCGACTGGGGCGCGCTCGACAGCCAGCACGTCCGTGCCTTCGCCGCTCATTCGCACGCCGGGGGCCTGAGTCCGCGCAGCATCCAGCGGCGGCTCTCGGCGGTGCGCAGCTTCTACGGGTTCCTGCTGCGCGAGGCACCGCGCGAGGCGGTGAGCGGGCGGGGCAGCCGGCGCGGCGAGCGGGTCGCGGCGAATCCGGCGCTCGAGGTGCGCGCGCCCAAAGCCGCGCGTCGCCTGCCGCAGACGATCGACGCCGATCAGATGGGGCGGCTGCTCGAGCTCCCTGCGGGCGGAGGCCTGACGGCGCGCGACCGCGCGCTGATGGAGCTGCTCTACTCCTCGGGCCTGCGGCTGGCGGAGCTGGTCGCTCTCGATGTCGGCGACATCGATCTCAGGGACCGCACCGTGCGGGTGCTCGGCAAGGGGCGCAAGTCGCGCATCGTTCCGGTGGGGCGCCTCGCGCTGGCGGCACTGCGCGCCTGGCTCAGGGAACGCGCCACGCTCGCCGGCGCGGACGAGCTGGCGCTGTTCGTCGCACGCGGAGGCAAGCGCCTCGGCCCGCGCGCCATCCAGGCCCGGGTGGACTACTGGGCCAGGCGCCAGGGCTTGAGCGTGCACGTCCACCCGCACCTGTTCCGCCATTCCTTCGCCTCGCACCTGCTCGAGTCCGGCGGTGAGCTGCGCGGCGTGCAGGAGCTGCTCGGGCACGCCGACATCTCGACCACGCAGATCTACACCCACCTTGACTTCCAGCACCTCGCCCGCATCTACGACGCTGCACATCCGCGGGCGCGCCGTAAGCCTTAGATCTAGGCCGCGCCGGCGCGGATCACCACCCCAGGGGCCTCATGAGCGACTCAGCAGTGTTCAATCCTCACGGCACGACCATCCTCGGCGTGCGGCGCAACGGTGCCGTCGCCCTCGGCGGCGACGGCCAGGTCACGCTCGGCCAGACCGTGATGAAGGGCAACGCGCGCAAGGTGCGCAGGCTCTTCGGCGACAAGGTGCTGGCCGGCTTCGCCGGCGGGACCGCGGATGCCTTCACGCTGTTCGAGCGCTTCGAGGGCAAGCTCGAGAAGTACGGCAATCTCACCCGTGCAGCGATCGAGCTCGCCAAGGACTGGCGCTCCGACCGCTATCTGCGGCGGCTCGAGGCGCTGCTGCTGGTGGGCGATCCGGAGAAGCTGTTCGTCATCTCGGGCAACGGCGATGTCATCGAGCCCGAACACGACGCCGCCGCGATCGGCTCGGGCGGCCAGTACGCGCTCGCCGCGGCGCGCGCGCTGCTCGAGGGCTCGGATCTTCCCGCGCGCACGATCGTCGAGCGTTCCATGGCCATCGCCGCCGACATCTGCATCTACACCAACCGTAACCTCACCATCGAGGAGCTGAACGGCCGCCCCGGCGGGCAGTCCAGATAAGCCATGTCATCCGCACTCACTCCCCGGCAGATCGTCCAGGAGCTCGACAAGCACATCGTCGGCCAGGACGCGGCCAAGCGCGCCGTGGCCATTGCGCTGCGCAACCGCTGGCGCCGCATGCAGGTCCAGGAGCCGCTGCGCCAGGAGATCACGCCCAAGAACATCCTCATGATCGGCCCGACCGGAGTCGGCAAGACCGAGATCGCGCGGCGCCTGGCCAAGCTCGCCAACGCTCCGTTCGTCAAGGTCGAGGCGACCAAGTTCACCGAGGTCGGCTACGTGGGCCGCGACGTCGACTCGATCGTCAAGGAGCTGGCCGACGTCGCGGTCAAGATCACCCGCGAGCAGGAGATGAGCAAAGTGCGCGAGCGCGCGCTCGATGCCGCCGAGGAGCGCGTGCTCGATGCGCTGCTGCCCAAGCCCCGCATGATGGGCTTCTCCACCGACGAGCCTGCCGCGGCGCGCGATTCGGAGACGCGGCAGAAATTCCGCAAGATGCTGCGCGAGCACGAGCTCGACGAGCGCGAGATCGAGGTCGAGCTGCGCTCACTGCCGATGGGCGTGGAGATCATGGCGCCCCCGGGGATGGAGGAGATGCAGCAGCAGCTGCAGTCGATGTTCCAGAACCTCGGCGGCAACCGCACCCGCACCCGCAAGGTGAAGGTACGCGAGGCGCTCAAGCTCCTCACCGACGAGGAGGCCGGCAAGCTCATCAACGAGGACGAGCTCAAGATCCAGGCGCTCGCCAACGCCGAGCAGAACGGCATCGTGTTCATCGACGAGATCGACAAGGTGACCCGCCGCCAGGAGACCCTCGGCGCCGACGTGTCGCGCGAGGGCGTGCAGCGGGATCTGCTGCCGCTCGTCGAGGGCTCCACCGTCGCGACCAAGTACGGCCCGGTGAAGACCGACCACGTGCTGTTCATCGCCTCGGGGGCGTTCAGCCTGTCGAAGCCCTCGGACCTGATCCCCGAGCTCCAGGGGCGGCTGCCGATCCGCGTCGAGCTCGACTCGCTCAAGGTGGGCGACTTCGTGCGCATCCTCACTGAGCCCGACGCCTCGCTCACCACGCAGTACCAGGCGCTGATGGCGACCGAGGGCGTCACGGTCGAGTTCGCCGCCGACGGCGTGCGCCGCATCGCCGAGATCGCCTTCGAGGTCAACGAGCGCACCGAGAACATCGGCGCGCGGCGCCTGCACACCGTCATGGAGCGTCTGCTCGAGAGCGTCTCCTACGAGGCCGCCGCGCAGGAGGAGGCTGCGCGCTCTGCCGCCAACGGCGCGGGCGTCGTCACCATCGATGCGAAGTACGTCGACGATCATCTCGGCGCCCTCGTCAAGGACGAAGACCTGAGCCGCTACATCCTCTAAAGACCCGCCGCGGGTCTTCCATAGCGCAAGCCTTCAGCAATCTGTCGCGCCGATACAAAAGCAGCGCGCACCGCCCATGTAACAGAATTCGTCCGATGTGTATTATTCCGTAAAGAAGGGCGCTCCCCCCGCCTGATTCTTACGGGAGAAACCGTCATGAACGACACTCGATCTCGTCTTGCCGGAAGCCTCACCGGGCTTGCATGCCTCGTTCTCGGCACTCTGCCGATCGTTGCCCAAGCGCAACAACAGGCGGAGGCGACGGGCGCCCTGCAGGAGGTCATCGTCACGGCGACCAAGCGCAGCGAGAACCTCCAGGACGTCCCCTTCTCGGTGTCCTCGACCAGTCAGGAGCAGATCCGCAACTCCGGCGCCATCGACATCGTCGACCTGGCGCGCAACATCCCCGGGCTCGCGATCGCTGACCTCGGTCCCGGACAGAGCCAGATGGCGATCCGCGGCATCAGCTCCGGCCAGGTCATCCGCGATCAGCCGGGCGTCAAGGAGCAGGTGGGCGTCTATCTCGATGAGTCGCCGATCTCGGTCGCGCTCTTCACGCCTGACCTCGAGCTCTTCGATCTGAATCGTTTCGAGGTGCTGCGCGGTCCGCAGGGCACACTGTTCGGCGCGGGCTCCGAGGCGGGCACGGTGCGCTACATCACCATGCAGCCTCAGCTCGGCAAGACGGAGATCTTCACCGACGCGGCCCTCGAGGACGTGACCCACGGAGATGAGGGCGGGTTCCTGCGCATGTCGATGAACGTGCCGCTGGGAGACAATGTGGCGGCGCGCTTCGTGGCCTACTGGCATCATCTCGCCGGGTTCATCGACGCGATATCGCCCTACGGGCCGGCCGGTGGCGACAAGCCGGCGGGCTTCACCATCAATCGGGCGATCAACTCCGGCGATCGCAGCGGTGGACGCTTCGCGCTGCTCATCAAGCCCACCAACGAGCTGTCGATCACACCGCGCATCGTGTTCCAGAAGCTCGCGACCAACGGCTATCCGCGCGTCGATCTCTACAACATCCTCGCCAACCCCTACACCACCACGCAGCCGGCCGTGACCATCGGCGATCTGCAGCAGTACCGGCAGCAGGGCGACGGCCTCACCGACGACTTCACGCTCGCGGATCTCACGATCGGCTACGACACGGGACCGGCGACGCTCACCTCGGTCACCTCCTACACGCATCGCAACGTGCAGGTGCTGCGCGACGCGACCCAGCTCACCGGCAGCGTGACCTTCGACGTGTTCGGCGACGCGTCCGTGCCGCCCGACCCCGCCGGGGTGCGCACCAACTCGCCGCTCTACGACCGCACGCACCTCAACGTGTTCTCGCAGGAGCTGCGGCTTGCCTCCAACGGCGTGCAGCCGATCGACTGGCTGGTGGGCGGCTTCTTCCAGCACGTCGGACGGCACTACGGGCAGGATCTGCCGACCCCGGGCTACGATGCCCTCAATGCCGGGGCGGGATTCCCGCTCGGTCCGAACCCGGTGGGGCTGTACGACACACCCTTCTACTCGGATCTCTACTACACGCTGAAGCAGTATGCCGCCTTCGGCGAGGCGACCTGGCACGCGACCAAGCAGTTCTCGGTCACGGCGGGACTGCGCTACTACAACTTCAGCGAGGACCGCGTGCTCAACTTCAACGGCGTATTCGCCGCCGCCACGCCGCCGGGGGGCATCCCGGGCTCGGTCAGCTCGAGCGGCACTTCGCCGCGCCTGATCCTCTCCTACAAGCCTACGGACGACTCGGAGCTCTATGCCCAGGCCGCGCGCGGCTTCCGCCTCGGCGGCATCAACGATCCGCTCAACATCCCCTTGTGCTCGCCCCAGGACCTGATCGTGTTCGGCGGCCAGAGCAACTGGAAGGACGAGACGACCTGGAACTACGAGCTGGGGGCGAAGACGCAGTGGTTCGACCACCGGCTCACCTTCAACATCGCCGCGTGGTACGCCGACATCAAGGACCTGCAGGCGACCACGACCGCGGGCACCTGCTCCTCGCGCATCGTGTTCAACGTGCCGACCGCGCGCAGCCAGGGCGTCGAGGCGGAGCTGTTCGCGCGGCCGACCCTCAACTGGGACTTCGGCATCTCGGCGACCTACATCGACGCCAAGCTGACCTCCTCGGTGGTTTCGACGCTGGCGAACGGCCAGCAGGTGGTCGTGGGCGGTCTGGCCGACGGCAATCGCCTGCCGACTGCGCCGGAGTTCCAGGGGGTGGGCAGCGTCGGGTACACGGTGCCGGTGAACGGACAGGCGGACTTCTTCGGCAACTTCACCATCCAGTACGTCGGCTCGTCGTTCTCGCAGTTCGAGAACGAGCAGCCGGGCTGGGGTCAGATCGGCGGCGCCGGCGACCCGAACGCCGCGCGGCTGATCCAGTATGGCGGTCCGCTCACGACGAACGTGATCACCTTCAACCCGGAGCTGCCGAGCTACACGCTCGCCAACCTGCGCTTCGGCTTCAAGACCGAGCGCTGGCAGACGGCGCTGTACATCAACAACATCGCCGACAAGCACGCCGAGCTGGCGCTCGACTACGAGCGCGGGCGCAGCGCGCGGGTCGGCTATCTGACCAATCAGCCGCGCACCATCGGGCTGTACGGCAGTTACAGTTTCTGACATCTGAGCTGGCCGTCAGGACTTCCCGACGGTCGAATTGCGACGCCGGCTCTCCGCTTAAGGAGAGCCGGCGTTCCTGTTGCGCTCGGCACACGGAGTAGGCGTGCCGCGCGGCGGGTGCGCGCCGCGGCCTTCAGATCCGGAACCGCTCCTTGAGCTCGCCCGCCATGCGGCGGCTCACCGCAAGCGGCGCCGCGCAGCCGCGCAGGCGCACGAAGTACTGGCCGTCGGCGCCGCGCTCGATGCGCTCGAGATACTTGACTGCGACCAGCGCGTTGCGGTGAATGCGCACGAAGGCGGCGCCGAACTCGCTCTCGAGCAGCCGCAGCGAGTCCTCGATCAGCTCCTCGCCGTGCAGGTGCGCAACGGTGGTGTACTTGCGGTCGGCGAGGAAGTACTGCACCTCCTCGATCGGGATGAGCTTCAGCCCCTCGCGCGCGCGCGCCGCGATATGAGTGCGGCGCGCCTCGGCGCCCGCGGCCGCGAGCTTCTGCAGCTGCGCGCGCGTCAGGCGTCCGGCGCGGGCCAGCGCGGCCGCGAGCTGCTCCTTGCGCACCGGCTTCAGCAGATACCCGACCGCGTGCGCCTCGAACGCCTCGACCGCGTACTGGTCGTAGGCGGTCGTGAAGATCACCGCCGGCGGCTCCTCCAGCACGTTCAGGTGGCGCGCCGCCTCGAGCCCGTCCATGCCCGGCATGCGCACATCGAGCAGCACGACGTCGGGAGCGAGATCGTGGGTGAGCGCCAGCGCTTCGGCGCCGCTCGCCGCCTCACCCACCGCCACGGCCTCGGGGATCTCGCCGAGGAGGCTGCGCAGGCGTGCGCGCGCCGGCGACTCGTCGTCGACGATCAGCACCCTGAGGCGGAGCGCGCTCACCGCTCAGGTCGCCGCGGGCGGCGCCGGCGGCCGTTCGATGAGCGGGAAGCGCAGCGTGACGATGTATTCCCCGTCGAAGGTGCCCGATTTCATCAGCGCCCGCTCGCCGTACATGAGTGCGAGCCGCTCGCGGATGTTGGCGAGCGCCAGGCGGTTGCCGTCGCGCTGCTGCGGACCCGCGCCGAGCGGATTGCGCACCACCACGGTGATGAGCCCGGCGCTGATCTCCCCGCTGATGGTGACGCGGCCGCCGTCGGGGCGCGGCTCGATGCCGTGGTAGATGGCGTTCTCGAGCAGCGGCTGGATCATGAGACCCGGCACCAGGGCGTTGCCGGGCAGCGAGTCGGTCTTCCACAGCACTTCGAGCCGCGTGCCGAGGCGCAGCTGCTCCATGCGCTGGTAGGTGCGGGCCACCTCGAGCTCCTCGGCCAGCGTGATGGTGTTGTGCTGGTCGCTCAGAGTGGCGCGGAACAGGTCCGCCAGATCCTGCACTGCGCCCTCGGCGCGCGGCGGGTCGCTGCGCGTGAGCGCGGCGATGGTGTTCATGCTGTTGAACAGGAAGTGCGGCCGGATGCGCGCCTGCAGCGCGTGCACGCGCGCGGCGGCCCGCAGCTCGACGCTGCGGCGCCATTCGTACGCGACATAGAAGTAGCGCAGCGCCAGCCCGGTCACCACCAGGCCGATCGCGACGTTGCGCAGCGCAAAGCGCAGCGGGTCGGCGGGAAACAGCGCACCGCCGCCGGTATCCTGCACCAGGTGGCTGCGGCCGATGAGCCAGGCGCAAGCCGAGATCAGCGCCACCAGGGCCGCGATCAGCCCGAGCACGGCGGCCGAGCCGGCTGTGACGCTCAGCCGTGTGAGCAAGCCGCGCAGCAGGCACAGCAACCCCGCTCCGGCGAGACCGATCCACAGCAGGAAGAGCGAGGTGCGCACCAGGTCGGTCCAGAAGTCGACCACTGCACTCTGGCGCGCCAGCGTCAGCACGATGGCGGTCAGCTCGACGATCAGCACGATCGCGAGCGTCGCGCGCGAGGTGCAGAAGTCCGGGAGATAGAGCGGGTGCTCCTCGCCGGAGTCGTCTTTCATGGGGTGCGCGGCGGCGGGCGCAGCGTCGGCGCGCCCATGATGTTGGTGCGCTCGAACAGCTCCTCCTTGAGGCGGAACGTGGCGGAGATGTCCTCGTCGCCGTAGCCGCGCGCCACCAGCTCGGCGTACTCGGCCAGCATGCGCTCCACCACCGGCAGCTGCACGCCGAAGCGCGCCGCCATGTCGTGGCAGATGCGCAGATCCTTCTCGTGCAGCCGCACGCGAAAGCCCGCCGGGTAGGTGCCGCGCGCCATGTTGGGGGCGCGGTGCACGAAGTACCACGAGGAGCCGGCCCCCTTGCCGAGGGTGTCGATCAGGATTGGCAACGGCAGCCCCTGGGCACGCGCGAACGCCATCGCCTCCGCGACCGCCTCGATGATGCCGGCGCACATGATCTGGTTGGTGGCCTTGGCGGCCTGGCCCGCGCCGACCGGGCCGAAATGGGCCACGGTGCGCCCGAGGGCCTCCAGCACGGGCCGGGCGCGCTCGAAGGCCGCGGGAGCGCCGCCGGCCATGATGGCGAGGGTGGCATCGCGCGCGCCCTCGACGCCGCCGCTCACGGGACAGTCGAGGAACTCGACGCCCTTCCCCTCGAGCAGCCCGGCGGCCTGACGCGCGGTCTCGGCGCTCACCGTCGAGCAGTCGAGCATCAGCGCCCCGGACCTGAGTGCGGGCGCCAGTCCCTCCACCACCGCGAGCACGTCTGCGTCGGCCGAGACGCACGACACCACCACCTCGACCTGCCCGGCGAGCTCGGCGAGCGTCGCGGGAGCGGTTACACCGAGCTCCTGCGCAAGCGCTGCCGCCTTGGATTGGGTGCGGTTCCAGACCGCGGTGAGCATTCCCTTCTTGTGAAGGTTGCGCGCCATGTACATGCCCATGGCGCCGAGTCCGACGAAGCCTGCGCGCATCTCTCGAGAGCACCTGGTGCGCCGACGCACCTCGTGCGGCCCGTCCGGCCGCGGGACGACACTATAGAGCGAAAGCGCGCGCGCACGGAATCGCCGCCGCTGCGGGCGGCGATGACAACACGGTCAGGGCAAGGGGCGCGACGGTCTCGAGGACGCGCCGCTTATTCCGAGGTCGCCAGGGCGGGATTGACCTTCGGCTCCGGGGTCGGCTTCGGCTCCGGGATCGCCTGGTCGGGTTTCCACTCGGGCACGCTGCCGCACGCGTCCTGGACGTCCTTGCGGGCCTGCTCGCGGTAGGCATCGGCGTCGGCATCCGTCATATACAGCCGCTCGCCGTCCTTGCCTTCCTTGTAGACGCGGCGCGATGAGACCGCCTTCATGTAGCGGTCCTTGGCGAAGTTGCACTGCAGGTCGCGTGCCCTGGCGACATCCTGCTGCACGGCGCGGGCATTGGCCTGATTGGCGACCTGCTCGCCGACGCGGGCGTTGCTCGGGGGAGCGCTCGGCTCGGAATGAGGCTTGACGGTGGTCTTGACCACGGTCGACCCGGGCATCCACTCGTCGCTGTAGTGGACCACGCCCTGCTCATCGACCCAGCGGAACACATCGGCCCGGGCCAGGCCCGATGCCCCGGCAAGAGTCAGAACGGCGATGGGTACGAGTCGCAACATAAAAAGGGCCTCCGCCGGGCCAGTATGGCGGCTCCTGAAGCCCCGGACCCTTGAACTCCGTCACACAGCGGGTTGCGGGGCGCCGCTCCGGGTCACACGATACAAAGGCGGGGCCGGATTCGCCAGCCGCCGCACGTCGCTGTGGCCCGTCCCGGTCCCGCTGGAGCGGTCGGCATGATCACTCCGGAGTGCGTGCGGGGTGGGAGGGGCGTTTCGCAGCGAGCGCGCCGCAAATGCGTTCTGCAGGTGCGCGCGCGGGCGCGTAAGCTCTGGCTCTGCGCACGAATTGCAGCCACCCCGCGGACAGGGCGTGATTTCCGCAAGTTGCGCCTCCAGGTGGCACGTGGCTGCACCCTTTTGGGGCTCGAGAAGGCGCCCTTGCATCGAAGCGGGGGCATGGGGCCACACGGCGAGGAGCTTGCATGGAGTCACTGCGGATCGACGATCTGGCGCGGCGTTTGCTCGAGAGCGTGCCGCCGGCGCTGCGTGCCGTGCAGCAGGACCTCGAGACGAGCTTCCGCGCCGTGCTGCGCGAGCGCTTGAGCAAGCTCGACCTCGTCACCCGCGATGAGTTCGACGCGCAGACGCGGGTGCTCGAGCGCACGCGTGCGCGGCTCGAGGCGCTCGAGGCGCGGCTCGCAACCATGGAGCGGGAGGGGATGCCGGCGGGAAGCGGGCCGGAGCCTCCGGCGGCGTAAGTCGCGGCGGCTTTCGGACCGAGCACTCGCGCGCCAGCAAGGCAGCGTCATGGCCTTCGCTCGGGTCGCCTGCCGGGCTCAGCTCGGCTTGAGCGCGCCGCCGGTCCAGGTGGAGGTGAGCCTGGCGGGCGGCCTGCCCGCGTTCTGCATCGTGGGACTCCCCGCGCTGGTGGTGCGTGAGGCGAAGGAGCGGGTGCGTGCCGCGCTCGAGAACTCCCGCTTCGAGTTCCCCGCAGGCCGAATCACGGTGAATCTCGCGCCTGCGGATCTGCCCAAGGAAGGGGGTCGCTTCGACCTGCCGATTGCGCTCGGGATATTGCTCGCCTCAGGGCAGCTGAAGACTGCCGGCGATACCGCTGGCACGGCGCGCGAGTTCTACGGCGAGCTCAGTCTCACGGGCGAGCTGAAGGCGGTTCGCGGCCTGCTGCCCGCGGCCGCCGCGGCCGCCAGCGAGGGCCACGAGCTCATCGTGCCGCGCGCCAACGCGGCGGAGGCGGGCGCGGTGGCGCCCGACTGGGTGCGCGCGGCGGCTGACCTGCGCGAGGTGTGCGCGCACGTCGCGGGCGTGAGGCCGCTCGCGCCGGATGCAGCGCCCGAGCCCGCCGACAGCGGCCGGCGCAGCGTAACGGGCGGCTCTCCACTCGATCTCGCCGATGTCCGCGGACAGCTGCACGCCAAGCGGGCGCTCATCGTGGCCGCCGCCGGCGGGCACAGTCTGCTCATGATCGGTCCACCGGGGTGCGGCAAGAGCATGCTGGCGCAGCGCCTGCCGGGGCTGCTGCCGCCGCTCGATGCGGCCGCGGCGCTCGAGGTGGCGGCGATTGCCTCCGTCAGCGCAGCAGGCTTTCGCCGCGAGTCGTGGAGCGAGCGGCCGTTCCGTGCGCCGCACCACTCGAGTACCGCGCCCGCGCTGGTGGGAGGCGGCGCCCGTGCGCGGCCCGGGGAGATCAGCCTCGCACATCAGGGGGTGCTGTTTCTCGACGAGCTTGCCGAGTTTCGCCGCCACGCGCTCGAGGCCTTGCGCGAGCCGCTCGAGACGGGCGTGGTCGCGGTGGCACGCGCAGCCTTCGCGGCGCAGTACCCGGCGCAGTTCCAGCTCGTCGCGGCGATGAATCCCTGTCCCTGCGGCTGCCTCGGCGACCCCTCAGGCAGCTGCGACTGCACGCCCGCCGCGGTGCGGCGCTACCGGGCGCGGGTCTCCGGAGCGCTGCTCGATCGGCTCGACCTGCAGGTCGAGGTGCCGCGGGTCGCGGCCCGTGAGTTCGAGCAGCCGCCGGCCGCGGGCGTCTCGAGTGCCGCGGCTGCCGCTGCCGTACGCCGCGCGCGCGAGCGGCAACGCGCGCGCCAGGGTATCTGCAACGCGCGGCTCGCGGATGCCGAGGTGCCGCGATGCTGCACGCCCGATCGGCAGGGAGCACGGGTGCTCGCGGTGGCGACCGAGCGGCTGCGGCTCTCGGGGCGCGCACATCAGCGCGTCCTCAAGGTGGCCCGCACGATCGCCGATCTCGAGGACCGCGCGACCATCGGCGCGAGGCAGGTGAGCGAGGCGCTGATGTTGCGGTGTCTGGAGCGCGCTACTGCGCCATCTGGACCATGTGATCGACGGCCTGTTTGACCAGGTCGTCCGGCAGGTCGGCGCGGCCGCCTTTGGCGGGCATGACGCCGGTCTTGCCCTGGTAACCCTGGAGTGCATGCTCGTAGAGGGTCGTCTTGCCCTCGGCGATGCGCGCCGCCCAGGCGCTCTTGTCGCCGGCCTTCGGCGCGCCGGCGATCCCCTGGCCGTGGCACACGCTGCAGGTCTGCTCGAACAGCTCCGTGCCATTCTTCGGCAGCGCAGGCGCTGCAGAGCCCGCCCCGGCCGCGGTCTCGGCCTTGATCGCGAGCGCGGAATTGTCCTGGCCGGCGACCGCCTCGTGCGTGGGCTCCTCGATGCGGGCCGCGACGCTCTTGCCGTAGTCCGGCTCGCTCAGCACCTGCGGTTCCTGTGTATGGCTCGCGACGATGCGCGCCAGCGCGAACAGCACGATGGTGATCGTCACCAGCAGCCCGATCACCAGGCTGAAGACGTTGAAGAAGTGGGTGTCCTGCTTGCTCACGTGTTGCTTCCGTCGCGGGCCTGCCGATTCGCGCCGCGCAGTATAGCCGCTCGGCGCGCGACCCGCCGGGGCGCAGATTAGACGGCGTTTGCAGCCCCGCGTATCATCGCCCGCCCCAACGCGCCCGTAGCTCAGTTGGATAGAGTGGCAGCCTCCGAAGCTGCAGGTCGCTGGTTCGAATCCAGTCGGGCGCGCCATTCCGCACAGTGTCTATTCCGAAGACATAGGTAACAGTTCATACCGGAGACATGGGTCGATGGGCCGCGCCCGCCGAGCCTGACCCGATCTGTCTCCCCCGGGAACCCCGGTTAACATACCGGGACGGTCCCGTCTTGCATCGCAGCGGCGGCGAGTGCCGGCAGCTGGTCAGACGCGATCCGCTGAGGAGAAGAACATGACGACACCCGCGGCAGCCGTGCTCGGCCTGTTGATTCAGGCATCCCTGATCGCCTCCGCCGCCGCGGCGCCCCCTGCGCAGGGTGGCTTCGTCACGACCGCGCAGGCCGAATGCGGCCCCTTGAACACCCTGCCCGGGGAAGGGAAGTTCACGGGACAGATCTCGAATGCTCCCGACGGCAGCACCCTGCTGGTCAGTTACGGCAATGACACGGTGGTCGTGCATTACACGGCCGCAACCGTGATCTGCCAGGGCGGTCAGCCGGTCTCCGTCGAGGCGCTCGTGCGTGGGGCGAGTGTCTCGGTCTTCGGTCCCGCGCGGCGCAACGGCAACGCCATGGAGCTCGATGCCGCGAGGATCTTCGTGGCGGGGCCGCCGCGTGCCGCGCCGCAGACCGCCGCGAGCCCCGCCGCGGCCAGCGCCCTTCCCGCGCAGTCCGCCGCTTCTCCGGCGATGCTACCGGCGGCCAGGGGGCCGGCGCCGCGCCCGGTACAGAACTCGGTGATGCTGCGCGGCACTTATGCCGAGACGATGCAGCGGCTGCACGTGGTACGCAGCTACGCACTGGCGCAGCTGCGCAGCAAACCGCAGCTCCAGCTGGGAGAGGCGCGGCTCGACTTCACGCCCCTGCTCGAGAACGACAAGTCGCTGTTCAACGTTGCCCAACGGCTGCGCCAGCTCCCGCAGCAGGTGGACGTGAAAGAGGACCGCTCCGAGATCAGCGAGGTGGAGCAGGGGCTGGTGATCCATCACACTCTGACTTACCGCATCCTTCCCGGGAAGTGCGCCGATCCTTCCGCCAGGGCGCAGCTCGCTCGCGCCGGTGCCGTCTGCTTCGAGCGCGCACCGACGCCGCAGCGCATGGAGGAATTCGCCCGGCCCGGCGCGGCGCGTTATGTGGCCGATCCGGGCAGGCGGGAGAAGGCCGTCGCCGCCTACCAGCGCAATGTCGCGGCCTCGACGGCCGATGCCAATCAGGGCATCGCCAGCCTCAGGCAGGCGCTGGCCGATCCGGCGCGACGCGCGGCTGTCTCAGCGCAGCTCGGCGCCACCGAGACGGCGCGTCTCGGCACTCTTTCGGACGAGCAGCTCAAGGAGGAGCGCATCAACGCGGCGCTTCAGAGCTACGAGGAGACGCTGTTCGTGCCGAAGCTCGAGTCCGCCAGGTACGCGCATCCGGTGCACACGCTCAGGATCGCCGCGAGCCCGGCCGAGGTGGCGGCGGTGCAGAAGCTCATGAGCGAGGGAGTGGCGCCGAACGGCGCGAGTCCGCCCGGTTTTCCGAAGCTCCTCAAGGTGGTACCGGGCAGCGCGCTGCACCCGACCCCCGCGGCGGCGCCCGCGGGCGACAAGGCGGCCGACCTCGAGCTGGGCCCGTACTACTTCCTGACCGGATTCACGTTCGGCCATGACTACGAGTGGGGTTGGGGCGCCACGGTGACCATCGACTGGTGCGTCGTCGACTGCTCCTCGACTTACGGCGTCCAGTTGAATGCCGGCTTCAATTACGCCTTCGGCCTGCGCTTTCCGATACAGGCGCAGTTCAAGTACCACACCGTGGTGCACCCGAACAAACCGGCCGAGGCGAATCTCTCGGGAAGCT
>Ga0335083_10001159_pt1 | contig 36968 bp, 32 predicted proteins | sample Lox_Sample_42_FD_206716 | JGI IMG/M metagenome (GOLD analysis project Ga0335083, IMG submission 206716) | Soil microbial communities from Loxahatchee National Wildlife Refuge, Florida, United States - Lox_Sample_4.2 | ecosystem: Environmental > Terrestrial > Soil > Wetlands | place: USA...
GCCTGGACCGACCACGGCACCTCCCGCCAGGAACGCGGCCTGAAGCACCGCGCCGACAACGAGACAAGGACCATCCCCATCCCGCCCGAACTCGTGAAGCTGCTGCGCGCACACATCAAGCGGTACGGCACGACCCCGGACGGGCGGGTCTTCCAGACCAGCCGGGGCGGCATCATCCAGGACTCGGCCTACAGCGCCGTGTGGGCCGAGGCCCGCCAGGTGGCCCTGTCCGAGGCGCAGTTCCGCTCCCCGCTGGGCCGCCGCCCGTACGACCTGCGGCACGCGGCGGTGTCGCTGTGGCTGAACTCGGGGGTGCCCCCGACCGAGGTCGCCCGCCGGGCCGGGCACGGCGTCGCGGTCCTGCTGAAGATCTACGCGCACTGCGTCGACGGGCAGGCTGATGCCGCGAACCAGCGCATCACCGACGCCCTCGGTGCCCAGGGCACCGGGCCAGAACCGGGGGACGAGGCAGACGGCGGCAGCGAGCAAGCAAACTGAGGCGTGCGGGCCGTGAGAGCGTCCCCGGAGGGCGGGCAGCACAGGCTGTCCGCCCCTGGGTGCGTGAGGGTGCTCGGCTCAGCTGGCGAGGAAGCCGAAGGTATCCGTAGCCGTGCCAGGGTGGCCTGGCCGGCGACGGCGCGTCTGGAGAAGGTGGTGAAGGGGACGTTTCTGCCTGGGTGTCGGGCGGCGGCTACGTGGCCGCTTCGGGGACCTACTCTGGGATGAGGCGCGCGGGGGGCGATGGCAGCGGGAACGGGGGCAGGCGATGGTGCGCAGGCCTCAGGGGGCTGCTTCCGGCCCTGGTCCGGCGCTGTCCGGCTGTCATGGCGGCGCAGGCGCTGAAGGGGAGCCGGGCAGGCCCGCTACCGGCGGCGGGTTGCGGGGCAAGCCCGGGCACCTGTCCGCGATCAGGCGGCGGCGGCGCGCGGTGCTGGTGGTGAACACCCGTTCCCGGCGCGGGCTGGGCTTGTACCGGGCCGCGTGCGGTCGTCTGGAAGCCGCCGGGTTTGACCTGCTCGGCGCGTTTCCGGTGGCCGGGGCGGGCGAGCTTGAGGCGAGCCTGGCGGCGGCGGTTGGCCTGGGGCCGGACTTGCTGGTCGCCGGCGGTGGTGACGGCACCTTGAGCCTGGCGGCGCGGTACCTTGCCTTCCGTGACATCGCGCTGGGCGTGCTGCCGCTGGGCACGACGAACAATTTCGCCCGGTCGCTGGGCGTCCCGCTGGACGTGGCGGGCGCGGTCGGCGTGCTGGCCGGCGGGAAGGTCGCCGACGTGGACCTGGGGGAGGCCAACGGCACGTTCTTCGCCAACCTGGTTAGTGTCGGGCTGTCCGGCCAGGTCGCCGCTGCCGTCCCGCACGGCCTCAAGCGCCTGCTCGGCAGCGCCGCCTACCCGCTCGCCGCGCTGGCCCGCCTGCCCGGTCACCGCCCGTTCCGTGCGGTGATTACTGCCGGGGAAGAGCGCCGGATCGTGACGACGCACCAGCTCAACATCGCGAACGGGAGCTTCCACGCGGGCCGGCCGATCACCGCCGACGCCAGTGCCGACGACCGGCTGCTGCTGGCCTACAGCCTCGGCGGCGCCAGCCGGGCCGGGCTGGTCGGGGCGACGGTCCGCCACGCGCTGGCCGGGGCGCGCCGCAGCCAGGCCGAGCCGGCGTTCCTGGTGAGCAGCGACTTGCATGTGGACACTGACCCGCCGCTGCCGCTGGTAGTCGACGGGGAGCTCTGCGGCCTGACCCCGGCCCGGGTCACGCTGGCGCCCAATGCGCTGCGCGTCATGGTCGCGCCCGGGTTCCCTGATAGCTGACCCGTCCCGCCGCAGAGCGGCCCCGGCGGCGGGCGGTCAGGTGACGTGGATGCGGGGGCGGCGGGCGGGGTCGGGCTCGGCGCGGCGGAGGACTTCGCGGGTGACGGGGGCGACCTGACCGGAGCCGAGGAGGATGTAGCGGAGGAACTGGGTCAGCGGGCTGCCCTCGGCCCACTCGAAGTAGACGTGCGGCAGGAGGCCGTGCTTGTCGCGCAGGTGCAGGCAGGTGGCGGCGATGGCGTTGGGCACGGCGGGGCTGGTCACGGTGAGGATGCGGTAGCCGTGGCGTTCCTCGCCGGCCAGTTCCAGGCGGGAGGCGAATTCGGAGGCGTCGGGCACGGTGACCTCGAGGAACAGCGGGGTCATGCCGGCGGGCAGCCGGTTGGCGGACTGCGCGTCCGACCACTTGCGCTCGTATTCTTCCCTGTCCCTGGCGTCGGGCTCGTTGGCGATGATGTGCACGGTGGCGTCCCCGGCGCGTGCCTGGGCCAGGAAGCGGGCCGCTGCCTGGCCGGTGCTGACGCTGATGGCCCGCAGCTCGTAGGCGCGGGTCACGCGCGAGATGACCGAGGTGGCGAGGATGGCGGCGATGAAGCAGCCGGCGATCTTAATGCCGTCCGGCCGCTCGATAATGTTCGCGACGGTGGTGGCGGCGAATACGGCGGCGATCGCCGCGTAGGCCCAGGCGGAGCGTTGCCGCCGGCGGTAGGCGGACAGGGTGACCGCGGCGGCGGCTGAGGTGATCAGGACGAGCACCCCGGTGGCGTAGGCGCCGGCCTGGGTGTCGACGTCGGCGTCGAAGATCCAGGTGACGCCGAACGCGACGGCGGACAGGAGCAGCACGAGCGGCCTGGTGGCCTGCGCCCAGGACGGCGACATGCCGTAGCGGGGCAGGTAGCGGGGGACCAGGTTCAGCAGCCCGGCCATCGCCGAGGCGCCGGCGAACCACAAGATGGCGATCGTGGACACGTCGTAGGCGGTGCCGAAGCCGCCGCCGAGGTAGGCGTGGGCGAGGTAGGCGAGGGCCCGGCCGCTGGCCTCGCCGCCGGGCTGGAACTGCGCGGCGGGGATCAGCACGGCGGTGACGAAGCTGGAGGCCAGCAGCAGCGCGGCCATGACCAGCGCGGCGGCGGCAAGGAGCTTGCGGGTGCCGGCGACGCGGGCCGCGAGCTGCTGCCCGGGCGTGCCTTCCCCTCCGCTTACCTGGGGCATGACCAGCACCCCGGTCTCGAAGCCGGACAGGCCGAGCGCCAGCTTCGGGAAGCTGGCCAGGGCCACCGCGGCGACCGCGAGGCCGCCGGGGTGGGCAGCAGTCAGGGCGTGCCACCAGCTGGTTACGTGCACGGGGGACGCCGCGAGGTGGGCGGCCGCGACCGCGATGACCACCGTGTTGAGCAGCAGGTAGGCGGCGACCAGGACGACGGCGATGCCGATGGCCTCGCGGAAGCCGCGCAGGAACACGGCGCCGAGCAAGGCCAGCAGTACCAGGGTCACGGCGAGCTGGTGGCCGTGCAGGGCGTGCGGGGCGTACTGGTTCTCGATGAGGTGGGTGGTGGCGTCGGCGGCCGACAGGGTCATCGTGATGAGGAAGTCGGTGGCGGCGAAACCGAGAAGGACCAGCACGAGGAGCTTGCCGCCCCAGGCGGGCAGGATCTTCTCCAGCATGGCGAGCGACCCCTCGCCGTTCGGGCTCTCCCGCGCGACCTGCCGGTAGACCGGCAGAGCCCCGGCCAGGGTGACCGCCACCAGGACGACCGTCGCGAGCGGGGACACCAGCCCGGCGGCCAGGAACGCGATGGCGGGCTGGTAGCCGATCGTGGAGAAGTAGTCCACCCCGGTCAGGCAGACCACCTGCCACCACCGGTGCCCCGCCTGCCCTTCCCCGGGCCGCCCGTGCGGCCCCGGCTGCCGGCCGGGCGGGGGCCGTTCACCGCGGAGCAGCCGGGAGCGGGCCACGCGACGCGGTACCGTCATGATCAGCGCACGCTCCCTGGAGTGCCTCAGACCCGGCTGGTCGCCACATCGTATCCGCCCGGCTGCCGGACCCTGGCGCCTGGCGGGCAAGGGCTGTCGGGCATGCTGGGGAGCACGATGCTCGCAGTCGGCGGCTGAACGGGGGACGGATGAACGTCACGGGAGCCGACTGGGCGGTCCTGCTCGCCATCGTGGCCGGGCTGTTCGCGCTCGACCTGCTGGTGGCGACGCTGCGCCCGCACGCCGTCGGGTTCCGCGAGGCGGCGCTCTGGTCGGCGTTCTTCGTAGCCGCCGCCGCGGGGTTCGGCGTGGCCCTCGCCGCACTTGAAGGCTGGGACTACGCCGGCCAGTTCTTCGCCGGCTACATCGTCGAGAAGAGCCTGTCCGTTGACAACCTGTTCGTGTTCGTCATCATCATGTCCTCCTTCGCGGTGCCGCGCGAGCACCAGCAGCGGGTCCTCATCTTCGGGATCATCGCCTCCCTGTGCCTGCGTGCCGCGTTCATCGCGGTCGGCGCCGCGCTGCTGTCGGCGCTGTCGTTCATGTTCCTGGTCTTCGGCCTCGCCCTGGTCTGGACCGCGTTCCGGCTGTTCACCCACCGCGACGCCGACCCTGACGTCGCCGGAGGCCCGCTCGTCCGCGCCGCCCGCCGGCTCCTGCCGGTCACCGACTCCTACGACGGCGGCCGGCTGATCACCCGCGAGCACGGGCGGCGGGTGGTCACGCCGCTGTTCATCGTGTTCACCGCCATCGGCGGCACCGACATGCTGTTCGCCCTCGACTCCATCCCGGCCGTGTTCGGCGTCACCAGCGAGGCCTACATCGTCTTCGCCGCCAACGCGTTCGCCCTGCTCGGCCTGCGCGCCCTGTACTTCCTCGTCACCGGCCTGCTCGACCGGCTCGTCTACCTCTCGGCCGGGCTGTCGGTCATCCTGGCCTTCATCGGCGCCAAGCTCATCCTCCACTGGGCGCACGGGCTGTGGCACGCGGCCCCCGAGATCAGCACGGCGCTCTCGCTGGCCGTCATCGGCGGCGTACTTGCCGTCACCACCGCGGCGAGCCTCGTCAAGTCCCGCCGCGACCCCGCCGCCCGAGCCCACCCCGGTGCCGTCCTCGGCACCGCAGACCGCGCCAGCCAGGCCGGGGACGCTCCCGCCGCCACGGCGAAACAGCCCGCCGGCGGCCAGGCGGACGCCGATCCCGGTCCCCCTGGCGGTGCAGACGGCGGCGGCGGGCAGCCAGCCTGAATCGCGCGTCAGGGCAGACGCCGCGAGAGCAGGGACGAGCCGTTGGAGCACAGCCTTTCGCGGGTATCGCCGGGGTCATTGTCGCATTGCGCCGCCTGATCCGGCGGGCACGGGCCAACCTGCCGCCGGGGCACCCGTCGCCAACGCCGCGCATAGCAGGGGAACTGGTCTGCTACCGTGCGCAGGGTGCCGCTGACATGGACGGGCTTGCTCCTGGCGTTCGGCTCGGCTCTGGTTACCAACACGGCCTATTCGCTTGAGCGCAACGCGGTGGCGGCGCTGTCGCCGCTGTCGCCGCGCCGCCCGCTGGAGTCGGCGAGGATGCTGCTGGGTGACCGGCGGTGGCTTGCCGCGTTCGGCGTGGAGACGGCGGGCTGGCTGATGTACGTGGCGGCGCTGCGGCTGGCGCCGCTGGCCCTCGTGCAGCGCCCTGCTGGCGCACATGGACGCCGACGGCGACCAGCAGATCTCCCCGGAGGAGTTCGCCGCCGCGGTCGGCCGCCCCGTCGTTGACCGGCCCCGCTTCGACGCCGCCGTCACCGCGGCTGCCCGGTCGCTCATCCAGGCGGCCGACCGCCGCCGCACGGGAGTGCTGGACCCGCCCGGGTACGCCCGCCTCGCTGCCGCGTACGGCGCCAGCGCCGGGCAGGCCGCCAGGCCTTCGACCGGCTCGACCTTGACCGCAACGGCGTCCTGGACGCCGCCGAGCTCACTCAGTCCATTACTCAGTTCTTCACCAGCCTGGACCCGGATGCACCCGGCAGCCTCGCCTTCGGCCGCCTCTAGGGCCGTCGGCTTCCCGGGCGGAGGGACCCCCGGTGTTGAGACGGGTTTGACAGGCCGTCCGCCGCTGGCGCATCATATGAAGCGTTGTTCATGTGACACCTCGTTCGGTGAGGCGTCTCCACGGACACAGGCCACTGATCCCACCGGTCGAGAGACCCTCCGGATCAGGACACCTTTCCCCGGGTTAAGGGGAAAGGCCAGGTGGCTGCGCAGACGGGTCCCGCCGTTGACGGGGCACCGCGCTACGCCGTGGAGTGCCAAAGCTCTGACGAGTCAGGGGTGTCCTGCCACGGCGCGGTGCGCCTGGCATCCCCTGAGGTTGCGCATGTCCAGCGCCGCGCAGGCACTCTGCGCGGCTGCCCCGGCGCCCGCGCGTGCCATGACCGGAGGGAGGCGACACACGGTGGATTCCGGTTCCAGTAGTAGTCCGGGCCGGCCACGGCCCCGCATCCGTTTGTGTTCGCCATCCGCCTCCGGCGCGCACTAGCCCGTTCCCTCCTGCCCCGCGGCCCGGCCTTACGGCCGGGCTGCCCTCGCGGGCACGGTGAATGCTGCGCGCCTCCCTGAACCGTCAAGCGCTGCCCTGTCCCGGGGCGAGGGAGGAACCGATCATGACCGCAACGAACGACCGCCCGGCGGTCCTGGATGAGATGCACGCCGGGGACATCCGCGGCGCGCTCGGCACCATCCGCGCGGATGACACCGCGCCCCGGCTGGGCCTGCCGTCGAAGCTGAAGACGCTGCTGGCGATCGTCGGGCCGGGGCTGATCGTGATGGTGGGCGACAACGACGCCGGCGCGTTCGCCACCTACGGGCAGGCCGGGCAGGACTACGGCACCCGGCTGCTGTGGACGCTGCTGCTGCTGGTCCCGGTGCTGTACGTCAACCAGGAGATGGTGCTGCGGCTCGGCGCGGTCACGGGGGTCGGCCACGCCCGGCTGATCCTGGAGCGCTTCGGGAAGTTCTGGGGCGCGTTCAGCGTGATCGACCTCTTCATCCTCAACGCGCTGACCATCGTGACCGAGTTCATCGGCATCACGCTGGCCGCCGGGTACCTGGGCCTGCCCAAGGTGCCGTCGGTGGTGCTGGCGGCGGCGGTGATCATCGCGGCGGCGTCCACCGGCAGTTTCCGCCGGTTCGAGCGGGTTGCGGTCGCGTTCTGCGCCGGGTCGCTGCTGCTGATCCCGCTGTACGTGCTGGTGCACCCGCCGGCTGCGCAGATGGCGCGCGGGTTCGCGGTGCCGGGCCTGCCGGGCGGGTCCGGGCAGCTGGCGACGGTGATGCTGCTGGTGATCGGGATCGTTGGGACCACGGTCGCGCCGTGGCAGCTGTTCTTCCAGCAGTCGTACGTGATCGACAAGCGGATCACCCCGCGGTTCATCCGGTATGAGAGGGCCGACCTGTGGATCGGCATCGTGGTCGTTATCGCCGGCGCCGCCGCGCTGATGGGCGCGGCGGCTGCCGCGTTCGCCGGGACGAAGGGCCTCGGGAACTTCACCGACGCCCGGGGCCTGGCCGAGGGCCTGGCCGCCGAGGCGGGCAAGGCCGCCGGGGCGCTGTTCGCCGTCGCGCTGCTGGACGCCTCGGTCATCGGGGCGTTCGCGGTATCGCTGGCGACCTCCTACGCGCTCGGCGACGTGCTGGGCCTGAAGCACTCCCTGCACCGGGGCGTCCGGCAGGCCAGGGGGTTCTACGCCGTCTACGCGCTGCTGATCGCCGGGGCGGCGGCCCTGGTGCTCATCCCCGGCGTCCCCCTCGGCCTGCTGACCGAGGGGGTGCAGGTGCTGGCCGGGGTGCTGCTGCCGTCGGCGTCGGTGTTCCTGGTCCTGCTGTGCAACGACAGGGACGTGCTCGGACCCTGGGTCAACGGCCGGGTGCTGAACGCGTTCACCAGCATCGTGGTCGGCATCCTGGTCACCTTGTCGGTCATCCTGACCGCCTCGGTGCTGTTCCCCGCCATCACCGCGGCCCAGATCGCCTGGATCACGGCCGGCTGCGGCGCGGCGGGCCTGGCCGCGGCCGGCTACGCCGCCGCCGCCCGCCGCCGTGCCGCCCGTGAGCCGGTTGACCGGGCCGGGCGGGAGAGCTGGCGGATGCCGCCGCTGGGCGACCTCGGCCGGGCCCGCATGTCCCTCGGGCGGCGGATCGGGATGGGCGCCCTGCGGCTGTACCTCGCCGCCGCGATGATCCTGGTCATCGTCAAGATCGTCCAGGTCGCGCTCGGCCACTGACCCGCGCCGGCCATCACGTCCCTGCCCGCCCGGCCTGCCCGCGCTGGGCGGACGGGGACACGGCCCCCTTGACCGGAAGCGGAAGGAGCTGCCTGGAATGCAGACGCTGACCACCCTTGAGTTCTTCACCCGGCTGGCCGTGGGACTGGGCTGCGGCGCGGTGATCGGCGCTGAGCGGCAGTGGCGCGCCCGGATGGCCGGGCTGCGCACCAACGCGCTGGTCGCCGCCGGGGCCACCTTGTTCGTGCTGTACTCCGACGTCGACGGCAGCGCCAACTCCACGCAGGTCGCCGCGTACGTGGTGTCGGGCATCGGGTTCCTCGGCGGCGGGGTGATCCTGCGCGACGGGTTCCACGTCCGCGGCCTGAACACCGCCGCGACCTTGTGGTGCTCGGCCGCCGTCGGCGTGCTGGCCGCCTCCGGGCACCTGGCCTTCGCCGCGACCGGCACGGCCACCGTGCTGGCCGTGCACCTGGTCGGCAGGCCGCTCGGCCGGCTGATCGACCACGACAACCCCGACACCGAAGACGAGGAGCTGCAGCCCTACGACCTGCACATCACCTGCAGGCCCAAGAGCGAGGCGCACATCCGCGCGCTGATCGTCAGCAACACCGCCGGCAGCGACATCATCCTGCGCGGCATCGCCACCACCCGCGCCGGCCAGGACAGCGAGACCAGGCTCACCGCCCGCCTCCTGCTCAACGGGAACGCGGCCACCCGCCTGGAACAGCTGGTGGCACGGCTGTCGCTGGAGCCGGGCATTCACGCCGTGCACTGGCATGCCGCAGACGGCCCGGCAGCGGCGGTACCCGCAACTGCGGCCGGATCAGGAGATGAGGGCTGACGAGGCCCTGCCCGGGGTAGCTGGTTACATGAACGATCTTTCATGTTAAGTTGGCCTTGGCCCGGCGCGCAGCCGGGCCACCGAATCACTTCCGGGGCGAGTGCAGGGAGGCCGGAGATGCTGCTTCCAGGGCGTTCCGCGGGCCATGGCCGGCGCCCGCTGTGGCCGCTGGCGGCAGCGTGGGCGGTCCCGGCCGCCAGCCTGCTCGCGCTTGCGCTGCTTCCGCGGGCGCAGGCGCGCGACTGCGGCATGTTCCTGATGGGCGGCAGTGCCGGCGCGCTGATCGTGGTCCTGATATACGCGCGGGTGCTGCGCCGGCCCGCGCCGCCGCTGGGCACGGTGCAGCTGCTCGGCGGCCTCTGGGACGGCCGGGTGCTGCTGGCGGCTCGCACCGGTCCGGTGCCCGAGGAAGTGTGGCTGGCCGTCCCGGGGATGCCAGCGTGCCGCTATCGCGCGGATGACCGGGACCAGCCGCGGCTGCGGGCGCTGCGCTACGAGCCAGGCGCCGGCCCCGGGCCGGAGGCCGGACTCTAGCGTCCGGCGGCGGTGGGCCGGGCGGCCTGTGCTGGGCCCCGGGCTGGCGGGTGCCTGCGGGTCAGAGGTTTTCCTGGGCTCCGGGTTCGAGGGTGAGTTCCTCGTCGTCGCTGTCGTAGTCGTACAGCTCGGCGTAGCGGCCCCAGTCGATCGCGGTGCCGAGCTGGCTGCGGGCCTCGTCGGGCGAGAAGCCCCGGCGGAGGATGTCGAGGAAGAACCCGGTGCGCAGGGTGTGGTCCTCGGTGGCGGCGAGGGCCTGGACGATGGTGCGGACGAGGGGGGCGCGCCTGGCGGCGTGCCGGGCGAACAGCTGCTTGCTGGCGAGGATGCCGGCTGAGGCGAATTCCTTGCCGTCGGCCGTGAGCTCGATGTCGGAGCCGTCGATGCGCGCGAGCGTGAGCAGGACGGCGGCGTCGGTCAGCGGCAGCAGGTCGTCGATTTCGAAGCTGAGGTCGTCGGCGATCTCGGCGAGGCCGTCGCTGCCGCCGCGGGCGGCGAGGATCTCCAGCAGACCCGCGAGGCCGCCGGGGCTGACGTCGGGCAGCGGCGTGTTGACGGGGGTGGGCGCGGGGCGGCCCGGCGCTGCGGGCGCCGGCTGTGCGGTGGCTCCCGCCTCGACGGCGGTGGCGGCGGCCTGCTCGCGGCCGGTGAGGATGCCGTAGATGGTGTCGACCAGGGCCTCGAAGCGGGACGCGTGCCGATCGCGGGGGCGGGGCAGGCCGACGGCGAGCTCGGCCATGATCCGGCCGGGGTTGGAGGACAGCACGAGGATACGGTCGGCGAGCAGCACCGCTTCCTCGATGTTGTGGGTGACGATGAGGATGGACTTGACCGGAGCGCCGTGTCCTTCCCACAGCCGGATGAGCTCGTTTCGCAGGTTCTCGGCGGTCAGCACGTCGAGGGCGGAGAACGGCTCGTCCATCAGCAGCGCGTCCGGCTCGGTGACGATGGCGCGGGCGAAGCCGACCCGCTGCCGCATGCCCCCGGACAGCTCCTTCGGGTAGGCGGACTCGAACCCGTCAAGGCCGATCGTGTCGATCGCCGCCAGCGCCCGTTCGGCCCGCTCGGCCTCACCGGTGCCGCGGGCCTCAAGTCCCAGCTCGACGTTCTGCTGGACGGTGAGCCAGGGCAGCAGCGCGAAGGTCTGGAAGACCATGGACACCCCGGGGTTGGCCCCGGTGACCGGGGTGCCCCGGTAGGAGACCGTGCCGGAGGAGGGGGCGATCAGCCCGGCGACGCAGCGCAGCAGGGTCGACTTGCCCGAGCCCGACTTGCCGAGAAGCGCGACGATCTCGCCCTCCGCGAGGGTGAAGCTGACCCCGTCGAGGACGGGCAGCGCGCCGCCGTCCGGGGTGGTGAACGCCTTGGTCACCGACTCGGCCGCGACGATCACCGCGCCGGGCTCTACCGCGGTTCCGCTGCTCACGGTCTGGTCCTGCTCGGGTCGGCTCACAGCGAGTACTTCCGTTCGGCGAGGGCGTACAGGCGGCGCCACAGCAGGCGGTTGGCGAGAACCACGTAGAGGCTCATCACCGCGATGCCCACGAGGATCTGCGGGAAGTTCCCGGTCGCGGTCGCCTGGAAGATGTAGGCGCCGAGGCCGGTGGCGGTCAGGTGGTGGCTGCCGTAGGTGACGACCTCGGCGACGATCGAGGCGTTCCACGCGCCCCCCGCGGCGGTGATCCCGCCGGTCACGTAGGAGGAGAAGACCGCGGGCAGGATGAACTTCTTCCACCGCAGCCAGCCGCCCACCCGCAGGCTGGTCATCGCCTCGCGCAGGTCCGACGGGATCGCGGAGGCGCCGGCGATCACGTTGAACAGGATGTACCACTGCGCGCCGAGCGCCATCAGCAGCACCGCGCCGAAGTCAAGCGGGATGTGCCAGGCCACGAACACCACGGTGGCGAACGGGAACAGGAAGTTCGCCGGGAACCCGGCGAGGACCTGGACGAGCGGCTGGGCGAACCTGGTGACCTTCGGGCTCATCCCGATCCACACCCCCACCGGCACCCAGACCACGGTGGCGACGGCAGTCAGGAACATGACGCGGGCGAAGGTAGCGGCGCCCAGCGCGAAGGCGTAGCCGAACTCGCCGAGGCCCGTCGTGGCGCGCACGTAACCGAGGGCCTCCCAGGCCCCGTACGCCACCAGGACAGCGATCACCCCGGCGAAGAACACGTCCCCGGTGCGCTCGCGGGCCCGGGAGACCGCGAGCGGGTGCTCGGCGACGCCGAACGGGCGGGCGGCCCGGTCGAGCAGCCGGCCGGCCGGCTGCAGCGGCCGGCCGAGCAGCCCGGGAACGTCGGAGCGGCGCAGCACGTCGAGAACGAGGCTGCGCGGCTTTTCCGCGGCCTCGGACTCTTCCACCCGGAACCGCTCGGCCCACGCGGTCACCGGCCGCCAGAACAGGAAGTTCACCCCGAGGACGAGGATGAGCTCGGTGATGATGGCGTAACCCACCTCGCCCAGGTTCCCCTGGCTGATCGCGGCGGCGGCGTAGGACCCGAGCCCCGGCAGCGCATAGTGGTGGTTAAGCACGGAGATGGACTCGGAGGCGGCCAGGAAGAACCACGCCCCGCCGAAGCTCATCATCCCGTTCCACACCAGCGGGATCATCCCCGACGGCACGTCGAGCCGCCAGAACCGCTGCCACTTCGTCAGCCGCATGATCCTGGCCGCCTCGTCCAGGTCCCTGGGCTGCGACACCAGGGAGTGGTAGAACGCGAACGTCATGTTCCACGCCATCGAGGTGAAGATCGCGAAGACCGACGCGCACTCCAGGCCGAGCTCCGAGCCCGGGAACAGGTTGATGAACGCGGTCACGGTCACCGACAGGAACCCGAGCACCGGCACCGACTGCAGGATGTCCAGGACCGGGATCAGTACCTTGTCCGCCCGCCGCAGCCGGGCCGCGGCCGTGGCGTAGACGAAGGTGAACAGCACCGACAGGATCAGGGCGATGAACATCCGCAGCAGCGACCTGACCGCGTAGTACGGCAGGTTCACCGGGTCGGTGGAGACCGCGGACGGCGCGGCATTCGGCAGGAACGGCGCGTTGAGCGCCGGGGCGAGCCGCAGCAGGCCGAACAGCAGCGCGAGCAGCGCCGCCACGACCACCACGTCCGCCCAGCGCAGGGCCGGCCGCTGCCACAGGCCGCGCGCCGGGAACCCGCCGGGAACCGCCACGGCTGTCACCTCCTCTTTCTTCCTGCGTTTCTGCCTCCGCCTGGGTAAACCTGGCCTGTCCGGGCAAACAGCAGGCGGTGCCCAGGCAGCTCTCGCGTTAACATTCCTTGCTTTGCGTGGCTGGCGCTCCGCGCTCCGGAGCGCCCGTGCGGGCTGATGCCGGGCCGGCGGGGCGAGTGCACCGAGTGCGCCGGCGTTAATGCCGGGGGCGACGCCGCCTGCGCTGGGTCGCCGGAAGCCCGGCGGCGCGGCGTTCAGCCTCGGGTTTCCTCGTGGCCGCCGGGTGCCCAGAGTGCTTCCTGGCGGCCAAGGAGGCCGGCGGCCTGCTGGTACAGGTGCGCGCGGGCCGCGCAGACGCCGCGCAGTGCCTGCAGGGATGCCAGCAGGCCCGGTATGTCAGTGGTGCCGGGAAGTTCCTGGTCCAGGGTTGCCGCTGCCTCGGTTTCGCGTATCCGGGCGAGGACGGCGCGGAGCTCGGAGAACAGCACGGCGGACTGCTCACGGCGGGAGGCCGGCGATACGGTGGGGCCTGCCCGGGTCCGGCTCACGTCCGTCACCTCCATCTTCCGGGCCGCCGGGAACAGCTAAAGCATGAAGGCTGATTCATGTAGTGTCAACTTGCGGGCGGGAGCCCGCAGGGGAGAGGACGAGCGATGGCACCAGCCCGGCCGGGCGGCGAGGGCGAGCTGCCGGTCAGCGAGGCCGTGGCGGAGCGGCTGGCGGACACGATGTTCGCGCTGTCCACCCCCAGCCGGGTGCGGATCCTGGCCTGCCTGCTCGCCGGCCCGGCCTCGGTCAGCGACCTGACCCAGGAGCTGGGCATGGAGCAGTCGGCCGTCTCCCACCAGCTCCGGGTGCTGCGCGAGCATGACCTGGTGCGCGCCGAGAAGGACGGCCGCAGGCGGCTGTACGCCCTGTCCGACGAGCATGTCAGCACGCTGCTGCACGCCGCTTTCCGGCACGTCGGCGTGCCCCGCCCGGTCCTGCCGGCATCCGCCCCGCCCCGTGCCGTGCCGGGCGAGGCCGCCGGGGGCGCGCGGTGAGGCAGGCATCCACGGGCGGCGGCGACGGCGTGACCCGGGTGGCGTTCGGCCCTTCGGCCGACCGGCGCTCGGTGCTGGACCGGGCGCACCGGGGGGACATCATCGGCGCGCTCGGCCGCGTGGCGTCAGCTGACACCGGCCCGAGGGGCTCGCTGCGCCGGCGGGTCCTGACGCTGCTGGCGGTCATGGGGCCGGGCGTGATCGTGCTGGCGGCCGACAACGACGCCGGGGGCATCGCCACCTACGCCCAGGCCGGCCAGGACTACGGGCTGCGGTTCCTGTGGCTGCTGGTGCTCCTGGCCGGCGCCCTGCTGGTGAACCAGGAGATGGTGGGCCGCCTCGGCGCCGTGACCGGGGCCGGGCACGCCCGGCTGATCTACGAGCGGTTCGGGCGCCGCTGGGGGGCCTTCGCCCTGGGCGACCTGCTCGTGGTCAGCTTCCTGGTCATCGTCACCGAGTTCACCGGAGTCGCCTTCGGCCTCGGCTACTTCGGGGTGAGCCGGTACGTGGCGGTGCCCGCCGCCGCGCTGGCCCTGATCGCCCTGCCGGTCACGGGCAGCTTCCGCCGCTGGGAGCGGGCCATGGGACTGCTCGTCGCGGTCAGCCTGGCCGCCGTGCCGCTCATGGTCCTCGCCCGCCACCCCCGGGCGGCCCCGGCCGTCACGGCTGCCCCCGGGCACGGCCCGGCCGAGACCACGGTGCTCGTGATCATCGCCCTCGTCGGCACGACCGTGGCCCCCTGGCAGCTGTTCTTCCAGCAGTCCAACGTGGTCGACAAGCGGATCACCGCCCGCTGGCTTGCCTACGAGCGGGCCGACACCGTCGTCGGCACGCTCCTGTTCGCCCTGGGCGCCGTGGCCGTCCTGGCCGCCTGCGCCCTGGCGTTCTCCGGAGGCCCGCTGCACGGCGCCTACCTCGACGCCGGCGCCGTGGCCGAGGCCCTGCGCCGCGCGGCCGGCCCGTGGGCCGGGGCGCTGTTCGCCGTCGTCCTGCTGAACGGCTCGGTCCTCGGCGCCGCCGCCGTCACCCTGTCAGCCTCCTACGCCATCGGGGACGTGACCGGCACCAGGCACTCCCTGCACCGCTCCTGGCGCGACGCCCGCAGGTTCCACGGCAGCTACGCCGCGCTCGTCGCCCTCGCCGCCGCCATCGTGCTCATCCCCGGGGCGCCCCTCGGCATCGTCACCACCGCCGTCCAGGCCCTCGCCGGCGTCCTGCTGCCCAGCGCCCTGGTCTTCCTGGTCCTGCTCTGCAACGACCAGGCCGTCCTCGGCCCGTGGGTCAACCCCCGGTGGCTCAACGCCGTCGCCGGCACGGTCGTGGCCGTCCTCCTCGTCCTGTCCGGCCTCCTCGTCACCGCCACGCTGTTCCCCGGCCTCGCGGCCAGCTGGCCCGCCACCGTGTCCGCCCTGGCCGGCGCCGGGGCGGTCGGCGGCGCCTGCGGGCTGCGCCTCACCGCCCGCACCATCGGCCCCCGCCAGCCGCGGACCGGACCGCGTGCCTGGACCATGCCGCCCATCGAGACCCTGCCGCCGCCTGCCGCCTCCCGGGCGCGCACCGCCGGGCTGGTGATCCTCCGCGTGTACCTGCTGCTCACCGCCGCAGCGGTCATCGTCAAGGCGGTACAGCTGATGACCGGGCACTAGCAGCGGCAACGCCGTGAAAGGGCCGACCGCGCTCTAGCGCAGGGGCGGAGACGGCGGCAGCGAGCGCGGATCGTGGAAATTGCAGGCCACCGGCTAGGAAACCGGGCGGCACGGCCGACATGCCGCCCGCGCCCGCGATGCCCGTGCCCATCCATGACGGTACACAGTCTCCGCTCCGCCGTCGCCTCCTATGACGTGCGGCACGCGGCGATCTCGCTGTGGCTGAACTCCGGGGTGCCCGCCACCGAGGTCGCCCGCCGCGCCGGCCACGGCGTCGCCGTCCTGCTCAAGATCTACGCCCACTGCATCGACGGTCAGGCCGCCGCCGCCAACCAGCGCATCACCCACGCCCTCGGCACCAACGACACCGAGTCCGAACCAGGAGACGAGGAAGACGGCGACAGCAAGAAGGCAACTTGAACGCCGCAGGTCAAAGGCCACAAAGGCCCGAATCGTGGCATCAAGGCGCAGCCTCCTGATGCCGCCGTCCGTGCCCGTCCGTGCGTCACCTCGCCACCGGCCCCGAGCGCACGGACACATAGCGGACGGCGGCGGCCCCAAATCCCGCCTCGGAACGCATAACGGCAGGTTAGGGGTATAAGACTTGAACAGGAGGATAGGGCTGTAAAACCGTCGGCTCAGCCTACGTTGGTTCGAACCCAACACCTGCCACCCTGTTTCCGCAGGTCAAAGCCGGTGTCATCGGATGATGGCACCGGCTTTTGGGTATCGTTAGGAGCGGTTCGCGGACCGTTTGTGGGCCAGCCGTGGGCCAGGCCCGGTAATGGGTTATCGTTCTAATATTTGGCTTTGAGCTGGCTAAACGTTCATCGGTAGGGCTACGTGATGGCCTGCGGTCGGCGTGATTTGTGGGCCGTCGGCGGGCCGGGCGGGGAAGTTACGGACGTATGGCGGACGGCGTCTGCGGCCGACCGGGGGCCGTCGCGCGGTTGGCGTAACCGCTGGCTTCCGCGTAGTCGCACGGTCGGTGCACACCGTCGGCTCTTTCACGGACGGGCACGGACCAGGCCCCGGGAACGGCTTGAGGACGTAGTCGATCTGCTGGTTGAGGAGGTCGTCGCGGCGGTGGATGCAGTGGGTGTAGACGGTGAGCAGGACCGCGACGCTGTTCCCGGCCCTCGCGGCGATCTGGGCGGGGTCCCCTCCGGGGTTCAGCCACAGCGACAGGGCGGCGTGCCGCAGGTCGTAGGGGCGGCGGGCGAGCCCGGTGGCACCTAGCTCGGGCCCGAGGGCGATGGTGCGGGCGGATTGCCAGGCCCGGCCGTAGAGCGATCCGCTGAGCGGCCCGCCGCGTGCTCCGCGGAACAGCCGGCCGTCGGGTGCGGTGCCGTAGGTGACGTGGTGCGCTCGGAGCATGGCGGCCAACACGGGAGGGGCCGGGACCATGCGGACCGTGCCGTCGGGCCGGTGCTTGAGTCCGCGCTGTTCATAGCCGGTGCCGTCGCTGGTCCAGGCGGCGGCCGTCCTGGGCGTTGCCGCGGTCAGCCGGAGCATGCCCCACCCAGTGCCGGGCAGGTCGCAGTCGGCGAGGTGCAGGGCGACGGCTTCCTCTGGGCGGAGCGCGGCGTAATACAGGCAGCCGAAGAAGGCGGTCAGCTGTGGCCGGGTCCGGGCGACCGCGTCCAGCAGCGCGCTGACTTGTTCGGGGCTGGCCGCGACAGCGGGGTCGAGGGCTGCTGACGACTGCGATACGCGCCAGGCGAAGCTGTCCAGCGGGTTGTCCGGTAGCAACCCGGCCTCGGCCGCGTAACTCAGCGCGCCGTGCAGGACGACGCGCTTGCGGATGATGGTGTTGGCGGCGGCCCGGCTGCCGTCCAGCCGGAACGTCAGCGCCTCCAGCGCACCACGCAGGATGGCCGGGTCGCTGAGGCGGCCGACGGGCAGTGACGCCTGCTGTGCCCAGTCCAGGATCTGCGCGCACGCACTGCCCGGTTCGGCTGGGCGGGCTGGATTGAAGGCGTGCTTATACAAGGCCGTGCGCAGCTTGCGCGGATCGGGCCGCCTGCGCGTGTCATTCCTGACCAGTGCGGGCGTGACCGTGGCGAGCGCGTCGGCCCGGCTGGCCCGGGAGTGCGCGGCCAGCGACGGCCATTTCATCACCGCGTACGCGGTGGCCTCCTGGTACCAGGAGACAGTCGCGGGTTCCGGGAGGTTCCATGCCGTCGGCTCGCCGGTTAGCGGGTCGAATTCCAGGCCCGTCCGGGCCGCGCGGACCAGCTCGGCCCGGTAGCTTTCGGCGAGCTTCCTGGTGATGAAGGACTTGGAACGGCTGCGGCCCGCCGCCCGCCAGCGGACCTCGAACGGCCGGCGCCGCCCGGCCCGCCGCCGGATCGCGTACACGCTCACATCGAACCTGTTCACCGATTGCCCCCTGTCCCGTGGGCGCACGGCCCCGCGCCAACTCTCACCAGCGCAGCAGGCACAATCAGCTACGTCAGCTGGTCCTGCTCGGGCGCGCTCACTGAGCCGGGGCGCTAGCAGTGGGGCTTGCACTGCCCAGGTGCTATCCAGTTAGCCGACCGGCGGTTCGGCTGGGTGCTTCGAACCCTGTGAGGGCGCGGTTGCCAGGCGATAACGCGGGGTGCCCGGGATGGCAGTCGGTCAGGCGCGGTGAGGGCTTGCGCTGCCTTCGAGCTGGCGCTTCAGTCCGGCCCAGATCCTGCGCTCCATGCGGCCGCCGAGGAGGCCGAAGAGCGGTCCGAGTATCCGCAGCCAGCCCTTGGGGCGGACCTGCCAGTCCCAGCTCATGACCGTGCCCTGGTCTTCGGGGGTGAAGGTCAGCGCGCCGGAGGTGTCCATCATCGAGCTGGCGGTGCGCGACCCGAGCCGGCGCGGGCGGTCGAACTCGGTCAGCTCGACCAGCATTTCCGTGTCCGCCTTTCCCAGGCGGGCACGGAACCGCGTGCCCAGCCCGATCGGCGGCGGGGTGAGCAGCTCCGCTCCGGTCATGGCGGGGTTGAACGACGGCTCATTGCGCGTGTCGGCGACCGTGTCGAAGACCCGCTCGGCGGGCGCCGCGATGCGGATACGGCCACTGATACGAGCCGCTCTTCCCGGCTCACGGGAAGACGGTGCCGCTTTCCCGGTAAGGATTATGACGGCAACGCCAATCCCCGCGCAGACCGCCTCCAGGGGCTGGAAGCCGATCCAGGCAAGCTCGGCGGCTTCGAAGGCGATCAGCCCGGTGCCGGCCGCTACCGACAGCTCGCGGGCGTGCCAGCGGCCGGCCGACTGCCACCATCCGGCGAACAGGTACCCGCCGCCGACCAGGGCCGCCAGCAGCAGGCCCGGGAGGCGCCAGTCGGTGAACGGCGTGCCGGCCAGGGTGCCCGGGTCGGCACGCAGCAGCCTGCCGTCCGGGGCAGCGGCGAGCAGGGCCCCGCCGGCTAGGGCCGCGGCTCCGGTGCCGGTCTCCAGGGCGACCAGCGCCCGCCGTGCCCGCCGCGCGCCCGGCTGCCGCAGCGAGCGGGCCGCCGCATCCTGCCCAGTGAAGATTGCCCTGCTCATGCCTTGATGGTCGGCCTGGCCGCCCGGCAGCGGTAGGGACGGCAGTCCTGACTTAAGTCACCCGCTCAGCGCCCCGTGACACGGCGGCATCCGGCTCGGACCGCCGCGGGCGATGCGGGTAGACCCTGACCTGGGCGACCGCCTGGCCTGTATGGTGCGGCAGGTTCAGGAGGGACCGAGTCCAGCCGCCGCGCTCGCCATGGAACCGCCCGGCGCAAGGTCCCGCAGAGCTGGGACGTTCTGCCCTGATCAACGCACGCCGAACTGGCTAGCGTAGTACGGGGCTGGGGGACGGAGCGAAGGAGCCATCGGCAGTGGGCGGAATCCTCGTCGGTATCGACGGTTCCGGCTATTCAGGCAAGGCCCTGGAGTGGGCCGCTCGCGAGGCAGCGCTGCGCAGCGTCCCGCTGACGGTGCTCACCGTCTGTCAGAACGTCATCGGCTATACCGGATACGCCTACGGCTACGACAGCGGCGAGGAACTGGCTGAGCATGCCCGCCAGGCCGCGCAGGTGCAGGCGGACAAGGTTCTGAGGCAGCTGGGCGAGGCGTCACGGCCGGCATCGGTCACAGTGCGCGCGGTTGCCGGCTTGCCAGCGGACCGGCTGCTGAACGCCGCCAGGGACGCCGAGACGATCGTTCTCGGCTCTCGCGGCGCTGGCGGCTTCAGCAAGCTCCTGCTCGGCTCGGTCGCCCAGCAGGTTACGCAGCACGCGCACGTTCCGGTCGTTGTTATCCCGGCGGAATGTGCCTGACTGGAGGCGCGGCCGTGAGCAGCGCCGTGAAAGGGACGGCAGGCGGCCGGTGATCCGATCCTCCCGGCCGGGTACCCGGGGCCTGCAAGCGTGTTCGGGTCCTTTGGCGGGCCGGGGCGGGCTGTTATTACCTACCGCAGCCCGCCGGGCGGCGTCAGCCTGGACTGGAGGGGCGTCCAGCCTGGCCGTCCCTCAGCTGGAGGGCTGCCATGAAACTCCCGCGCCCGACCGCCGCCGCGGTGACGTCCGTACTCGCTGCCGCACTGCTGGCAGTGCTCACCGCCTGCGGCGGCCATGGCGGCCGGCCCGCAGCGGGTTCCTCGCCGGCCTCGCGCATCTCTGGCCGGCCAGCGACGTCCAGTCCGGCGGCGGCGCCGAGCCAGCCGAGCCCGGGCACTGCCTCGCCGGCTCCGCCCGCCCGGGTCCTGGTATCCCGGCTCGCCTATCCGTGGCACTGGCCGAACGACGTCACCGCGCCCGGGCGCGTCACCCATGCCCTCGCCGTGCCTCCGGTTCCCGAGCTGATCCAGATCAGCGTGGGCAGCCATCCGGGCGGGTCCGGCGAGCGGCCGTTCAACCGTATGTCGTTCACCTTCACGACCGCCTTCCCCAGCTACCGGTTCCAGTTCGCCAGCCAGCTGGTCAGCGACCCCGGCGGCCAGGCCATCCCGCTTAGCGGCCAGGGGGTGCTGGAGATCGTCTTCACCCAGGCCCAGGCGCACACCGCCGACGGAACCCGGTCATCGGTCATCTCCCAGCCCGCCCGGAGCATCGGCTACCAGCGCATGACCTCCTACGCCCAGGCAGGGGACTTCGAGGGCGTTCTCAGCTACGGCATCGGCATCCACTGGCCGGTTGAGCACTCCAACCCGCAGTTCCCGGTCCGCGCCTACGAGGTGGAGACCGTCACCGCCAGCGGCCAGCACCGCTACACCGTCGCGATCGACATCGACGCTAGCGGCCCAGCCTAGGGCGCTCCGGGCGTCGTCGGACGGCTTGCGGATCCGATACCAGCCCCCAGCCAACACCCTGCCGAGCGGGCCGCTGCCGCTCCTAGCCGTAACAGCCGACAGCGTAGATCCCGGCCGGCCCGGGCCGTTAGACCCTGAACATGCAGCAGGCCTGCGGGATCATCGGGTCATGAGCCACGGACCCGGCGCGTCGGCCGCCGCACCCGCTCAGGGTGACGGTCCCGTCGGGCCTGCGACGGTGCCGGATGGCGGGCTGTCTTCGGCCGAGGCCGCGGCCCGGCTGGCCCGCTTCGGGCCGAACGAGCTGCCCCGTCCTCGCGGGACCTCGCTGTCGCGGATGCTCGTCGAGCAAGTGCGCGATCCGCTGGTGCTGGTGCTGCTGGTCGCCGCGGTGCTGACGCTGGCAACCGGGGACTGGACCGACGCCGGGGTCATCTTGCTGGTGATCGTGGTGAACACCGCGGCCGGCGTCACCCAGGAGGTGAAGGCGGGGCAGGCGATCGCTGCACTGTCGGAGCTCACCGCGCCGGAGGCGCGGATACTGCGCGACGGCGAGCAGCGGACCATCCCGGCCCCCGAGGTAGTGGCCGGGGACGTACTGGTGCTCGCCGAGGGCGACATAGTCCCGGCGGACGCCGCCGTGACCGAGGCGGCGGCGCTGCTGGTCGACGAATCGGCCCTGACCGGCGAGTCCGTGCCCGTAGAAAAGACAGCGGACGGGGCGGCGTCTCCCAGCGGGCAGAATCTCGTGTCTGCCGGGACGACGGTCGTCCGGGGCCGCGGCCAGGCGGTGGTGACCGCGACCGGGACGGCTAGCGCGATGGGACGGATCGCCGCGCTGATGGCCGGGCAGCAGGGACTGACCCCGCTGCAGCGCCGGCTGGCCGGAGTCGGCCGGGTGCTGGCGGTGGTGGCGGTCGTCCTGTCGGCCATCGTGCTGGGCATCGGCCTGGCCCGAGGACAGGCCGCGGAACTGATGGTGGTCACCGCGATCAGCCTGGTCGTCGCGGCGGTGCCGGAGTCCCTGCCCGCGGTAGTCACCCTGGCGCTGGCCCTGGGCGCCCGGCGGATGTCCGCCCGCAGTGCGCTGATCAGGCGGCTGCCGGCCGTGGAGACACTGGGCTCGGTGACCGTCCTGGGCACCGACAAGACCGGCACCCTGACCGAGGGCAACATGGTTGTGCGCCGACTGTGGACCCCGGACGGCGGCGCTGAGATCACCGGCACCGGATACGGGCCGGACGGCGAGATAATCCGCTCCGGACACCCGCTGGGCTCCGGACAGGCGCCGGAGCTGATCCGGCTGCTGACCGCGGGCGCGCTCTGCAACGACGCCGCGCTGCGGCCCCCCGAGGGAGACCTGGAGGCGTGGACGGCGGTCGGCGACCCGACCGAGGCGGCGCTGCTGGCCGCCGCCGCCAGGTCCGGCCTCGACCCCGGCGCGCTCACCGCCCGGTTCCCGCGCGTCGCCGAGCTTCCCTTCGACAGCGGCCGCAAGCGGATGAGCACTGCGCACCGGCTGCCAGAGGGCGGTGTCCGCGTCATCTGCAAGGGGGCACCGGAGGTCATCCTAACTCCGGAGATCATCGCCGGCGACGCCGCCGCGCTAGTCCGGGCCGTCGGCCGGGCCGAGGATCTGGCGCAGGGCGGCTTCCGTGTGCTGGCAGTGGCGGAAGCGGACCGGCCGGACCTGCCGGATCCCGCGGCCATGGAACACGGGCTGCGGCTGCTGGGGCTGACCGCGATCCTCGACCCGCCCCGCCCGGCCGCGGCGGCCACCATCGCAGCCTGCCAGGCGGCGGGCATCACCCCGGTGCTGATCACCGGCGACCACCCCGCCACCGCCGGAGCCATCGCCCGGGACCTCGGCATCATCGGCCCCGTCGAGGAAGTGATCGACTGCCGCGCCGCCGGGGGCATCGCCGCCTACGGCTCGGGACGGGTGTTCGCCCGCGCCACCCCCGAGCAGAAGCTGGCCATCATCGCGGCCCGGCAGGCGGCCGGGGACGTGGTCCGGGCGCCCCGGCCCGGACCGGGTGCCAGACGGCGGCGAGCGCATCGCCGGGCGGGCGCGCTTCTAGTGAACAGGACCGCGACAGGGCGGGGCCCGGTGTCACATCAGCGCGGGCAGGCTGCGGCACAGCGAGTAGACGGCCACGGCGATCAGCAGGCCGGTGAAGGCGGCGGTGAGCCTGGACGGGCTGACGCGGGAGGCGACGCGGTTTCCGGCGAGTGTCCCCGCGAGTGCGACCAGGGTGAACACGCCGAGCAGCGGCCAGTCGAGGCTGATGCGGCCGCCGAGTCGGGCGGTGAGCGCTGAGGCGCTGTTGATGGCGATGACCAGCAAGGAGGTGCCGACGGCGGCCGGCATCTCGAAGCCGAGGGCAAGCACCAGTGCCGGGACGATGACGAATCCGCCGCCCACGCCGAAGAAGCCGGTCAGCAGCCCGACGCCGGTGGCGGCGGCGACGACCTTGAGGGCCTGGCGGGCCGTCACGCCGCCGCGCCGGTGCCGCCACGCCGCGGCTCTCGTCCCCGGGCGCTCTGCGGCCGCCGGCCGGTCCAGCGTCACGGCCCTTGTGCCGCCGGCCGGCCCGGGGGCGGCCACGCTGCCCTCCGGCGGGCCGCCGGAGGGCTCCGGCTGGATCGCGGGCCTGTCGGCCGGGGCCCGGCGGCGCAGCATCGCCGCGGCGGCGGCCAGCATGAGGACCGCGAACAGGGTGAGCAGCAGGTCAGGGCTGACGCTCGCGGACAGCCTGGTGCCGGCGTAGGACCCGGCGATGCCGAGCACGCCGAAGGTGATGCCCTGGACGGGGCGGACCCGGCCGGCGCGCCAGTGCGCGGTCATGCCGACGAGGGCGGTGATCCCGACGATGAGCAGTGATCCCGTGGTCGCGGCGTGCGGCTGCTGGTGTAGCAGGTAGACCAGCGCGGGGACGGTCAGGATGGACCCGCCGCCGCCGAGGGCGCCCAGCGACAGGCCGATCAGCAGCCCGGCGGGGATGGCGACGACGAAGGCCAGCATGCGGTACCTCCTGTATCTTCATATACCCCTGGGGGTATTATCTACGGCCAGGCTACCCGCTAGGAGCGCTTGGCCGCAAATACCTCCAGGGGTATATCTGAGCAGCTGAGGTCGCTATCCGGGTGAGCAGGGTGCCTGATGCGGCCGGGGCTGCGGCAGCTGGCCCGGGACGTCGCCGCAAGGGTGGTAGTCGCCGGTGCGCGGGTCCTGACGGTAGGGGGTTGGCGGCAGATCTCCGCCTGCGATGCGTGCCACCGCGGTGAGCAGCCGCGCCACGTCCTGCCCGGTGGTGCTGATGCCCGCGCTCGCGCGGACGGCGCCCGGCATCGCGCTGCGGTCGCCCCGGCGGACCTGGTCCCGGTACCGGTGCACGTCTTCCCGGGTGTAGCCGAGGAGCCGCATCAGGTAGGGGTGCGCGCAGAAGCACCCGTGCCGTACGCCGATTGCGTCCTCGGCGGCGAGCCGGGCGGCGACCAGCGCGTGCGGGACGCCGTCGACGGTGAACGTGGCCGCCGGCAGCGTCTCGGCCTCGGGTCCGGGTCCGAGGAGGCGGACGCCGGGGATCGCGGCCAGCCCTTGCCGGAGCATCAACCCGACGTGCCGCTCGTGGCTGACGAGGGCGGGCCAGCCGATTCCGGTCAGCGTGTCGATCGCGGCGTGCAGCGCCACGGCGCCGATCACGTTGGGGGATCCGGCTTCCTCTCGTTCGGGGGGCGCGGTCCACAGCACCTCGTCGAGGTCCACGAGGTCTACGGCGCCGCCTCCGGCGAGGAACGGGTCACCGTCGGCGAAGGCGCGCCGCGGGCCGGTCAGGATCCCGGCGCCGAACGGCGCGTACATCTTGTGGCCGCTCCAGGCGATGAAATCGACCTGGGCGGGAAGCGGCCGGTGCGGGGCGAGCTGCGCCGCGTCCACCACGACGGGGACGTTGCGGTCGTGCGCGGCCGCGATGATCTCGTCCAGGGGCGGCATCCAGCCCGTGATGTTGGACGCGCCGGTGATCGCCAGCAGCCGCGGCGCCGGGTGCCGGTCCAGCGCCGCCTCGACATCATCGGCACCGAAGGTGCCGTCGCTGCCGCACTCGACATACCGGCAGGCCGCGACCCGGGACCAGGGCAGCAGGTTAGCGTGGTGCTCGGCCACGGTGGTGACGACGACGTCGTCGCGGGACAGCCGCAGCCGGTAGGCGAGGTGGTTCAGCGCCTCGGTGGTGTTCCGGCAGATGATCGCCACGTGGTCACCGCTGCCCGCGTGCCCGGCGAACGCGAGGGCGGCGGACCGGGCGTCCTCGTACGCGCGGGTGGCAACCTGCGACTTGTAGCCGGCCCCGCGGTGCACGCTGGAGTACCAGGGGAGGAACTCCTCGACCCGGGCCAGGACCGGTCCCAGTGCCGCCGTCGACGCGGCCGTGTCCAGCGACAGGTACGGCCGCTCGGTGCCGTCGGCGCAGGGCACCGGCATCCCGTCGCCGACCAGCGGGACAGGGGGACGTGCGGAGCCGTCCGGGTGACTGCCTGCGCTCATGATGGCCTCCCGCTTCAAGGGATCTCTCCTGGCGGATGCTTCAAGCGTATAATACCCCCATGGGTATATGGGAGGCTGATCATGAACGTAGTCGTACCTGCGCGCGCACCTGCCGCGCGTCCTGGGCGGCAGCTGCCGGCCTGGGTGAGCGTGCTGGCGGTGGTCGCGCACCCCGATGACGAGAGCTTCGGCCTGGGCGCGGTCATCGACGCGCTCGCGGCGGGCGGCGCGGCGGTGCACATCCTGTGCTACACGCACGGGGAGGCGTCCACCCTCAACGAGACCCGCGCCGACTTGCGCCGTGCGCGGGAGCAGGAGCTCACCGAGGCCGGCGCGGAGCTCGGCGCGGCCAGCGTCACCCTGCTGGACTACCCCGACGGCCGGCTCAGCCTCGCCCCGCCCGCGGAACTGGCGGCGCACGCCGCCGCGGCGGCGGCCCGCGGCAAGGCCGGCGGGCTGCTCGTCTTCGATGACACCGGCATCACCGGTCACCCTGACCACCGGGCCGCCACCGCTGCCGCCGTGCTGGCCGGGCGGCAAGCCGGCCTGCCGGTCCTGGCGTGGGCGCTGCCGCAGGCGGTTGCCGGGCAGCTCAAAGCCGAGACCGGCCATGACTTCGCGGGGCAGCCGCCCTGCCAGCTGGACCTGTGCGTGCGGGTCAGCAGGAGCCGGCAGCGGCGCGCTGCCCTCATGCATGCCAGCCAGGTCTCTCCCGGGGCGGTGCTGTGGCGCCGGCTGCAGTTGCAGGGCGAGTGCGAGCACCTTCGGTGGCTCGTCCCGCCAGTCGCGGTCCCGCCGGGGTAACCCGCGCGGGGCTATGCCGGGCGCTCGGCCCGGACCAGGGTGTCGATGGCGGTCCGCTCGCCCTCGGGCGTCGGCACGGGCCGCGTGACCTGTTCCGCCCGGCGGATGGCAAGGCCGTCCAGTTCCACGGTGACGGCCGCGGGGGTGTAGAGCCGGTCGGGGTCTTGCGGGCCGCCGTGCCCGCGGGTGATGTTGTCGCGGTCGTGGCCGATGACCAGCAGGGTGCCGCCCGGCGCGACCGCCGCGGCCGCGGCGCGGAAGACGCGCGCGAGGCCGGCGGCCGGCAGGTGAATGTAGGCGATGAGCACCAGGTCGTAGCCGCCGGGCGCGGGCTGGTAGTCCAGCAGGTCGGCCTGCACCCAGTCCACGCTCACCCCGCGTTCGGCGGCCAGCCGTCCTGCCCGGGCCAGGCCGGCGGCGGAGAAGTCCACGGCCGTGACCTGCCAGCCGCGTTCCGCGAGCCAGATCGCGTTGCGTCCCTCGCCGGTTCCCAGGTCGATCGCCCGCCCGGCTGGCAGCGCGGTCACTTCCCCGGTGACGAAGCGGTTCGGGCCGGCGCCCCAGACCAGGTCCGGTCCCGAGTAGCGCTGGTCCCACGCTGCCTGTTCGGTGGTTTCCACTGTCCCTCCCGGTCCGCGCTCAGGCGAGCGACAGGAACAGCCGCTCGAGTTGCGCGCGCTCGGCGTCACTCGCCTCGTCGGCGTTGAGCGCGCACTGCTGCAGGCCGGTCGCGATGATCTTGAAGCCGGCCCGGTCGAGCGCCCGGGACGCGGCGGCGAGCTGCGTCACCACGTCCGCGCAGTCGCGCCCGTCCTCGATCATCTTGATGACGCCGCCGATCTGGCCCTGCGCCCGCTTGAGCCGCCGGAGCACGCTGGCCATCGTCTCGTTGTCCACGTCCATGCCGGCTCCCTCGGGGGTGGCGCACCCGGCGCGTGAATCCGGATGCCGCACTCGAATATCCAGGCTTCACTATACCCGATGGGGTATCGGCCGCGCGCGCGGGACCAATGGCGGGCAGCAGGCGACTTACGGCCGCCGCGCGAGCGGGTCGTCCCGGTCGATGCTGTAACCACGTGACGGTCAACGGAAGGAGCAGGCGATGGGTTACGGGAAGGACGTCCGGGAGGAGCTGCGGGTGCCGTCCCGCGAGCTGCGGCACGCGATCCCGCAGGTGTACGCGGGCTACAAGCAGCTCTACGACGCCGCGCTGGGCGCGGGCGCGCTGGACGTGCGCACCAAGGAGCTCATCGCCCTGGCGATCGCGGTCAGCAAGGAGTGCGACGGGTGCATCGTCGCGCACGCCCACGCAGCGGTCCTGCACGGCGCGACCCCGGCCGAAGCGGCCGAGGCGATCGGCGTCACCTTCCTGATGAACGGCGGCCCGGCCACCGTCTACGGCGCGCGGGCGTTCGCCGCGTTCCGGGAGTTCTATGCCGAGCGCGCCGCTCAGCACGACGGGCAGCAGCCGGTCGCCAGCTAATGCATCTCAGCAGGCAAGAGATCGGCCGGCGGCCGGGAAAGCGGACGCCAGGGCCGCCGCCTTAGCGATGGCGCTGCGCTGAACCGGGCAGCGCCGCCACGTTCCCGTCCGGCTAGGCCGGATTTCGCGCGTCAGTCACCTTCGGCCGTCTTCTGACGGGCGCTTCCCGGGGCGCCCGGATGGTTCCCCGGACGACCCCGTCACCGGGCGAGCTCGGCGAGCGCGCCAGCAAGCCGCCGCCCGACCTCGTCGGCTACCGGCTTCAGCTCCGGGCGGCCGGTCAGCGTGACCATGACCTGCGGGTCCAGTGCCTCCACGACAGTGCCGTCGCCGGCCGCGCGGACGACGACGTTGCAGGGCAGCAGCAGGCCGATGCTGCGGTCGATGCCGAGAGCCTGGTGCGCGAACGGCGGGTTGCAGGCGCCGAGGATGACGTAGTCCTCCATCTGCTCCCCGAGCTTCGCCCGCAGGGTGGCGGTGACGTCGATCTCGGTGAGCACGCCGAACCCCTGCGCGGCGAGGGCCTCGCGGACCCGGGCGACCGTGTCCGCGAACGGCGCCCGTACCGTGACGCTGGTGCCGTAGCTCACCGGCTCGCGCCTTCCTGCGCGGCGAGCTTAGTGCGGACGTCGTCCATGTCCAGGTCCTTGACGGCCTGGATGACCTGTTCCAGTGCGGCCGCGGGCAGCGCGCCGGGCTGGGAGAAGACCAGGATGCCGTCCCGGAAGGCCATCAGCGTCGGGATCGAGGTGATCCGCGCTGCCCCGGCCAGCGCGGGCTGGTCCTCGGTGTCGACCTTGCCGAACGTGATGTCCGGGTGCTTGCCGCTGGCGGCCTGGAAGACGGGCGCGAACATCCGGCACGGACCGCACCATGACGCCCACCAGTCGACGAGCGTGATCCCAGGCTTGGTGATGGTCTCTTCGAACGAGTCCTCGGTCAGTGCGACGGTACTCATTTTTCGCTCCTTGGTTCGTATGGTCCTAATATACCCCCATGGGTATAACGCGGGGAGGGACGAGGCATTCCCGGCCTGCGGCCGGCAGCGTTGTGGGGCACGGTGGCGTGTTTGCGCCGCACGGCGCCGCCGCCTACATTGGATAGCAGGGTATATACCCCATGGGGTATTTGACAGGAGGAGCGCATGAGTACCACGGCAGGATCCGGCGTAGAGGTCATACCCGTCGACACCCCCGCGCTGGGCGACCGCAGCTACCTCGCCCACGACGGGTCGGTCGCCCTGGTGGTCGACCCGCAGCGGGACATCGACCGGGTGCTGGACCTAGCGGCCGCCCGCGGGGTGACGATCACCCACGTGTTCGAGACCCACCTGCACAACGACTACGTGACCGGCGGCCTGGCGCTGGCCCGCCTGACCGGCGCCGCTTACCACGTCAACGCCGCCGACCCGGTCGCCTTCGACCGGGTCGCGGTTCGCGACGGGGACGTCATCGAGGTCAGCCCCCTGATGAGCGTCCAGGTCCTGGCCACCCCCGGGCACACCTTCACGCACCTGTCGTACGTGCTCCAGGCCGCGGGACGCACCCACGCGGTGTTCAGCGGCGGGTCGCTGCTGTACGGGTCCACCGGGCGCCCGGACCTGCTCGGCAAGGCGCATGCCGAGGAGCTCGCGCGCGCCCAGTACGGCTCGGCGCGCCGGCTGGCGGCGGAACTGCCCGCGGACGCGGACGTCTACCCGACGCACGGGTTCGGCAGCTTCTGCTCGGCCACCCAGTCCGAGGGCACCTCCTCGACCATTGGCGCCGAGCGCCTCGTCAACCCGGTACTGGCCCTGGACGAGGACAGCTACGTGGCGCAGACGCTGGCCGGCCTGGACGCCTACCCCGCCTACTACGCGCACATGGGCCCGGCCAACGCGGCCGGCCCGGAGGGCCCGGACCTGTCACCGCCGCGCCGCGCCGACGCCGCCGAGCTGCGCAGCCGCATCGAGGCGGGGGAGTGGGTAGTCGACCTGCGCGCCCGCCGGGCGTTCGCCGCCGGGCACCTGGCCGGCACGCTCAGCTTCGACCTGGACGGCAGCTTCGCCACCTACCTGGGGTGGCTCGTCCCCTGGGATACGCCGCTGACCCTGCTCGGCCAGACCCGCGAGCAGGTCGCCGAGGCCCAGCGGGAACTGGTACGGATCGGCATCGACCGCCCGCAGGCCGCCGCCGACGGCGGGCCCGCCGCCTGGGCGCAAGGGCAGCCGCTGCGCAGCTACCCGGTCGCGGACTTCGCCGCCCTGGCCGCCGTCCGCCATCACCGCCCCGTCACCATCCTGGACGTCCGCCGCGACTCCGAGTGGGAGCAATCGCACATCGACGGGGCCGCCCACATCCCGCTGCACAGCCTGCCGGCCCGGATCGGCGAGCTGCCCAGCGGCGAGCTGTGGGTGCACTGCCAGGCAGGCTACCGGGCGTCGGTCGCCGCATCCTTCCTCGACGCCGCTGACCGGACCGTGGTGGCCATCGACGACGATTACGACCGCGCCGCCAAGGCCGGCCTGCCCGTCGTCACCCCGGAAGCCGCCGTGTCGCACGCGGGCCTGCCCGCGGTCCCCAGCACATATCAGGAGGCACGACGATGAGCGCTCCGAACCAAGAACGCCACAAGGTCCTGATCGTCGGCGGCGGGACGGCCGGCATCACGGTCGCGGCCCGCCTCCGCCGGGCAGGGGTGACCGATGTCGCCGTTGTCGAGCCGTCGGGCAGCCACTACTACCAGCCGCTGTTCACCCTGGTCGGCGGCGGCCGGGCCCCGGCGTCCGCGACGGTCCGGCCAGAAGCCAGCGTCATGCCCAAGGGCGTCGTCTGGATCCGGGAAGCCGCCGCCGGCATCGACCCCGCCGCGCAGGCCGTGGCCACCGAATCCGGCCGGGTCCTGGGCTACGACTACCTGGTCGTGGCCCCCGGAATCCAGCTCGACTTCGGCAGGGTCCCCGGGCTCACCGAGGCACTCGGCCAGCGCGGCGTCTCCAGCAACTACCGGCCCGACCTTCCCCCGCGCACCTGGGAGTTCATCCGCGACCTGCGCGGCGGCACCGCCCTGTTCACCATGCCGGCCGGCCCCATCAAGTGCGCCGGCGCCCCGCAGAAGATCGCCTACCTGGCCGCCGACTGGTGGCGCTCCCAGGGCGTCCTCGACCGCACCCGCGTCATCCTGGTGCTGCCCACCGCGGCCATGTTCAGCCAGCCCGACTGGGCGAAGGTGCTCGAGGGCATCGCCGCAGGCTACGGCATCGAGGTCCGCAAGGAATCCCAGCTGACCGAGGTCGACGGCGACAACAGGCGGGCGGTCATTGCCGACGCCAAGGCCGGCACCAAGGAGACCATCGACTACGACATCCTGCACGCCGTCCCGCCGCAGAGCGCCCCCGACTGGCTCAAGGCGACACCGCTGGCGGACCCGGCAAGCCCCTTCGGCTACGCGCGGGCCGACAAGCACACGCTGCAGAACCCCGACTGGCCCAACGTCTTCGCCCTCGGCGACGCGTCCAGCCTCCCGACCTCCAAGACCGGAGCCGCCGCCCGCAAGCAGGCGGTCGCCCTGGTGAACAACCTGCTCGCCGCCATGAAAGACCGCCCGCTGCCCGCGCGCTACAACGGCTACACGTCCTGCCCGCTGGTCACCTCACGGAACAGGATGCTGCTCGCCGAGTTCGACTACGACCTCAAGCGGACGCCCACGTTCCCGTTCATCAACACCCTCAAGCCCCGGTACGACATGTGGCTGCTCAAGCGGTACGGGCTGCCAGCCCTCTACTGGCACCTGATGCTCCGGGGCCGGCTGGACTGACGCCCCGGTTTCAGGCTCCCGCGCGACCGCTAGCGTCGGCGCAGCCACGGGAGCAGGCCCCGGCACGGGCGCCCCTGGACCCGGTCGCAGGCACATCGCTGGGACCTGGGCACTTCGGCGAGACCTGCTCGGCATGCAGTCCGCACCCCTGGTAGGCGGGCTTCTTACAGGAACGGCAGGTGACGCGCTGGCACATGTGATCCCTTTCCAGCGCGCGCGGCGGCCGAGGCAAGCCAATATACACCAGGGGGTATCTGATACTCTGCGTCACGGCCAGCCGCCGGCGCCCTGGGGACAGCCAGCCCGGTGCCTCCACGTGACAGCGCCGGATGGCCGGCCGGGGAGGGGCTGCCATCCTGCGCGGCTGTGCCGTTCGTCCTGGCCGGCGTGTCAGCATCCAGGCCCAGCAGCCGCTGCTTGAGGGCAGCGTGGACACGCTGATATCCCGCGGAGTACTGGTGGCCGACTAGCCGCAAGAGGCGATCCCGGGTCCGCCTGACGGGAAAGTTGAGGGCTTCCGCCCCTACCGGCACGGTCCCGGTGCGGCCGATGGTGGGCCTCATCACCGATACTCAGGGAGGTATCTGTCATGACTGCGCTTGACGAGGCCGGGAGCGTCACCGAGGCGCGCTACGGCCTGCCGCGGCTGGGCGAGCCGGCGCCCGCGTTCGAGGCGGTGACGACGCACGGCACGATCCGCCTGGCGGACTACGAGGGGAACTGGCTGGTGCTGTTCTCGCACCCGGCCGACTTCACCCCGGTGTGCACGACCGAGTTCATCGGCTTCGCGGAGATCTACCCGCAGCTGCGCGAGCGGCATGCTGAGCTGCTCGGGCTGTCCATCGACAGCGTGTACTCGCACATCGCCTGGGTGCGGAACATCGAGGAGAAGACCGGGGTAGCGATCCCGTTCCCGGTCATCGCCGACCTGGACCGCAAGGTCGCCACCGCCTACGGGATGGTGATGCCCGGCGAGAGCAAGGCCGAGGCCAGCCGCTGCGTTTTCGTCATCGACCCCGGCGGCATCCTCCGGGCGATGATCTACTACCCGCTCACCACCGGCCGCAACATGGACGAGATCCTGCGGCTGGTCGACGCGCTGCAGGCCGCGGACACGCACAAGGTAGCCACCCCGGCCAACTGGCGGCCCGGCGAGCCCAAACGAGCTGCGGCTGCCGCACGCCGCCAAGCAGTACGCGCTGGCCGCGGCAGGCATCGCTATCACCTCCGAAGACACACAGCTTCAGGACATCGGACCCGACGCGCTGACCGACGCGGTGCACTACAGCCATGCCGCAGGAGCGTGGGGTGACGCCCTCGCCCTGGCTAACCTCGCCGTGATCGCTCATGGCTCCCTCGCGGAGGGCGCCTACGACCCGGAGGCTCACCCGGACCTTGAGCGACTCGATTTCCACACAATGATCGTGCTGCTGGCCGCTGAACGATTCCGCCCCGACATCCTGCCCGTCCTGCGCGCTGCGCTCGGCGACACCAGCTACATCCAGGACCTGCTCGTCAACGGGCTGGATGCGGTGCGGCCGGCATTCGCCTTCAGTGAGGAGTCATTCACCGAGCACGCCGACCAGCAACTGGCCGGCAAGCCGTTCTCGGATCTGGGACCCCGGCGGACTATCACCTTCGCCGCTCTCGGCACCACGTGGCGAATCACCTGTGCCAACGACCGCCGCAACGTGCTGGCGGCGGAACGCCTCGCGGCAGCCGCGCAGATCGTGCTCGTCGAACTCGTCCCCCATGACCCGTTCCCGGCCAGTGGATATCGCTGGCGGCCGGGCTCGCAGCGGACCTGGCCGGTGATCCCGCCCGTCTGCTGGTTCACACCGACTTGCACTACGGCAACGTCCCCGCCAGCAGCCGGCCAGGTCGGCCATGGGTGGCGATCGACCCCCGAGCGGCCGTGGGCGCCCCCGAGCGCTCGGTGGCGGACCTGCTCTGGACCCGGGCCGACGAGCTCCCCGACGCGCAGGCCATCACCGGCCTGCTTGGCATCATCGCCGAGCACGGGAACCTGGACCAGGCCAAGGCAACCGCCTGGGGCTTCGTCCGGACCATCGACTACTGGCTCTGGGGACTGCAGAACGGGCTCACAGCCGATCCAGTCCGGTGCCAGCGAATCGCCAGCGCCCTGGCGCCCGTGGCCGGGCACGGCAACCAGCCCTGAAGACGCCCTTCCCCGCATCGCGGCATGAGCGCCAGGCTGAGGGGCTCTGCGGCCAGTGGATTGAGCGCTATCGGCCGGAGTCGGGCAACGACGTGCCGCAGATGACTGTCCGGTCTCAATTGAGCTGGCACAGATGCCGGTTCTGTCCGCAGGGGACATGCCAGATCGTTTGAGATTCCGGTTCCTCGCTGTCTCAGTTGACTTGTCATTTTCCTGGCCCGTGCATGATCTCCTCGTCGCGGAGCGTAAGCATCTCAGGTGGCGTTGCCGCAGCTGGCGCAGCTAAGGCTGTAGGTTATGCGGGTGGGTATCGCTGCGCGTATAGCCAGGATGCGGGCCGTTGTCGGGCATGAGCTGCTGCTGTTGCCGTCGGTGTCGGTCTTGCCGGTGGACGAGGCGGGGCGGGTGCTGCCGGTCCGTCATGCCGGCCGTGACGACGGGTGGGGTGTCCTCGGCGGCGCCGTTGAGGTGGGCGAGTCGCCGGCTGCGGCGGCGGTCCGGGAGGCCCGGGAGGAGATCGGCGTCGATGTTCAGCTGGTGTGCCTGCTGGACGTGCTGGGCGGGCCGGACTACGAGGTCAGTTACCCGAACGGCGATCGCGTCGCGTATGTCACCGCTGTTTATGAGGCCCGAGTGGCCGGGGGTTCTCCGGTTGTCAGTGATGGCGAGCTCAGCGAGCTGGCCTGGTTCGGGCTTGCGGAACTGCCCGGGCTGGGGCTGAGCAGGTTCGCCCGCGCCTTGCTCAGTGCCACGGGCCGCCTGTGTCATGCCGCGCGTGAGGAGATGGCCAAGTAACTACGACCTTGGCGTTGGCCAGTGGCAGTATGGGAGGAGAAGCATGCCTAAGGCGGCGGGGGTGGATCCGGGGCAGCGTCATCTTAACGGCCCGCAGACGACAGGCCGGGACTTCCGGAACCTGTCCGTTCCCGAGTACGGGATGCGGTGCGATGAGGATGTCGCAGTGCCGATGCGGGACGGAGTCACGCTGCTGGCGGATGTGCACCGGCCGGATGCTGACGGGCGGTTCCCGGCGCTGATCGCGGCGTCTCCTTATCCGCGGCAGATTCAGGATCTGGGCGCCCCGATGGGTTTTATCGAGGCGGGGGCGACTGATTTCTGGGTTCCTCGCGGGTACTGCCACGTGATTACTAACCTGCGCGGGACGGGGGGTTCGGGCGGGACGTTCGGGTTCTTCGATGCGCAGGAGCGCCGTGATATGCACGACCTGGTTGAGTGGGCCGCCGCGCAGCCGTGGTGCGACGGGAATGTCGGGATGATCGGCATCAGCTATTTCGCGATGACTCAGCTGGAAGCGGCGGTTGAGCGTCCTGCGCATTTGCGTGCCGTTTTCCCTGTCGCGGTCACCACTGACTTGTATGAGGCCGCGATGCATCACGGCTTGTTCAGCTCGGGTTTCGTCACGCCGTTCCTGGCCATGGTCGGCATGACGTCAGGCCACAGCGGCAAGTTCTGGCGCAGCACGCTCATTGATGCCGCGCGGCATGTCCTGCGGACGCCGGCGCTGCACCGGCGGTTCGCGGCGATGAACGGGGAAACGTCGGTCACGATGCTGCACGAGCTGCTAAAGCTGCACCACGATCCGCATCCGTGGGATGACCTATGGCGGGCGATGGCCGTCGAGCATCCGCTGCGCGACGAGTGGTGGGATGAGCGGGATATTCAGCCGCTGCTCGGGAACGTGGCGGTGCCTGCCTACCTGGGCTGTGATTGGCAGAATGTCCCGCTGCATCTGCCGTCGACGTTCCGCGCGCTGGCCGCGTTGACCGGCGCGCCGGTCGTGAGGGTCGGGATGCTCGGCGAGTTCGGCCTGACCTGGCCCTGGGAAAGCCTCCACCTTGAGGCGCTGGCCTGGTATGACCACTGGCTCAAGGGCCGCGACACCGGGATCCTCGAAGGTCCCCCCATCCGGTATTGCATGCCCGGCATTGACGAATGGCGCACCAGTACCGTCTGGCCGCCTGAGGGAACATCGGCTTGCCGGCTGGCGCTGCGGGGCGACGGGGTACTCGCTGCCGCCGACGGTGAGCCCGGCGCCCGGTCCTTGCTCACGCTGGGGAGCGGGCTGGGTCGAGCCCGGCCCAGCCCGACCGATCCGCCCGCCGGGCTTACCTGGACGACGGCGCCGCTCACGGAAGCGCTCGAGGTAGCCGGTGACATCGAACTCGAACTCGACGCCACTGCCACGGCCATTGACACGGCATGGATCGTGACCCTGCAGGATGTCGGACCTGATGGCGCGGTCACTGACGTCACGGCCGGCTGGCTTCGGGCCAGCGTGCGGGACGTCGATACCGAGCACAGCCCGGTCGGCGCACCTTCGCTTCCCTGCCGCTCCGCCCGAGCCCTGAACCCCGGCGCGAAGACCAGTTACAGGATCCCGATTGTCGCGACGGCTCGGCATTTCCAGGCAGGCCACTGCCTGCGGCTGGTCATCACGAGCGACGACCAGCCGGAGGAAGCCCCAGCCATCATGGGCTTCCGCCACGCGCCAGTGGGGACAAGCAGCCTCAACACCGTTTACTCATCGTCTCGGCTCGTCCTTCCCGTTGCGTGAGAGTACCGGTGCCGGCGCGGAGAAACGGGCCGCCACGATGAAGACACTCCGAAAACAGCGGCTTCTGACCAATAGCCGCTGCCGTTCAGAGAGCGACGTCCCACTCATGGGCGAGCCATTTCAGGTCCGTATCGGCTTGGCCCCGTGCCTCCTGTTCGCCGGCGAACAGGTCGTCGGTCTTGCGCAGGACGAGAACGTAGGGGCTGCCCTGACGCTTGGTCACGTGCGTGACCGGTATCTCGGCGGTGTCGATCCTGGCGTGGACGTGCTGGCGGCGCTGCTTGGCGAGCGGCCACTCCAGCGTGCGCCGGTCCGGTGCGGCGAGGAAGTCGCGGAGGGTGGCGCACAGGTCGCAGGTGCAGCCGCCCGCGGGCAGGGTGATCGACCAGTCGCCGGGCTCGCGCCGCGGCCGGTCCAGCTGGCGGCGCAGTCGCGCGGCGCAGTCGGCGGCCAGGTCGCGGAACTGTGCCTCGCCGGGTGACGGATCGGCGGGCGGGTCTGTTTCCGCGCGAAGGTCGGCGGCGGCTCGCAGGACGGCGATCTGCAGGGTGGCGACCGGGTCGCCGTCCAATTGCTGGATATACGCGGAGATCGTGGTCAGCGTGCTGGCGGCTCCCGTGGCCGCGGCGGCGGTCAGCAGTGAGGACAGCGGCCTGCCCAGCTCAGCGAGCTTCCGGCTCCGGTAACTGGGCGACGACGACGCGAGCCCTGTTTCGGTGTCCCGGCGGATCTGTTCCCACGCCAGGTCGAGCAACTGCCGTGCCGCCTCGCCGCGCCCGGTGCCGTGCAGGCCGGCGCAGATGCCGGGCAGTGACCTGGCCGCCCACTGCGAATGCCCGGTTTCCCGGTCCCAGGCCGGCCGGCCCTGGCCGAACCAGCCGCGCAGGAGTGCCCTCGTCCAGTCTTGCCCATAGCGGGCGGCAGCCTGCCCGAGTGCTTCGGTGTCGTACTGCGTGAGGTTCCCGATCTTGAACGGCTTCAGCAGCATGGCGGCGACCTTCGAATCCGCCACGGCGTCCGCCGCGCGGAGC
>Ga0335083_10001160_pt1 | contig 36965 bp, 32 predicted proteins | sample Lox_Sample_42_FD_206716 | JGI IMG/M metagenome (GOLD analysis project Ga0335083, IMG submission 206716) | Soil microbial communities from Loxahatchee National Wildlife Refuge, Florida, United States - Lox_Sample_4.2 | ecosystem: Environmental > Terrestrial > Soil > Wetlands | place: USA...
CGACGCGTGATCGCTGAGCATGTCGACGACGATCCGGCCGGTCGTGCCCTGGATCGTGATCGTGCGGCGGTTCTCGCGGCAGTTGGCGGAGAAATGAAACGTCGCGAGCGCACGCGGGCCCGCCAGCGATACGATGACCTCGTCCGCCGGCGCGCCGGCCGGCGCTGACGGCGAAGCGACGACCGCGACGTTCTCGAGCTTCATCGGCCCGGCGAACCAGTGCGTGATGTACAGCTCGTGCGGCAGCGTCTCGAACCACCGGCCGCCGGGCAGCGAGTGCGACCAGTGCGAGTTACCGACCAGCATCCGGTCGGTCGATTCGTGCGTGAGGAACTCGCGCTGCACGCGGATCACCTCGCCGATGCGGCCTTCTTCGACCCAGCGCTTCGCGGTCTGGACCGATGTGGCGAACTTCGCGTTGTGGATAACCGCGATCTTCGTCTTCGACACCGTGATGGCCTGCGACAGGCGATCCCAGTCGCGCACGTCGGTCACGACCGGCTTCTCCATCACGAGGTGGCGGCGTTCGGCGATCGCCTGCTCCGCGATCTTCGCGTGGCTCTGCGGCGGCGTGCAGACGTCGACGACGTCACACGCCTCGATCAGTTGATCGAGGCGCTCGAACACGTGCTTGACGCCGAACTCCGAAGCGCGCTTGCGCGCCTGATCGAGATTCGTGTCGAGCACGCCGGTGACCTCGAACCCGCGCTGCTTGGACCACGCCTCGAGGTGGGCATGCGAGATCAGGCCACAGCCGACGATTCCGACTTTGAATTGGTTCATGGTCCGTTCCGGATCGCTTCGACCACTCGTTCGACGTCGGCGCTCGTCATCTGCGAGCCCGACGGCAAACAGATACCATCTCGGAAGAGCGCAGAGGCGAGCTCGCCGCCGATCGCGCGACAGTGCTGAAATACCGGCTGCAAATGCATCGGTTTCCACACCGGGCGCGCCTCGATGTCTCGGTCCGCAAGCCGCCGGATTATCGCATCGCGCGTGTCGCGCGCCTTGGCGGCGTCGATCGTCGCGCACGTCAACCAGTACGTGGATCGCTGATGCGGAGCCTCGGTCAGGAACGACCATCCCGGTAGATCGCCGAGCGCGCGCGCGTACTGGTCGTGAATCGCGCGCCGCTTCTCGACCCGGCGATCGAGGTCGCGCAGCTGGGCGCGGCCGATCGCGGCCAGCATGTTCGACAGGCGATAGTTGTAGCCGACCTCGCGGTGCTCGTAGTGCGGCGCCGGCTCGCGCGCCTGCGTCGCGAGATGACGCGCGCGCTCGGCGTGCGCGCGTACGCGCGCCAGCAGCATGCCTCCGCCGGAGGTCGTGATGATCTTGTTGCCGTTGAACGACAGGATCGACAGATCGCCGAAGCTGCCAGCGGGGCGGCCGCGATACGTCGCGCCGAGAGCCTCCGCGGCGTCCTCGATCAACACGACGCCGTGACGGCGGCATGCCTCGGCGATCGGCTCGAGATCGGCGCACTGGCCGTAGAGATCGACCGCGATCACGGCCTTCGGCAGCTTGCCGGCGTGCGCGGCGGCGTCGAGCTGGTCGCGAAGCAGCGCGGGATCCAGGTTCCACGTCGCGCGCTCGCTGTCGACGAACACCGGCGTCGCGCCGCAGTAGCAAACCGCGTTGGCGGTGGCGGCGAAGGTCAGCGTCGCGGTCCAGACCTCGTCGCCCGGTCCGACGTCGAGCACCTTCAATGCGAGATGGAGAGCCGCCGTGCCGCTCGACAGCGCGACCGCGTACGGCATCGCGACGCGCGCGCCGACCTCGGCCTCGAAGGCATCGACGTGAGGGCCGAGCGGCGCGATCCATCCCGACGCGAGCGCCTCGGCGAGGAGCTCGAGCTCGTTGCCGGCGAGATCCGGCGGCGAGAGGTACAGGCGCGGCATCACGACACGTTCGCGAGCTCGGGCGTGTCGAGCGATCCGGGCCGCTCCACGGTCCTCGGCTCGGCGACACGCGCAGGCGGCGCGGCGGGCTCGGCGGCCTTCGGCGTGTACTCTGGCACGATCGCGCGGAGTGATGCGCGCAGCGCATCTGGTTCGAGGCTGTCGGCGCCGGCGAGCAGGCCCTGCGCCTTCGACGCGACCTCGTCCCACGCGTGGGGAGCGATCCGGCCGATGTAGATCTTCGGATGCTTGGTCTTGTCGGCGTTCTCGATGCTCGTCGATAGCTCCTCGTGGAGCTTCTCGCCCGGGCGCACGCCGCTGAACACGATCTTGATGTCCTCGTGCGGCTTGAGGCCAGACAGCTCGATCAGATCCGTCGCGAGATCGACGATCTTGATCGGCTTGCCCATGTCGAGAATCAGGATCTCGCCACCCTGGCCCATCGCGCCGGCCTGCAGCACGAGCTGCGCGGCCTCAGGAATCGTCATGAAGTAGCGCGACATCTCGGGATGCGTGACCGTCACCGGGCCGCCCTTCGCGATCTGTTCGCGAAAGATCGGGATCACGCTGCCGTTCGAGCCGAGCACGTTGCCGAAGCGAACCGTGACGAACCGGGTCTTGGAGCGCGCCGCGAATGCCTGGCACAGAATCTCGCCGAGCCGCTTCGTCGCGCCCATCACCGAGCTCGGATTGACCGCCTTGTCGGTCGACACGAGCACGAACTGGCCCGCGTGATAGCGGTCGGCAAGCTGCGCCATCGTCTGCGTGCCGCCGACGTTGTTCTTGAGCGCCTCGCCGGGGTTGTGCTCCATCATCGGCACGTGCTTGTGCGCGGCGGCGTGGAACACAACGTGCGGCGCGTTGGCCCGGAAGATCGTTTCCATCCGCGTGCAGTCGCAAACATCCGCGACGCGCGGCTCGATCGCGAGGCCCGGATAGCTCGCCAGTAGCTCGCGGTGGATCTCGAACAGCGCGTTCTCGAAGCGCTCGACGAGGATCAGCAGGCGAGGTGCGAATCGCGCGACCTGGCGGCAAAGCTCGCTGCCGATCGATCCGCCGGCGCCGGTGACCAGCACGACGTGACCGCGGATCGATCCGCCGACGATCGCCTCGTCGAGCTGGACCGGCTCGCGGCCGAGCAAGTCGTCGATCGCGACGTCGCGGATTCGCGACAGGTTGACGCGATCTCCGACGATCTCGTAGATGCCCGGGATGATCTTCGTCTCGAGCCCGGCGTCGTTGCACGACAGCGCGATGCGGCGGATCTGGCTGCCCGGCGCGTTCGCGATCGTGATCAAGACGCGCTTGACGCGCTTGCGCTCGGCGATCGCGGCGACCTGATCGGTCGTGCCGAGCACCGGCAGCCCACCGATCCGCGATCCGACCTTGATGCGGTCGTCGTCGAGAAAGCCGACCGCATCGAGTCCGAGGTCGGGCCTCGCCTGCAGCTCGCGCGCGACCATCACGCCCGCTTGCCCGGCTCCGATCAGCAACACCCGATCGCGGGCGCTGCCCGACGTGCGCTTGCCTCGCTCGACGGCTTCAGCCTGGACGCGTCGGGTCGCGCGCACTCCGACGATCCCGACGAACCCGAGGATCGCGTTCATCGCGAGCACTCCGAGCGGAACCTCGCCAACGGGCACGGCCGAGGCGTGCGCGAAGCCGATGCGCACTCCGAACAGGACGAGGCTCGCCGCCGCGACCGCGAGCCCGATCCGCAACATCTCGCGCATACCGATGTAGCGCCACGTGTATTGCGGAACACTGAACGCGACCAGCACGAGGTACTCGCTCGCGACCACCCACGCCGACGCGTGGAGCGCGACGTCCATGTAGGTGCGCGGAATCGCGAACTCGAACCGGAACAGGAACGCCAACGCGAACGCCGAGAACAGCACCGACAGGTCGATCGCGACCTGCAAGCCTCTCGTGATGTGGCGCGACATCTGTTCGACCTTAGTGCGAAGGTTGGGGGCTTCCGTTCACGCCGACGGCCCGCCATAACACGAATTCTCGAGTGACCGCGACCAGATCGCTCCCGGTATAGTGCCGTCATATGCACGTCGTCGTCACGGGTGCAGCGGGCTTTATCGGCTCGCACGTCTCCGAGAAGCTCCTCGCAGCGGGCCATGCCGTCACCGCCATCGACTTGTTCGACGATTACCTGTATCCCGCGCAGGCAAAGCGCGCGAATGCCGCGGAGTTACGGGGGATAACGCTCGTCGAGGCGGACATCTGCGACCCCGCCGCGGTCGCGCGCGTCATCACGCCTGATGTCGACGTCGTGTGTCACCTCGCCGCGTTGGCGGGAGTGAGGCCCTCGATCGCCGAACCCCTACGCTACATCCGAGCCAACATCGAGGGCACCGGCGTGATCCTCGAGCGCATGCGAGAGGTCGGCGTCAAGCGGCTCGTGTTCGCCTCGTCGTCCTCCGTATACGGCGCGAAGCAAGGCGCGAACGTCGCGGCGTTCGAAGAGAGAGACCCGTGCCTCGCGCCGGCGTCCCCGTACGCGGCGACCAAGCGCATGAACGAGTTGCAGCTGTCCACCTATCGCGACCTGTTCGGGATCGGCGTCTACGCCCTGCGCTACTTCACCGTGTACGGGCCGAGGCAACGGCCGGATATGGCGATCGCGAAGTTTGTCGACGCGATCGCGCGAGGCAAGCCGATCACGATGTTTGGCGACGGCAGCTCGCGGCGCGACTACACGTACATCGACGACATCGTCAGCGGCACCGTCGCGGCGATCGAGCGCGTCCAGCCGGGCGCGTACGAGATCTATAACCTCGGCGGCACGCAGACGATCTCGCTCGCGGAGCTCGTCGCGACGTGCGAGCGCGTTGTCGGCAAGCGCGCGATCATCGAGCATGCGCCGGACCAGCCGGGCGACGTGCCGATCACGTTCGCGAACATCGATCGCGCGCGCGGGGCGCTCGGCTACGAACCCACGACGCGACCCGAAGAAGGCATCGCGCGCTACTGGCAGTGGCTACAGAGTCACGGCCGGCCGATGCCGTAGTACGCGAAGCCGGCGCTGCGCGCCTCGGTCGAAGACCACACGTTGCGGCCGTCGAACAACACGGGCGTGCGCATCGATGACTTCAACCGGGCGAAGTCGGGATGGCGCAGCTCGTGCCACTCGGTGACGAGCACGAGCGCGTCGGCGCCGGTGGCGCAGGCGTACGGCTCCGACGCGAGATCGATCGCGTCGGTGCCGAGCGCGGCGCGCACGTTGGCTGCGGCCGCGGGATCGTAGCCGGCCACCCTCGCGCCGGCTGCGCGTAACTGATCGACCAGGACGAGCGCGGGAGATTCGCGGATGTCGTCGGTTTCGGGCTTGAACGCCAGGCCCCACACCGCGACGCGTCGGCCGTCGAGGCGGCCGCCGAAATGCGCGAGCACGCGCTCGCCGAGCACGCGCTTCTGGCGCTCGTTCGCGCGCTCGACCGCGTCGACGACGCCGAGCGCGACGTCGTGGGAACGCGCGGTGTGGAGCAGCGCGCGCAGATCCTTCGGAAAGCACGAGCCGCCGAAGCCGGCGCCCGCGAACAAGAACTTCGCGCCGATGCGCGGGTCGCTGCCGATTCCCTTCCGCACCGACTCGATGTCGGCGCCGACGACCTCGGCGAGCTGCGCGAGCTCGTTCATGAACGAGATGCGCGTCGCGAGCATCGCGTTCGCCGCGTACTTCGTGAGCTCGGCCGAGCGGATGTCCATCACCTGCACGCGATCGCCGGTGCGCATGATCCCCGCGTAGGCGTCGCGCATGAGCGCGATCGCGCGCGGGTCCTCGGCGCCGACGATCACGCGCGCGGGTTTCAGGAAGTCGTTGACCGCGTCGCCCTCCTTCAAAAACTCGGGGTTCGATGCGACCGCGAACGGATGCTTCGCGGTCGCGCCGACGGCTTCGCGCACGCGATCGGCCGTGCCGACCGGCACGGTGCTCTTCGTGACGACGACCGTGAAGCCGGTGAGCGCGGCGCCGATCTGGCGCGCGGCATCGAGCACCGCCGACAGATCGGCCGAGCCGTCGTCGGCCGACGGCGTGCCGACCGCGATCATCGCGATCGACGCGCCCGGTACGGCCTCGGCGATCTGCGTCGTGAACCGCAGGCGGCCGGCCTTCGCGTTGCGGTGCACGAGCTCGGGAAGGCCGGGCTCGTAGATCGGAATCTCGCCGCGCTGCAGCGCCGCGACGCGCGCGGGATCGATGTCGACGCACGTGACCTCGTGACCGAAATCGGCGAAGCCCGTCCCCGAGACGAGACCGACGTAGCCGGTTCCGATGACCGCGATCTTCATGCGCGGGACGCTACCACGACCCTCTAGTCGGGCTTCGCCGCGAGCCCGCGCGCCTGTGCCACGAGCACCATCGTGTCGCCGGGGCCGTCGTTGCCGCCGCCGGTGAGCACGAGATACTCGCCGACGAGCGCGAGCGCGAAGTTCGTGCGCGGTGCCGACAGCGCCGTCGGCATGGTCCACGCGCCGAGCGAGCCGTCGTGCGCGATCGGCGCGGAATAGACGGTCGTCGAGCCGCCACCGGTGTAGACCTGCGGACGCCCGCCGACGACGAACATCCAGTCGTCGATCACCGCGGCGCGGCCGAACGCGACGGGCGCGGGCAGCTCGGTGGTCGCGACCGCCGTGCCGAGCGCGCCGGCGGCGCCGATCGGCGCGTCGAATGTATCGGTGATCGCGCCGGCCGCCGGATCGTGATAGCCGCCGAGCACGTACGCGGTTGTCGTCGAGAACGCGAGCTGGCTCGCGGCGCGGAAGTCGACGCCCTGCCACGCGTCGATCGACCACGCGAGCGGCGCGCCGCCGCCGATCGGCGTCTCGATCGTGAACGTCTGATCGGGCTCGTTCGTGTCGTCGGACGTGTTCGACGTGGTGACGAGGAGCGTGCCGTCGATGACCGTCGCGGCTTCGGAGATCGCGTACGTGTCGTTCGGCAGCGCGCCGAGCGAGACGAGCGGCGACTCGAACGTGCCGCCGACGCTGAAGTCACCGCTCCATACCTGGCTGCCTTTCGACGCGTCGTCGAAGATGCCGTCGATCACGTACAGCGTGTGGCCGTCGCTCGTGCACGTCGACTGGCTGCCCGGGCTCGGCAGATGACCGGCGACCTGCCACGCGCCGAGCGTGCCGTCGGCCGCGACCTGCGCGGCGTCGATCTCGTCGGTGTTGACGAAGCCGCCGTTGCCGTCGGAGCGGTTGCCGCCGATCGCGAGCACCCAGTTGTCGATCGCGACCGAGCAATGGTTCGCGCGCGCGACCGGCAGCGGCGGCGCTGCTAGCCACGCGCCGAGCTCGCCGGTCGCGACCTGGGGCGACGAGCTCGACGACGTACAAGCCGCGACGACGACCGAGACGCACATCCACTTCGACATGCGCGGGACGATGCGCAAACGAAGCGCGCGCGGGCAAGCACGAGTTTGTTGCAGCGCGATGACGCGTCAGATGTCGGCGTGATCGGCGCCGTCGGTCAGCCGGAGGCGCGGGCCGTCGACGATCGCGAGCGCGATGCCGAGCGCGGGCGAGATCGCGGGGCCGGCGGTCGGAACCTGCGTGTAGTCGTCAGTGCCGAGCGCGTAGATCTCGAACGCGCGGCTGTGGGGGTCGATGATCCAGACCTCGCGCACGCCGGCGCGCGCGTAGAACGCGAACTTGTCGCGGCTCTCGTCGTTGGGCGACAGCATCTCGACGACGAGCACGGCGCTCTCGAGCCCGCGCTCGGAGACGTGCTCGGGGCGCGCGAGCGTCACGTCGGGGATGCGCCAATTCTTGTCGCCCCCGTAGAGGCCGGTGGCATCGCCCCAGATCTCGAGGCCAAGGCGCTTGGCTACCGGGATGAGCGCGGCGAAGAGATCGGCAACGCGCCGCTGATGTGCAGATGCGGGCGGTGGAACCATGTGAAGGACTCCGTCCCAGAGCTCGTCCTTCTTGTCCAAGCCGAGACGGCGTCGCTCCTCGAGAAACATCTCGGGAACCTCCAGCCAGACCGCGCGCATGACAGAAGTATATCCGGGCACGTCGCGCGAGCCGAGCACGGATCAGATCGTCAGCTCGTCGCCTTCGCGCGCCGGCACGACCTCGATCCCGTGCGGCTTGAGCGTGGCCTTGCACGCGGCCACGATCTGATCGACGTCGTCGTCGCTGTAGTCCTGATCGTAGTGGAACGTGACGAGCTTCTTCGCGCGTGCCGCGACCGCGGCCGCGCACGCATCTTCGTACGACGAGAACCCGCGGTTGCGGCGCGTCGCCTGATCGTCGGGGCGATACGTCGAGTCGTGCAGGAGCACGGTCGCGTTGCGGAAGAACGCGATCGCGTCGTCGGTCGGCCCGGCTTCGGGATAACCGATATCCGACGCGTAGACGAAGCTCTTGCCGGCTTCTTCGATGCGAAACGCGAGCGCGGTCGTCGCGCCGTGTGGATGCAGCCACCCCGAGATCGTGACGCCCTCGGCCTCGACCGGCGACGAGTCGCTGGGCAGCGCGCGCACGTCGAAGCGCGCCGAGAAATTCTTCAGCGTCTGCAGCGGCGAGAAGTTCGGATCCATCTGGCCCTCGAGGATCGCCTCGAGCACCTCGGGCGAGCCGCCCGGGCCCCACACCGTGAACTGGTTGCCCGGAATGAACACCGGCGCGAAGAAGCCGAGGCCCTGGATGTGATCCCAGTGGGTGTGCGAGAGCAGCACGGCCGCGCGGCCCTTGCCCTTGCCGAACGCGCCGGCCATCAGCGCGTTGCCGAGGTGCATGAGGCCCGTGCCCATGTCGATGATCACGAGCCCGCCGCTCGCGGTGTGGACCGAGACGCACGACGTGTTGCCGCCGTAGCGATTCGTCTCCGGACCGGGAGCCGGGATCGATCCGCGCACGCCCCAGAACTTGATCTTCATGTCAGGCCTCGTCTCCCAGCGCGATCTCGAGGCCCTCGTACGCGCTGACGAGCGTGAGCGCGTCGCCCTTGATCTCCTTGCGGTACTTCTTGAGGATCGCGTCGTTATCGTCGTCGGAGCGCATCGGCGCGTGGTGGAACAAGCACAGCTGCTTGACGCGGGCCTCGCGCGCGATCTCGATCGCGTCGTCGGGGCGCGAGTGGCCCCAGTGCGGGCGCGACTCGTATTCCTCGGGCGTGAACTGCGTGTCGTAGATCAGGAGGTCGGCATCGCGGCACAGCGCGACGACCCCGGCGCGCATCGCCGCGAGCTCGCGGATCGTCGCGGGCGGCAGCGTCGGGAAATCGTTCGTCGGGACGAAGTCGCGGCCGAGCAGCATGTCGGTGAACGGCGCGGTATCGGAGCAGTACACGACCACCGCGCGGTCGACCTCGATGCGGTAGGCGATCGCGACATACGGATGGTTCAGCCGCGCGCACGTCACCTTCGCCTTGCCGATGTCGAAGCGCGCGCCTTCGATCAGCTCGTGGAAGTGCATGTCGGCGTGCATCGCCGACAGCGGCACCGGGAAGTACGGCGAGTCGTGCTGCTGCGAGAACACCGCGGCGAGGTGGGTGTCGCGCTGGCGCGCGAAGATGTCGATCTGGTTGCCCGCGCGATAGAGCGGCGAGAAGAACGGCAGGCCCTGGACGTGGTCCCAGTGGGTGTGGCTGATGAGGATCGAGGCCCGGCCCTTGCCCTCGCGGAACGCCTCTTCCATCAAGCTCTTGCCGAGCTTCCGGATGCCGGTGCCCGCGTCGATGATGATGGGCGCGCCGCCCTTGGGGCGGACCTCCACGCACGACGTGTTGCCACCGTAGCGGTTCGTCGCCCGCCCGGGGACGGGGATCGAGCCGCGCACACCCCAGAACCTGACCTTCATCAGACGCCGGGCTCGAACCTAGCCCGAGCGCGGCGCCTGTCGCTAGAACACCTTGCGTGAATCGAGAAGGATCGTCACCGGCCCGTCGTTGACGAGCTCGACCTGCATGTCCGCGCCGAACTCGCCGGCGGCGACGAGCGCGACGCCCGCGGTGCGAAATGCCTCGATCGCTTGCTCGTAGAGCGCGCGCGCGGCGATGGGCTCGAGCGCGCCGGTGAACGCCGGCCGGCGGCCCTGCCGGGCGTCGCCGTAGAGCGTGAACTGCGAGACGACGAGCACGCCGCCGCCGACGTCGAGGACCGAGCGGTTCATCTTGCCGGCGTCGTCGGGGAAGATGCGCAGATTCGCGGTTTTCTCGACGACGTAGGTGAGGTCGACTGCCGTGTCGCCGGCGCCCGCTCCGAGCAGCACGAGCAAGCCGCGCTCGATCGCACCCGTGATTCGCCCGCCCACGGTCACGCTGGCGCGGGAGACCCGCTGGACGACGGCTCGCATGGGGGCGAAACGTATCGCATTCTGCAGGCAACGCGGCACGGTTGCCGGCAGTCCAACCCACCGCTAGGATGCGCCCGCTCGTGAGGATCCTGATCGCGACCTGCATCGCCAGCGCGGCCGTCGGCTGCGGCGCGAACATCGGCGACTCGTGCATCGTCAGCTCGGACTGCAGCATCGACGGCTCGCGCATCTGCATCGATTCGGATCAGGCCGGCGGCTACTGCACGATCGCGGGCTGCGACTACGACACGTGTCCGAGCGAGTCGACCTGCGTGCGGTTCTTCACCGGCTCGTTCCAGAACGAGCCGTGCACGATGCAGAGCGGCTGCTCGGACGACGAGGAGTGCACGCTACCGGGCTTCTGCGCGCCGCGCAGCGCCGAGGTTCGCTACTGCATGGCCACGTGCTCGAGCGACGGCGACTGCCGCGACGGCTACGAGTGCCGCGACTACGCCAAGGACTTCACCGACGGCGGCGAGCCCGTGCTCGCGCCCGGCGTCACGCCGACCGCGAAGAACACGCCGAAATTCTGCGCGGTCAAGCCCGCGACGTAAACTAGGCGGGTGACGACATCGATCGCAAGGCCTGGCTCCGCCGGGCCGCGCAGCAACGCGGAGCGTTGCGGAGCATGATCGGCGCGTTCGTGTTGCGACGCCTGGGCTCGGGCGCGCTCGCGATCGTCGGCGTGTCGATCCTCGCGTTCGCGTTCCTGCACGTCGTGCCGGGCGATCCGGTCGATCACCTCGCGGGCGACAACGCGTCGCCGCAGCTGCGCGCGAAGATCGAGCACTGCATGGGACTCGACCGGTCGCTGCCGGGGCAGCTCGGCGCGTTCCTCGGCCACGTCGTCGACGGCACGCTCGGCCATCAGTGCAAGAACGGCGACGCGAACGGCCCGACCGTCGCGGCGCGGCTCGCCGAGGTCATGCCGCACACGCTCGCGCTCGCGCTCGCCGGCATGCTCGTCGCGATCGCGCTCGCGTTGCCGCTCGGCGTGGTCGCGGCCGTGCGGCGCGGCACGTGGATCGACACGTTCGCGACCGCGACGTCGCTCGCCGGTGTGTCGGTGCCGATCATGGTGCTCGCCGAGCTCGGGCTGCTCGTGTTCTTCGTCGAGCTCGGCTGGCTGCCCGGCCCGACCGAGACCGGCCCGGCCGCGCTGATCCTGCCCGCGCTCGCGGTCGGTACGCACCTGATGGCGATGCTCGCGCGGATGACGCGGTCGTCGCTGTCGGAGGTGCTCGGCGAGGATTACGTGCGCACCGCGCGCGCCAAGGGCGTGGGCGAGCGCCGCGTCGTGTACGTGCACGCGCTGCGCAATGCGCTCCTGCCCGTGATCACGGTCGCCGGCTTGCAGTTCGGATCGCTGCTTTCGGGCGCGATCATCGTCGAGAAGGTGTTCGCGCGGCCCGGGCTCGGCTACACGCTCGTGCAGGCGATCCTCGAGCGCAATTACCCGGTCGTCCAGGGCGCGGTGCTCGTGATCGCGGTCATCTACGTGGTCGTCAACCTGCTCGTCGATCTCGCGTACGGGCTCGTCGATCCGAGGATCCGGCACGGATGACGACGCGGGCGACGCGGACGAGGTTGCCGCCGAGCGGACGCGTCGGGCTCGTGCTGCTCGGCACGTTCGTCGTGCTCGGCGTGCTCGGCCCCTACCTCGCGCCGTACGACGCCTCGCACGGCGTGCTCGCCGATCGATTCGCGGCGGCGAGCGGCGCGCACTGGCTCGGCACTGACTCCGCCGGCATCGACGTGCTGTCGCAGCTGCTGTGGGGCGCGCGCGAGGCGCTCGTGATCTCGAGCTGCGTCGTCGCGATCTCGGCGGTGGTCGGGGTCGGCATCGGCACGGTGGCGGGCTGGTTCGGCGGCTGGGTCGACGAGGTGCTGATGCGCTTCGTCGACATCCTGATGGCGTTCCCCGGCATCCTCATGAACATCGCGATCGTCGCGACCGTCGCGCGGCCCGGTGCCGGTGTCGTGATCGCGGCGCTGTGCGCGAACGGCTGGGTCGGCTACGCGCGCGTCGCCCGCGGCGAGGTGCTCGCGCTGCGCGAGCGCGACTTCGTGGCCGCCGCCGTCGCGCTCGGGGCCAGCAACCGGCGCGTGATGCTGCGCTACCTCGTGCCGAACGTGCTCGGCCCGACGTTCGTGCAGATGGCGTTCGGCCTCGGCGCGGTGATCATGGTCGAGGCGTCGCTGTCGTTTCTGGGCCTCGGCCCGCAGCTGCCGTATACGTGGGGCGCGATGATCGCGCAGGGCACGTCGTTGATCTGGCGGCTCGGGTTTCGCCACTACGTGCTCGTGCCCGGCCTGGCGATCACCTGGGTCGTGATCGGCGCGAACCTCCTCGGCGACGGGCTGCGCGATCGCTACGATCCGCGAAGGCGAGGTCGCTAGTGGCGATGCGCGTGCGCGTGTGCTGGCTCGCCGACGTCGCCGACGGCAAGCTGCGCGCGTTTCGCGTCGACGGCGTGACGTGGCCGGTGATCGTCACGCGCGTCGACGGCGAGCTCTACGCGGTGCCCGGCGTGTGCCCGCACGAGGACGTCGAGCTAGCGGACGGCGAGCTCACCGGCGCGGTCGTCACGTGCCCGGGACACGGCTACATGTTCGATCTGCGCACCGGCCACTGCCGCCACGATCCCGGGCTCGAGCTGCGCCGCTATCCGGTCACCCTCGTCGGCGACGAGGTGTGGGTCGACCTGCTGTAGCTTCTTACCCGTTCCGGAATTCCGGGACGCCGCTGGTCACGCACGGGTGAGGACATGTAGGTCGGCAGGTGGTTTGACAGGCTCCTGCGAACTTCTCATGATCAGCATCGTGCCCGAGGCGTCCTCGCCCGAGCCTGACCTGATCGGGGTCAAGGTCGGCAACTACCAGATCACCAAGCGGCTCAGCCGCGGTGGCATGGGGACCGTCTATCGGGCGGAGCACGCGCTGATCGGCCGCGCCGCGGCGATCAAGGTGTTGCACCCCGAGTTCTCGGGCAACAAGGACATCGTCAATCGCTTCTTCAACGAGGCGAAGGCGACGACCTCGATCAAGCACTCCGGCATCGTCGAGATCTTCGACTATGGCTATCTGCCGTCCGGCGATGGCTACATCATCATGGAGTATCTCGACGGCACGTCGCTCGCGAAGCGCATCAAGCGCGGCGGCCGGTTCAAGGAGGGCGCGGCCGCGCTGCTCGTGCGGCGTGTGTGCGGCGCGCTCGCCGCCGCGCACGACAAGGGCATCGTCCACCGCGATCTCAAGCCCGACAACCTGTTCCTCGTCCCCGATCCGGAATCGCCGCTCGGCGAGCGCCCGAAGATCCTCGATTTCGGCATCGCGAAGCTGACCGACGTCGGGCTCGCCGGATCCTCGACGAAGACCGGCGCGGTGATGGGCACGCCGACGTACATGTCGCCCGAGCAATGCAAGGGCACCGGCGAGGTCGATCAGCGCGCGGATCTGTACTCGCTCGGCTGCATCCTGTACGAGCTCGTGTGCGGACGGCCGCCGTTCTCGAACCTCGGCTCGGGCGAGCTGATCGGCGCGCACCTGCACGTCACGCCCGATCGGCCGTCGAAGTACGAGCCGACGATCAGCCGCGAGATGGAGCGGCTGATCATGTCGCTCCTCCAGAAGCATCCCGAGAATCGCCCGCAGTCGGCGCTCGAGCTCGCGCGCGCGCTCAGCGAGATCGCGAACGCGCAGGGATTCTCGGTGAACACGACGCACATTTCGGACGTCTCGATGTCACAGCCGGCGATCCAGCAGCCGCTGCCGCCGACAAGCGACGCCGACCCGGTGAGCAGCCCCGAGCACGCGCCGAGCATCCTGATGACGCCGTCGAACGACGACGAGACGGCGACGCTGACGCCCGGCACGCAGTCGCCGACGACGCTGTCGATCGCCGCGCGGTCGAGCGCGAGCGTGCTGACGCGGACGCCGCGGCGCCGCGTGCTCGGTGTCCTCGGTGCGCTCGCGATCGCCGGCGGTGCCGCGTATGCGGCGCTCGTCGTGTACGGCGGCGGCGGATCGTCACCGGAGCGCGACGTGACGCCGGCAGCGACGAGCTCGCAGGTGGCCGCGCCGATGCCTGCTCGTGCGCCGGATCCCGCGCCGGTCGTGACGCCGCCGGCACCGCCGGTGGCAGCAACGCCCGTACCTGAAGCGACGCCGCCGACGCCCGAGGTCACGCCGCCGCCGCCGCCGCCGCCGCCCGTCGTGCACGGCGTCAAGGTGAAGCCGAAGCGTCATGTCACGCCGAAGCTCGCCGACAAGCCGGCCGCGCAGCCGGCGCCGGCCGCGCAGCCGGCCGCGCAGCCGGCGCCGGCCCAACCGACGCAGCCGCCGCCGATCCACGGTCCGGTCGTGGACGATCTGTGACGCGAGGGCTGCGCGCGATCGCGGTGGTGATCGCGGTCCACGCCGGAACCGTGGCCGCGCAGCCGGCGCCGACCCCGGCGCCCGCGCCCGATACGAGCAAGCTCGACGCGAAGTCGCTGATGCAGCTCGGCGTGAAGCTGCTCAAGTCGCAGGACTTCCTCGGCGCGCTCGCCGTGTTCAAGGAAGCGTACCGGCGGTTTCCGAGCGCGAGGATCCTGCTCGACATCGGCACGACGCTGCGCGCGCTCGGTCGCAACGCGGAATCCGCGAACGCGTATCAGCGGTTCCTCGACTCCGCCGACAAGGATCCGCAGCTGCGCGCCGAGGTGACCAAGGATCTCGCCGAGCTCGACGTCGCGCTGGCGCGCCTCGCGATCACCGCGCCCGTCGGCGCCGAGCTGCAGGTCGACGACGGCGACTGGATCCCCGCGCAGGACGCCGCGCTCGCGCGCGTCACGCCCGGCAAGTACACCGTGCGCGCGCGCCGCGACGGCTTCCAGGCGTTCGAGACGACCGGCGACATCGCGGTCGGCCAGCAGACCGCGGTGACGGTCGCGCTCGTGCCGGTGCCCGAGAAGGAAGTCATCGTGCGCGTGCCGGAGCGGCCGGTGACGATCGAAGAGCGGCGCAGCCGGCTCGGCGCGCTCGCGTTCGGCCACTTCGATCTGTCGAGCTCGAGCGTCGGCGCGGCCGGGCTCGTCGGCGCCACGTTCGACGCGACCGACCGGCTCGAGCTGCAGGGCGCCGGCATCGTCGGGCCGAATTTCGGTGGCTACCTCGGGGCGAGCTTCTCGGTCCTGACCGGCACGTTCCGCCCGCAGATCGCGGCCGGCATGCCGGTGTTCGTCAACTCGGGCCCGCGCTACGCGGTGCGTGGCGCGCTCGGCCTCGAGGTCGCGGCGAACCGCCACTTCGCGCTGATCGTCGAGGTCGGCGTCGAGCACGACCTGAACCCGCAGAGCCAGCTCGACTTCAACGGCATGCCGCGCTCGGTCACCAAGACGACGATCATTCCGGCGCTCGGCGCGAGCGCGCGCCTGTAGCAGGACGCCTAGGCAAACGTGTCGAGATCCGAATCGGCGCCACCGTAAAACCAGCGGGTCGGATCCAGGAAGCGGCGATCGCCGCGCTGCGGGATGACGACGAGAAATGGCTTCGAGTCGCGCTCGAAGAAGCCCGCGCGCCACATCGCGCGGCGGCGGCCGTCGAGCGCGAGCAGCTTGATGTCGAGCACGCGCGCCGTGGTGTCGGCGGCGTGGCGCGCGATCGCGACCAGCGCATCCGGCCACGCGCCGGAGCTGGCGACGAGATCGACGACGCGCAGCGTGCGGCCGCCGTGCATCGGCTCGAGCGCGCATGCGGCGATCGGCTGGCCGTCGCTGCGAGGTCCGGCAGATCCGGACCTCACGATCACGTACGCGCGCTGGCGCTGCGCCGGCGCGTCGAGGAAGCGCCACGTGTAGAACGCGGCGTCGCGCATCGCGCCGAGCCGGAGCTCGGCCGCCGTCGTGCGCCAGATCTGGTCGACGCGCGGATCGTCGCGCAGCATCGGCGTGAGGTGCGCGCGCGCCCGCTTCGGCCGCAGCAGCGCGCTGACGACCGGATCGAGCGGCGACGGCAAGCCGAGCGCGGTCGCGCGCAGCGGGCGCGCCCAGCGCGCGACGTGACCGATCTCGCGCGAGCCGCCGTGCTTGAGCGGCGTGACGTTCATCGCGCCGGGCGCGCCGTACATGCAGCCGATGCCGAGCGCGTGCATGTCGCGGCGCGCGGCATCGTGCAGGAGGCCGCCGAGCCCGCGCCGGCGAAACCGCGGCCGCACGAAGCCGTCGCCGCCGAGCGCGCCGAGCACGGGCGCGCCGTCGAGGACGAGCCGGAACGGAAAGTACGACGTGCAGCCGGCCGCCTCGCCGCGCTCGTACGCGATCCACGTGCGCGCGGTGCCGCCCGGATTGCGCTCGTACAGCCAGTGCAGCCGCGCGTCGGCGTCGACGCCCGGGATCATCTCGCGCACGAGCGCCGAGACTTCACCTCGTTCGTCGGGACGCGCCGCGCGGACTTCGAACGCCACGCCGCGATCTACGGTGCGTGGCGCACGCGCGCCACGCACCTCACGCCTGCCTTACTTGTACTCCGGATCGACGATCTTCACGTCGGTAATCCCGGCGTCCTTGAAGGTCTTGTCGAGGTGCGCGGCGTCGCCGAGCAACACGATGACCTCGTTCGCGGGATCGAGCTCGCTCTTGATCAGCGCGCGCACCTGCGCCGGCGAGGTCGCGCCGATCGTCTGGAGCAGCGTGTTGTAGTAGTTGTTCGGCAGCCCGAACTCCGAGAGGTGCGCGAGCCGGCCCGCGAGCTCGAACGTCACCGTCGACTCGCCGAGCAGGCGGCTGAGCAGCCGCCGGCGGGCGCGCACGAAGTCCTCGTCCCACGAGTCGTCGCCGGCGCGCAGGCCATCGATGCTCTCGCGTAGCGCCTTGATCGACTCGCCGGCGCGCTCGGCATCGATCGAACCGCCGACCTGGTGGCCGCCGCTGCCGTACAGCATGTACGCGCTCGGCCCCACGTGCGGCGAGCGGAAGAAGTAGAGACCGTACGTCGAGCCCAGCTTGAAGCGGATGTCCTCCGAGCGCAGGTCCATCATCTCGGCGAGCACCATGCGCGCGCCTTCCTGACCGTCGATGCCGGCCGGCGTCGGATACGCGATCGCCGCGACGATCTGCTGGTCTTCCTTCGCGGTCTTGACGCCGATGAACGCGGGCCCGGTGCGCTTGAACGGCGTCGGGTCGGCCGGAGGGTCGACCGTGCCGCGATCCCAGCTGCTGTAGGTCTCGCGGATGATCTTCTCCGCGTACTTCGGGTCGAAGTTGCCGGCGAGCACGAGCGTCGCGTTGCCGGCGGTGAAGTGCTTGCGCCGGAACGCGTCGAGCGCGTCGCGGTGGACCTTGGCCGTCGCTTCCGGCGGCGAGATCGCCGTTCTCGTGTAGGGATGCGTCGGGCCGTACACCGCGGTCATGACCTGGCGCACGAACTCGCCGTCTTCCTGCGTGGAGTGGAGCTTCCACTCCTCGGCGTCGCGCTTCTGCCACTTCTCGATCGAGTCCTGCGTGTAGTCGCCGGCCTTGATGATGCGCTCGAGGCCGCGGATCATCACGTCGGTGTAGATGTTCATGCCGCGCGCGTAGCACGTGGTCACATCGAGGCCGGGCGAGCACCGGACCTCGACGCCGGTGCGCGAGAACACGTCGCTGTTCTGGCGCGGCATCTCCGAGTCGAGCATGTTCGGATCGAGATCGGCCGTGCGATGCAGGAAGAACGCGGCCGCTTCGCCGAGCGCGGGGCTGTCCGGCGTGCTCGCCGCGCCCGCGTTCTTGAAGATCAGCTCGGCGGTCACGAGCGGCATCGACTTGACCTCGAGCAGCGCGACGTCCATCCCGTTGTCGAGCTTGAACCGGATCGCGCCGTCGAGCGCCTTGAGCTCGTGGCCCATCTTGACGATCTTCTTCGCCTCGCGCGGATCGACCTTCGCGTTCGTGATGCCGGCGTCGGTCTTGACCGCGAGCTTGACCTTCGCGCGCGTGTCGCCCTTGATGCCTTCCTTGCTCGGCTTGACGAGCACGATCGCCGCCTTGTCCCAGTCGACGACGCGCTTGACGACCGGGCCGATCTTCGCGTTGTCGTACTGTTCCATCTTGTCGAGCTCGTGGGTCAGGTAGAAGTCCGAGCCCGCGAACTCGATGCCGCGGTTGAACTGCACCGCGTAGCCCATCTCGACCGTGCGCGAGTTGAGCGGCTCGAGCTGCTGGACGAACGACGCCTTTTCGCGGTTCTTCTCCTCCTCGATCTCGACCGACGTACCTTCGTCCCAGAATCGATAGGCTTGCTTCGCGGCCTTCTGCGCGAAGTCGATCGCCTCGTCGATCTTGTCGAGCCCCTTGAGCTCGATCCGGATGATCGCGAGGCGCGCGAGCCGGCCGCCGAGGATCTGCGGCTCGACCTTGTACGCGAACCCGTAATCCTGCGCCGCCTTCGAGAGTCGGCCGAACTCGGCCGCGATCCCCGCGAACGCGTATTCACCGTCCTCGGTGTTGGCGGGCGGCAGCACCCAGCCGATGTACAGCGCCGGGCGCTCGACGTCGGCGAGGATCTCCTTGCGATCGTGAGCCGGCGTGAACGCCGCGACCTGGATGCGCGGCACCGCGTCGCGCTTCGGGATGATCGAGAAGTACTTCTTGATCATCTCGGCGGTCTTGTCCTTGTCGACGTTGCCGGCGACGATCACGGTCGCGGCCGACGGCGCGTAGTGCTCCTTCATGAACGTACACACGTCGCCGTGCTGGAGCCCGGCGATCTGCACGTCGTTGCCGCCGACCTCGCGCTGGTAGGCGTGGCCGGCGGGGTACATGGCGGCCTCGACGAGCTGCCACACGTAGTCGTCGGCGCTCGAGCCGTTGCGGATCTCGTTGCGCACGACGTCGCGCTCGCGCAGGAACTCGGGCTCGGGCACGACCGAGCAGCCCCACGCCGGGCCCTTGTCGGTCGCCGGCAGATCGGCCGCGAAGTACATGCGCTCGGCCTCGATGCGGAGGAGCGACTCGAGCTGGTCGCTGCGCCCCTGGTCCATGTAATGCGTCGCGTCCCACTCGGTGAACGCGTTCATGAACGTCGTCATGTCGAGCAGCGTGTCGAAGATCGGCGCGGTCTGCGGGCCGTCGGGCCGCATCTGGAACATCATGTGCTCGACGAGGTGCGCGAGGCCGGCCTTGCCCGGCGGATCTTCGCGCGAGCCGACGTCGTAGTGAACGTCGACCTCGACGAGCTGCGTCGTCGGATCCGGCATGATCACGAACTTCGTGCCGTTGATCTGGAGCACGCCGCGCTCTTCTTGGTCCTTGACCGCAAACTTCGGAGCCGCAGGTCCACACGACAACATCACGCCACCGACGACGACGCTCGCGAGCAGCCGCAACGACTTGTTCGACATGCCGCGGAACATTTTCCAAACCCGGGTCGATTGCAAGCGTTTCCTCGTCGGAAACGGGTGTGACACCGCGTTGTCGCACCCGATAACCCACACCGACGCGTCTGTCTTGCGCTAACGTGCGCGACCCAGAGGTAATGACGATGGCTGCGAAGCTGTCCAAGGATCCGGACCGAGCATTCTTCGGTCACCCCCGGGGGCTGTCGACCCTGTTCTTCACAGAGATGTGGGAGCGCATGTCGTATTACGGCGCGCGCACGTTTCTCGCGATCTACATGGTCACGCCGGTCGCGCTCGGCGGCCGCGGCATGTCGGACGCGGCGACCGGCACGGTCATGGCGCTGTACCTGTCGTCGGTGTATCTGCTGTCGCTGCCGGGCGGCTGGGTCGCCGACCGCTTCCTCGGCCAGCGCAGGTCGGTCACGATCGGCGGCCTCGGCATCATGGCCGGCAACGCGATGCTCGCCCTGCCCAGCGACGCGCTGTTTTACCCCGGCCTGGTCGTGATCGCGCTCGGCACCGGCTTTCTGAAACCGAACATCTCCACGATCGTCGGCCAGCTCTACAAGCCCGACGACATCCGCCGCGACGCCGGCTTCACGCTCTACTACGTCGGCATCAACATCGGCGCCGGCGCGGCGCCGCTCGTCGGCATCCTGCTCGCGCAGAGCTACGGCTTTCGCTCGTTCCTCGAGAGCCACGGCATCGATCCGAACATGTGCTGGAAGGTCGCGTTCGCGGTGCCGGCGCTCGGCATGGCGCTCGGCGTCGTGCAGTACCTGCTCGGCTATCAGCGACTCGGCGAGGCCGGCCTGCATCCGACCATCCCGAACGATCCCGCGAAGGCCGCGCGCGACCGCAAGGTGCTGGTCGCGATCGTCGCCGGGCTCGCCGGCCTCGTGCTCGTCGCGGCCGCGATCGATCAGTTCATCACGCCACTCACCAAGGACGCGATCGTCAACGCGTTCGGCGTCGGGCTGCTCGTCGCCGCGGTCGTGCTGTTCGTGGGCTACTTCAAGACCGCGCGCGATCACGGCGAGCGCAAGCGCGTGACCGCGATGATCCCGCTGTTCATCGGCGGCATCGCGTTCTTCGCGGTGTTCGAGCAGGCGTCGACCACGCTGTCCTTGTTCGCCGAGCGGCTCGTGCACCGCCAGTACCTCGGCCTCCACGTGGTCGCGAGCGCGTACCAGTTCATCAACGCCGGCTGCATCATCGTGATGGCGTCGGCGTTCGCGTGGATGTGGCTCAAGCTCGCGAAGGCGGGCAAGGAGCCGACGTCGGTCAACAAGTTCGCGATCGGCACGGTGTTCACCGCGATCTCGTTCGTGGTCATGCTGCCGACGCTGTCGACGATCTCGCAGGTCGACGGCGTCCATCCCGACTATTTCTTCGCGTATCCGTTCCGCACGGTGAGCCCGAGCTTCCTCGTCGCGCTCTACTTCTTCTCGACGTGCGCCGAGCTGTGCATCTCGCCGGTCGGCCTGTCGAGCATGTCGAAGCTCGCGCCGCAGCGGCTCGCCGGCATGGTGATGGGTACGTGGTTTCTCGGCACCGCGATCGGCAACTACCTCGCGGGACGCGCCGCCGCGCTCAGCGCGTCGCACGGCTACGCGTTCCTGTTCTACACGCTCATCATCATGTCGCTGGTGATCGCGGCCGCGCTGTTCGCGGTCGCGCCGATGATCCGCCGCATGATGGCCGCTTCGCCGAAGCCGGCCGCGGAGGCGGCGTCGTGAGGCCGCTCGGCTACCTCGCGTTCGCGGCGCTGCTGGTCGCGATCGTCGGGCTGTTCGTGGTCGGCGCGTACGCGACGATCACCGCCGAGGACGTGGACCCGCCCGAGGTCGCGGCGCGCAAGGCCGAGTGCAAGAAGCTGATGTCCCACGTCTTCGAGCTCTCGCCGCAGCGCAAGGACTCCGGCAAGTCGACGCCGGAGCTCGTCGACGCGGTGCCGGTCGAGGACCTCGAGCAGTGCGCGGCCGGGTATCCCGAGGTCGTCGCCTGCATGCAGCAGGCCGTCGACATCGACGCCGTGCACGCGTGCGTGCCGGTCACGGTCGAGTGCAAGGGCGACAAGACGCGTCTGGTCGACGACCGGCGGCCGATCTACGAGCTCGCCGGAGACTGCAAGGCGGTCGAGATCGCGACCAGCCGGGTGATGGTGCTCGGCCACGCCGCCGACTCGCTGCTCGTCACCGGCAGCGACGATCACGTGCGCGTCGACGCGGTGAAGTCGATCACCGCGAGCGGCGCGCGCAATCACATCACGTGGAAGCTCGGCAAGGACACGCCGCCGCCGACCGTCGTCGACAAGGGCACGAAGAACGTGCTGACCGGCGTCGAGTAGCTCTCCTTAGATCGTCGGCCACGCCTCCCAGTGCCGGCGCGAGCGCGGCGGCAGCTGGGTCAGGATCCATTCCCACGTCGGCTCGGTGACGAGCACGAAGCCGTCGCGCAGGCCGGGATGGAGATCGATCGGCGGATCGATCACCGGATCGCGGCGCGCGGCGGCGAGCGCGCGGCCGAGCGGAAACCCGGCCGAGGCCGGCGACAGCGGGAGCAGCACGCGCACGCGGCGCGCGTAGGGCACCGACTCGGGGTGCAGCGTGATCGCCGCGTCGGCGTACCATTCGATCATGAACGCGACGTGCCGCTCCGACGCGACGACGACCGCGTCCGCCGGCACGTGATCGGCGAGCGCGGCCGATGCCGCGACGAGCGCCGGATGCGCGAGCACGCGGCCTTCGCGCCGGTCGTGCTGCGCGAGCACGACCACGAGCGCGAGCGCGACGATCGCGCCGATCCACCACCAGCGCCGCGCCACGCCGATGAAGATCGCGCCGCACAGCGCGAGCGGCACGAACGCGGCCACGCGCAGCCGCATCGCGAGGCCCTGCGGATCGGTCGCGTCGATCACCGGCAGCGCGAGCACGACGCCGAGCGCGATCGCGATCCACGCGACGACACGCGCGCCGCTCGGCCGCTCGGCGCGCTGCACGAGCAGCACGGTCGCGGCTGCGAGCGCGACGACGCCGGCCCACAGCGGCTCGTGCCCGAGCACGAGCGACGGCCCGGCGAGCACGGGCGCGTCCCAGCGCAGGTCGGTCGTGACCAGGCCGCGCGCGAGCGCGAGGTCCGCCGGCGACGCGAGCCGCTCGGGAAACACGAGGCCGAGCACGGCGAGCGCGCCGAGCGCGGCCACGATCGCGCCGAGCGTGTAGACCAGGCGCCGCCCGCGCAGCGCGCCGCGGCCGCGCGCTTCTTCGATCACGGCCGGAACCGCGACGATCACGACGAGCGCGCCCGCGAGCTTGTGCGCGAGCAGCGTCGCGAGCGCGAAGCCGGCGGCGACCGCGATCCGCCGGCGCGACGGTTGCTCCAGCGCGCGCAGCAGCGCCCACACCGCTGCGACCGCGAGCGTGAGCCCGATGCCCTGCTTCGCGAACTCGATCGACAGATACGTCGACGTCGCCGAGCACGTCGCGAGCGCCGCGGCGACGAACCCAGCGCCACGGCCGCCGCCGAGCCGCGCGCCCACGCCGTATGCCGGCAGCGCGACGAGCGCGCCACCGAGCGCGGCGCCGAGCTTCGCGCCGGCGATCGGATCGGTCGCGAGCGCGAACGGCGCCATCCACCAGAACGCGAGCGGCGAGGCGGGATGCACGAGGTGGCCGTGCGCGAGCAACCCGCGAACCTGCACCGGGTAGTAGTAGCCGTCGATGCCGAGCGGAAAGGGCGAGCTCGTCAGCACGTCCCAGCGCAGCCAGAACGACCACGCGACGAGCGCCCCGAGCGCGACGACCGCGGCGGAAGTGGCGACGGCGGGCTTGTTCACGCACCAGTCATACCGTGCTACCCATCCGCCGGTGAGGGATGCCGTCGTTCTGCTCTCGGGTGGCCTCGATTCGACGACCGCGCTCGCGGTCGCGCAGTCGCGGGGGTTCGCGTGCCACGCGCTGACCGTGCGCTACGGCCAGCTCCACGCGGTGGAGCTCGCGGCGGCGCGCCGGGTCGCCGCGCGCGCCGGCGTCGTCGAGCATCGCGTGATCGAGCTCGATCTGTCGCCGCTCGCCGCGTCCGCGCTGACGCGCGCCGACATCGCGGTGCCCAAGGATCGCTCGCTCGCCGAGATCGGCGCGCCCGGCGACGTGCCGGCGACCTACGTGCCGGCGCGCAACACGATCTTGCTCGCGCTCGCGCTCGCGTGGGCCGAGTCGCTCGGCGCGCGCGACCTGTTCGTCGGCATCAACGTGCTCGACGCCAGCGGCTATCCCGACTGTCGCCCCGAGTTCGTGCGCGCGTTCGAGGCACTCGCGCAGGTCGCGACCCGCGCCGGCGGCTTTCGCGTCCACGCGCCGCTGATCGAGCTCACCAAGGCCGACATCATCCGGCTCGGCACGTCGCTCGGCGTCGACTACGCGCTCACCCACAGCTGCTACGACCCCCTCGGCGAGGCGTCGTGCGGCCGCTGCGACGCGTGCCAGCTGCGGGCGAAGGGATTCGCCGAGGCCGGCATCCCCGATCCGACTCGCTACGCGTTATCGTAGATGTAGATGAAGCTCGGCACGCTGCTCCTGCGCAACGCGGCGATCGGCCTGTCCCAGCTCGAGGCCGCGCTCCGCAACCAGGTCCTGTACGGCGGGCGGCTCGGCACGAACCTGGTCGAGCTCGGCTTCCTCGACCTCGAGCTGCTCTCGTCGTACCTGGCCGAGCTCACCGGGTTTCCGATCGCGACGCCGACCCTGCTCGACGACGCCGACCGCGCCCTGCTCGATCGCATCGGTCCGGAAGAGGCGCACCGGCTGCGCGCGATCCCGCTCGGCTACCTCGGCGAGGGCAGCGACTCGGCCGCGGTCGCGATGGTCGATCCGACCGACGGCATGGCCGGCGAGGCGCTCGCGGCCAAGCTCGGCGCGCAGGTCTCGCCGTACGTCGTGCCCGAGCTGCGCGCTCTCTACTACCTCGAGAAGCATTTCGGCACGCCGCGGCGGGCGCGCTTCGTGCGCACCGCGCGGCCGGGCAGCGAGCCCGAGCCGCCGCCCGGCGGCTACGACGAGCGCCGGCGCCAGCAGCCGGCCGGCGGCATCGCGATGCCGCCCAAGCTGACGCTCGAGCCGCGCCGGCGCCGGCCGTCGCAGGCGCACCTCGCACACGACGTGCCGACCGCGCTGACCTACGGCGCGGCGTGCGAGCGCATCGACACCGCGACCGATCGCGAGCAGATCGCCGACACGTTCGTGGACTACGCGAAGGGCCGATGCGACGCGCTCGTCGTGTTGCTGATTCGCGACGGCAACGCGCTGGGCTGGCGCGGCTACGTCGCGCCGCCGATGCGCGCGAAGAAGCCGATCGAGGAGCTGTCGCTCCCGCTCGGCGGCGCATCGGCGCTGCAGGCCGCGCACGATTCCAGCACCGCGTTCGTGGGCGCGCCGCCGTCGCCGGCCAAGCCGGTCGAGAACCAGCTGTGGGCCGCGCTCGGCATCGAGCCGCCGCCGGTCGAGGTGCTCGTCGTCCCGATCCTGGTCAAGCAACGCGCGGTCAACCTGGTCTACGCGCATACGCTGGGCGGATCGCCCCCCGCGACGCTCATCGCCGAGCTGTCCGACCTCGCCGGGCGTGCGCAGGCCTCGTACGCCCGCCTGATTCGCCAGACCCGCACGACCTGAGCGGGCGCCGGGAGTCAAGCTTTCGAACATGCTTCAAATAGCATGTAACCCGTTGGTACTGCGCAACAAGTTAGGTCAATCCGATCACCTGTCCAGTAACTTGATTTCGGCTGGCAAAGGAGCAATCTGCGGCCGTGTCGCAACGTCTGACCCTTCCGAATCACCACGTCGGCCCTGGCACGATCGCCGCGGCCCTCGCCGCCCTGTCGATGGCGGTTCTGGCTCACTTCTTCATCTGACCGTCGGCTGATCGGCCGTCAGCGGATCGATTCGGTCCAGTAACGGACCCAGTCTCCGTGCTGGATGACCGTCCCGAGCTTGACCGCGGCGGGATCCGCGAGCGCGTAGACCCACGCCCAGACGCGCTCGCCGCTGTCGAGCGTGACCTGGCGAATGATCCGCGCGAAGTCCTGACCCTCGTAGGCGTCGAGCAGGCCGAACGTCGCCGCGAGCTCGGTCAGCCAGATGACCTCGCCGATCACGGAGCCGGTGCCGTCGCCTTCGGTGTAGCCGGGGTAACCCATCGGAAATGCGTACAGCGATCCGGCGGTGTGCGCGGGCACGCAGCGCTTGATCTGGTTCGCGATCAGCGAGCGCGCGGTCTGGCCTTGCCGCAACGTGCCGTACACGAACAGGCGATCGAGCACGTCGTGCGAGCCGGTCGTGCGCTCGACCTCGAACGTGCCGGTGTGCTTGCGCCGCTCCGCCACGGCCGTGAGCTTACCGCGCCGCGATCGCCGCGACCTGATCGATCAGCGGGAGCAGCATCGCCGCACCGGTGCCGTCGCCATGGCCGAGGCCGATCTCGAAGATCGGGGCGAGCCCGAGGTGCGCGAGGATCGCGGGCTGCGTGAACGCACCGCGGTGCGCCGCGACGAGGTAGCCGGCCGCATTCGGGGCGAGCGCGACCGCGGCGAGCGCGGCGGCGCCGGTCGCGTGGCCATCGAGGATGATCGGGACGTTGACCGAGGCCGCGCCGAGCACGAGGCCGGCGAGCACGCAGGTCTCGGGCCCGCCGAACGCCGCGAGCCGGTCGAGCGCCGGGTCTCTGGTCGCGGTCGCGGCGCGCGCGGCGGCGGCGGTCGCGCCGGCATCGCCGAGGCCGTCGGGCACGCGGCCGGTCGCGGCGGCGTACAGCGCGGCCGACGCCACCTCGGCGCCGACGCCGAGCGCGCCGAGCGCGACCACGTCGAGGCCGGGCTCGGTGAGCGAGACCGCGAGCGCGATGCCGGCCTCGAGGCCGAGCACGGCATCGACGACGGTCATCGCGGGCTCGCGCGCGAGATCGAGCGTCGGGCCGCGGCCGAGGCGGATCGCGTCGGCGGGCAGGTGCGCCGGCTCGCGCGCGCCGGCGTCGACGAGCAGGATCGGCGTCTTCGAGCTGCGCGCGACGTGGACGAGCGCGGCGGTGCCGTCGGCGATCGCGCGCGCGGCGACGGCGGTCGGATGGTCGGCGCCCATCGCGAGGCCCGGGTCGCCGCAGCCGTGGTCGCCGATCGCGACGACGATCGCGCGGCGCGCCCCGCGCGGCACGGGCACGTGCTGGGCGCCGCCGAGCGCGCGGGCGAGCCGCTCGAGCACGGGCGCGCCGGCGGGCGCGACCGCGGCCGCCGCGGCGTCGCCGTGCGCGCGCGAGGCCGGCGCGATCGAGTCGATGACGTGGCGGAGGATCTGGCTCACGGAGGGTTCGCTGCGCTCACAGGCGCGCTCCGTTCGGACCGCGCCCGATCATCGCCTCGCGAAGCGCTCGGCTATACGGAGGGTTCGCTGCGCTCACAGGCGCGCTCCGTTCGGACCGCGCCCGATCATCGCCTCGCGAAGCGCTCGGCTATACGGAGGGTTCGTTGCGCTCACAGGCGCGCTCCGTTCGGACCGCGCCCGATCATCGCCTCGCGAAGCGCTCGGCTATACGGAGGGTTCGCTGCGCTCACAGGGACGCCTTGCGCTTGCGCGCGACCAGGATGCCGAGGAAGAACAGGCCGCCGAGCACGGCGGTGACGGCGCCGGCGGGCAGGTGCGTGGGCAGGACGGTGCGCGCGAGCGTGTCGCACGTCACGAGCAGCGCGCCGCCGCCGAGCATCGAGGCCGGCAGCAGCACGCGATGATCGGGGCCGACGACCGCGCGCATCGCGTGAGGTACGACCAGGCCGACAAAGCCGATCGGGCCGGCGACCGCGACCGCGAGCCCGACGAGCAGCGACGCGAGCCCGAACACGATCGCCTGCGTGCGGCCGACCGCGACCCCGAGCGACGCCGCGAGCTCGGGGCCGGCGGCGAGCGCGTCGAGCGAGCGCGCCGAGGCGATCAAGCCGAGCAGCGCGACGCCGATCGGGATCGCGACGAGCTGGACGTCGGCGATGCGCGCGCTGTCGAAGCCGCCGACCATCCACGACAGGATGCGGTTGCCGTCGGCGAAGTCGGCGGTGCACTGGATCATCACCGAGATCGACGAGCACACCATCGAGATCGTGACGCCGGCGAGCACGAGCGTCGCGGGCGGCAGCTGGCGGCCGACGCGCGCGAGCCGCGCCACGATCACGAGCGTGCCGATCGCGCCGACCAGCGCCGCCGCGTTGACGCCCCAGCCGGCGAGCCCGAGCTGGATCGCGAGCACGGCCGCGAGCGAGCTGCCCGAGGAGATGCCGAGCGTGAACGGCTCGGCGAGCGGGTTGCGCAGCAGCGCCTGCAGCGCGCAGCCCGCGCCCGACAGCGCGGCGCCGAGCAGGAGCGCGGCGAGCACGCGCGGCAGGCGCACCGCGACCAGCTCGTGCAGCGGCGACGCCGGATCGAACGCGGACGGCGGCAGGATCTCGAGGCGATGCTCGAGCGTCACGCCGACGAGCGGCGCGAGCATCGCGACCGCCGCGCACGCGACGACGCACGCGGCGAGCGTGACGGCGAGCCGCTTCGCGGTCAGTCTCACGCCGGCACCGCGAATCTCGCGCCGCTGGGCAGCGCGCCGACGTGGATCTCGAGATCGAACGCGGCGCGGGTGGCGGCGGAGCCGAGCACGTCGGCCGGCGCACCGCGCGCGGCGATGCGCCCGCCCGCGACCAGCCACATCGCGCCGCCGTGGCGCAGCGCGAGATCGAGATCGTGCGTGACGATCACGGCGGCGTTGCCGGCATCGCAGCGCGCGCGCACCATCTCGAACACGGCGCGCGCGTGCGCCGGGTCGAGCCCGGCGGTCGGCTCGTCGAGCAAGAGAGAGCGCGCGCCCTGGCACATCGCCTGCGCGAGCAGCGCGCGGCGGGCCTCGCCGCCCGACAGCTCGTCGAACGGGCGGCTCGCGACGTGCTCGACATCGCACGCGCGCATCGCGGTGCGCGCGGCCTCGAGGTCGGCCGCCGACGCGAGCCCCAGGCCGCGCTGATGCGCGTAGCGGCCGAGCAGCACGACCTCCTCGACCGCGAACGGGAACGCGAGCTCGACGTGCTGCGGCAGGTAGGCGAGGTCCTTCGCGACCACGCGGCGTGGCGCGCGCGCCGGATCGTTCCCGAACGCGCGCACGGTGCCGGCCGCCGGCGCGACGAGCCCGGCGAGCGCGCGCAGGAGCGTGGTCTTGCCGGCACCGTTCGGCCCGACGATCACGACGAGCTCGCCGGCCGCGACCTGCGCGCTCGCGCCGCGCACGACCGCGCGGCCGCCGAGCTCGACATCGACCTCGGCTAGCTCGAGCCACACGATGCAAAGCATTACCGCCAAGACGCCGGAGACGCCAAGGCGCCGGCAGAAAAGGATCGGGCCCGATCCAATCTCTTCTGGCGCCTCGGCGTCTGACTGGCGCCTCGGCGGTTAACTCTTCACGACGAGCGCCGCGCCGGCCACGAGCAGCACCAGCCACGCGGCGCGGGCGGGCAGGCGCGCGTGCAGGCGCTCGCCGAGCCAGGTGCCGGGGACGAGCGCGAGCGCGAGCAGGCCGAGGATCGCGAGCGTGCCGCGATCGTAACGGCCGGTCGCCGCGAAGTAGACGATCAGCGCGGCGTCGAGCACGAGCCACAGGACCGCCAGCGTCGCGCGGAACGCGCCGCGATCGTGCAGGCGGCGGCGCACGACGTAGACGACGAGCGGCCCGCCGGTGCCGAACAGGCCGTGCGCGAGGCCGCCGAGCGCGAGCACCGCGCGCTCGCCGCGCCGGATGGGCGTGACCCGTACGCGCGCGAGCTCGAGCGCGGCGAGCACGACGACCAGGATCCCGAACGCGATCGGCAGCCACGCCGCCGCCGCGACCGCGCCGAGCGCGAGCCCGAACGCGGCGCCGATCGCGACGGGTGGCGAGACCTCGCGCACGAGCAAGCGCCACGCGATCTGCCGCGATCCGCGCATCGCGAGCACGAGCGAGACCGCGAAATCGAGCGGCACGAATGCCGGCACGAGCACGCGCAGCGGCACGAGCTGCGCGCCGAGGCACGCGGCCGCGAGCGTGCCGCCGAAACCGAGCGCCGCTTCGAGCACGAGCGCGGCGAGCGCGACGAGCTCGAGCAAGACCAGCGTCACGCGGCGAGGCCTCGCCTCGCGCGATCGCGCGCGCGCCAGTCGTCGACTGCATCGCGCGGGTGCATCGGGCCGTCGAACGGCAGCTGGAACGCGGCGTCGAAGTCGGTCGGGCCGTGCGTGCGCACGAAGATGGTCTTGCGGCGATACGCGAGGAAGTAGAGCAGGAACGGGAAGAAGTTCTTGACGACGACGATGTCGGCGCGCCACGGGTCGAGCCCGACCTCGCGATAGAACGACGGCCGCATCACCATCGCCGGCCCCTCGGTGATCACGATCGACACGTGATCGACCTCGAGCACGATGCTGCGGCCGAATCCGGCGCGCTGGTGGCGCGCCGCGACCTTGCCGCGCACGGGCAGCGCCGGCGAGCCGCCCGACAGCGCGCCGCCGATCGCGAGCTCGACGCGATCGCCGGTGCGCGCCCACAGGTCGTCGACCGCGCGCGGATCGCGCAGCGCCGCGAACACGCGCATGTCGGTCGCGTCCTCGATCAGCGCGCGCAAGAGGTGCGTCGAATCGCCGGGCGCGCCGGCCGTCACCACATCCGACGCGTCGGCGAGCACGACGCAGCCGAGCCTGCGCCGCCAGCTCGCGGCGCGCGCCTGCGCGATCGCCTCGCGCGGGCTCGCGAACTCGGGTGGTTGCGCATGGCGGCGCTCCCAGCACATGTCGGCGAGCTCGTCGGCGACGCGCTCGGCGGCGGTGCGGTTGCGTCCGACCGCGAGCGTCGACCAGCCGAGCGCCGGGTTCGCGTTCCACGGATGAACCATGAACGTCGACGCGGCGAGCACGTGCCCCGCGCGTTCGGCGGCGCGCATGCGGCGGAACACCGCGCGCATCGGCGCGAGAAAATCGATCGTCGTGCCGCCGCCGAGCAAGATCGGCAGCGAGCGCCACGCCGTGACCGGCCGCAGCTCGCCGAGCGCCATGCCGATCGCGAGCGCGCCGGCGCGCCGGCCGGTGCGCGCGTGATCGCGGTGCGGGTTCGTCTGATACGCGACGATCGCGTCGGCGAGCTCGACGCGCTCGCGCGTCAGGTTGCCGTGCAGATCGTGCGAGACGACGATCGGCGCGCCGCCCAGCACCTCGCGCGCCGCGCGCACGAGCCGCGCTTCGGGATCGATCACGCCGGTCACGCCCATCGCGCCGTGCAGGCACAGGTACGCGGCATCGAGTGGGCCGGCCCGGCGCAGGCCGGCGACGAGCTCGTGCTCGAGCGCGGCGAAGCACGCGGCGTCGAGCGGCCCGCCCGACGCCGCCCACGCCGACATGATCGGCACCGGCTCGATCTCGGCGCGCCGCGCGTGCGCCGCGCGCACGAAGCCGGCGAGCTCGGCGCGCCGGAACATCCCGGGCACCTCCGGGCCGTCGCTCGCGGCGGCGAGCAGCGCGTCGCCGTCGAGCAGGTGGGTCGCTTCGAAGTCGGCGAGCGTGGTCGCGACCGGCGACAGCGCGTTGGTCTCCTGCGCGATGCGCGCGAATGCGATCCGCTTCATCGCGCCTCGGGCGCGTACAGCTTCGCGATCTCGGCGCGCACGCGCGACGCGACGAGCCGGCGCAACGGCAACGTCGCGGCCATGCCGTACATCGCGGCGCGGCCTTCGCGCGCGAGGCCGGGCTGCGCGCGCAGCTCGGCGACCGCATCGCGCACGTCGGCGAGGTACTCGTCGACGATCGGCGCATGGTTCGCGGTGACCGTGAGGTGAATGCACGCCGGCCGATGCTGGCGATCGACCGTCCAGCCGCGCGCCTCGAGCCGATCGGCGAGCGCGAACACGTCGAGGCCGCCGGAAGCTCGCGACCCGTAGCTCACGATCGTCGCGTCGCCCTCGCCGAGCACGGCGAGCGGCGCGATCGCCGCGAGCCCCACGCGCAGGCGATCGGCGGCCGCGATCGCGCCCTGCGCGAGCGCGACGTAGCCAGCCTCGCCGAGCGCGTGCAGCGCGGCCCACGCCGCCGCGATCGGCCCGCCCGGCCGCGTGCCGAGCAGCGTCGGCGATGCATAGATCCCGCCCGGCCAGTCGGTGGCGACGAAGATCTGGTCGCGCAGGTCGCGCGCGTCGCGCCACAGCAGCACCGACGCGCCCTTCGCCGCGTAGCCGAACTTGTGGAGGTCGGCGCTGATCGACGTCACGCCGGGCACGCGAAAATCCCAGCGCGGCACCGCGCGCCCGAGCCGCTCGAGCCACGGCAGCACGAACCCGCCGATGCACGCGTCGACATGCATCGGGATCCCGCGGCGCTGCGCGAGCGCCGCGAGCTCTGCGATCGGATCGATCACGCCGTGCGGATACTGCGGCGCCGACGCGACGATCCCGATCGTGCGCCGGCCGATCGCGCGCGCGATCGCGCGCACGTCGGCGCGAAAGTCGCCGCCGACCTCGGTCTTGACGAGTCGCACGCCGAAGTAATGCGCGGCCTTGTCGAACGCGGGATGGATCGTGCGCGGCACGACCAGCTCCGGCCGCCGGATCCACGGCCGCGTGCGGCGCGCGCGATCGCGATACGCGGCGACCGCGCACAAGATCGACTCGGTGCCGCCCGATGTCACCGTGCCGGTCGCGGCCGGCGCGCCGAACAGCGACGCGGTCATCGCGACGACCTCGCGCTCGAGCGCGCGCAGGTTCGCGAACGCGAGCGGGTTGAGCAGATTCGCGCTCGCGTAGCGGGCGTGCGCGCGGTGCACGAGCTGCTCGTGCGCCTCGCCCGCGTGATAGACGAGCGAGAACACGCGGCCGCCGCGCCAGTCGACATCGCCGGCGGCGCGCGCGTCGAGGTCGGCGAGGATCTGGTCGGGATCGCGTCCGCGTTCGGGGATGTTCATAGCTTCACCTCGAGCGACACGGTCGCGATGTGGTTCGTGCCCGAGCCGCGGATGTTCGTCGGCGGCGACGTGATCGAGTCGGTGATCGTCGGCACGAAGTACCAGTACTGGATGTAGCTCGCGCCGACGCGATAGCGCCCGAACGAGTAGCGCGCACCGGAATGCAGCGCGACGTGCGTGAACGACGGCTGGTCGAGCGTGATCGTGTCGGGCGGCGCGGGCGAGTGGTCGTATTGCAGGCCGGCCATGAGATCCAACCGCGGCGCGGCGTCGAGATCGTGCACCCGCACGCCTCCCGAGACCTCCCACGAATCGCTGTAGTCCTTCGTCGTGTCGAGCGAGCGCACGAGGAAGATGCCGGTGACGTCGGTGTGCTCGCTCTCCAGCTGGCGATACAGCCAGTAGCGCAGCTCGCCGCCGAGCTCGACGTGCTTCGAGACGTCGACGTTCGCGCCGGCCTGGAACGTCCACGGCAGGAGCTGCTGCGTCGTCTGCGTGCCGACCAGCTGATCGCCGGGGATCGAAGCGTCCTGCGAGTACGTGATCGCGACCGGCCCGGTCAGCGTCGCGTCGACGCGGCCGATGATCGCGGCGCCCCACGTGAGATTGGCCAGCGGCTGGCCGTACGCGCCGACCATCCACGTCGGCGCCCAGCCACTGCCGTCGAGCACGAGCTTGGGCGACGTGCCGACGATCGAGCTGATGTCGGCGCCGTCCACGATCGGAAACACGTCGCGCTCGCCGTGCACGCGGATGTCGACGACACCGGCGGTCGCGCCGAGCGCGAGCTGGTCGGTCACGCGATACGCGGCGCCGAGCACGGCCTGCGGCGCGATCACGTAGCCGTCGATCAGGTGGTAGCGCGTGACCGCGTCGGAGCTGAACTCCGCGCCGGTCGCGTTGCCGACGAACGCGGCGGCGCCGACGTACAGGCGCGGCAGGATGTGGCCGGTGATCGCGAGCATCGGGATCGCGGCGAGCGCGCGCGTCGGCTGGACCGCGCCGTAGTAGCCGTTCGCGCCGGGCGTCGTGCCGAGGAAGCGGTTGCTCTGATCCCACGGCGCGAGCTCGAAGCTGGTCGAGAGCAGCGCGATCCCGGCCGAGACGTACAGCGTCCAGTCGTCCTGGAGCACGAGCCCCGCCGGGTTGTGATAGAGCGCCGACGGATCGTCGGGACGGCCGATGATCGAGCCCATCGCGGTGCGGCGCACGCCGACCTCGGGGATGCCGAAGCCGCCGGCGTGCGCGGGGACGGCCAGCGCGAGCGCGGATACGACGAGCGCGGCGCGGACCATGTGCTCGCAGTAGCGCGCCGATGCTCGCCGGTAAAGCGGGATCATCGGGGTGGCGCGATCTATTCCGCGCCGTTGCGCATCGCGTCCTGGACCACCGTCGGTGCCGGCAGCTTCGCGTCGCGAAATGCCCGCGCCATCGCGATCGCGCTGCCGTAGCCCACGACGCGCGCGACATCGGCGACCGCCGCCTCGGGCGCGGACAGCAGCAGCACGGCCGTGCGCAGCCGCAGCATGAGCAGCGCGTCGCGATAGCCCGACGTGAACCCGAACGCCTTCGCGAGCTCCTTGGCGTCGCGGCTGATCTGGCGCAGCGACAGCCCGAGGCTGGCCGCGAGCTGCTTGAGCGAGGTCGTGCCGCCGTACGTCGCGTACAGCGGCTCGAGCGCGCCCCACAGCCGGCTGAACCGCTCGGGCTCCTGCTCGAACAGCGTCGACGCGAGGTGCGGGTCGGTCGCGCCGGCGGCGGCGAGCGCGTCGAGCAGGCGGGCGAGCGCGCGGGTGTCGTCGACGAGCGCGGCGGCGGCATCCCAGCACGCGTCGGGCAGGCGCAGCGGACCGTGGGCGAGCCCGATCGGCGCGTGCACGTGTGCCTTCGCGAGCCGGAGCTGGATGACGTGGGCGCGCGGCCCGTCGGTGCGGAACGTGCGCGAGCCGTCGCGCACGCGCTCGAGCTCGTCGTCGCCGAGGATGTGGGCGACCGGGGCCGGGTACGTCGCGCCGTCCACGACGAACCGCCCGGCGAGCAGGAGAAACACGTGGCCGACCGGCTCGAGCCGGCCGGCGGCGGCGGCGGCGAACCGGCTGTCGAACGCGAGCTCGTCGCGCAGGACGACCGTGCCGCGGACCTGGCGTTCGAGCAGGACCGTCGATTTGACGCCGGCCCTTCCGATCCGCGCCTCGCTACGAGCGACCAACACGCACCGAGCGTAATATGAGATCGGTGCGTAGGCGGAACGATCGCGTGATCATGAACCTGCCGGTGGAGATCATCACCGGTGGCAAGCGCATGCGCGCGGTGTCGCAGGACATCTCGGCCTACGGAATGTTCGTCCGCCTGGCGCCGCCGCTGCCGGCCGGGACGATCGTGCAGATCGTGATCGCGCCGAACGGCCAGCGCCACGTCACGACCGGCCAGGTCACGCACGCGCTCGGCGAGGTCGAGGCGCGCACGCTCGGGCGCTTTCCCGGCAACGGCATCATGTTCCGCGAGCCGATGCGGCCGGCCGAGGAGGCATTCGGCGAGGCCGTGCGCCGGCTGCTCGATCGCCACGCGGCGGCGCGGCCGGCGGCCGAGCTGCGGATCCTGGTCGCCGACGGCGAGACGCGCGTGCTCGAGCGGCTGTCGACCGCGCTCGGCGGCGCCGGGTTTCAGGTCGCGACCGCGACCAACGGCATGGAGGCGATCGGCGCGAGCCTGTCGCGCGCGCCCGACGTCGCGCTGATCGAGCGCGACATGCCTGTCGTCGACGGCTTGCACGTGCTTCAGGAGATGGGCCGCCACGCCGAGCTCGCGAGCGTGCCGGTGATGATGATGTCGGAGAACGCGACCGATCTGGTCCGGCTGCAGGCGTTCCAGCTCGGCGCCGCCGACTTCATCCCGAAGCCGTTCACGGTGCTCGAGGTGATCCTGCGCGCGCGGCGGTGGGCGCGCGCGACCCGCCGCGATCCCGAGCGCGTCGTGCTCCGCGGCGCGCTCGGCGATCTCCCGCTGCCGTCGCTGCTCCAGATGTTCGAGGCCGACAAGAAGACCGGCCAGCTCGCGCTCACGCGCGACCAGCTCGTCGCGTGGATCGACTTCGCCGACGGCCGCATCGTGCGCGCGCACTCGAGCGACTTCTCGGGCTCGACCCGAGAGGTCGTGCTCGCCGTCCTCGACTGGCGCGACGGCTACTTCGAGCTCACGACCGGCGCTCCAGCCGCCGGCAAGATCGAGCTCGACACGACCGTCACGCACCTGCTGCTCGAGCACGCGCGGTTGCGCGACGAGTCGGCGCGGTGACTACTTCGCGCCGCGGCGATGCAGCGCGTTCATGATATTCGCGTGGGCGGTCGCGATGCTGCTGCCCTGCGGCTGGTGCTCGAGGCCGATCGCCGGAAGCTTCTTCCAGCGGTCGGTCGGGACCTGACGGGCGATCACGAACGTCGTCGGCGGAATGTCCATCGCGCTGATGCGCGCCTGGGCGCCGATCTGCTCGGGGAGCGCGAGGATCGTCGCGCCGACGATCGGTGTCGCCGTCGGATCGATGACCGCGAGCGTCTGGCCGAAGTACGACGGGTAGGTCTCGCCGTCGTACACCATCGCCGAGTACGTGCCGTTGTCGACGACGCCGAGCAGCGTCGTGCCGGCATACATCATCGTGGTGATCGGCGCGCCGATGCCCCAGTCGAGCGTCGCCGTCGACGTCAATGCGCCGGTGCCGACGTCCACCGAGTCGAGCTCGCCGGTCGCGCCGTTCGCGGTGTCGGGATACGCACCATTCGGGGCGGCCGTGAGGGCGCCGGTGCCATCGACCGCGAGTGCGCCGAAGAACGACGTCTCGGACGCCGAGGTCTCCACGAAGCTCGTGCTGCCGGTCGGATCGATCGTGACGAGGCCCTGCGCGCAGCCGTCGCTGCACGCGTAGCCCCACGCGTACAGCGTCGTGCCGATGACGCGAAGGTCGCTCGCGTAGATGGCGTCATCGGCCTCGTCGAACAGATCCGAGACCGGCGTCACCGTGACGGTGCCGGCGGTCGGGTCGTAGGTGGAGAGATCGATGGTCACGAGCTGGGCGACGCCGTCTAGGTCTGCCTCGGAGTCGCCGGTGGTCACGCCGTACAGCGTGTTACCGGCGAACGCCATGCCGTCGAGATTGTACGTGCCGCCCTGGCTGTCGACGAGGTTGCCGAGATCGAACGATTTCGCGGCCTCGGGATCCACCACGTAGATGTGACCGGGCTCGTTCAGGTAGAAGTCGTCGCCGTCGGCCAAGAACAGCGCGTCGTAGAGGTACGGCGTGGTCGCCATGCCGAGGTTCGTCTGCACGGTGATCGTGATCGACGTGCTGAACGTGCAGTCGGGCGGCACCTGCCCGGTGATGACCGTCGCCGTGGCGGGGCCGATCA
>Ga0335083_10001161_pt1 | contig 36955 bp, 33 predicted proteins | sample Lox_Sample_42_FD_206716 | JGI IMG/M metagenome (GOLD analysis project Ga0335083, IMG submission 206716) | Soil microbial communities from Loxahatchee National Wildlife Refuge, Florida, United States - Lox_Sample_4.2 | ecosystem: Environmental > Terrestrial > Soil > Wetlands | place: USA...
GCGTCAGTGGCGGGCCGGCGCCCTCAGCGCTGAAAGACCGCATTCACCGGCCCGCCGGACGCCGATGATCATCTGTCCGGCGTTCTCACCAGCCGCCACCGGGTGCGCCCGCGCCGCTACCGGGTGCGCTCCCGCCGCCCGGGGGCGGGCCCCCGTGGCCGGGACCTTCAGGGCGGAAGGAGGAGTCGGCGGCGAACACGGTGGTGCCTTCCGAGGAGGAGGACACGGTCACGTGGTCTCCGGCGGCGAGGCTTTCCAGCGAGCTGCTCTTGCCGTCGAGCGTCACGGTGGAGCCGGAGGGAATCGTCAGCGTCACGGTCTTGTAGACAACCGATTTGGCTTCCTCGGTGACTTCGAGCGTGCCGGCGCCGGCGTCGACCGACTTGACCTTGCCGCTGTCGGTCGTGACGGTGATGAAGCCGTCACCTTTCTTGTTGAGCACCACGCTTTCGGAGTGCACGGCGCCACGCCCGCCACCGGGTCCCGGTGGTCCCGGTAGAGCGCCGCCTTCACCCGTGCTGCTGGCCGTGGCGTGACGGGTCGCGTGGCGGGTGGCGCTCTTCGACTTCGTGCTGCCGGCCGCGAGCGCCGTCGCCACCGCGGCCAGCGCGCACGCACCGGCGATGGTGGCGACGAGGATGAACCTTCTTGGCATCTTCTACCTCCGTGTGGGTCGGTGAGCGGGGCCGTGTGGCTCCGCGGTCCCGTCCAGCCTCGGGGTCCGGCCTCATACGAGCGTCCGAGGAATCTGTGAGTTGTGCGCGAGGCATCCGCCGGCGGCTCACCAGTGCGCCCGCCGCCGGTGACCGGAGCGCGCTAAGGGAACTTTCAGATTCCGTGTAGGAAGCGCTTAGACATGACCTTCACGATGTGCTGCGTGTCGTTCTCCGCGACCAATTCCCTCTCCCAAGTCGCACCCGCTGGCGCCGGCGCACCAGTTCCGGCGCGGCGCCGGCGGGCAGCGCACCCCTCGGGGAACCTGAGCCTCGTCCCCGCGCCCGCCGGCGTGGCCGTCGAGGTGGTGATCCCCGTGTACAACGAGGAGCACGTCCTGGCCGCGTCCCTCGCCTGCCTCCACGAGCACATGGCGCGGGAGTTCGCCTTCCCCTTCCGGATCACGATCGCCGACAACGCGAGCACCGATGCCACCCCCGCGATCGCCCGTTCGCTGGCGGGCAGCCTGGAGCACGTCCACTACATGCGCCTCGAGCGCAAGGGCCGCGGACATGCGCTGCGGGCCGCCTGGAGCGCGAGCGAGGCAGACGTCGTGGCCTACATGGACGTCGACCTGTCGACTGACCTGAGCGCCCTCGGCGACCTGCTCGAGCCGCTCCTGGAAGGTCGCGCCGACATGATGATCGGCTCGCGCCTGGCGCCCGGCGCCGAGGTCACGCGGGGCCTGCGCCGCGAGGTCATCTCGCGCTCCTACAACATCCTTCTGCGCACCTCCCTCGGGCTCGGCATCTCCGACGCCCAGTGCGGCTTCAAGGCGATCCGCCGCGAGGCGCTGATGCCGCTGCTCGACCTCGTCGAGGACGACTCCTGGTTCTTCGACACCGAGCTTCTCTACCACGCCCGCCGCAGCCGGCTCGCGATCCACGAGGTTCCGGTGCGGTGGGTCGAGGACACCGATTCACGCGTGGAGATCCTCGCCACCGCCCGCGAGGACCTCGAGGGCATCAGGCGCCTGCGCCGCGCCGGCCGCGGACGTGCGCCGGCGACGCGCGACGGCGTACTGCTCACTCGGGCGCTGGCGGCTCCACCCAGTCGAAGGACCGCCTGACCGCCTGCTGCCAGCGGGCGTAGCGGCGCTCGCGCTCGGCCGCCTGCATGTTGGGCTCCCACCGGCGGTCCTCGCGCCAGCGCCGGCGCAGCTCCTGCGGGTCGCTCCAGAAGCCGACCGCCAGGCCCGCCGCGAACGCCGCTCCGAGGGCGGTCGTCTCGCTGACCACCGGCCGCACCACCGGGACTCCGAGCACGTCCGCCTGGAACTGCATCAGCAGCTCGTTGGCCGTCATCCCGCCGTCCACCCGCAGCTCCGCGAGCGGTGCCGCCGCGACGGCGTTGGCCTCGTCGATCACCTCCCGGCTCTGCCAGGCGGCCGCCTCCAGCGCCGCGCGTGCGATGTGTCCGCGGTTGGCGTAGGCCGTGAGGCCCACGATCACCCCGCGCGCGTCTTCGCGCCAGTAGGGGGCGAACAGCCCGGAGAAGGCGGGCACGATGTACACGTCCCCGCTGTCCTCGACGCTCAGCGCCAGCGGTTCGACCTCGGCGGCGCTCGAGATCAGCTGGAGGCGGTCACGCAGCCACTGGATCAGCGCCCCGGTGACGGCGATCGAGCCCTCCAGCGCGTACTGGGTCGCCTGCTCGCCGAGGCGGTAGGCGACGGTGCTCAGGAGCGTCGCCGAGGATGCCCGCTCCGGACCCGTGTTGAGCAGCACGAACGAGCCCGTGCCATACGTGTTCTTCGCCTCGCCCGGGCCGAAGCAGCATTGGCCGAACAGGGCCGCCTGCTGGTCGCCGAGGATGCCCGCCAGCGGCCGCCCCGCGAGCGCTCCCTCGCGGATCTCGCCGTAGAGCTCGCTGGAGGAGCGGATCTCGGGGAGCACTCCACTGGGCACACCCATCAGCTCGAGGCTGGGCCCGTGCCAGTCGAGCGTGTCGAGGTCCATCAGCAGCGTGCGACTGGCGTTGGTCACATCGGTCAGGTGCGCCCCTCCGCTCGGCCCTCCGGTCAGCTTCCACGCCAGCCAGCTGTCCACCGTGCCGAACGCGAGCTGCCCCCGCTCCGCCCGCTCCCGCGCGCCGGGGACGTGCTCGAGCAGCCAGGTCAGCTTCGGCCCCGAGAAGTAGCTCGCCAGCGGCAGCCCCACCTGGGCCCGCAACCGGTCCGCCCCGGCATCTCCGGCCAGCCGCCGCACGAGCGGCTCGGTGCGTGTGTCCTGCCACACGATCGCGTTGTGGATCGGCTCGCCGCTGATGCGGTCCCACACGACCGTGGTCTCACGCTGGTTGGCGATCCCCACGGCCTGCACCTGCCCGGCGTCGACGCCGGCCCGCGCCAGCCCCGCCTCGACCACCTCGCAGGTCCGATCCCAGATCTCCAGCGGGTCGTGTTCGACCCACCCGGGCTGCGGTGTGATCTGCTCGTGCTCGCGCTGGTCGCTCGCGACGACCCGCCCGTCGTGGTCGAAGACGATGAAGCGGGTGCTGGTGGTTCCCTGGTCGATCGCGCCGACGTAGCCGGACATCGAGCTCTCCGGCCTAGGACGCGCCGCCGGCTGCTCCCCGGCTGCCGGCGCCGGGCGGGTCTCCGGGCTCTGCGCCGTCGCGCTCGCGGGCGGTCAGCGCCGGCCACGGGTTGGGCACCCGGCGGCGGGGCTCGCTGCGCCAGTCGGCGTAGGCCTCCTCGGGGTCGTCGGTGGGGGTCTTCACCGAGGCGTCGTAGGCGGCCGCGAGCTCGTTGACGGGATAGTGGACCCCCTCCGCACGCCGCGAGCCGATCATCACCACCGCGCAGGGCCCGTCTCCGGCACCGATGAACACGTGCTCGGTCCCCGCCGGGCAGTGCACGAAGTCCCACCGCCGCAGCGGCACCTCCTCGCCGTCGAGGATCACCAGGCACTCCCCGACCAGCACGAGGAAGTCCTCCTGCACGGGCTCGGAGTGGTAGCGGCAGTTCGGCTGACCCGGCTCGAGCACCTGGATGTTGACGCCGACGTCGGCCCAGTTGCCCCGGCCCTCCTCGAAGTCGATCAGCGTCGCCCGCCGGGAGTGAGCGAGCGCGGCCGCCTCGGACACGTTCGCGATGAAGGCCCGGTCCACGCCGCCAAACATATCCGGCCAGGTAGAGTCGCCTGCCCGTGGACTTCGGCATCGGCTACTTCCCCACCCACGACGGCGTCGACCCCGCCACCTTCGCCCGCGTCGTCGAGGAGCGGGGCCACGGCTCGCTGTTCTTCCCCGAGCACACGCACATCCCCGCGAGCCGTCTGTCGCCGTACCCCGCAGGCGGAGAGCTGCCGCGGGTCTACTCCCACACGTACGATTTGTTCGTGTCGCTCACGGCGGCCGCCGTGGCCACCACCGGCCTGCGCATCGCCAGCGGGATCTGCCTGGTGATCGAGCGGGACCCGATCGTCACGGCCAAGGAGGTGGCGAGCGTCGACCACCTCTCCGGAGGCCGCCTGGACTTCGGCGTGGGTGCCGGCTGGAACCGCGAGGAGATGCGCAATCACGGCACCGACCCCCGCACCCGCATGGAGCTGATGGCCGAGCGGGTCGAGGCGATGAAGGCGATCTGGACCGAGCCGGAGGCGAGCTACGAGGGCCAGTACGTGAACTTCGAGCGGATCTGGAGCTGGCCGAAGCCCGTCCAGCGCCCCCACCCGCCCGTGCTCGTCGGCGGCAACGGCCCCACGGTCCTGGACCGCGTGCTGCGCTTCGGCGACGGGTGGATGCCCAACAACACCGGCGAAGACCTGATCGGGCGCGCCCGTGAGCTGTGGGCCCGCGCCGACCGGCCGCTGGAGGTGATCGTGATGGGCGCCCCCGCGAAGGCGGACGAGCTCGAGCGCTACGAGCGGGCGGGAATCAGCCGGGCCGTGCGCTGGATCCCCTCGACGGCGCTCGGCCCGGCCGAACAGGCGCTCGAGCGCTGGGAGCTCGCGATGGCCGAGTTCCAGGGCCGCTAGCAGGGCTGCTCGCCCTGCGCCGCGACCGCCCCTCCCGTCTCACGGGCGAGCTCGCTGCGAGAGGCGTCTAGCGCGTTGCAGCCTGGCGCGCCCAGCATCGACTGGACCGATGAGGCGCGGTTGCTCGACGCGGCCCTCGTGCTGCGCGAACAGGTCTTCTGCGAGGAGCAGGGGGTGCCGCGCGACCTCGAGCTCGACGGCTTGGACGATGCCGCACTGCATCTCGTGGCGGTCGACCCGGCCTCGGGCGAGGTGATCGGCACGCTGCGGCTGCTGCGCGACGGCGAGGTCGCCAAAGTCGGCCGTGTGGCCGTGCGCCGCGACCGGCGCCGGCGCGGGGTCGCCTCCCAGATGCTGCAGCATGCCGTGGAGCGGGCGCAAGCCGAAGGCTGCACCCGCGCGCGCCTGGCGGCGCAGACGGGGGCGATCGGTATCTACGAGGGCGCCGGCTTCGCGGTCGAGTCCGGCACCTTCCAGGAGGCCGGGATCGAGCACGTGTGGATGGGCCGCGAGCTGGGAGACTGACGGACATGGCCGCCTTCGATCACGAGCGCGAGGGGCTCGTGTGCGTCGTCGAGATCCCCAAGGGCTCGCGCAACAAGTACGAGTACGACCCCAGGCTCGGCGGGATCAAGTTCGACCGCCTGCTGATGAGCGCCGCCACCTACCCCGCCGACTACGGCTACCTGAGGGGCACGCTCGGGCTCGACGGCGACCCCCTCGACGCGCTCGTGTGCCTGTACGAGCCGACCTTCCCCGGCTGCCTGATCCCGGTCAAGCCGCTCGGCGCCTTCAAGATGACCGACGACAAGGGCAGCGACGACAAGATCATCTGCGTGCCCCTCCACGACCCCTACTGGAACCACCTCGAGGAGATCGGCGACCTGCCGGAGCCGCTGCGGGAGGAGATCGAGCAGTTCTTCTCCATCTACAAGGACCTCGAAGGGCGGGAGGTGCGGGTCGAAGGCTGGATGGAGCACGCCGAGGCCGTCCGCGAGATCGACGAGGCCCGCGACCGCCTCGGCCACGTCGGCGCGGGCACGAGCGCCGGCAGCGAGCCCCCGGCACGGCTGTAGGCTCGGCCGTCGTGGACGCCAGGGAATGGATCACCGAGTTCGCGGCCGAGGCCGGTGTCAGTGCCCCCACCGACGAGGAGGTCGAGCAGCTGCTGGCGCTCGCGGGCGTCGCGGCGCATGCCTCGGAGCGCACCGCCGCGCCGATCTCCTGCTGGATTGCCGCCCGCGCCGGGCTGACCCCCGCCGAGGGCCGCGCGCTGGCGGTCCGGCTGGCGGAGGCGGCGGGCGAGCAGTAGGGCCGCGCGCTGGCGGTCCGGCTAGCGGAGGCGGCGGGCGAGCAGTAGGGCCGCGCGCTCCAGGTCCTCGGGGCGGTTGACGTTGAAGCACAGCTCCTCGGGCGCGCCGAACGCCCGCAGGTCGCGCTCGTCCACGATCTTCGGCTCGAGCTCCACGATCGCCGCCCCCAGCGACTTCTCGGCGAGCAGGGACGCGCGCAGTTGGGGCAGGTGCGATGAGCGCACGCGTGCCAGCGCCGGCTCCGGGCGGCCCTCGAGCTGAACCATCGCGGCTCCCGGCAGCTCCGCCAGCCAGCGCAGCAGCCCCGGGGTCACGAGCGGCATGTCGCAGGCGATCAGCACGGCCCCGCCGGCCCCCCGCTCACGAGCGTATTCGAGCGCGCGCACGACGCCGGTCAGCGGATGCTCCGGCTGCTCGGGCTCGTAACGCACGCGTCCCGCCAGCGAGGGCAGGCGCGAGCTGCGCTTTGCCACGACGATCGCCTCCAGCCCGGCCTCCCGCGCCGCCGACAGCGGGTAGGTGATCAGCGCCTGGCCGCCGAGCACCGCGCGGGCCTTGCCACCGCCCAGGCGCGAACCGCGTCCGCCCGCGAGCACGGCGACGATCGCCCACCGCTCGTTCATCTGCTGGAGTCTCGCACCCGCCGCGCGGTGTGGGGCGCGCGACGTCGCCGGCGTCGCGTGCCGTCGCGGTCCGCCAGGCGTGCGGCGCCGGCGGATCAGCGCGCCGGGCGCGCCAGCGCTTCCAGCGGCTCGAGCTGCCACGGTTCGCTCGGGCCGGGCGGTGCGTCGAGCCAGGCACGCGCGTCGATCGAGCCCATCTCCATCAGCCCCTTGATGAACTCCGGGTCGAAGAACAGGTAGCTGAGCAGCTCACCATGGGTCGGGCTGTTCCTGCCGAGCAGACGGCTGAGGGCCGCCAGGTCGAGCGAGCGGATCGCTTTCAGCCCGCCGTAACGAGAGCGGTAGATGTCCATCGCGAGCTCGGCGATCGCCCCGGGGTGCGAGGGGCCGACGAAGATGTAGGGGATCGGGCGGTACTCGGGGCGCCCGCGGGAGCGGCGGTGACGCACCGCGGTGGCAGAGCTCGAGCCGTTGGCCGAGAACGTGTTGATGTCGCCGAGTTTGCGCAGATCCTCGACGAGCGGGTCGCCGAGCGCGCCCTCGAGCAGATGGGCGGCGCTGACCCCGAAGTCGGGCGGGGGCGCGTCGTGGCGCCCCTCGTGCTTGGGGACGGGGGTCACCGAGCCGGTCCCGATCACGACCACGCGGTCCGCCCCGAGGTCGATCGCCGGCTTGATGGGCGTATTCAGGCGGGTTCCCCCGTCCACGTACCACCCGGCGGCGGCCGCGGGCGTCGTCACGCGCACGGGTGGGAACAGGATCGGGATCGCGGCCGACGCGCGCACGTGGGTCTGCCCGATCTTGGCGGCGACGTAGTCGATCACGTGGGAGTTGCGCGCCGCGCTGCGCAGCTCGCCCTCCACGAACGCGACCGGGCGCCCGGTCCGGGCGGCCGTCGCGACGATCCCCAGCGAGCCGACGGCGCCGCCGGTGAGGTTGCGATGCAGCCTCGGCCAGCCGATCCAGCTCTTGAGGTTCTTCTCCAGTGGCGAGGGGTCGAGCAGGCTCTCCAGGCGCACCCCGGGGATCCCGAGCATCCCGCCCACGAAGCGCAGGCCCGTCAGCGGCACACGCGGGATCACGGGCCGGATCACGGCCGCCCGGTCGACCCGCCCCCAGCGGTCGAGCTCCCGCTCCATCGCCTGCTCGGCCGAGAGGTGGGCCGTGGACGCCAGCGCTGCGGCGTTGATCGCGCCGACGCTGGTGCCTACCAGGATCGAGGGCCGCTCGCCCCGGGCCTCGAGCTCCGGCAGCAGCACGGACAGGACGCCCACCTCGTAGGCGCCCCGCGCCCCGCCGCCCGAGAGCACCAGCGCGGTCCGTTCGCCGTCGCCCATCGGGGTTCATTGAACCGGATGCACAGGCTGGCACCGGCGGTGCGCCGCCCTCCGGCAGGTCTACGGGATCGTGATCACCGGCAGCGGCGAGGAGTCGAGCAGCTCGCTGGTGAGCGTGCCCGCCGCCCGGTGCAGCCGCGAGTGGCGCTCGTGGCCGATCACGATCGCGCCCGCGCCGTGGCGGGATGCGGCATCGATCAGGGCGCTGGCGGGGTCGCGGTCGAGGATCTCGGCGGCGAGCTCGAGGTCCCGCAGCGAGTCCTCGCCCTCGAGCAGCAGCTCGTCGATGATCGCGCGGCCGAGCTCCTCCCGCTCCTCGTGGCTGCTGAGCGGGGAGGGCGGGGCATGCTGGGGCCTGCCGGCGTGGACGATCACGAGCTTGCCGTCGGGCTGCAGCTGTGAGGCGGCCCAGCTGACCGCCCGGCGCGAGCTGTCGGTGCGGTCGTAGCCGACCGCGAGGCACCGGCTGCCGGTGTCCGCCACCCCGCCCCCGCTGCCGGTCTCGCCGCTCATGCCCGGCTTGCGCCCGCCTGCTCGCGGGACTCGAGGTACGGGGCGAGGTACTTCGAGGAGATCTTGCTCGGGGGCGACCACAGCGGCTGCTCGCTCACCTCCGAGCTGAACCCGTGCCCGCCCGTGATCTCGGCGCGCAGGTACAGCGGCTTGCCGTCCGTCAGCAGCATCCCGCGGATCTCCGGGTCGAACGGCTTCGGATCGACATTCGCCCCGGCGCGAGCGGCGATCGCTTCGGCGGCGGCGTCGGCCTCCTGCGACGCCAGGCCGCCGTGCTTGATGGGGAAGTCCACGCAGTCGCCGGCCGCGTACACGCCGTCGAGCTCGAGCACCTCGCTGTGGGTGCCGGTGCGGATGAAGCCGTGTTCGCTCAGCGGGATACCTTGGATCTGCGGTCCATACAGCTCGGGCAACGCGACGATCCGTTCGGCCTCGACGACCCGCTCACCCGGGTTCACCAACACCCGTCCGGCGGCCGGGACCTCCGCGTAGGAGGAGCACACGGTCTCCACGTGCGCCCTCGCGAGGCGCTCGGCCACCGCGGCGCTCGCGCCCGAGCCGAAGATCCCCAGGGGGGTGTCCTCGGGGGTGATCAGGGTGGTACGCAGCTCGACGCCCATGTCGTAGGCCCGCCCCGCGGTCATCAGGGCGAGCTCGTACAGCGGCAGCGGCCAGGACACGCGACCGGGCGCGATGAACGCCACGCTCTTGGTGTAGCCGTCCTCGACGTCCCTGACCAGCCCCTGGAAGGTTTCGTCGAGGTGGCGGTCGTCGATCGTGATCGCGTGCTCGTAGCGCGGGACCACGTGCCCCCCGAGCGCCAGCACCAGCGCGTCGTAGGGCAGCGTGGCGCCGCCCTTGGTGTGCACCTCGCGCGCGTCGGGGTCGACCCGCTCCAGCGCGTCGACGACGAGCTCGGCGCCTGCGTCGGCGACGATCGGCGCGAGCTCGTGGCGCTCGGCCTTCGCGTACGCGAACGGCTCGCGCACCGTCATCGGCCGGTTGACCACCTCCGCGTTGGGGGCCAGGACCGTGCGCCGCGTCTGCTCGCCCGCCAGCTGCGCCAGCGCGAGCGCGGCCTCGAGCGCCGCCACGCCCCCCCCGGCGATCACGACCCGCAGCCCTGAGCCGGGTGCCTGCGAACTCACGGCGCGGGTGTCGCCGAGGTGGGGGACGGCTTCGCGATGTTGGCGGGCGACCCGTTCATGCGCATACAGGTTAGGCGCGGGCGGGCCCGCGCGCGTGCGGGGTCGGCCGCACGTTTCTCGCGGGGTTTTCCCGGATCGGGAGATGCGTGCAGTCCGCCGCCCGGCGCATAAGCTGAGGCCGGGTAGATGGCGTTGCAACGACAGGCAAGGGGACAGGTCGGCGCGGGTGTGCCGCCCGTGGTGGTCGTCGCGCCTGCGGGCTCGCAGGCCCAATGGCTCGGGCGCCTGCTCGAGGTGGGCCGGTCGCTCGTCACCGAGCTCGACCTGGAGGTCGTGCTCGACCGCGTGCTGGAGACGGCGCGCGAGATCACCGGCGCGCGCTACGCGGCGCTGGGCGTGCTGAACGACGAGCGCACGGGCCTGTCTCGCTTCATCACCTCCGGGATCGACGAGCAGGCCCACACAATGATCGGCGACCTTCCGACCGGCAGGGGCGTGCTGGGCGCCCTGATCGAGGAGCCGCAGCCGTTGCGCCTACACGACGTGGGCAGCCACCCGGCGAGCTACGGCTTCCCCTCGGGCCATCCGGTGATGCGCAGCTTCCTCGGGGTTCCGGTTGCCGTGCGGGGAGATGCGTGGGGAAACCTGTACCTGACCGAGAAGGAGGACGGCGACTTCACCGAGCGCGACGAGCAGGCGGCGGTGATCCTCGCGGACTGGGCGGCGGTCGCGATCCGCAACGCGCGCCTGTACGAGACGAGCGAGCTCAGGCGCGGCGAGCTGGAGCGGGCGGTGCGCGGGCTGCAGGCGACCAGCGACATCGCCGAGGCGATCGGGGGAGAGATCGAGCTCGGACGCGCGCTCGAGCTGATCGCCAAGCGGGGGCGCGCGCTGGTGGACGCCCGCAGCCTCGTGATCATGCTGAAGGAGGGGGAGGAGCTGGTGGTCCACTCGAGCGCCGGTCACGTCGAGCAGAGCGCGGGGACGCGCCTGCCCGTGGCCGAGTCGATCTCCGGCAAGGTGCTGCAACGAGGGCGGGCGGAGCGGATCAGCGACGTCGATGCGCGCCTGGGCATCTCGCCCGAGGAGTTCGGGGTGCGGGGGGCCCGCACCGCGTTGATCGTGCCTATGGTCTACCGCGGCGACCCCATGGGCGTGCTGGCCGCCTTCGATCAGGGTCCCGAGGCAGGTGGCTTCAGCGAGGAGCACGAGGCCATGCTGCGCACGTTCGCCGCCAGCGCCGCGACGGCCGTGGCGCTCGCCCAGAGCGTGATGGCGGACCGGCTGCGAAGCTCCCTGGCGGCCGCCGACGAGGAGCGGCGCCGGTGGGCACGGGAGCTCCACGACGAGACGCTGCAGGGGCTCGGAGGCCTGAGGCTGCTGCTCGCGGCCGCTCTGCGCCGCGAGGACCCCGACCTCTCCCGCCAGGCCATGCGCGATGCCGTCGAGCGGATCGAACTCGAGATCGGCAACCTGCGGGCGATCATCACCGACCTGCGCCCGGCGGCGCTCGACGAACTCGGGTTGCGCGCCGCGATCGAAGCGCTGCTCGAGCGCCAGCGCGCGCAGAACGGCATCTCGATCACTTCGGAGCTCGAGCTCTCGCCGGTGGCCGCCCGCGGGGAGCGCCTCGAGGAGACCGTGGAGATAGCGGCCTACCGGCTCGTCCAGGAGGCGCTCACGAACGTCGCCAAGCACGCGGAGGCCCGCAGCGTGAAGGTCGAGGTGCGCGAGGGACCGGGCGAGCTCACCGTGCTCGTCGCAGACGACGGACGGGGCTTCGACCCGCGCGAGGTGAAGCGTGGGTTCGGGCTGGCCGGCATGTGCGAGCGCATCTCGCTCGCCGGCGGCGAGGTCAGCGTCGAGTCCGGGTCCGCGGGTACGACCGTGCGGGCCTCGCTGCCGGCCCGTCGCCTCGACCGCGGGAGCGTGGCCGGCTCAGCCGATCAGGCCGCGTCGTAGGGAGTAGCGCACCAGCTCGGCGCGGGTCTTCAGCCCGAGCTTCTTGTGGATGTGCGCGCGGTGGGTCTCGATCGTGCGCGGGGACAGGTGCAGCAAGCGCGCGATTTCGACGCTCGTGTGGCCGAGCGCGATCAGCCGCAGCACCTCGACCTCGCGCTGGCTGAGCCGGTTGTCGGTGAGCGAGCGGTGCAGCGCGTCGAGCCTGGCGGCGACGCGCGGGCTGACGTATTCCTGGCCGCCGGCGGCGGCCCTCACGGCGTGCACCAGCTCGGCGTCCGCGAGGTCCTTGACGACGAACGCGCACGCGCCCGCGGCCAGGGCCCTCTGGGCGAAGCTGGGGTCGTCCTCCATCGTGAGCACCACGATTCCGGTCTTCGGCACGCGCTCGCTGAGCGCTCGCACGGTCTCGATGCCCGACCCGTCAGTCATGCGCAGGTCGAACACGAGCACGTCGGGCTCGTGGCCCTGCAGGTGACGCACGGCCGCTCCGTGGTCGGCGGCCTCGGCGACCACCTCCACGTCGTCCTCGGAGTCGAGCAGCAGACGCAGCGTGCGGCGCATCAGGACGTGATCGTCGGCCAGCACGACGCGGATCGGCTCGTTCGCCACCGCCTGCAGCACGGCGCGGTCCGCCGCGGAGTCGGTGGCCGTCCCGGGCGCCGTGGCGACACGTAGATGGGAAGCCATGACGTCAAGCTAGACCGGCGACGCAGTCGCGACCAGAGGGGTTACTACGCGGACCGGCTGCGGGAATTCACGGGCCCGCGTCGGCCCGCGTCGGCCCGCCCGGCCTATGCTTGGCGGCGGTGTCGCCGGTCCCGCCACCCTCGCGATCCCCTGCCGCGGGGCACCGCGGGGCGGCATCGGGCGCCGCCGTCGCGACCTTCGGGCTGGGCAAGCGCTACGGCCGCACGCGGGCGCTCGAGGACCTCGACCTGGTAGTTCCGCGCGGCCAGGTGTTCGGTTACCTCGGTCCCAACGGAGCCGGCAAGACGACCACGATCCGGCTCCTGCTCGGCCTGCACCGCCCGACTGCGGGGCGCGCCGAGCTGTTCGGCCTCGACGCCTGGGGCGAGCCGGTGGCGGCCCACGAGCGCGTCGCGTACGTGTCCGGCGAGCCGGCGCTGTGGCCGTCACTGACGGCTGCCGAGACGCTCGAGTTCCTCGCGCGGGTGCGGGGCGGAACGGACCACGCCTACCGCGAGCTGCTGATCGAGCGCTTCCAGCTGCAGGCCGACAAGCGCGTGCGTGCGCTGTCCAAGGGCAACCGCCAGAAGGTGCAGCTGATCGCGGCGTTCGCCACCCGCGCCGAGCTGCTGATTCTCGACGAGCCCACCGCCGGGCTGGACCCGCTGATGGAGGTCGCCTTCCGCGAAACCGTGATCGAGGCGAAGGAGCGCGAACAGACGGTGTTCCTGTCGTCTCACATCCTCAGCGAGGTGGAGGCGCTGTGCGACCGGGTGGGGATCCTTCGCTCCGGGCGCCTGGTGGACGAGGGAACGCTCGCGGAGCTGCGCCATCTGAGCGCGCGCACGCTCGAGGTCTCGTTCGCGGGCGACCCGCCGCGGCTGGACGGCGTGCCGGGGGTCAGCGTGGTGGAACGCGATGGGCAGCGCCTGCGCCTGGAGGTCTCGGGGGTGCTGTCGCCCCTGATGTCCGCGCTCGCCGAACACCCGGTCGAGACCCTCACCAGCCGCGAACCTTCGCTCGAGGAGATCTTCCTGCACCACTACCGGGAACGGGGCGCCGTGGGCGTCGAGACGGAGGACGGGGCGGCTGGCGTGCCCGCTCCCGGCGCGTGAGCGGCGCGGCGCTCCTCGCGCTCGTCCGGCGCACGTTCGCGGACGCGCGCGGACGCAACATCGGCTTCGCGCTGCTGTTCGCCCTCGTGGCCTACGCGCAGCCGGCCGCATACCGCAGCGACTACCCGACCCTCCGGGACCGCCTCGGCTTCGTCCACGCGTTCGCCGGCAACGCCAGCCTGCGGCTCTTCTACGGAAGGCCCGTCGACCTGCTGAGCGTGGGCGGCTACAGCGCCTGGCGGGTGGGGGGCATCCTCGCGATCTTCGCTGCCGTGTGGGGCATGCTGGCGGCTGCGCGGGCGCTGCGCGCCGAGGAGGACAGCGGCCGGACCGAGATCCTCGCCGCGGGGCCGGTGTCGCGCGCGAGGCTGTTCGCCGCGAGCGTGTGTGGCTGCCTGGGAGGGGTGCTCGTGTTGTGGGTCGCGCTGCTCGCGGGCCTGCTGGCGGGGGGGCTGCCGGCGGGCGGGTCCGCCTACCTCGCGCTCGCGACCGTCGTGCCGGCGCTCGTGTTCCTCGCTCTCGGCGCGCTCGCGTGCCAGCTGGGGTCGTCGCGAAGGGTTGCGCTGGAGTTGACCGGTGCCGCCCTGGTGGTGGCGCTGCTGCTGCGCGTGGTCGCCGACACCACCACGTCGCTGGGCTGGCTGAGGTGGCTGACGCCACTCGGGTGGAGTGAGGAACTGCGCGCGTTCGCCGGCCCGCAGGCGTGGGTGATCGCGCTGCCCGCGGTGGTGTCGCTGGCGTGCCTGCTGGGGGCCGCGCGGCTGTGGCTGGGTCGCGACGTCGGACGCGGCCTGATCGGGGCGCGCGAGGTCGCGCCGGTGCGACTCTCGGGGCTGTCGTCGCCCACGGCGCTGGCGTTGCGAGAGGAGCGCTGGAGCCTCGGGGGGTGGTTGCTGGGGAGCGGCTCGTTCGCGTTCATCATCGGCCTGATCTCCACGAGCATCTCATCGGCCGGGATCTCGAGCTCGCTGCGGCGCCAGCTGAAAGCGCTCGGGGGCGCATCGATCACCAAGCCGGCGGGATACATCGGGCTGAGCTTCCTGTTCTTCGTGCTCGCATTCAGCCTGTTCGCCTGCTCGCAGGTGGCGGCGGCGCGCCACGAGGAGGCGCAGGAACGGCTCGATGTCATCCTCGCGTTGCCCGTGTCGCGCGCGCGGTGGCTCGTCGGGCGTCTCGGCCTGGCGGTCGGGGGCCTGCTCGCCCTCTCGCTCGCGGCCGGCCTGCTGGCGTGGGTCGGGGCCGATGTCCAGCACGCCGGCATATCGCTCGCGACGATGATCGAAGCGGGCCTCAACTGCGCCCCCGTCGCGATCCTGTTCCTGTCGTTCGCCGCCCTCGCCTACGCGCTAGTGCCGCGCGCGAGCACCGCGGTGGCGTTCTCCGTCGTGAGCGTCACGTTCGTGTGGCAGTTGCTGAGCTCGATCGTGGGGGCGCCTTCCTGGCTGCGCGAGCTGTCCCCGTTCGAGCACGTCGGTCTGGTGCCCGCCCAGCCCCTGAAGGGCGGAGCGGCGGCGGCGATGCTGGGCCTCGCCGTGCTCGTGGGCGCCGCGGCGGTGTGGGTGTTCACCCGGCGCGACCTGGTCGGCGCATGAGCTTCGGCGTTCTCGCCGTGATCGTCCTGGCCGGCCTCGGGGGGCCGCTGCTGGGCCAGTCCGAACGCCACTTCGTGCCGGTCGTGATCGGCGAGATCCTCGCCGGGATCCTCGTCGGCCCCGCCGTGCTGGAAGCCGTGGACCCGCACCAGCCGACGATCGTGTTCCTCTCCGAAGTCGGCTTCGCGATGCTGATGCTGACGGTGGGGATGCACCTGCCGCTGCGCGACCGTCGCCTGGCGGTCGCGCTGCGGGGAGGGGCCGTGCTGGCCGCGCTCGTGGGGCTGCTCGCGGTCCCGGCGGGGCTGCTCGCGAGCGAGATCGCCGGCGGTGGGCACGCGGCGATCTACGCGGTCGTGCTCGCCTCCGGCTCGGCGGCGGTGCTGCTGCCCTCGATCCAGGAGACCGGCCTCGACGGCCGCGAAGTCCTCACCGTGATGGCGCAGGTGACGATCGCCGACGTGCTCACGATCGTGTCGGTGCCGATCGTGCTGCAGCCCTCGCGGACGTGGCACGCGGTGCTCGGCACACTGCTTGTGGTCGCGGCGGTGGTGGCGCTGCACTTCGCGGCGCAGCCGCTGCGGCGGCACGCGTGGGTGGAGCACGCGCGGCGCCTGTCGAAGAAGCGCCACTGGGCGCTCGATCTGAGGATCTCGCTGGTGATCCTGTTCGCGCTCGCCTGGCTTGCGCGCAAGGGCGGCACGAGCATCCTGATTGCCGGCTTCGGGGCGGGCGTTACGGTGGCGCTGATCGGCGGCCCGAAACGCCTGTCCACGCAGGTGCGTGGCATCGCGGACGGCTTCTTTGTGCCGCTGTACTTCGTCGTGCTGGGCGCCGAGCTGGACGTCGGGGGCCTGTTTCGCGAACCGGCGCTGCTGGCGCTGGCGGCGGCGCTCGTCGGGCTCAGCGTCGCGATCCACCTGCTCGCCGTGGCTGCCACGCGCCGATCGACGGCGGCCGGGCTGGCCGCGACGGCGCAGCTGGGCGTGCCCGCCGCGGTCGCCTCGCTGGGCCTCGCCGAGCGGGTGATATCGCCCGCGACCGCAACGGCGATCGTGGTATCGGCGCTCGTCAGCCTCGGCGTGTGCACGATCGGCGTCCAGATGCTCGGCCGTCGCAGCGCAGCGGGGCGCGCGGGAGGGCTTCAGACCGCCGCGGGGGCCGCGGCCTCACGCGGCAGCGGCACTTCGGCGGCGCGGTAGGCGTCGGGCGCGTCGAGCGTTTCGTGCTCGAGCAGCGCGCGGGCGAGGGTCTCGAGCTGCTCGCGGTGTTCGCCCAGCAGCTCGGTGACTTCGTGGTGCGCGGTTTCGACCATCTTCTGCACCTCTTCGTCCACCAGCCGGTGGGTGTGCTCGGAGGTTTCGCTCACGCCCGGGAAGAGCGGGCCGGAGCCGTCCTGGGGGAGCACCGACACGGGGCCCACCACCTCGCTCATGCCCCAGCGACCGACCATCTGGCGGGCGATCAGCGTCAGCTGCTGGATGTCCGACTCGGCTCCCGTGGTGAACGTCCCGTACACCACTTCCTCGGCCACCCGCCCGCCGATGGCAACCTTGATCTTGGCCTGCAGTTCCTCGAGCGTGATCGACACGCGGTCGCTGTCGGGAGTCGAGAGCGTCACGCCGAGCGCCATTCCGCGGGGGATGATCGAGATCTTGCGCACCGGGTCCGCGCCCGGCGTGAGCATCCCCACCAGCGCATGTCCGGACTCGTGGTAGGCGGTGCGCTCGCGGTCGGCGGGCGTGAGCACGATGCCGCGGGGCGCGCCGAGCAGGATCTTTTCCAGCGAGTCCGTGAAGTCGCTCATCTTCACGGTCGAGTGTTCGCGCCGCGCGGCCAGGAGTGCGGCCTCGTTGGCGAGGTTGGCGAGGTCCGCGCCGACCATCCCGGGCGTGGTCGAGGCGAGCGCTTCCAGGTCGACGTCCGGGTCCAGCGGGAGCGAGCGGGTGTGCACTTCCAGGATTTCCCTGCGCCCTTTCTGGTCGGGGGGCTGCACGGACACGCGACGGTCGAAGCGTCCGGCCCGCAGCAGCGCCGGGTCGAGCACGTCGGGGCGGTTGGTGGCGGCCAGCACCACCACCGCCTCGGAGGATTCAAAGCCGTCGATTTCGGTGAGTATCTGGTCGAGCGTCTGCTCGCGCTCGTCGTTGGCGCCGGTGACGGACACCGATCCCTGGCGTGAGCGCCCGATTGCGTCGAGCTCGTCGATGAAGATGATCGACGGGGCCGCTTCCTTGGCCTTGGCGAAGAGGTCGCGCACGCGCGCGGCGCCGACGCCGACGATCGCCTCGATGAACTCCGATGCGGAGATCGAGAAGAAGGCGGCGTGCGCCTCGCCGGCCACGGCCCGAGCGAGCAGCGTCTTGCCGGTGCCGGGTGGACCGGACAGCAGCACCCCGTGCGGCATACGCCCGCCGAGGCGCCCGTAGCGCTCGGGAGTTCGCAGGAAGTCGACGATCTCGGCGAGTTCCGCCTTGGCCTCGTCGATCCCGGCGACGTCGGCGAACGTCACGCGGATCGTTTCCGGATCGACCCTGCGCGCGCGGCTGCGGCCGAAGGCGCCGAGCGCGCCCGCCCCCCCGCCGGCGCTGGCGGCCCGTTTGGCGAGCAGCACGAACAGCCCGATGATCAGCAGCGTGGGGCCAAAGCCGAGCAGCAGCTCGGCCAGCACCGAGGTTTTCGAGGAGGTCGATTCGGCGTTGATCTGGACGTGCTTTTCCTGCAGCAGCGCCGACAGCTCACCCCCGTTCCAGAACGTCGGCACCTCCGTCGCGAACAGTTTCGTGGAGGTCGCCTTCTCGTTGCCGGGTGGGTAGCGGAGCTTGACGGTGTAGGTCCCCTGCACGGTGTTGCCCTTGGTGTTGATGTTTTTCACGTGCCCGGCTTTCACCTGTTCGAGGAAGTACGGGCTGAACGGCACGGTCACCCGCTTTTCGCCTTTTTCTGGCGTGCCGAACACGAGCACCGCCAGCCAGTTGAACGCGAGCAGCGCGATCACGAACCACAGGAAGCCTCGACGGCGGTGGGGCGGCGGGGGCGTGTCGGCGTGTTCCGGCATTCCGCGGCCGTCGGGCGAGGGCGCCACCGACCACCCGCGCTTGTCTCGCGGCAGCGGCGGATGGGGGTCGGTGCGGTCGGCGTTGGCGGTATCCGCCTGCGAGCGTTCGACACCGGACGGTGAGAGCCCCGGCTGGGCGTTCTGCGGCTGGGCGTTCTGCGGCTGCGCGTTCTGCGGCTGGGCGTTCTGCGGCTGGCGCGGCGGTTGGGCGGGCTGGCCGTCGTCGGGCATCGCCCCCATGCTAGGGCCGGGTGGCGGCGAGCGTCCCCGGGGGGCCCCTAGTCGAAACCCTGGTCGGTCCGCGCCAGCAGGGCACGCGCCCCGCGTGCCAGCTCGATGTCCTCGCGCGCGTGGAGGACCAGCGTGCGCACCGTGGCCCCGGCGGCGCCGATCTCGCAGTCTCCTCGGGCGGAGGCGTTGCGGCGCCCGTCGAGGGCGACGCCGAGGAAGGCGAGTCCCGCAGCCGCCTGCGCGCGCACCTGGGGAGCGCGCTCGCCGACCCCGCCGGTGAACACCAGCACCTGCACGCCCCCGATCGCGGCTGCCATCGCGGCGATCCCCGCTCGCAGGCGGTGGACGTACACCGCGAGCGCCAGCACCGCACGCTGCTCCCGGCTGGCGGCGGCGTCCAGAACCTCGCGCATGTCGCCGCTGCCGGCGAGTCCGAGCAGCCCGGAGCGGTGCTCGAGCGCGTCCGCGAGCTCGGCAGGGGACAGCTGCTCGTGCTCCATCAGCCATGGCAGCATCCCGGGGTCGACGTCGCCGCTGCGGGTGGCCATCACGAGGCCCTCCAACGGCGTGAAGCCCATCGTGGTGTCACGCGAGCGGCCGCCCTCGATCGCGCACGCGGAGGCCCCCGCGCCGAGGTGGCAGCTGACGATGCGCACGCCCGGGTCCGCGCCCAGCAGCTCCGGAGCGCGCGCCGCCACCCACGCGTGGGAAAGCCCGTGGAAGCCGAAGCGGCGCAGCGGGTGACGCTCGCGCCAGCTCGCGGGCAGTGCGTAGGTGCGGGCGGCCGGGGGAATCCCGGCGTGGAAGGCGGTGTCGAAGCACGCCACGTGGGGGATGCCCGGGAGCGCCCTGCGGACCGTGGCCAGCGCCGCGAGGCTTCTGGCCTGGTGCAGCGGCGCCAGTTCCGTGAGCTCGGCGAGCTGCCGTTCGACGTGCTCGTCGAGCACCACCGGTTCGCGGTAGCGCTCACCGCCGTGGACGATGCGGTGCGAAGCTGCCTCGGCGCCGCCGAGCTCCCGGGCCAGCGCTTTGCCCAGGGCGTCGGCGTCGGCGTCGGCGCCCTGCGGCCCGACCGGCAGCTCGCACTCGCCCAGCACCTCGTCGTCGCCGTCGAGCAGCGCGAGCTTGAGGCTGCTCGAGCCGGCGTTGACGGTCAGCACCCGCACGCGGTCGGCGGGCCTAGGCCGCGCCGGGCAGCCCCGGCCAGGTCCAGTTGCGCAGCTCCGGCGGGTCCTCCCCGTGTTCGCGTGTGTAGGCGCGGTGCCGGATGCGTTCGTCGTCCATCCGCTGGCGCAGGTGGGCGTGGCGCTCGGACAGCCCCGGCACACGGTCGATCACGTCCATCACCAGGTGGAAGCGGTCGAGGTCGTTGAGCATGACCATGTCGAAGGGGGTGGTGGTGGTGCCCTCCTCCTTGTAGCCGCGCACGTGGATGTTGTCGTGGTTGGTGCGCCGGTAGGTGAGGCGGTGGATCAGCAGCGGGTAGCCGTGGTAGGCGAAGATCACGTGCCGGGAGGTCGTGAAGATCGTGTCGAACTCGCGGTCGGAGAGGCCGTGGGGGTGCTCGGAGTCGGGCTCCAGGCGGAAGAGGTCGACGACGTTCACGAAGCGGACCCTCAGCTCCGGCAGCTCGCGCATCAGGATCGCCGCCGCCGCGAGGGCCTCCAGCGTGGGCACGTCGCCCGCGCAGGCGAGCACCACGTCGGGCTCCTGGCCTTCGTCGTTGCTGGCCCAGTCCCACACGCCGATGCCGCGGGTGCAATGCTCGATCGCCTCCTCCATCGACAGGTAGGTGAGCGCGGGCTGCTTGCCGGCCACGATCACGTTGATGTAGTGGCGGCTGCGCAGGCAGTGGTCGGCGACCGACAGCAGGCAGTTGCTGTCGGGCGGCAGGTAGACCCTCACGATCTCGGACTTCTTGTTGGCGACGTGGTCGATGAAGCCCGGGTCCTGGTGGGAGAAGCCGTTGTGGTCCTGGCGCCAAACGTGCGAGGAGAGCAGGTAGTTCAGCGAGGCGATGGGGGCACGCCAGGGGATCGTGCGGGTCACCTTCAGCCACTTGGCGTGCTGGTTGAACATCGAGTCCACGATGTGGATGAAGGCCTCGTAGCAGTTGAACAGCCCGTGGCGACCCGTGAGCACATACCCCTCCAGCCAGCCCTGGCAGAGGTGCTCGGACAGGACCTCCATGACCCTGCCCTCGGGCGACAGATACTGGTCGTCCGGGTGGCTCTGCGCCTCCCACACGCGGTTGGTGGCCTCGAACACGGCGTCGAGCCGGTTGGAGAGGGTCTCGTCGGGCCCCATCAGGCGGAAGCTGCGGGGGTTGCGTGCGATCACGTCGCGCAGGAATCCGCCGAGCACGCGCGTCGCTTCGCTCATCTCCGCGCCCGGGTGCTCTACCGCTACGGCGTACTCGCGGAAGTCGGGCATCTCCAGCGGTTGCAGCAGCCGCCCGCCGTTGGTGTGGGGGTTGGCCCCCATTCGCCGCTCGCCGTGCGGGGCGAGCGCGGCCAGGTCCTCGCGCAGCGTCCCGCGCTCGTCGAACAGCTCCTCGGGCCGGTAGGAGCGCATCCACCGCTCGAGCTGTGCGAGGTGCTCGGGCTCGGCCGCCAGGTCCGCCAGGGGGACCTGGTGCGAGCGGAAGGAGCCTTCGGTCTTGAGGCCGTCCACCTCCTTCGGGCCCGTCCAACCCTTGGGCGTGCGCAGCACGATCATCGGCCACCGCGGCCTGCCCTTCGCCCCGCCCGCGCGGGCCGCATGCTGGATCTCGGCGACCTTGGCCGTGGCCCGATCGAGCGCGGCGGCCATCTGCTGGTGGACCGGCCCGGGCTCCGATCCGCTGACGAACAGCGGTTCGTAGCCGTAGCCGGCCAGGAGCCCGGCCAGCTCGTCCTCGGGGATACGGGCGAGGATCGTCGGGTTGGCGATCTTGAAGCCGTTGAGGTGCAGGACGGGGAGCACCGCCCCGTCCGTGACCGGGTTCAGGAACTTGTTCGAATGCCAGCTCGCCGCCAGTGGGCCGGTCTCGGCCTCGCCGTCGCCGATCACCACGCACACCAGCAGGTCGGGGTTGTCGAAGGCGGCGCCGTGGGCGTGGACGAGCGCGTATCCGAGCTCACCTCCCTCGTGGATCGAGCCGGGGGTCTCCGGAGCCGCGTGGCTGGGAATGCCTCCGGGGAAGGAGAACTGACGGAACAGCCGCCGCATCCCCTCCTCGTCGCGCCCGACGCGCGGGTAGACCTCGCTGTAGGTCCCCTCCAGGTACACGTTGGCGACGACGGCCGGTGCGCCGTGGCCGGGGCCCGTGACAAACATCGCGTTGAGGTCCCGCTCGCGGATCACACGGTTCATGTGGGCGTACACGAGATTCAGGCCGGGGTCAGTGCCCCAGTGCCCGAGCAGCCGGGGCTTGGTGTGCTGCGCCAGCAGCGGTTCACGCAGCAGCGGGTTGTCGAGCAGGTAGATCTGTCCGACCGAGAGGTAGTTGGCGGCGCGCCAGTAGGCGTCGATGAGCTCCAGGTCCTCGTCCTTCAGCGGTCCGGGGACCGCGGCGGGTCCGCCGGTCGTCGCGGCCGCGGCGGTGGCCTGGGGCTCGTCGGAGGTGGCTCTCGGTGGCGTGGGGGAGGACTCCGGGTCGGTGCGGGGAGAGTGTGCGGAACGCCCGGTTCGGGGTGATACCCGATATAGGATGGCGGCGCAGCCAGGCAAGGAGACCGACGGACGATGTTCAAGAACGTGCTGGTGGGCGTGGACGGCAGTTCCTTCGGCCGGGACGCGGTGGAGCTGGCGAAGCGGTTGCTGGACGACGGCGGACACCTGACGCTCGTGAACGTGCGTCACGGCGGCGTGCCGCTCTACGCCGTCGTCACTCCGGACCTCGAGGACGAGGACCGGGCCGCCGCGGACAAGCTGCTGCGCGAGGAGGGCGAGCGCGCCGGCGTCGAGGTCGACCTCGTCGCGGCGCTCGGCGGCTCCCCCGCGGGGACGCTCCACGAGCTGGCCGATGAGCGGGGAGCCGACCTGCTGGTCGTGGGCTCCTCGCACCGCTCCGTGCTGGGGCGTGTGATGCTCGGCGACGACGCGCGCAGGGCGCTGAACGGCGCCCCCTGCTCCGTGGCGATAGCGGCCAAGGCGTATGCGCTCCAGCCGAAGCCACTCCTCCGCATCGGCGTTGGCTACAACGACAGCCCGGAGAGCAGGGCGGCGCTGCAGGAGGCCCGCGCGATCGCCGCCGCCCCCGGCGCGGAGGTGCTGGCGCTGGAAGTGTTGTCGATCCCCACCTACGCCTACACGGGCGTGGTCCCGGCGACGGTCGGTGACGAGATCGACGACGTCCTGAAGCAGGCCAGCGAGCGCATGGCCGCGCTCGAGGGCGTCGAGGGTCGCGCGGTGTACGGCCTCACGGGGGAGGAGCTCGCCGTGTTCAGCGGCGAACTGGATCTGCTGGTGGTCGGGTCCCGGGGTTACGGTCCGCTGAAGCGGCTGGTGCTGGGGAGCACCTCGGATTACCTGGAGCGCCACGCGCGCTGCTCGCTGCTCGTGCTGCCCCGCGTCGTGGCGCAGGGCGGGACGTGAGCGGCACCTTGGAGGAGGAGGGGGGCGAGCAGGCGCCCACGCCCCCCGACCGCGGGGGCGCCGCGGTGCAGATCGTGCTGGCGGACGACCACGCGGTCGTGCGCAGCGGCCTGCGGATGCTGCTCGACAGCGAGAGCGACTTCGAAGTGGTGGCGGAGGCCAGCGACGTGGAGGGTGCCGCCCGCTACGTGCGCGGCCACCGCCCCGACGTGCTCGTGCTCGACCTGAACATGCCCGGGGGCTCGAGCCTCGACGCGATCCCCACGCTCCGCAGCGAGTCGCCGGACACGGAGATCGTGGTGCTGACCATGCAACAGGAGCCGGCGTTCGCGCGCCAGGCGCTCGCGGCGGGGGCGCTGGGCTACGTGCTCAAGGAGGCCGCCGACGAGGAGCTCGTGGAAGCCGTCCGCCGAGCGGCGGTCGGCGAGAGCTACCTGAATCCGCGGCTCGGCGCGCGCATCGCGGCCGAGCCCCCGCCCGGCCCGCCCGACGACCTCTCCGAGCGGGAGGTCGAGGTGCTGCGTCTGATCGCCCTGGGTCACACCAACGCGGAGATCGCCGAGCAGCTGTACCTGTCGGTGCGCACGGTCGAGACCCACCGCTCCCACATACAGCAAAAGCTCGGCCTCTCCAGCCGGGCGGAGCTGGTGGGCTACGCGCTCGACCGGGGACTCATCGCGCGGTAGGAGCAGCTGCGCCCGTGCCGGCGTCCGACGGCGGCGCGGCGGCGGCGTAGTGCTCGCGCCAGATCAGCCGGTACACCGGGATCCAGCGCGGGATCCTGTTGACCACGGGGATGAACGGGATGCAGATGAACGCCAGGCTGAGCACGCCCATCACCATCATCACGAGAAGGTCCGCGTTTTCGGATTCCTTGAACGGTTCGACCTGGTACCAGAGCGCGTACAGCCACAGCCACGGCTGTCCGGGGTAGCTGCCGGTCTCGTTCATCATGCCCCACTGCTCCCCGAGCAGGTGCTGGGCCTCGGCACGTTCTTCCAGCAGGCCGCCGTCGGCCATGAACAGCAGCGGCTTCGTGTAGTCGGTCTGGAAGAACTGCCTGCTGGTCAGCAGGCCGCCTTCGAGGCCACCGCTCTTGGCGAGGCTCAGGAGCCCGTTCATCATCGTCGGCACCGGGCCGGCGTCGGTGGTTGCGACCGTCACCGTCCCCTTGCTCGTGTCTACCGCGACCGTCTTGGGCGGCGGCTTTTCTTCTTCCAGGGCGGCCTTATATTCTTCCAGCGGCTTGGCGTAGGCTTCGGCCCATTCCTGTTTCTGCTCCGTGGGCGCGGCCTTGTATTCGGCGAGCGCCTGCCGCAGCGCCGGGTCGTCGGGGACCGTTTCCAGCGGTTTGATGACGAAGTCCTCGGCGGTGTTGATCGGGTGGCTCACACCGAGCCATTTCTGGGGGCGAAGGAACCAGGCCTGGGTGCCTTCGCCGTTGTGGTTGTAGGGAGGGCCGTAGGTGGCCGTAGGGCTCGTGCCGGCGAGCTGCTGGCTGGCGGCCGTCATGAAGTCGGCGGGCAGTTCGTGTGACCACTGGCCGATCGTGCTCGGCCTGTCGTCGGGCGAGGAGAGCAGCACGGTCAGCAACACCGACAGCAGGGCCACGACGCCGACCGCTATGGACAGCTCTTTGACGAGGTCGTAGGGGTAGTAGCGGCCCTTCCAGGCTGGCGTCCCCGCCCGGTCCTCGGTGCGCCACCAGGTCAAGTGGGCGCTCCCGTCGATGCCGGGGCGGGTGGGTCCGCGCGGGCGCCTTCAGCGGGCGTCGTCGCCAGTTTCTGCTCGAGCTCGAACGGGGGCACCACACCGTGGCGTCGCACCAGCAGCACGTGGGCGCCGACGAGAACCACGACCGCTATCGGCAGCAGCAGGATGTGCCAGCTGTACATCTGCCCGAAGTTGGTGACGTTGAAGAAGGCTCCGATCCCGGCCGCGTTGAGTCCGTCCTTGGCCTGCGTGGAGATCCACTGCGCGTCGAAGTTCTGCTGGGCCACGTAACCGGTCAGGGCTGCCGGCACCGCCACCAGGAACGTCACCGCGCCGGTGATCCACACCCGCGCGCGGCCTCCACGCCAAGCGGCCATCCAGTACTTGCCCCACAGGTGGACCACCATCACGAAGAAGAAGATCTCCACCGACCACAGGTGGATGCCGTTGAAGAAGTGCCCGATGCCGGTCTGGTGCCACCAGGCGGGACCCTTCAGGGCCAGCACGCAGCCCGAGGCGATGAGCACGATCAGCGCGGCGATGCTGGCCACGCCGAACACGTAGATCCAGGAGTCCACGCGCGCGGCGCTAGGCTCAGGCGGCCATGCGTGCGATCCCCACAGCTCCCGTCGCGGCCGGTGCCCTCGTCGCCGGCTATGCGGTTGCCGCCTCGAGCGGATCGCGTCCCCTCGGGGGGCTCGTGCTGGCGGCCGGCGGGCTCTGGTGTCTGCGCGAGTGGGATCGGCGCAACGGCAGACGCACGGCGGTGGTGCTCGGCTCGGTTGGGACGGCGGCATTCGTGCTCTCGCACGTGCTAGCGCCGCAGATCGGCGCGTGGCCCTCGGTGCTGACGGTTGCGGCCGCGACCGCGGTCGCGGCCGGCGTGCTGTCCGACCGGCGCGCCGCAACGGCGGCCGCGTAGCAGCCCGGCGGGCGCCCACGGGCACGCCCGGTGATAATGCCGCCGATGCGTGCCATCCAGATCGTCAACGAGACGGGTCCCGACGACGCCCTCGAGCTGGTCGAGCTGCCCGAGCCGGAGGCCTCCCACATGCTCACCCCGGGCGAAGGGGTGGTCGTGGACGTGCACGCGGCCGGCGTGTCGTTCCCCGAGCTGCTGCAGACGCGGGGGCAGTACCAGATGAAACCCGCGCTCCCGTTCGTACCGGGCAGCGAGGTCGGCGGCGTGGTGCGAAGCGCCCCCGCGGGCGCCGCGGTCAAGGAGGGCGACAGGGTCGCCGCCTTCTGCGCGCTCGGGGGTTTCGCGGAGACGGCCGTAGCGCCGGAGTTCTTCACCTTCGCGCTGTCCGACGAGCTCGACTTCGCGCAGGGCGCCGGGCTGATCCTGAACTACCACACCGCCTACTTCTCGCTGGTCATGCGGGGACGGCTCAAACGCGGGGAGTGGGTGCTCGTGCACGGCGCCGCGGGCGGCGTGGGGACCGCCTCGCTGCAGGTGGCGAAGGCCTCGGGCGCCAGCACGATCGCCCTCGTCTCCAGCGAGGAGAAGGCGCGCGTGGCCGAGCAGGCGGGTGCCGACCGGACGCTGGTGCTCGGCGAGAACTGGAAGGACGAGGTCAAGGAGATCTCCGGCGGAGGGGTAGACGTCGTGCTCGACCCCGTCGGCGGGGACCGCTTCACCGACAGCCTGCGCTCGCTGCGCGAGGACGGCCGGCTGGTGGTGGTGGGCTTCACCGGCGGCTCGATCCCCGAGGTGCGGGTCAACCGGCTGCTGTTGAACAACACCGAGGTGGTGGGAGCCGGCTGGGGTGCGTACGTGATGGGCAAGCCCGATCTCAACCGCCGCGTGGGCGCCGCGATCGCGGCGATGGTGGACGAGGGCTACGTGCGCCCGCCGGTGGGCGGGAGGTTCCCGATGGAGCAGGCCGCCGACGCGCTGAAGATGCTCGACGAGCGCCGCGCGACCGGCAAGGTCGTGCTCGACGTCCGCCCGTCCTAGCGGGCCGACCGCCTCGCACCCGGGCCGCCGACCGCCTCGCACCCGGGCCGCCGACCGCCCATCGACTTCCCGTCCGGCGCATGCGCCGGGTACCGGGACCGTGCGCCGGCGAGTGGTGCTGTTGCGTCCGGCGCATGCGCCGGACGGCACGGACCGTGCATGCACGGTCCGCGGGGCCGCACATGTGCGGCCCCGGTTACCCCTTCGCCGTGCCGGAGGTGCCGAGCACGTTGCCGCTGCCGTCGATCGCCTGCACGGCCACGTAGGCCGGTTGGCTCGACACCGGGATGGTGGTCTCGAAGCCCGTCTTCGGGACCATCGTGAGGGGTGCCAGGGTCCTCGCGGAGGCCCCGCCCAGCACCCGCCAGCTGGCCGTGCGGGTGTCGCCGTTCCAGCTCACGTAGGCGTTCAGGCCGCTGCCGGAGCCTTGCACCGTCAGTGCCGGCCCGTGGGGGGGAGCGCCCGCCCAGGGGAAGCGGTAGCTGCGGTAGGACTGGTAGGAGCCGTGCCAGTGGGCGTCGTACACGAGCTGGCCGGCCGCGTTGAATTCGGAGAAGTAGGGCTGGGCGCCCCAGCCGATGAAGAGGTTGCCGTTGGCAAGCGGCTGGGCGCCCCCCTGGCTGCCCGAGGACAGCGGCTTGGGGTGCACGAACTGTGCCTGCACGGACTCCGTGTCGGTCTTGGAGTTGATCGCCAGCACCAGCGCGCGGGACTGCTTGTGGACCACCGGCACGGCGCCGTTGTCGAACACGCTGATCAGTCCGTTGCCGAGCGAGCTCGCGTCGTGCTGGAAGGCGGTGGCGGCGCCGCTGGTGAGCTTGACCGTCGAGTGCCGCCCGCCGATGTGGTTGATCAGCTGCCCCGTGAGGGTGTTCAGTTCGTACATCGCCCACGTGTTGCGGGCCGAGATCAGCGTGCGCCCGTTGGGGAGTTCGTCGATCGAGTTCAGGTGGAAGTAGTCGAACGGCCATTGCGGGTCCGCGTGGGTGGCCGTCGAATACGATTCGCTGAGGCCGACGTGGTCGATGCTGGTCCATTCGCGGCGCACCAGGCCGGTGGCGATGTCGACTTCCTGCATGGCGGTGTTCGTGACCGCTCCGTGGTGGGGGCCGCCCAGCGAGGAGAGGTCGCATTCGATCGGCTCGAACACCGTGAACAGGGCGGTGCCGTGGTCGGTGATTTTGAAGTCGTGGAGGTCGGCGAGGTAGCCGTTGCCGGCGTGCACGCGCCCGATCTGCCGGTAGGAGGAGTTGACGATCACCTGTTCGCCCTGGCCGAAGCCCTGTGGGGTGACTTTCCCCTGCCACCAGGTCAGCACCTTGCTGGGCCCGTACTGCTGGACCTGCAGGTTGGTGGCGTCGAGCTGCCACGGCAGCGGGTGGAACCACACCAGGCTGCCCGATTCGTCGAAGATCATCGGCCCCGAGGCCCCGGGGCCCGCGTAGGGGGCGCTGAACAGGTACCCGGGGGAGGTGCCTTCGGTGTGAACGGTCACTTCCAGCACCGGCGGGGTGATGCTGGGAGCCGAGTGGAAGTGCTGCATCTCCTTGAGGTTTTCTTTGGGCTTGGTGGGGGTCGACTGCCACAGCCCCTCGTCGGGGTGGGAGACCACGAAGTGGAAGGCGAAGCTGTGGGGTGCGACCCGGAGCTTGGCCTTGACCCACACGGTCTCGCCCGCAGAGAAGGGCCTGCCCGGCACGAAGCTCGCGCCGTCGCCCTGGGAGTAGGCCCGCAGCGAGCCCCCGTGGGAGCCGCTCGAGGACCCGCTCACCCGGATCGAGGAGATCGCGCGGCGGGGCACGCCGATGATGCTGATCTGGGTGTAGGGGGAGGAGTCGTAGGAGTCGGGCAGCGGCGACACCGCGATGTGGCTGCCGGGGAGGACGTCGGAGACGTTGAAGCGTGCCGGCTCGCAGCGGGGGACCGTCGGGGCGGCTCCAAAGGCGGCCTGCTCGGCTTCGATGCGGTGGGAGGCGATCGACAGCGTGGTGGCGCTGGCGAGCACGACGAGCAGGGCCCCGAAGAGCAGGGCCTTGTGTAGGAGCGACAGCGACACTCGCGGCCTGGAGCGGCGGCCGGAGGCCGGGTTGCGACGGGTCATCTGATCCCTTCGAGCGGCACCGTTAGGTGTTGACGCAGCAGCATCCTAGAAGTTGCGCGTCACGGAACGGGGCTCCTCGCCCCGCCGGCCCCGCTTCCTGCGGCCCTGCTAGAAGACCGGCGACTCGGAGTAATCGCCGAAGACCTGCTGCAGCGACGCCACGATCTCCCCCTCGGTGGCGTTCGCGCGGGCGCAGCCGATCAGCGCGTCCATCAGGTTGCGCCGCTCGACCGACGCGTCCTCGCGCAGTCGCGCGAGCGATGCCTCGACCGCCTGCGTGTCGCGTGCGGCGCGCGCCGCCTGCAACCGCCCGATCTGCTTTCGCTCGAGCTCGGGATCGACCCGCAGGGTGGGGATCTCCTCCTCGCCGGAGGACTGGAAGCTGTTGACGCCGACCACGATCCGCTCGCCCGCGTCGACCTGGAGCTGGAGGTCGAAGGCGGCGTCGGCGATCTCCCGCTGGGGGTAGTTGCGCTTGACGGCTTCCACCATCCCTCCGAGCTCGTCGATCTTGGCGAAGTACTCATAGGCGCTGCGCTCCATCTCGTCCGTGAGGGCCTCGACGAAGTAAGAGCCGCCGAGCGGGTCCACCGTGTTGGTGACGCCGGTCTCGTGGGCCAGCACCTGCTGGGTGCGCAGGGCCACCGTTACGGCCTCCTCGGTGGGGAGGGCGAGCGCCTCGTCGTAGGAGTTGGTGTGCAGCGACTGGGTGCCGCCGAGCACGGCCGCCAGCGCCTCCACGGCGGTACGGATGATGTTGTTGAGCGGCTGTTGGGCCGTGAGGCTGACGCCGGCAGTCTGGCTGTGGAAGCGCATCTGCCAGGAGCGGGGGTTGCGGGCCCCGAAGGTCTCGCGCAGCTCCCGAGCCCAGATCCGGCGCGCCGCCCGGTACTTGGCGATCTCCTCGAAGAAGTCGATCTGGGCGTTGAAGAAGAACGACAGGCGGGGTGCGAAGTCGTCCACGTCCAGGCCCCGCTCGACGGCCTGCTCCACATACGTGAGGCCGTCCTTGAGCGTGAAGGCGAGCTCCTGCTGGGCGGTCGAGCCGGCCTCGCGGATGTGATAGCCGGAGATAGAGATCGGATGCCAGCGCGGCATGTTGCGGGTGCACCACTCGATCATGTCCCCGCACAGGCGCATCCCCGGGTCGACCGGGAAGCACCACTCCTTCTGGGCGATGTACTCCTTGAGGATGTCCGCCTGGATCGTCCCCGACAGGCGCTCGGGAGGCGTCGGGTGGGCCGGGTCGCTCTCGGCCGCCACGACGTAGAAGGCGAGCATGATCGCCGCCGGTGCGTTGATCGTCATCGACACGGACACGTCGCCGAGGTCGATCCCGGAGAACAGCGTGCGCATGTCCTCGGGCGTGTCCACCGCGACACCCTCGCGGCCGACCTCGCCCAGCGAGCGGGGGTGGTCGGAGTCGTGACCCATCAGGGAGGGCATGTCGAACGCCGTCGAGAGCCCCGTCTGGCCGTGGCCGAGCAGGTAGTGGAAGCGCGCGTTCGTCTCCTCGCTCGTGCCGAAGCCCGCGAACTGGCGCATCGTCCACAGCCGGCCCCTGTACATGTTGGCGTGGATCCCGCGCGTGAACGGGTACTCGCCTGGGCGCCCGATCGGGTCCTCGGGGCCTCCCGCCCCGGCGGGGAGGTCCGCCTCCGTGTACAGCTCCCGCACCGGCTCCCCCGAAAGCGTGCGGAAGCGCTCCTCGTCCGGCCGGGAGTCGTCGTCCTGCCCGGACGCGGGTTTCGCTGTGACCGCCATGGCCGCGATCAATGCTACCCCCACCGCCGCGCCCCACGGGCACTGCAATAGCCTCGCAACGAGAGACATGCCCCCAGCAGCCAACCGGATCGCGCCGGGCAGACTCGTGCGCGAGCTCTCGCGCCTGATCGGCCCCCGGCACGTGCTCGACGTGCCTGCCGCCTCCGAGTACAACCGCGACCTCTCCCGCCGCCGCGGCGTGGAGGGCCGCGCCGACGCTGTCGCCCTCCCCGGCAGCCCCGAGGAGGTGCGGGCGCTGCTGGCGTGGTGCTACGAGCACGATGTGCCGCTCACGCCGCGCGGCGGCGGCACGGGCCTCACGGGCGGAGCGGCCCCGGTGCATGGCGGCGTGGTGTGCTCCCTGGAGCGCCTGAGGCGGGTGCGGGAACTCGAGCCCGAGCTGTGGCGGATGCTCCCCGAGGCCGGGGTCCCCACCCGCGAGGTGCAGCGCCTGGCCCGCGAGCACGGCCTGTTCTTCGCCCCCGACCCGGGTGCCGCCGAGCAGTCCCAGATCGGGGGCAACGTGGCTACCAACGCCGGCGGCCCGCACGCCGTCAAGTACGGGGTCACCGGGTCGTGGGTGGCGGGGCTGGAGGTGGTGCTGGCGCCCGGCGAGCTCCTCGACATCGGCGGGTGGTCGGCGAAGGACGTCTCCGGCTATGACCTGCGAAGCCTGCTGATCGGCTCCGAGGGCACCCTCGGGATCATCACCGCGGTCAGGCTCCGCCTCCTGCCGGCGCCGGCTGTGGCGCTGCCGGTGGTCGTGTTCATGGACGGCCGCGCGGAGGGGTGTGAGGCGATCGCCCGCATTCTCGGGTCGGGCCTGCGCCCGTCGGTGCTGGACTTCCTCGAGGGTGAGGCGCTCACGCTGCTCGCGCCCTCCTACCCGGGGAGCACGGGTGTGGGCGACGCCGTGCCCGCCGGTGCGCGCTTCGCGCTGATCGTCGAGGTGGACGGCAGCCGCGAGGAGGTCCATGTCCAGCGCCGTGAGCTGGTCGCGGCGCTCGAGGGCCTCGTAGTCCAAGTGGACGAGCCCCCGGATGCGGGCGCGCTGTGGCGTTGGCGGGACGGGGTCAACGGGGTGCTCACCGGTGTGCGCGGGGCGAAGGTGAGCGAGGACGTGGTGTTCCCCCGTGAGCGCCTGGGGGAGGGGCTGGAGCGGTTCGAGCAGATCGCCAGGGCCCACGGCCTGCGCTCGTGCTCGTTCGGCCACGCCGGCGACGGAAACGTCCATGCCACCGTGCTCGTGGACCCATCCCGCGTGCAGGAGCTCGACGCGGCGGACGCCGCCGGCGAGGAGCTGTTCCGGCTCGTCGTGGAGCTGGGCGGCTCGATCGCCGGAGAGCACGGGGTGGGCTGGTCCAAGCGGGGTCGCCTAGAGTCCCAGTGGCCGCGGCGCGCGGTGGAGCTTCATGAACAGATCAAGGGGGCCTTCGACCCGAAGGGACTCTTGAACCCGGGGAAGAAGCTGGCACGGTACCCTGCGCGATCGCCGCTACACAAAGCGAGAAAGGAAGGCAGATGAACAAGTCGCAGTTGATCGAGGCCGTCGCGGCCGACAGCGGGCTGACGAAGGCCGACTCCGCGCGTGCCGTCGAGTCGCTGATCGGCACCGTCACCAAGTCGCTCAAAAAAGGCGACGAGGTCAGCATCACCGGGTTCGGGAAGTTCTCCGTCGTCAAAAGGGCCGCCCGCCAGGGCGTCAACCCACGCACCGGGGAGCGCGTGAAAATCAAAGCCTCGAAGGCGCCGAAGTTCTCCGCGGGCGCGTCGCTCAAGCAGGCCGTGGGCGGCAGGAAATAGCTTGACCCTCCCGCTCACCTGACGGCTCGCTGCGGGATGGCGCTCGTCAGCGAGCTGGATCTCCCCACCTTCGACGCCACGGAGCCGTCGATGAGGGGCGAGCGCTTTCACGAGGCCATGGACGCGCTGCGCGAGCAGGGGTGGCTCGCGCAAGGTCCGTTCGGCTACATCGTGCTCGACCGGGAGTCGGCCGAGTTCTTCCTACGGACGAAGGCGGCGATCTTCCCGGGCATGAAGATCGCGGAGATCTTCGGCGTTCCGCAGGGGCCCCTGTACGAGCAGATGGAGCACAACATCCTCCAGGTCAACGGGCCCGACCACTCGAGGCTGCGGGGACTGGTGAACCCGGCGCTCTCGCCGAGGGCGGTGGAGCGCTACCGCCCGGCGATGCGCGGATTCCTGGAGGGGCTGCTCGACGAAGCCGTGGACCTCGCGCGCGACACGGACGGACCGAACGTGCGCTGCGAGTTCGTCGAGGCGTTCGCCAAGCCGTACCCTTCGCAGGTGATCGCCGAGGTGATGGGGGCTCCCCTCGAGGACGCTCCACGGCTCCACCACTGGTCCAACTGGATCCAGCGGCAGTTCGATGCCGTCAGCATGGCCACCGAGATCGAGCAGATCGAGCAGGCGGTGGAGGAGTTCTACGACTACGCGCGGGCGCTCCTCAGCGCCCGCCGGGAGACGCCGGGAGAGGACCTGATCTCGAAGCTGATCGCCGCCGAGGAGGAGGGGGACCGGCTGTCCGAGAGCGAGTGCATCAACCTCGTCTTCAACGTCCTCGTCGGCGGCGTGGACACCAGCCAGAGCCAGCTCGCCCACGCGATCCGCCTGCTCGCGGAAGACCCCCGGCAGTGGACGGCCCTGCGCGAGGACCCGTCCCTCGCCGGCGCGGCGGTGGAGGAGGCGCTGCGCTACGAGCCGATCACCCCCTTCACTGCCCGCATCCTCACCGAGGACGTCGAGTACCGCGACGTGAGCTTCCCCGAGGGGTCGGTGGTGATGGTGTGCGCCTTCACCGGCAACCGCGACCTCGACGACGAATCCCGGGCGGACAGCTTCGACATCACCGGCGAGGACCGGACCTCCGGCGGCCGCCCGGCCCGCCCGCTGACGTTCGGGGCGGGCGTCCACTACTGCCTGGGCGCCAACCTCGCGCGGGCCGAGCTCGAGGAGGCCCTGGCCTTCTTCGCCCGCCGCCTGGACACCCTGGAGCTCGCCGGCCACCCCGATTACGAAGGCGTGGGCGGCATCTACGGCCTGGCCTCCCTCCCGGTCCGCTTTACCCTCGCTCGCGCCGTATAGGGGCAGCGGCCGCCGCCCCGGCGCCATCCCAGCCGGCGCCCCCGCGCCACCCAACCCCGGCGCCCCCGCGCCACCCAACCCCGGCGCGCCGAAGCTGGAAGAATCGGGGAGGGTCTTCGCCCGCCTCTGAGCGACATGGAGGTAGGAGATGCTGCCGTTCGAACGGAGGTCGAACAAGCCGCCGCGGCCCGGAGGGCTCGCGCGCTTCCTGCTGTCCTTCGCCTGCGCGGCCGCGCTCGCCTGCGCCACCGCGTTCGCTGCGGCGTTCGTGCCGCCCGCCTGGGCGGGCCGCTACCACGTGTACTCGTGCCGGACCCCCGCGGGAGCGCCGATCGAAGCCGACGGTTGGAGCGGGTCCCAGATCGGCACCGGGGTGCTGCTCACCGACAGCTGCCCCCACGGCGGTGCCCTGCTGGCGGCACTGCGGAGGAACCCCGGGCGGGAAGCGAACACGGCCAGCGCGACGTGGGAGTTCGCCCCGCCGGCGGGCGACCAGGTTGTAGGTGCGACCCTTTGGAGGGCCGGCGACGCCGATGGTGGTGCGACAAGCGAAGCGTCGGACCTCGTGTGGCTGGCAGGGCGCGAACCGGCCTTCCAATTTGACCTTTGTGACGCCGGAGCCGGGTGCTCGAACGATTTCGGGAATCAGGCAAACCCGATGGCCGCCGAAAATCGGATCTCCGTAGGTGCGGCCAATCTAGGCGGCGCCCTCTACGCAGTCGCCACCTGTCGGGGTCTGCCCCCCGCGCCCTGCGCCGAATCCGGTGCGGACGCCAACGGCTTTGCGGCTGCGATCTATCTCTACGCCGCCGACCTGGTCCTCGAACAGCAGTCCGGCCCGTCGGTCGGGGGCGTGGGCGGCGAACTGGCGAGCGCCGCCACGGTGGGGGGCGCGTCGCCGGTCACCTTCACCGCCGGCGACCCCGTGTCCGGGATCTACGAGGTCGTGTTCTCGGTGGACGGCAGGGTCGTGCAGACGACGGTCCCCAGCGCGAACGGAGGACGGTGTGCGAACGTCAACCAGACGAGCGACGGCCTGCCGGCGTTCCTGGCCGTGCAGCCCTGTCCCCGGTCGCTGAACGTGCAGGTCGCGTTCGACACCACGCGGGTCTCCAACGGGACCCACCACCTCGCGGTCAGCGTGCTCGACGCCGCCGGCAACGCCGCCCCGGTGCTCGAACGCGACGTCAACATCCACAACGCGGGCGGCGGGCTGGCGAACGGAACCAACGCGACCATCCACGCGGCCCTGTCGGTGAGATGGGCGGCCACACACGCCAAGAGCCTGGTGGCGGGCTTCGGCCACGCGGTGACGGTCGATGGACGGCTCACCACGACGACCGGCGCCGCGATCGCCGGGGCCAGCGTCGAAGTCTCGGCGGTCCCCACCTCCACCGGCGGGCGGGCGGCGGCGATGCCGGCTGCCAGGACGAACTCGTCCGGGCGGTTCACGGTGACGGTGCCCGGCGGGGTGTCCTCGCGCACGCTGCGCTTCGCCTACCGCACCCACCTCGGCGAAGAAACCCCCGCCGTCACCGCGACCCTGACGCTCGTGGTGCGGGCCGGGATCGCCCTGCACGTCTCGCCGGCCGCGACGGGTGTGGGCGGGCGCATCCACTTCAGCGGACACCTGCGGGGCGGGCCGGTGCCCAGGGACGGCAAGCAGCTGGTGTTCGAGGCCCGCTCGCCGCACGGCCCCTGGATCCAGTTCAGGGACGTCCGCAGCGACCGCCACGGGCGTTTCCACGCGGGCTACCGCTTCAAGTTCCCCGGGCCTGCCCACTACCAGTTCAGGGCGGTCTCCGAACCGGAGTCCGACTACCCCTACGGTCGCGGCGCGTCCAACCTGGTGTCCGTGTTCGAGCGCTGAGCGTACTGTGGGGTCAAACAGCAGAGGAGGAGAAACCGATGGCCACCGTTGAGACACCTCGCTCGAGCGCAGCCGGCGACGAGCGTGCGATCGCCGAGCTAGGGGAGATAGTCGAACGCCAGCGCGGCGCCTTCCTGGCCGATCCGTTTCCCTCCCTGCAGGAGCGCCAGGAGCTGCTGGGGGCCGTGGCCGGGATGCTGCTCGCCCATCGCTCGGAGATCCAGGCGGCGCTGAGCAGCGACTTCGCCGTGCATCCCACGCTGGCCGCCGACCTGATCGAAGTGCTCGGCCCGGCCGGTCGCGCCGCCTACGTGGCGGAAGGGCTGGGCGATTGGATGGCGCCGGAGCCGCGCCACGCGGACCCGGCGCTGTTCGGGTCCGGGCGCGCCTTCGTGCAGCCACAGCCCAAGGGCGTGATCGGAAACATCGTTCCCTGGAACTTCCCCTTCGACCTGTCCGTGGGTCCGCTGATCGAGATGCTCGCCGCGGGCAACCGCGTGGTCATCAAGCCGTCGGAGTACACGCCGGCGTGCGCGGAGCTGCTGCAGGCGATGATCCGCGCGACGTTCGACTCCGATCGGGTCGACGTCGTCGTGGGGGGACTCGACCTCGCCCGTGCCTTCACGGGCGTCCGCTGGGATCACCTGCTCTACACGGGCAGCCCCGCCGTCGGTCGCGAGATCGCCAGGGCCGCGGCCGAGCAGCTCGTCCCCGTCACGCTCGAGCTGGGGGGCAAGTGCCCGGCGATCCTCGCCGAGGACAGCGTCGACGCCGAGTCGGTCAGGCAGGTGCTCGCGACCAAGGCGATCAAGAACGGCCAGATGTGCATCTCGGTCGACTACTGCCTCGTGCCCCACGACCAGCTGGAGCGCTTCGCGGAGCTCGCCCAGGACTACGCCCGCGAGTCGATGCCCGGCTACTGCAGCTCGGGCGACTGCACCGGGATCATCTCGGCGCGCCACCTCGAGCGGATCGAGCGGCTGCTGGCGGACGCCCGCGAGCACGGGTGCGACGTGCGGCCGCTGGAGCAGGCGGAGTCCGACCCGGCCGGCCGGCGGCTGCCGATGTCGCTCGTGATCGACCCGCCGGAGGACCTCGCGCTGATGCAGGAGGAGATCTTCGGACCGGTGCTGCCGGTTTGCGGGTACTCGACCCTGGACGAGGCGATCGCGCAGGTCAACGCAGGTGAGCGCCCGCTGGCGCTGTACGTCTTCTCGAAGGACGACGACGTCGCGCAGGACGTGCTGCGGCGGACCACGTCCGGCGGCGCGAGCGTCAACTCGGCGGCCGTTCACGGCGCCCTGCCGTCGCTGCCGTTCGGCGGCACCGGCCAGAGTGGCTCGGGACGGCACCACGGTCTCGAGGGCTTCCGCGAGTTCTCGAACATGCGGGGCGTGTTCGTGCGCGGCGAGAGCGACCTGATCGAGGCCTTCGCGCCTCCCTACGGGCCGGCTGCGCAGGCCGTCGTCGACGCGGCGTTCGGCGGAGCGGCTCAGGCGTAGTTCGTGGCTACGGCTGGGCGCTGAGCGCCGGCGCTTTGCGCCGGTTGCGCTCGACCTCTCCCTGCAGCTGCTCGAGCACACGCACCACG